>JAABUZ0100010573.1_pt1 | contig 10218 bp, 10 predicted proteins | sample 5562091 | NCBI WGS metagenome assembly JAABUZ01 (sample SAMN12813069, study PRJNA571459) | rock metagenome | isolation source: Antarctica rocks | place: Antarctica: Victoria Land, Linnaeus Terrace sud | collected 2015-12-21 | reverse complement strand
TACGAGCGCCTCCCCGAGCACGCCGAAGCCTGGGTCAAATGGGCCATGATCGGAGTCATGGCCCGACGGCTCGCACCCGCACCAGGCCGAAAATCCTGGACCTGACCACATTGCCGACACGTTCTTATAGCCGAACTCGACCGGCTTGCCCAGGCGGCCCTTGGCGATCGGGCGGGCGTCGGGGTCGTGCAGGGACACCAGCCGGGTCGCCGACGGGGGCATCACCCCGGCGAGGCGGCTGCGGGTCTGGCCCACGACCTGCCCGGTGCGACCCAGGATGATCTCCAGCTTGGCGACCGCCGAGCGCAGCCGCCCGGACGCGTCGGTGCCCTGGCGGGCTATGCCGCGGCGGGCGTTGATCAGCACCTTGCTCGCTTCGGTCGAGGTCAGTTCGGCCAGGTCGGCCAGCTCCGGAGGTGATCGCCAGCACCCGGGCCTTGGCCTCCTCGTTGCGCAGCTTGAGGTGCGCCGAGATCGACCGGGCCCGCCGCCCGCGGCCCGGCGCCGGTCGCGCACCGTGGTGCGGCTGGCCCCGCCCGCGGCGTGGATGCACGCCACCAGCGCCATGATCAGTCCGACCGCGCGGGTCAGCAGCCCGGAGTCGGTCGGGTAGGCCACGTTCGCACCGACCACGGTGGTGTCGGCGCGGACCTTGTCGGTGCGCACCACCTTCGCCGCGCCGGCCTTGGCCAGCAACGCCGCGTTCAGCGCCGCGATCGTCTCCGGCCCGCATCGGGCGGTGATCTTGCCCAGGGTCGAGGGGTGCGGCACCCGGGTGCCCAGCGGGACCCGGCAGAGCCGTGACCACGACAGCGAGTCCGCGACCTCTCGGCACAGGGTCTCATAGCCCAGCCCATAGCGGTGCTTGAGGAACATCATCCGCAGGTAGGTCTCGATCGGGATCGACGGCCGCCCCCATAGCGCGCAGAAGTGCGCCCGATACGGCTCGAAGAACACCGGATCGTCCAGCAGCGCGTCGACGGCCGCGAGCTCGCGGGGCAGCTCCTGATAGCCCGGCGGCAGGATCGTCTCCCACAGCCTCTGCTGCGGGTTGGTGGTGATCAGCATCAGGTCTCGATTCCCCAGGTCCAGCAGGGTTCCGCAACCAAGATCCCCACCATTCGCCGACGTAAGGGCGGAGGCGCGCCGGGGTCTTCGCAGGTCAGCGACCTACCAGCGGTCTATTTTTTCGGGGGGAAGTAGCTAGCGGCCTCTTCACGCCCGTATTGGTCCGGTGCTCCCACGGGTCGACCGGGCCGGGCGAGGGTGTGCCGGTCGGCCCGGCCGCGGGGTTGACGCCGGGTACACCGTCTCCGGTGTGCCATGGCCAGGGCCGCAGCAGAACAATAGTGGAGGTTCGAGGGCTCTTCGATCTTAGGCGGGCACCGGAGGGTTTCTCGCTGACAATCGGCGGGTGTGCCGGGTGCAGTGCAACCGTACGCGGCGGCGGTAGTTCTCCCGGTTCCGGAAGCCGCAGGCGGCGCGTTTGATCTGTTTGATCAGCCGGTTGGTGCCTTCGGTGCGAGCGTTGGTGATCCCGGTCGTGAGGAACACCTCGACCGCGGGCCACCAGGTCGCGATGGTCTCGGCCAGGGTGGTGACCTCGGGAATGTCGGCGTCGGCGCACCACCGGTAGAACTCGTACAGCCGGTCGCGGATCTCGTGGGGGTGGCCGCCGCGGGCGGCGGTGGCGCACAGCGCGCGCAGTTCCTCCTTCGCGATCCACGCGGTGAGGATCGCGGCGGTCCGGTCGTGGTCGACGCAGCCGTTCCACATCCGCGCCAGCGCCCGCGGCGAGAGGCGTTCGCGCCCGCGCAGCAGCAGCCGCCGGTTCGCCCACGCCGGGTCCTGGCGGCGGCCGCGGCGCCCGAGCTGTTCGCGGGTCACCCGCTGGCGCACCGCGGTGACGGTCCTGTTCGCGAGCATGATCAGGTGGAAGTGGTCGACCGCGATCCGCGCGGTGGGCAGCGCTGCGCGCACGGCGGCGGCGTAGCCGGCGTGCGGATCGATCACGACCACCTCGATCCCGGCCCGGAACGCGGGGCTGCGCTCGTCGAGCCAGGCCTTCACTGCGGCGCTGGAGCGGCCGTCGACCTGCCCGAACAGGGCGCCGGTGCCGGCGATGTCGACGAACCCGGTCTCCCACGGGTCGGTGCGCGTCCACCGGGTCCGCCCGTCGTCGTGGACACCGTCGGGGATCCAGCGGGGCCGCCCGAACCGGGTCTCGTCCAGCCCCAACACCGGGGTCGGGGTGGGCTCGCCGAGCTCGACATCACCATGGGCGATCACCGCGCGTTGCACCGTGGGCCAGGACACCCCGTAGGTGGCGGCGACCTCGGACTGGTCGCGCCCGTCCTCCACGGCCACCGCCAACGCTGCCCGCAGCCGGGTCGTGGTCCGCGCCCGCGCCGGCACCTGCGCGACCTGCTCGGTGAACGTGGCGCGCACACAGTCGCGGGCGCGGCGCCGCCAGCGGCGCTTGCGCCACTGAGTGAGCGTGAACCGCCCACCGACCGCAAGGTCCCGCGGCCGGGTCAGCACCCAGTCCTTACCCGAGGTCGAGGCCTGCCCGCACTCCGGGCACCGGGCCGCGTCCGGATCGTCGGTGACCAGCTGCACGAGCGTCACCCCAGCCGATGAGCGCACGACACGCTCCACCGCCAGACCCTCGAGTCCCAACAGACACGTCGCATCATCGCTACCGTCGACCACGGTCCGCGGCTCTCCTCTCGCTGCTCCTCAACACAGCGAGGATCACCGAGCCGCGGGCCACCTACCTCCAGGCGCGCCGCACGACCCCAACCTCAGGTTGCCCGGTCAAGATCGAAGAGCCGGTTCGAGGAGGTGGCGGTGGCGCCGGACCTGATTCCGCTCGACGCCAGCCGGATGCTCACGGCCTGGACCCCACAGCCGGCGGTGATCCTGGGTTGCCTGCTGCTCGCGGGCCTGTACCTGGGCGGGGCGGCCCGGGTGCGCCGCGCGGGCGGGCACTGGCCGGTGGCGCGGACGGTGTCACACCTGGGCGGGGTGGTGGCGCTGGGCGTGGTGGGTCTGTCATTCCTCGCGGTCTACGACGACACACTGTTCTGGACCCGGGCGGTCCAGGGCGTTGTGCTGCTACTGGTGGCGCCTTTGCTGCTGGCCGCCGCGGCGCCGCTGACCCTGGCCCAGCGGACACTGCCGACCGCGGTGCGCGCCCGCCTGGGACGGATCCGGCGCAGCCGCGCCACCCGCGCGCTGACCCTTCCCCCGGTGGTGACCCTGCTGCTGATCGCCCCACCGTTCGTGCTCTACCTGACCGGGCTGTACGACCTGGTACTGCGCAGCACGGTCGTGAGCGGGGTGGTGTCGTTGGCCCTGCTCGGCGCGGGATTCGTCTACGTCGCCAGCCGCCTGCAGATCGACCCGATGCCGCGGCGTTGGCTCGCAGTTTGCGGGCGAGAACGTTCGCGGCTGCTGGCCTTCTGGGTGAGCGGCCGGGGAACAGGAAGTGAGTCGCAGGCTCGTGGCGCTGGCCCGCTTGCTTAACGGGTGTGCCGGCTTCGCGCAGGCCATGCAGGAGCCGCGCCAGCGCGGGCGGGATCAGGACGGAGAACTCGTCGAAGCGCAGGTAGGTCTCGTGGTCGGCCTGCTGGAGGTCGGCGGTGGTGAGTCGGGCGACGCGAGTGGTGGTCTTGCCGTAGAGGAGCACGAGCGCGCCGGTGGCCCGAACCTGCAGGGGCAGGTCGTCGTCGTGGAGGCAGCGGCTGAGCATGTGCCATCGGTGATCGTCGGCGACGAACAGGTGCGGTTCGCCTCGGGGAGGCGCGGGCACGGACAGCTCGACGCAGAGACGGCGGGCGCTGGCCCAGGTGATGAAACTGCTGAGGACGTAGCCGTACTGGCTGGTGGAATCGAGCCACCGGTCGAGGTCGGCTTGGGTGGCGGTGTCCAGCGTCGTGCCGTGCTCGTCGAGCCAGGCCAGAAACTGCAGCGCGATCCGGACTTGACTGCGAACATAGGTCGCGGCGCTGGCGGTGACCACGCGACGGCGGGTGCGTTGACGGGCGCGCCGTAGTGCGTGCCAGGTCGCGAAGGGGCGCACGATCGTGGCGTGGTGGGCAGGCTGGCCGCGCAGGAGGTTATCGAGCCAGGGGTCTATGCGGTCGAGGAGCTCGTCTCGTTCGGGCAGAACCCCGGCGTAGACAAAGCAGGTCACGGAGGTGGTGCAGGGCTTGGTCCTGCGGGTAGTGATCCAGCAGCTCGTGGGTGATGGGTTCCTCGTGGGCGCGCACGGCCAGTTCGCCGAATAGCCCCGCTGCGCCGCGGCGCTCGTGGAGCCATTGCATGGTGGTGGCGGGGTTGGAGACGTGGTCGTAGACCGTGCTCACCGGGACGAGCTGCTCGGCGATGCCGTGGTCGGGATCGCAGAGCACGCAGCGGAGTGTGGCCCGTAGCGCGTCGTGGGCGGTTTCGTGGCGGCGACGACGTCGTCGGTCGGGGAGCTCGGTGAGATCGGGTTCGAGGAGGTGCCCGGCGTCTCGGCAGGCGAGGCAGACCGGTCGGCGCGCCTCCGGGTGCGCGGGGTGCGCGATGTCGCAGATCGTGCCGGCGCGCCGGGGGCGGGTGATGCAGCGCCCGCAGAGATCGGGTTCTGTTCCCCGGGCGCGGCGGTCGATGGGCCGGACCTGCCCGCAACCGCCGCAGCGGCGCCGGGGTTGCGGGTAGCAGGCTTCGCAGACCGGACCCTCGTCGGTGTGGGCGTAGGTCGGTGCGGTCAGCCCGCACCAGCAGCAGGTGCGCTTCGGGGCCTGGTAACAGTTCACGCAGATGGGCGCGCCGTCGCCGCGTCGCGTCTTGACCCGGCGCGGCAGACCGCACTGGCCGCAGGACTCGACCTTTCGGGGTGTGCAGGAAGCACAGGGGGTTGCCCTGCGGGTCGCGACCGTAAATCCCTCGGTCCTTGCCGCAGTGGGCGCATGGCATGCTCCGGACGTGGCGACGGCAGCGGTTGCAGACCCGCCCGCCATCAACCAGATGGCGCAGCAGGGCGTGCTCCCCGCAGCGTCGACACCGCGGAACGCGGACATACTCGTGGCCTGCGGCAGCGAGCAATCCCGCCAGCGTCTGCACCGAGACCGGCATGTCCGAGGAGCCCGACGTCAGCGCGCCCGGATGCCCGGCCAGGTGAGCCTCCAACGACCGCAGCGTGCGGATGGATACCGCCCGGCTCACGAAATCGCGGGCAGCGGCGAGCTCGACACCGGGCACCATGACCGTGACGCGCTCGACGGCCCGCTCGAGCACGGTCTCTCGCGGCTCGAGCGCCCGAGCCCGTGGGCCGCGGTTGGCGCTGCTCACGTGGCTTCCGGGCGCCGGATGATGGTGCGCCGAGGCTGCGGCGCAGGGCACCGGGCTGTGGCCTCGCCGGCGGGCTTGGCGGCCTGGCTGGGGGCTACCTGCACGTCAATGAGGTCGTTCGGAGTGCACCCGAACGCATCGCAGAGCGCGGCCAGCGTGTCCATCGACAGGCGCTGCGGGGGCTGGGTGACCAGCCGGAAGACCTGCTCGCGGGAGAGATGAACGCCGCGCTCGGCCAGCAACGGGACCAGGTCACTGGTCTGGAACATCTCCCGGTCGGCCATCAGAGCGCGCAGCTTCCACCGGTAACCCATTTTCTTGATCACGGGTGTCCTCCCACAGCTCGGGGCGGCCTTCGAGCGAACGGCGTACCAGCCGGTTGCGGTACTCGTCCGAGACCCCTAACGGCACCGTCGGATATTGGAACTGTCCGAGTGGGTGCCGGATCAGGGAGCCGGCATGGGTTCACCTGCTCGTTGGGATCAGCTCGGCTCTGTTCGGAGCGGTTTGATCAGGAAGCGGGCAGGGTCGGCGATGTCATGTCGTGTTCCGTCGTTGTCGAGGTAGTCGTAGCGGTCGAGGTAGCGGCAGCCGGTCTCTTCGTAGCCGAGCCGCAGGTAGAGCTGGGCCGCGCGGTGGTTGTTGTCGTCGACACCGAGGCCGAGCTGGGTGTGGCCGCGTCGGCGAGCCAGGGTTTCGGCCGCGTGCACGATCGCCGTGCCGATGCCCTGGGACTGCCGCGTGGGCGAGACCTCTAGGCCGTTGAGTTCCGGGCATCCGGGGTGACGTTGGGCTACTTCGGGTGCGGCGCATCCGTGCCAGCGGATCTCGCCCGAGCCGACAGGTATGTCATCGGACCAGGCGATCAGGAGGGTGCTGAGGCCGAGTTGCTGGCGATCGAACCGTCTGCTGTGCCGTCGGGTCTGCCCCGGTGAGGGCATGTGGGCGTGGATCAGCTCGAGGTCTTCGGCTCGGCATTCGCGGATGTCCACCGCGGTCATGTCCTTGCTGGGCGTCGGCTGACGTCGGCGGCGTAGCTGGTCCAGTCGCCTGCGGAGACGTGTTGCCACTGGACGGCGACCTTGAGGTGGATGCCGAGCATGCGGGCCAGGACGGCGGCGGGGAGTTCGGTGGCGAGCTGGAACAACGCTGTCGAGCGGGCCTGGCCGGGGCGGATCTCGATCAGGCGGAGCCGTTCGGCGAGTCTGTCGGCGCTGACCGGGCGGCCGGGTTGTCCACCGGGGAACAGCCATCGTGAGGTTCCATGGTCACCGGTGGTGGCGTGGCCGCGTCGGGTAGCGACCAGGTCGCGGGTCAGGATCGCCAGGGGTTCGGGCAGCACCACGGGCACCGACCCGAGGCGGAGTTCGACGGTGCCCTCGCCTGCGGCGATGTCGTCGATGGTGAGTCGGCTGATCGCCGCGGGTCGCTGAGCGTAGAGCAGGACCAGTAGCCCGGCGACGCGGTCGTCGGTGTCGAGGGTGTCGTCGTGCAGCAGCCGCCTGGTCTGCTGCCAGCGCTGTTCCTGATCCAGTGGCCGTGCGGGGCCGGTCCATCGGGTGGCGGCGAACTGCAGGTTGGTGTTGATGCGTTGGGAGATCACCCAGCGCACGAAGTGCCCGGCTTCGGCCCGGTGGCTGACCTCCGCGCTGGTCAGCCAGGCGTCGAGGTCGGGTTGACCGCAGGTGGCCAGGGTGAGCTTGTGGGTGTGCAGCCAGTCGAGGAGGCCGACGGCGGCGCGCACCCGCTGGCGGACCATATCGAGCTGGCCGTAGCTGGTGTCCGCGCCGCGGTTGCGTTGCCGGATCCGCCGCAGCTCGTGCCAGACCGCGTAGCGGTGCAGCGACTCTCTGTCCTGCTTGTCGCCTCGCTGGTTGACGGTCTGGGTGACCCACCGCTCGATGCGCGCGAGCTGCTCGTCGCGGGCGGGCAGCACGGCGGTGGCCACCAGGACGCTGCGCAGATGCTCAACCGACTTGCCGGGTGGTAGATCGTCCAGGGCGGCGTGGGTGAGCGGTCGTTGTCCGGTGGCGAGCTCCACGAGCACCGCTCTGACGACGCGGCGCTTGACCCAGTTCATGATCGTGTCGGGCCGGTCGGCGGTGGCCAGCGTGTCGCGCAGGGGCTGCAGTTCGGGGCGGATCTGTCCGGTGGTGTCGGCGAGGAGCCGAGGTGCTGGTGCAGCTGGCAGCGGCGGCAGACTCCGGCGATGAGCCGCTCGCTGGTGCCGCAGGTCGGGCAGGTCTTCCAGAAGCCCGGGTCCGGGACCGCGCAGCCAGCGCATAAGGGTGCCTCGCAGGTGCCGGCGCGGATGGCGGCCCACTGTCGGCAGCGCGAGCATTCCGCCCAGGCGCGGGCGCAGGCGCGACACCACGGCGCTCCGGTGGTCTTGGACACGATGCACGGTGCGGTTCGCCCACACACGCTGCAGGTGGCGGTCGTGCGGGGTATGCAGCTCGCGCAGATCGGCCCTTCCGAAGCGCGCGTGTTGACCGGCTGCCGGCGCCCGCAGCGGACACACTCCTCCAGGTTGATCGGGTCACGGACCAGGCAGTTCGGACACAACGGGTCCCCATGAGCGTCCCGGGCGGCCGGTTCCCGGACCGTTCCGCAGCCCGAGCAGGCCACGGCGTTGGCGCGGGCGGCGCAGTTGCGGCAGATCCGCAGCCCGTCGCGTCGCTTGCTCAAGGCGATCACCCGTCGGCAGCGTGGGCAGGCAGGCGGCTGAATGCGAGTGGCGCCTGCGGCGCAGAGCGCCTCGATCAGCCGCAGCACCATGGGGAAGGGCGCCTTCGCCCCGGCCCCGGTGAGCAGCTCGGGGGCCGCGCCGATGGCCCACATCAGCTTCTGCTCATGGGCTGGCTTGCTGATGGTGGCCGTGATGGCGGTGCTCACCGCGTCGGTGCTCAGCCCGGGATCGAGCGCGGCGATGAGCCCGACCAGGACCCGGCGCGGGTCACGGACGTCCTGGTCGGGACACCCAGAGCAGCGAGGCCGACCATGTCGGTCGCGGAACGTGACTTGCCGTTGTTGCCCGCACGCGGCGCAGGGCTGCGGCCGCGCATAGCAGGACGAGCAGTACCAGTCCTGGCCGCGGAGCTGCATCGCGGTCAGTTCCCGTCCGCAGGCGGCGCACCACGGCGGGGAGATCCTGGCCGCCCCGGCGGCCCGTAACGCGAGCAGCAGGTCCCCGACCACACGGGGAGCGGGTGAACGTCCGCTGGTCAGCACCGACGCATCCTCTTCGTGGCCGCTTCGGCGGCGACGGGCTCGATCAGCTTGCCCATCGTGGTGTCCAGAACGTCCAGCAGCGCCATGAGCACCTTCAGGCTCAGCCGCTCGGGCCGCTCCACCACCAGCCGGTAGATCTGGCTCGAGGACAGTCGGATGCCGCGGTCGGCGAGCGGGCCGAGCAGGTCGGTGGTGGCGAACATGCCGCGGGTCGCCATGACCTGACGCAGGTGCCACCGGTAGTCGAGCTTCGCTGTCATCGCCCCTCCCTGCCCGCCGGGCCCGCCGCATCCGCCGGCCCGGCCTCCAGCGCGGGGGCGAGGGCTCTGCGCAGCGCGGTGTTCATGAAATCGCTGCTCACATGCGTGTATACGGCCGTCAAGCTATCCACCTCGTGGCCGACCTGGCACTGGATGAACCGGCGGTCCACACCGTCCTCGGTCAGGTGCGAAACGTAGGAGTGCCGCATCGAATGCGGGACCAGGGCCTTCGGCAACCCGAGCGCGTCCCGGTAGGCGACAAACCGGGCGTTGATCTCCGCGGGCTTGATCCGCCCGCCGCGTTCGGTCACCCACAACGCCGCATGTTCCGCGCAGTCGAACCGCGGCCGGACGTTGTCCACGTAGTCGGCGACGGCGTCGACCGCCCACCCCATCAGCGACGCGACGTTGCGCCGCCGCGGCGGCTGACCGCGTTTGGCCTTGCCGTAGCGGACGTTGAGCGTGCCGAACCGGCCGAACTCCGGTGCCGCCGGGTTCCGGCCGAAATCGACAACATCCAACTTGGACGCCTCCGTGCGGCGCAACCCCCACCCGTAGAGCACTTTGAACAGCGACGCGTCCCGGTAGGCAGCCAGCGCACCCTTGCGTTTCGCCCGCACCGCACGCTCGACCTGTTCGTCGGCGTAGTCGAGGAACCGCTGCATCTCCTCCCGCGTGAACGGACGCGCCTCGGGATCGCCTTCGTAGTCGTTGAGGTGCGGGATGGTGTTCCACTCGTGCACGATCGCGACCGGATGCACCTGCGGCCCGAACTCGCGCCGGCACGCCGCCACCCAGCCGTAGCGGCTGTCACACAGGTAACCGTTGAACAAGCGCAGGCTGCACTGGTAGGCGCGGATCGTGGACGGCGCCAGGTGCCGCTCGGCGGTCAACGACAGCGACCACTCCTCCACATGCGACGGTTCCCAGTTCCACGGGTACTCGTTGGTGAACTCGCTGAACCGGCGCATCAACCGATCCCGCGCCCCGATCGCATCCTCCCGCAGACCCCGGGCCGCCTGTTGCGCACGCCAGCCCTTCAGCATCGCCTCGAACATCGTGTCCTCCGGGCGCAGCGCCACCACGCCGTCCACGAGCTCCAGGTGCGCCGCACCCGCCAGATCAACCCGTCGCAACCCGCCTCCAACGCCCTCGAATACCGGGCGGATCATGCAGCAGACGGGACACTCTGATGACCGTGGCGACCTGGCGGCTCGTAGGCTCCTGCCCGTGAGTTCCGGCGGGGCGGCCCCGCTACACCGCTGCGGCGCCACGCCAGCCCGGGCAGGCGGCCGACTGGTATCGCCCGTCGAGGAAGGTGTGCTCACTCGGTCTCCGGACCGGCGCAGCACCGATCCCGCTCATGCGGCTCGGCCGATCCCGACAA
>JAABUZ0100010572.1_pt1 | contig 10219 bp, 14 predicted proteins | sample 5562091 | NCBI WGS metagenome assembly JAABUZ01 (sample SAMN12813069, study PRJNA571459) | rock metagenome | isolation source: Antarctica rocks | place: Antarctica: Victoria Land, Linnaeus Terrace sud | collected 2015-12-21 | reverse complement strand
TGTACGCGTAGCGCAGCGCGCGCCCGTCGGCGGGGATGCCCGCCGCCGAGACCGCGCGCGCGATCAGCGCCGCCGCATCCCCCGTCGCCGGGGCGCAGTGCTCGACAGCCGCTTCGAGACTCGGACGCGGCGGCCGGAGTGAGGACGCAAACGGCGCGGCAACCGCTGCGGCGGCGAGCGCGAGGTGCACGGGAATCCCGACGGGCATGGCTGCGGGGCGGAAGCGCGGGCGCCGACACGTGTCGGCGCACGCACCGTACGGCGACCCGTGACGCGCGGCGACCATTTTGCCGCGAACGCCGGCATCGTGGGGCAGACACGCGGCTCGCGTGGGCCGCTGCCGGCGAGCACGGTCACCCGCCGCACCGCGCACGGCACCGCGAGCCGGTCGGGCTTCGCGCCGTTACGGCGCCGGCCGCCCGGGCTGTGCCGTGCGCAGCCGGTCCGCGCGTCGGCGCGATTTCGCGCGGGTACCGCAGACCTCCATCTGGCACCAACGGCGCAGGCCGTTCCGGCTCCGGTCGACGTACATCCACCCGCAGTCCACCGCACCGCACACGCGGATCCGCGCGGCCTCGCCCGAGGCGAGGAGTTCGGCCGCGTGCCAGACCACGGGCCAGAGCGGCGACTCGAGGTTGGCGCCAGCATCGCGCCATGCCCAGCGCGCGGCGGCGCCGTGCGCCGCGCCCTCGGCCGCGGCGTCCGCCACTGGCTCAAGGCAACGATGGCGCGCGGTGGCGGCCAGGGAGGGGTCGAGCGCCGCGAGCGGGGCGCCCAACGGCTCGCCGGTCGCGGCCGCGGCGAAGACGCGCTGCAGCACGCCGCGGACAGCGTGCGCCGCGGCGAGCGCCTCGCCCGCCGCGTCGGGGCGCGCCCGCGCGAGGTCGCGGAGTGCGGCCCCGAGCGGGGGCGGGACCACGCCCGCCCCCTCCGCCCAGTGCGTCAGCCGGGCGTAGCCGTCGAGCCGCTCGTCCGCGAGGCCGCGTGCGGTCCAGTCGACGGTGTTGACGAAGTCGATGCTCGGGTCACCGCCGACGTACGTATGCGGCAGCGTCGGCGACCCGGTCTCCAGGAAGGGCACGTCCCGTGTGGCACGCATGCCGGAACGTTAGCACCAGTATTCGGCTCCGAACAGGAGCGAACGGCACGGATGTCGCACCAGTATTCCGTTGTATACTGGTGCTATGGTCGGCACCGTCCCTGTCTCCTTGGAGGTGTCCCGTGACCACGCTCGTCGCCCGCACCTGGCGGGGCAGTACCGACGCCGGCGACGCTGACGCGTACCTCGCCTACCTCCGTGCGACCGGCCTCGCCGCGTACGGCACGACGCCCGGCAACCGCGGTGTGTTCGCGTTCCGACGCATCGTGGACGGGCGCGCCGAGTGGCTCCTCGTCACGCTCTGGGATTCGCTGGACGCGGTGCGAACCTTTGCTGGTGCGACCGACCGCGACGCGGACCCGACGCGCGCCGTGTTCTACCCCGAGGACGACCGCTTCCTGACCGCGCGCGACGCGTCGGCAACGCACTACGACGTGGTGTACGTCGGGGGAGTCCTGGACGACCCGTCTCCCGGGACGCGGGCAGACGACGGCATGCCTAACGAGCGCGGGACCCCGTGAGCGCCGCCGTTTGTCCTGCCCCGCCGCCACACGCGTCGGCGGCGACGCGCCACGCACCCGTCGAGTCGCCGCTCGCACCGCGCGCGCCGTCGCGTTGGCAGGTGATCGCGGCCTTCGCGGCGATCTACGGCTTCTGGGGTGGGACGTTCCTCGCCACCCGCTACGCCGTGCACGTCGTCCCGCCGCTGCTGACAATCGCGATTCGCTGCACGGGGGGCGCGATCATTCTCACGCTCTGGCTCGCGGCGCGCGGGGAGCTGGTACGTCCAACGCCGGCGCAGTGGCGCACGGCCGCCACGGCCGGCGCGCTGCTCTTCCTCGGCTGCCACGCCGTGCTGGCCTGGGCGGAACAGCGGGTCACCTCGGGCCAGGCGGCGCTCTACTCCACGGCGATCCCCCTCTGGACGGTCGCCCTGGCCGCGGTGCGCGAGCGACGGCGACCCTCGGCGCGCGTGCTCGGCGGGCTCGCACTCGGCGTCGCGGGCGTGGCGGTGCTCGCCATCGGTGGTCCGACGGCCGCGGGTCCCGCCGTCGTTCCGACGCGCGGCCTGGCCCTCATCGCCGGCGCGTTCTGCTGGGCCGCCGGCTCGCTCGTCGCCCGTGACGGCGCGCGGGTCGCGTCCGCGGTCCAGGGCACGGCCATGCAGCTCGCGGGCGGGGCCGCGGTGCTGTTGCTCGCCAGCCTCGCCAGTGGTGAACTCGCGGCCTGGTCGCCGGCGTCGCTCACCACGCGCGCGATCGCGGCGCTCGGCTTCCTCGTCGTGTGCGGGACGGTGCTCGGGTTCGGCGCCTACACGTGGCTCATGCGCGTCCGGTCGCCGGCGACGGTCGGGACGTACGCGTTCGTCAACCCGGTCGTCGCGGTCGCGCTCGCGTGGGCCGTGGGCGACGAATCCGCCTCGGGACAGACCGTGCTCGCGCTCGCCTTTGTGCTTGGCGCCGTGCTGCTGACCTGGGAAGGCGCCGCACGCACGCCCGGCCAGCGCGGATGAACGGTCACGGCGGGTCTCCCGTTCGCACGCGGTGGGTGTACTGTGCGACGATGCCACGACAGCCCGCCGCTCCGACCGTCCCCGCCCTCGACACCGCGCGCCTAACGTTGCGCGGCCACGCCGTCGCCGACTTCGCCGAGTGCGCCGCGATGTGGGCCGATCCGCTCGTCACGCGCTACATCGGGGGCCGGCCCGCGACCGAGGAGGAGGTCTGGGCGCGGGTACTGCGCTACGCGGGACTTTGGGTGCTGCTCGGCTACGGCTACTGGGTCGTGCGCGAGCGGGGGTCGGGGCGGTTCGTCGGTGAGGTAGGCCTCGCCGACTTCCGCCGCGACCTGGCGCCGTCTCTCGAGGGCGCGCCGGAGGTCGGCTGGGCCCTCGCGACGTGGGCGCACGGACGCGGATTCGCGACCGAGGCCGTGCGCGCCGCGCTGGCGTGGGGCGACGCGCACTTCCCGGCCGAGACCCCGCACGGGGCCGCGCCTCCGGGGCGGACCGTGTGTCTGATCGCCCCCGAGAACGCGGGCTCCGTCCGGGTGGCCGAGAAGTGCGGCTTCCGCGAGGCCGCGCGCGCGACCTACAAGGGCACCGAGACCCTCGTCTTCGAGCGTTCAGCCGCCCGAGTCGTACCGACTCTCGAGTCGCGCTCGGGCGTGCCCCGGGTCGATCGGGGCGGTGCCGGAGCCGGCCGCGGCGCGTTAGGCAGCAGGTGAATCGCCGAGCGCGAACACACGGAGCCGGTGCCCGTCAGGGTCGAGCGCGACGAAGGTGTACCCGAATTCCATCGCTGTGGGCGCCTGTGCCACGCGCAAGCCACGAGTGCGCCAGTCGGCGTAGCGCGCGTCCACGGCCGGCGCGTCGGCAACCGGGAAGCCGAGCTCGCACCCGCCGCCGGTCGCGGCGGCCGCCGGCTCGACCGTGTGGCGCGACCAGAGGCCGAGCTTCATCCCGGAGCCCAGGACGAAGAGCGCGAAGGTCGGCGACGCTTCGACCGGCGCGCGGCCGAGTAGGGTCGTGTAGAACGTCGCGCTGGCGGCGGGGTCGTCGACGTACAGGAGAACGAAATTCGAATCGAGCATGGAGCACTCCGGCGGTGGGGGATCGCGGGCGCGGCAGTCGCCGCGTCCGACCCCCTGAGCGTAGGAGTCCGCGCTGTCAGATTCTGTCAGTAGCGCGCGCCGGTATCTGCTGGGCGGCGCGCCACTCGCGTAGTAACGCGACGCGCCGGCGCGGGTACCGCGCGTCGAGCGGTGTGAGCGCCGCGATCCGGTCGGTGCGGAAGTGGCGAAACGTCTCGCGCAGCTCGCACCAGCCCACGACGATCCGCGCCCGGTCGAAGAAGGCCAGCGCGAACGGCCAGATCGTCCGCACGCTCTCGCGCTCCTGGAGGTCGTGGTACGTGAGCGTCAGCTTGCGCTCGGCGCGGATGGCGCGGCGGATGATGGGGAGGCCAGCGTCGCCGAGACCGCCGTCGCCGACCGCGCGCTCGGCAGGGGCGGGGCCGCCGAGGTGTAGCGCGCGAGGGCCGACCAGAAGTGTCGTGTCGTCGAGCGCCTGGCGCCGGTCGGGCGGCAGCACCGCCCGGATCTTGGCGACCGCATGGCGTGCGGCGTCGCCGAGCGGGGCGTCGGCGCGGTCGACCACCCATCGCGCCCCGAGCACGAGTGCCTCGACTTCCTCCTCGGTGAACGTCAGTGGTGGCAGGGTGAAGCCGGGCCGGAGCACGTACCCGAGCCCCGGCGCCCCTTCGATACGCGCGCCCTGGGCCTGAAGCGTGGCGACGTCGCGGTAGAGCGTGCGCAGGCTGACCCCGAGTTCCGCGGCCAGCGCCGCGGCGCGCACCGGATAGCGGTGACAGCGGAGCAGCTGGAGCAGGGCGAGCAGGCGCTGCGCGCGGGACACGGCAGGGCGGGGCGGGGCGTGGACCTACCGCTCCGACGAGATCGTCAGCCTGAACCCATCTGGGTCCTGCAGCCGAAACACGCGCGCCCCCAACACGTCGGCCGGCTCCGACGCGAGGGTGCCACCGCGCTCAGAGATCCGTTTCGCAAGCTCGTCGACGTTCGCTGCCGTCGTGATCTGCAGCGAGAGCCCCTCGCCCGTGGCGTCGACGGCGGGGGCCGGTGAGTTCGTGCTCATGCGATGTGATCCGTAGCGGGTGAGGACGCTCCGCGGCACTACCGGTGTTCGAGGAGCGCGATCGAGTGGGCGAGCAGCTCGCGACCCCCGGGGGCGGCGTGGCCGGGGACGACGATGTCGGCCGAGGGATAGCGGTCGGCCGCACGCCGGAGCGCGACCGGCCAGGACGTGAGATCGGCGTGCGCGACGTTGCCGAGCGTGGTCGTGGTCGCCCCGCGAACGGCACAGCCGCCAAAGAGAACACGCGCCGTGGGCAGCCACACCATCAAGTTGTCGGGTGCGTGTCCGGGCCCGGGGTAGAACAGCTCGACCGTGCCCCACGCGCGCGCACTCCCCGGCGCGGCGAGTCCGCCGAGCGTGTCCCCCGGCACGGGCATGCCGGACGCGAGCGCGAGGCGCTGGGTGGCCGGCAGCGACCAGACGGGGATCCCCCTCCCGCGGAGGACGTCGGCGCCCGCCAGCCGGTCGCCGTGCGCGTGCGTGACCACCGCCCGACGAATCGTGAGGCCGATCTCCCGGTCGATTCGGGCCAGGAGGGCGGCGGTCAACTGCTCACCCCACGCGGTGTCCACGAGCAGCAGGCCGTCGCCGTCGCGCACCACGAGCCCGTTCGAGGGGACGCGCGTGCCGTCGGGGTAGCGGTAGTACGTGGTGTGGAGCCACACGCCCGGGCGGAGCGGCCGAAGTTCGACCGCCGCCGTGTCGGGCGCGCCGACGGTGGCCGGCGCCTGCGCGTGCGCCGCGGTCGGGAGCACGACAGCGCCGACGGCTGCGGACGCGAGCGTCGCCAGGAGTCCGCGGCGCCTCACGTGCCGGCCGACGCGCGATGCGGGCGGAAGATGATGTCGAACACCGGCGTCCACGTCCGGCCGCCGTCGGTCGACCGCTCGCACGTCTCACGGACGGCGGGTGCGATCGGCGTCCAACTGACCCGCACGATCGACGCGGCGCCGTTGACTGGTCGATCGGCCCCGGTGAGCACCATGCGGCCGTTCTCCAGCCGGCCGTCCATGAGCAGGAGACTGCCCCGGTTCGTGACCCAGCTCTGATGCCACACGCGCCGGGCGGCGTCGTACGTACTGAAGCTCTCGCCGACGAGGCCGTCGCCCTGCTCGTAGACCTCGCGGAGCGCGCAGCCACCCACCATCGGCGTGACGCGGTTCCGCGCGGTCACGTGGACCGTATCCCCGACGTCGTACGTGTCCCAGTCGCCCGCGAAAAAGTCGAACTGGTGGTGCGCGGCGTCGGTGCACGGGGCAGCCACGGGTGGAGCAGGCGCGCGCCGCGGCGCGAGGCGCAGCGAAACGGCGGACCTAACGGTCGCGGGCGCGAGCACGGCGGCGAGTAGGACGGCGGCTCGGTGGCGGTTCCTGTGCGACATACCGGGGAGCGGGAGATGCAGATCGAGCGGTCACGGCGTCGTAAACTCACCGCGCCTCGGTGTGCCCGCCAGCACCGGATGGCGCGTACTCGGCATGACCACTTTCGGTCGTCCACGCGTCCACCCTCACACCCGAAGTCCGAATCGCGTCAGCATCTCGCGCTCCCCGAGGTGCGTTACGCGGAGGGCCCGGCTGTCGCGATCCTGGGCCACCCACTTCCTCCGCCGCGCGAGTGCGAGCAACGCCGCCCCGACCGCTCCGCCGACGTGCGCCCGCCGCTCGCTCCAGTCCAGACACGCGAACGCGAACCGGCGTCGTGAGGCCCGTGCCGCCTCGACATCGACGCCTAACGCCGCCAACGCGTCGCCTCCGCGCGGCGTGAGGTCGTACGCGTCGTCGCCCGCCGGCGGGTCGGCCGACAACCACCCGAGCGCCGTCAGGCGGTCGTGCAGCAGGACGCCGAGCGTACCCGCCACGTGGTCGTAGCATGTCCGTGCGGCCCGGAGGTGGTGGGGCGTGTGCGGGACGAAGGGGTCGCGCACGCCGCCGGCGAGCACGCGCAAGCCTTCGAGCACGCCCGCCACCTCGACCCCGCTCAGCCGGTAGTAGCGATGCTTGCCCTGCACCACCACGCTGACCAGATGCGCCGCCCGCAGCCTATTCAGGTGGCCACTCGCCGTCGACGGACTCACGTCGGCGATCGCCGCGAGCTCCGTACTCGTGCGTGCCCGATCGTCCATCAGCGAATACAGGATGCGCGCTCGTGCGGGCTCGCCGATGGCGGCGGCAAGCCGCGACACTGCGCTGCCGCAGTCGTGTTCGACATTCATGCTTCGGCCCTCGACGAAGTATGGTGGCTGTGCGCGCTGTATCATAGCGCGCCTGTCGACGAGCCCACCCAGGAGAGGAATGCCGATGACGATCGCCTGCTTCATCCGCTACCAGATCGATCCGTTTCAGCGCGACGCGTTCAAGACGTACGCAGAGAATTGGGGGCGCATCATCCCGCGATGTGGCGGACACCTGATCGGGTACTTCCTCCCGCACGAGGGGACGAACGATGTGGGGTGGGGCCTGATCGCGTTCGACAGCCTCGCGGCGTACGAACGCTACCGCGCGCGGCTGAAGGCGGACGGGGACGCGCGAGACAACTTTCTGCGGGCGCAGGCCCAGCGCTTCATCCTGCGCGAGGAGCGAACGTTCCTTGAAGTGGTCGACGGAACGTTCGGCCTGCCGTCGACGCTCGAACGCCCGGCTGACCGCTGATGCGCACCCAGGCGGAACGCGGGCGCGACTTCCGGGCGCTGCACGAGCGCGACGGGGCGTTCATCATCCCGAACCCGTGGGACGTGGGGACGGCGCGGATCCTGGCGCGGCTCGGATTCGAAGCGCTCGCGACAACGAGCGCGGGCTACGCGTTCTCCGCGGGACGGCAGGACAACACGATCGACCGCGACACCATGCTCGCGCACGCAGCCGCGCTCGCGGGGGCGACCGACCTACCGGTGAGCGCCGATCTCGAGAACGGGTACGGTGACACGCCGGACCGCGTGGCCGAGACATTCCGCCGCGCGGCGGCCGCGGGCCTCGTCGGCGGGTCGATCGAGGACGCGACCGGACGTTCGGACGATCCCATTTTCGATCGCGCGCTCGCGGTCGAGCGGGTGCGGGCCGCGGCCGCGGTGGTGCGCGCGCTCCCGTTCCCGTTCACGCTCACCGCGCGTGCGGAGAACTATCTGTGCGGACGGCCCGACCTCCGCGACACGATCGAGCGCCTGCAGGCGTACCAGGAGGCGGGGGCGGACGTGCTCTACGCGCCGGGCCTCACGCGGCCGGAGGAGATCGCCGCCGTGGTCCGCGCCGTCGACCGTCCGGTGAACGTGCTGGTGGGGCTCGCCGGTGCGCGATTCACCCTCGCCGAGCTGTCAGAGCTTGGCGTCAAACGCGTCAGTGTGGGGAGTACGCTCTGCCGCGCCGCCCTCGGCACCGTACTCCGCGCCGCGCGCGAGATGCGGGACCGCGGGACGTTCGCGTTCGCAGACGACGCGACGAGCTACGGCGACGTGAGCGCGATGTTCGGATGATGATGCTCGCGCGGCCGGATGTAGGATGCGGCGGAACGCGTGGCCGTAAGCTCGGCGACGCCGTCGTGCTACGACGGCGTCGCGAGGCGGGCCTTTGCCGCGTCCAGCCATGGAGCGAGCGAGAGCGACCAGACGTTGTTGTTGCTGTTGTCCCACGCGTTCAGCCGGGCGAAGTCCTTCGCCGCCTGCGCCCGCGTCCGATGCGGGTCGATCGGGACCGCGCGGCTGCTCGTGAAGTAGAGCGTGCGGTTGTCACGCCCCAGGTGCGCTTCCCCGTCGTCCGCCCCGCCTTTCGGCCGGTCGCCGGCGTAGCGGACGGGCGTGATCGGCCCCCACGCGCCGTCCGTCTTGAATGTGATGTAGAGGTGCTCGTGCGCGTCGTCGGCGGTCGCCCGCCCCGCGCTGCTGAAAATGAGAAACGACTCATCGGGCGCGACCTCCGGGTCGACGTCCGTGTGCGTCCCGTCGCTGAACGGCAGCGGTTCGGCGTGGTCGTACGTCCCGTTCCGATAGGGTGCGCGGTAGAGCCGCCACGTCTTGTCCGCGTCAGTTTTCGCCATGAAGTACAGCGTCCCATCCGCCGCGAGACTCGGCTTGAAGATGCGCGGGCTGATGTTGACGGCCGCCGGGAGTCGGACCGGGGCGCTCCAACCGCGGCCGACGCGAACGACCTGCCAGAGTGCGGCGGCAGGGGCCGGCGCCGCCGCACCCGCGCCGGTGCCTAACGATGCCGGACGCGATGAGGCGAAAATCAGGCGCGAGCCGTCGGGCGCGAGCGCGGGTTGTAAGTCCGCCCACTGCCCCGAGAACGGTGCGATGCTGGGCGCCGTCCACCGGCCGCGCGATTGATGCGACTCGAGGATGAAGCCCCACGACGCGCCGGCCCGGGCGAAGTAGAGCGTCCGGCCGTCCGGCGTGAACGTGGGCGCGCCGTCGTTCGCCGGTCCGGAGATCACGCCGGGCGCGAAGATCTCCGGCGCAGCGGTCGAGATGACCGCGGGCTGCGCCCCGGACGCCGCGACACGGCCGACGCAGAGCGAGGCCAGAAGGACGGCCGTGCGGTATGGGGTCACGCGCGCCCCGACTCGTGGAGTGCGAAGCGCGCGCCTTGCGGATCCGCGCATTGCGCGACGCGACCGCCGCCCGGCACGTCCGCCGGCCCACTCAGCACTTGTCCACCCCCGTCGCGTACAGCGTCGAGCGCACGACCGAGGTCCGCAACCCACGTGTATGACAGCCACCCCTGTGGAGTCGCGTCGCGACTGCGGTCGAACATCCCGCCGTACTCCGTGCCGTCCCGGCCGAACACCTGGTACGCGCCATGGGGGCCCATGTCTAACGTCTGCATCGGCGCCCACCCGAACAGCTGCGCGTAGAAGGCGAACGCGGCCCGATGGTCCGTCGTCTCGAGGTCGTGCCACACGATATCGCCGACGACGTTCGTCCCGCCGGTCGAGGCATCCAGGTCCGCGGGGCGGTGGATGGCGAACGTTACCCCCTGCGGGTCGGTCAGCACGGCGAAGCGGCCGACCGTCGCGGCGCCCGCCGCCGAGACCAACCCGATGTCTCGCGGCGGGGCGAGGCCGCGAGCGCCGAGGGCGAGCGCCTCGGCATACGTCGCGTCGACGTCGCAGGTCCCGATGTAAGGGAGCCAGCGCGCCGGGGCCTGGAGCACGCCCTCGTCGGCCGCTGACTCGATGACACCACCGGCCGGCGACGCACCGTTCGTCCACATCGCGTACGACAGCCGCCCGCCACTCCGCGGCGCGCGCATGAGCGTCCAGCCCGTAATCGGCGGGTAAAAGCGCGTTGCCGCGGCGACGTCGGGCACCATCAGGTCGTGCCACAGGAATCGACCATGTACGGGCGCGGCGGTTGTCAGCGGTACGGGGCTGGCGGCTACGAACGTGGTCATACAGGGCAGAAACTTTGGAGGTAACTACTCAGGTCCTGGGTGGGGCGATCTGAGCCGCACGGCGGTGGCGTGAAGATCGCGGGGTGG
>JAABUZ0100010568.1_pt1 | contig 10219 bp, 9 predicted proteins | sample 5562091 | NCBI WGS metagenome assembly JAABUZ01 (sample SAMN12813069, study PRJNA571459) | rock metagenome | isolation source: Antarctica rocks | place: Antarctica: Victoria Land, Linnaeus Terrace sud | collected 2015-12-21 | reverse complement strand
CTCGCCCTGCAGCAAAACTGTAGTGTAGGGATAGAGAGCAACCTGATGAACAACATGCATAACTTCACGCATAGCTGGGCTGTCGCCAATCACGACATGACTCAACGCATCCTCAGCCATGAATTACCCTGCTTCTACCCAACATCCACCGTTCACAATGCATCTCAACCTCCACTTTTCATCCACTGTCATCCAACAAAATACCACGAAAGGACCCACTCACACTCTTCCAAACCCACGCCAGATACAATCCGCCTTTAGTAACCAGTTCCGGCAGGCGCGTAAGCTCCATACTGCGCATTATCTACTCGGAAGGAATTCTGCAATGGTTGAGGATTCAAAACCCAACCCTGACCCGGTATAAAGGCTGCACCATTCTCGCCATTGCCCCACTGCGCCTCCGTTGGTGCCGAGAACGCCGCTGCAAACGGTTGCGGAACCGCTACAGGTGATGCGACCGCCGGCAGAGAAGTCGACCAGGGAGTCGCCGCCGCCGATGGATTGCCCGGAGCCACATAACCGCTTGCCATACCTGGAGTCGTCAGCTCCGGTGGCAGAGCAGCCACCCCTCCTTGCATCTGCTGAACGTCTGGAAGCGATACATATGCCAGGCCCTCAGCAATGAGCTCACCTGCAATAATCCGCACAAATTCGCCGGGAGCATTTAATAGCTGACAAATCGTCTGCAAAGAATTTCGTCCATCAATCAAAACCAGAACTTGCCACTGCTCCGGCGTAAGCTGAACCTGCGGATTCTGATCACGATACGCCGAGAGATCAGCCGGTATCGGCAGCATATCAGGCTGCATAAAAGCCGTATCGATCCGCCTTGAAGGTGCAGGCTGCATCACACGAACAGGATGCAGAGCAGCGGGAGCGGGTGTAACCGCGATCGCATCACCATCTGAAAAAAATGATGGAAAGGCTGCAACATCCGCATGCACTCCAAATCCGCCATCAGAGAAAGCATCCGCCTGATTAAAATCAGGAGGTGGAGCGAAAAATTCGGTTGTCGGCAAAGAAGAATTGGCATCCGCAAAAGTATCTATAAGCGACGACGTAGAAAAATACGTATTCTCATCAAACTGTGAGGTGCTCATCAATGTCGGCATATGTGAGATATCAGGAGCCGGCGTTGAAGGAGACTCAGAAGAGACAGGAGTCAAAGGCTGTGAAAACGGATGCGGAGTTGCCGCCGGGGACTCGGCGAGGAAAGGAGACGCTGGCGGCGCAATTGGAGTAGCCCCGGCCAACAAGGAAGAGATAGACATAGAAACGAGCAAGCGATCAGCAGGAGGAAGAGTCTCCTCTTCAAAATACATATCGCCACTCGGCCATGCCAGAACCACATTCAGCACATCGATCGCCTTCTGAATAGCCCAGGCGCGCAACTCATCTCGACTCACATAATGCAATTCCATCAGCCTACGAGCCATAAGAGACTCGACAGGATCAGCATTGCCAAGCACGAGCATCGTTTCGTGTAAAACGACAGAAGAAATAACACCATCTTGAAGCAAGCGCTCACCTAGCGAAGCCTTTGTGCGAATGGGCCCGATGCAGAGCAATCGGCCTTCGTGCAAATAAAATTCTATTTTCTGAGCGTCTTGATTCTTCAAGATCAGCAGGCCCGTCTTTTCATGCCTCTCAACGCGCTGCAAAACAGTTGCCAAACTAAACTGTTCTAATGTACCTATCAGCGACACTATACTTCACCGTCCATCCAGGAACGACACTCACGTACTTATATGGTCTTATATTCTTCTTTTTTAGATCATAGAAGCGCGCGAGAGTCCACTACAACAGAAAAAGAATGCATCGACACACAACCGCCAGCCGTATGCATTGCGTAGATTCTCATCCTCAAAATTGACAGCGCCGTCAACGTGTAGATAGTAAAGAAAGGCAGCAAGTTCTCCTGTTCTGGAGAACCGAAACATGAACGAGAAAGAAAACCTGAGCAGAGAGACCACTCAGGAACGGAAGGAGAGGGATTCGAACCCCCGGGGCTCTCACCCAGCTGTTTTCAAGACAGCCGCAATAGACCACTCTGCCATCCTTCCGTAGTTAACTATACCACAGGCAAGATTACTTGTGAAGGTTTCGAGACAAAACTAGTACAATAGTCGTTTATTTCTTTCCCCACAAAAAAAGAACAGCCATACTTCCACGGTGCATCGCTCTTTACAAGTGATCTAAGGAGGCGAAAGCAGAGAAGTTGCCATGTAGGGCCGTAGTACTTTTGGAATCACGATTGAGCCGTCAGCCTGCTGATAGGTTTCGAGGATAGCAGCCATTGTACGACCGACCGCCAGGCCAGAGCCATTGAGCGTATGCGCAAACGCTGCTTTGGCCGTATGATTGGGGCGATACTTCACGTTTGCGCGCCGAGCCTGAAAATTCTCACAGTTACTCACTGAAGAGACCTCCACATACTCGTTCTGCCCAGGCATCCACACCTCTATATCAAATGTCTTCGCCGCGGCAAAGGGCAGGTGGGCAGCGTTGAGAGCCACCACACGATACGGCAGTTCTAGCCGTAACAAAATACTCTCAGCATGCCGCAGCATCTGGCCCAGGGCGGCATAAGAATCGTCGGGAGTCGTGTACTGGAACAGCTCTATTTTATTAAACTGATGCAACCGGAGGAGGCCGCGATTCTGCCGTCCCGCTGAGCCAGCCTCGCGGCGAAAAGCCGTTGTCCAGGCTACATAGTGCAGCGGCAAGCGGTCGAGCGGAAAGATAGTATCACTATGCATACCAAGCAGAGGAACCTCGGCGGTGGGATTTAGATACAGCTCATCCTCGCACGCATACACCTGATTCTCAAATTTCGGGAACTGGCCCGCACCCATCATCGCAGAGCGGCGAGCGAGCTGAGGTGGCATTACCTCGGTATAGTCATGTTCCTGAGTGTGCACGTCAAGCATAAAAGAGATGAGTGCACGCTCTAGACGTGCACCTGCACCCTTTAGCAGCATAAAGCGGCTGCCCGCTATCTTTGTGGCTTGCTCTGTATTGAAGATGCCCAGGCGCTCGCCCAGATGCCAATGTGGCGCGGGTGGAAAGAAAAATTGCAGTGGTTGTCCCCAGCGGTGCGTCTCTTTATCGCCGCTATTCCCATCCTGAACACTCTCGTGAGGAAGATTTGGCAAGCTCAACAAGTGAAATTGCAAATGCGTATTCACATCAGAGATCTGAACCTCGGTTTGCCGAATATCTGAAGTAAGCACTCTTTGCTGCTCATTGAGAAGAGCCCGCTCATTGATAGGTGTGGCGCGAAGCGTCTCTCTAACATTCTTCAAAGCGGCATGCAGTCCATCATTCCGCGTATTTAAACCGCGCCGTTGCTCAGCAAAGCGCAGAGTCTCATCTATGTTCTGCGTCTCCTGGCGCTTTTCCAGGCCGGCACGCACAACGTCCGGGTGCTCACAAATAAAGTCAAGACTTAGCATATAAGACAGTATAGCACATGCGTCGCGACAATCCCTTGCGTGTCAACCGCGATCAAGCGGTTTGGAGTTGGTGGCCTATACACAGGATGCACGCTTTGAGACGAGGAGGACGACAACCGCAAGGGTTTGTCGCGACGCGTGTGGTGTTATAAAGTGCGGTTACCGGTTTGCGCCCACGGCGAGAGAAGGCATACAATAGAGCCGAAGAGCAAATATTGAACTTTTAGAGGAGACGGCGCAAGGCATGAGCCAGACGATACAACTGCTCTGTTCCACAGGAGCATTCAGTCGCTATCCCGACCACACAGGGTATCAAGCGATTCAAAAGTACGGACCAGGCTTACGGGTCGATGGTTTCGAAGTAATGTTTTACCCGGCCTGGTATGGAGATGGGAAACATATTGCAACAGAGCTACAGGCAACAAACCTGCGCTTCCCCACGATGCACGCAGAAAAAAATATTGGTACTGCACTTGGCCAGGCGGACCCTGTTCTGCGCGAACGCGGCATACAGATGCTCGAAGAGAACTGTCAACTTGGCAACCAGCTCGGCTGTAAGCTCATCGTGCTCCACCTCTGGAATTGGCCCGAACTCGACGACGATCTGGAAAAAAACCTATCCACCCTCAGCCAATGCTATGATACTGCCACACACTACAACATCGAACTAGCCCTGGAGACCATCCCCGGCAGACACTTTGACCCGCTCACCAACATTCATCGAGCTCTGGAGAGAGATGCCCGCAGCCACTTCGCCCTCGACACCGAGTTTCTGTACAACTACAAACAATTAGAGACCGTCTTCGAGACTCCCTGGCTATGGGAAAACAACCGCCTGCATCACGTGCACATCAAAGACTCACTGGGCCAGCCATTCATCGACGGGCAGCGCGTCTATCTCCATCCCGGCGAGGGGCGCATCAACTTCGTCCGCTTCTTCGAGCAATTGCGCATCAAAAACTTTACCGGCAACATCAGCTTAGAATCACCAGCGCTAACTAAAGACGGTGAAGTCAATGTAGAACAATTGCAGAATAGTCTGGACTTTCTACGAAAGCTACTGTCATAAGCACGCCGTTCTTTCTAGACTAGATCTGTTCTCACATTTCCCTCTCTTTGCGACACAGTACTATTATTGATCGTTCTTTCCTGTTTCCAGATTATGCTGAAGATATCGTGGGGATTGAGGGGAGTCTGACCTTGCAGGCGAACTCTCCAACTCCCTAAGAAGAGGATCAAGCATTGTATGCGTCGGCTGGAAGTGGACATTTCGCCTACTAGTGCGCGCATCACGCATCATGTCGACCAGACGTGCAATTACATCTCTCGTTTTTTGATAATCTTGTATCACGCTATATGCTTCTTGAATTTCCTGGCGCTGGCGCTGGAAGCGGGCTAAAAGAGTGTTGAGAGGACCAGCAATCTGCCAGAGAACAGTACCCGAAGATAAGGGTACACGAGCCTGAAAATTGCCGTTGGCGACCTGGATATGAGTATCCACAATCTGCTGAATACTATCATCCAATTGTCGCTTTTGCATTGCCTCTGCGCGCTCTTGTTCGGCCACCACGTGTTCAAGGTTTGCGATCACTTCCGCGCGATCTGCGCGTGCAATTGCACGACTGGCACTCCAGACCCATAACCAGATAACACCCGTAACAACGACATGGATGATAATGGGACGTATACGGATGGCTATACCATCCGTTGCCAGCATAGCCGCAAAGCTAGCAGTATGCGCCTGGAAGGTGATATCAGCTTCTATAAAGATCAGATTCGCCAGGGCAATTGCGGCAAGCAGGAGTCCATTAGGAGGAAGTAGAGAAGCGATAAAAATTTCGACAAAGATGAGAATATCGTAGATCTGAATAGAACTCGGAGTCAGAGGAGAGGAAAGAATAACGGCTACAAGAGCAACATTAAAGCCAAGAGAGATAATAGCACCAGCGATATTTGTGTGCCCGCGACGGTTGAACAGCAATGAAATAAAATCAAGAAGCAGAAGGCAAGACACAGCAACAGCGATGAAATGATTAGGACCGACAATGCCAATAAGTAAAGCGAGCAAGAGAATAATAGTCACAAAAAATAAGACGGTGCTGGCCAGACGTCCTCGTCGTGCACGTTCTCGTTCAGCAAGTGAAGCATCCTCTGGAGGATCGCTTAAAGATGTAAGACTGTACCACCAGCCTAGAATCTCTCTGCGTCTCTTAATTTGTGGATCTTGTTCAATGAGCACGCTCGGAAGCTCGGATTCCGGTCCTGGTGAGGACATGCCAGCCCCAATGAATGGCTGATTATTTATATTCACGTCTATCAACGTTCCTTTCGAATTTGCTTCAATGTTCAGAACCACATTTTCTACACAACCGTCGCGGTAGCTCAGAGCTACTCCAGGCCGACTATAATTAAGGGTGCGTTGGATGCCGAGAGAGCCTGATTGCGTTGACACTCATCAAATCTTGTAAGATAGGCATAAGCCGTTCGGGCGATGTCGATAGCAACAGAGCAAGCTCTTGCACTGACTTCTCACCGGTCGAAAGTTTGTATACCGAGCGTAATGCAAGCGGCCAGGCAGAAATTTCTTGAGCAGAAACCGAGCGTACACGAAAAGGAAAAACTGTCGCGGCCGTGTTTTCGGGCAAGGAGGGCGAGAATGATGGAACCTGGGCAGGGCTCAATGAGAGCGGTCCCGAAACTCTATGTTCATCGCCGGGAGAAGATTGTGGTGGTATGGAGCGAGGAGTGTACTTCCATTCCAGAATGCCCTTTTCGATTAGAAAGCGAAATGCATCATTTCCCGCGAGGATAATACGTTCTTTCTGTCTGATCTCGCAGGAGACAACACTACCCTCAAGCAAAGCCACAAAGACCTGGCACTCTCCTTTACTATTTCCCACTTTTACGTTCGTGCGAAGTTCTCCGCTCTGCTGACCCAGTATGCGTAAAATTGTGCGCAGATCAATTGGATATAATCTTTCCATTCTTGTTTCACAGTACGCACCCGGTACATCCTTCCCTGGCAGAAATATCGCTATTTGACTCTTTTGATTTTTTTGTGTAACATTAATTATAGACATTATATAGGAAAATCTGTCATTTAGTCTAGCCACTAGCAAATTGGTAAAAAAAGCTATCAATGCTCAAAAAAGCATTCGTAAATAATGAAGTATAATTGCTTAACCATTTCGAAAGGAAAACATATGGCAGATACGCTTGATCCTCCCGAAGAGCAGCATTCCTATGGAGATGTTCCTGCCTCTTCTCAGAAGGATACACAAGACGAGATTGCTACGTCCGTACAGCCTTCTTCTCCAGTGATACTTGACGAGGACCCTCCTCTTCATCGAGAGAATGGAGAGGAAAGTACAGTGGCTATAGAAGCTCCTGTCTCTTCAGAAGTTTCTGGAGGGGACCAGGAGAGGTTTTACCAGGTTCCAACGCGTACAGTAAGCTGGCTCTATCGGATTCTCTTTGGGCTGGCGGCCATTGTGGTCGGTGTTGATAATGTGACCATCAAGCAGCTTATTCTCCCAGCACAGATGGCCCTGATCAGCCCTGACAACAAAATAACGGCCTTTACGTTAGTCGCCTCGGTCGGCGCTCTAGCCGGTGTGATTGCCTCGCCACTTATCGGTGCAATCTCTGACCGTACAACGTGGCGCTGGGGTCGCAGGCGGCTATGGATGATCATAGGATGCGTAAGCGTTGTTATCGGTCTTGTCATTATGGGGTCGGCGAGGACGGTCGGTTTAGTACTATTGGGAGAGATTATCGTCCAATGCGCGGCCGATACATTGCTCGCTGTCTATTCAGCAGTTATACCTGACCAGATTCCGCCAGCGCAGCGAGCGTCGGCATCGGCATTTGTCGGTATGTCTCCTCTCGTTGGTGGAGTCGTCGGTATCGCACTTATTTCACGGCTCACCAATGTTCTGAACCATCCGGATACTGGGTACTACATTCTGGCGGCTGCTTCGGTTGTGCTGGTTGGCTGTTTCTTCACTGTATTTCGAGAAGAGCCACTACCACGCAAGCTAGTGAAGCCGTTCAGCCTCAAGGCGCTTCTGTCCGATTTCTGGGTCGATCCAAGACAGTATCCCGATTTTGGCTTCGTCTGGTTATCCAGATGTCTGGCCTACCTCGGATATCAACTCCTTATCACCTACCTCCTCTACTATTTACAGGATGTGATTCATTTCAATCGGGCCGACCAGGGAGTGACTATTTTTCAAATTTGCTCGACGGTTATGTTGCTCATTGCGGCAATTGTAGGAGGAATCATAGCCGACCGCACACAACGACTCAAACCCTTCGTCTCCTGGGCTGCTGTGGTGATGTGCATCGCCATGCTTGGCATTGCGTTTATTCCCGCCTGGCCTGCACTGCTCGTTGCTGGTATCTTCCTTGGATTAGGGTTTGGATTGTATCTGGCGGTGGACCAGGCGATAGCCGTAAAAGTCCTGCCTCGGGCATCTGCGCGGGGGAAAGATCTGGGCCTCATCAATACAGCGATCTTTTTCCCTCTCATCATCGGTCCATTGATCGGTGGATTTGTACTCAACGTTTTCCACAGCTATAGCATCCTTTTTGCCATCTCTGCTATCGCTTTTGCGTTCGCAGCGGCGACGATCTTGCCGGTGAAATCAGTGCGCTAGTAGAGAAGAGATCGCCAGGAAAGAGACATGATAACTTCATGATCTCTTTCTATTATAAAAGCGTTTATTGTAAAATGTTATTGGAGGTACACAACGTGACTGAAGAAGCTTATCAAGAGCGCAACCGAACACACGATGAAGTTCATTATCAAGGTGCAATTGGGAACCTTAATGAGGGCATTGAAATCACTACACATAACGTATCGACCCGGCTGATTGCGTGGCCTGGCAACGGTTTCCAAACCGAGAGCGTGCATGTACTCACGCTCAAGCCGGGCGATGAAACACAGCTCTATCGGTACGATCTTTCAGAGGATGCATATCTGTGCTTAAGAGGCACGGGAGAAATATTTCTACGCGGGCAGTGGATAACGATCGAGGCTGGCGATCTTGCTTTTTTCCCTAGAGGAATAGAGCATGGCGCACGTAACACCAGCTCGAAGGATTTCGTGCTGGTCAACTCGATAAGCACACCGCCCTTTGACCTCTATGAGTCAGCTGGCTTTTACGACAAAGCCAAAGGGGTCATGAAGCTGGACGTTATTGAGGAGGCAAAAAAAGCGGCGCAGCCCGGCAATCTCACGACCGACTACGAGATCCATTTCAGTGAGAGCAACCCCGAAGTACGCTCGTGGAACCTCGGCGTCCACGATATCGTACAGAACGGGGCGCTCTTTAATGTCTATAAAGGCGCGTCAACTGGCGTGCTGGCGATGCCAATGGTCTTCTTGCTCTGGCCTGGCTATGGTATAAACTCAGTAGGATTTCACTATGGATCAACCGGGCCTAACGTGCGCTCGCTTGTTCATAAACATCCCGTCAGCGATGAATGCCTCATCCGTTTTGGAGGTACAGGACAATTTTACTGCGGCGATAAATGGGTTGATATTGGTCCGCTCGATTGTGTGCTCGCACCTTGTGGCGTCCTGCACGGCGCGGCAGGCAGCGAAAATGCCGACAAAGAACAAAGCTTTGTTGGAGGATTTGCCTCACCACCACAGCTCGATCTTTACGTACGATCTCCATACTATCAGGATGGGAAGTTTACTCAACCAGAGTATGTTATGCTCAAGTAGTTTAAGCTTGACATGCTCCTCTTTAGCATGTTATTCTCAGCCTATGAAAGCTATTCTACTGTATCAGACAAACTACGTGCTGTTTACAGATCACCCCAACAAGCACATCTCGCATGTGCGCGCCGCATAAGCCTGGCACAATTGCTTATGCGGCGGAAAGTGGTGCCGATGCTGTAGTGCCTTATACCTCCTTTTCCGGAAAAGTATAAGGTTGTTTCGTATTGTCCGTACTCCTCTCCTGCCCCAATTTCTTGTTGCTCGACGAGCCCACAAACAACCTGGACATCCCTTCAGTCGAAGTCCTGGAAGAAGCGCTCAAACAGTTTGAAGGCACGATCCTGATGGTCTCACACGATCGTTACTTCCTCGATCGACTGGCAACAAAAATTATAGACATAGACAGTCTTCATTGATTTTTCATATGCTCCATTTTTGCACACTTTTGCGCGGCGCACAAAAGTGTGCAAAAATGGAGCATATGAAAAATCAATGAAGAGATGAGGGCCAATGATTACAGTTATCAAGCTAGGTCCACAAGGCGAAGAGAAGATTCGATACACGGGCGAGATCGCAGAACACACTCATGGCAACATCGTAATAAGCGCAAGCTGGACGATGGGAGTCAAGGAATTGGGCTATACACGCTTTGAACCCGGAGACCTCTTTACCGAATATTATTATCAGGATCACTGGTTCAACATTTTTGAGATCGCCAACGCAGCAGGCATACGCAAGGGCTGGTATTGCAATATTACTGAGCCAGCACAGATATATGCTGATCGTATTGAGCAAATCGATCTCTTCCTGGATGTATGGGTCAAACCAACAGGAGAGACCACGATACTGGATGAGGACGAGTTCGAGGCGGCGACGACGATGAGCGAGGAGCAAAAGATAGGGGCGCAGAAGGGACTGCGAGATTTACTGCAATGGGTGCAAGAACGACAGAGACCTTTTGAAAGCATCACGACAGAAGAATGAGAGCTCGCAGCTTCGCCGCTCTCAAAGAGTCTTCTTGATTATTTTACGT
>JAABUZ0100010566.1_pt1 | contig 10221 bp, 12 predicted proteins | sample 5562091 | NCBI WGS metagenome assembly JAABUZ01 (sample SAMN12813069, study PRJNA571459) | rock metagenome | isolation source: Antarctica rocks | place: Antarctica: Victoria Land, Linnaeus Terrace sud | collected 2015-12-21 | reverse complement strand
ACCGTCGCATTAAAATTTCAGGTGCTCAGTGGAAACGGGAAAACGTCCCTCAAGTGCTAGCTCATCGTTGTGCTTACCTGAATGGACGCCTTGCTGTCGCTTGAATAAAAAGTGGGATGCTCCCTTCTTCTGCTCCCTTGTGTCAAGCCTGATTGAGACGCTCTTACCCTGATTCACAAGGCGGTCACGGAGTGTCTGCCACAGCCAAAATAGAGACGCGCAATAGTTATCAGTCTTTGCCCAAGTATTGAATAAAATAAGACTTCGCACACGTTCTGGAGCCAGAAAGTAGAGTTCTTGAGCAATCTGCCCACCGAGTGAATGCCCAATAACATGAGCGGCGGGTAAATTTAGATGTTGGAGCAATGCCAGCGCGTCAGCAGCCATCTCTTTAGCACCATAAGGCTGGGATGCAAGGCTACTTTGTCCAACATCGCGGTTATCAAATAAGATGACTTGGTAGTTATTAAACTCAGGCAAGTTCTGCAACCAAATACTATGGTCTGCCATTGTGCCTGCCAGAAATAATACGGGAATTCCTTCACCGTGTATTTCATAGTAAAACGTCATGTCTTGGTGAATCAATTCTGCCATGATGTTTTTCTCCTGAGTGATGGCTTTATCGTTGTTAATACATTCGGTTTAGCTATCTGCTAGAAATTGTGTCTTGACTGTTCACAAGACAGTGATACTTATGTTTTAGACCATGAGCAAATCTTAACTGCCTGAAGCATTGGTCAATATGTTGATTGCAAAATGAGGCGCAAAGCCATTTGCAACTACAAGCCGAATCACCACTGCCCCGATGGGCTCGATTAAACGTGCCTCTTTGAGAATGCCCAGTAGAACCGGAGCAAAGCCCATTTCTTCGGCCAACTGTGCGACTGTTCTGGTTGCTGCTTCATCATCACCTGCAATGAACACGTTAACTTTTTGCCCATTAATTTCGGGACGCTCGTCGTGAAAGATTGGAGCCAAAACCGTGTTGAATGCTTTGACAACTCGTGATTGGGGTGCGGCAGCTTGAATCATCTCAGCAAACGAGGTCGTGTGCCCGTAAGCGAGTTCAAGGGTGTCGTGAGGGACAGCATTACTAATGTCAACTAACACCTTATTTCCACTCGGTGCGATCTGTTTGATGGTGTCTAGCCCAGCTTCCCACGGAACTGCAAGAATGACTACCTCGCCAAAATCCGTTGCATCTTGAAATGTTCCAGCTAAAGCTCCTTCTAAATCTTGGGTCGCGGTTTTGGCTTTCTCGATTTCACGTGAGCTAATCATCACTTGATGTTCAGCTTTAAGTAAGGCGTTTCCTAATCCACGCGCCATGTTTCCGGCACCAATAATCCCAATCTGCATCGTTCGATCTCTCCTTATCTCTGTGTTGCAACCTGTTGACGGGTAATGAGTGATTTTGAGCAACCTGTCTTCACGATAATTCATTTAATCCTTGACATAACACAGTTATTATGGGAAACATCGTTGCAGATTCTGCAATAATCGCAGCAATTCTGGTTATGGATCAACTCACCAGTCTGTTGTTTTTCACTCGCGCGGTTCAACACCAAAGCTTTACTGCCGCAGCACGCCAACTAGCAACCTCACCTTCGTCAGTCAGCCGTGCCGTTCAGCAATTAGAGGAACGGTTGGGAACACGTCTATTGAATCGAACGACTCGGCGTATTGCCCTGACTGAGGACGGAGTCGTGTTTTATGACTACTGTCGGCAAATTCTGAGTGAATTAGAAGAGGCGGAGCTTGCTTTGAGTAAGGCAAGAGCAATCCCAACAGGCACACTTCGACTTGACCTAACTGTTTCATTTGGACGACTTTATATTGCTCCAATGCTGCCGAAATTTGCTTCCCAGTATCCGGAGTTAAAACTGGAGGTCAGCTTTAATGATCGCTATGTTGATGTCATTGAAGAGGGATTAGATGCCGTCGTTCGGATTGGGACAAGCCCCGACAGCCAACTCATTATTCATCCACTAGCAACGGCTCGATTTGTTGTTTGTGGCTCGCTAGGATATCTGCAACGCTACGGAGAACCTCGAACCCTAGAAGATTTGCAGCAACATCGCTGTTTGAGCCATGTCTTTCCATACACCCGCCAGGTCAGACCTTGGGTGTTTCAGCATGAAGGTAAATCCATACAGTTGCCCATTCAAGGACAGATTTACTTTAATTATCCCGAAGCATTGCTCGAAGCAGCAGTTGCAGACGGAGGACTCGTTCAACTGTTTCACCATCTAGTGGCTCCAGCCATTGCTCAAGGTCAACTTAAACCTGTTCTAGAATCTTATGCCGCTCCTGGTTTACCCATTTCTGTCATTTATCCACAAAAGCGTCATCTTTCAGCGAAGGTGCGTGCTATTTGTTGAATTTATGAGAGCGCTAATTGCACAACTGCGGCAGCAACGCAGGGTGGATTAAATAAATCAGAAGGCTCATTGAGCTTCCGTTTTGAGATAGTGTCTAAGTGCGGCTCAAAGACCTCCCCCAAGTCCGTTTCCCCGAACGCTTTCCTGGAAATATTGCTGAAGACAACCCCATAACCGTAAGGGAAAATTAGCTTTCCTGCGTGGAGACTTCCCACTGGCAACACCAGCGCTGCATCCCGCTCCAGCATCTTACACACCGCCAGGGCATAGTCTCTCGCCTGCTGTAACGGGTTTTTCACTTCCTTGACCCCATTGGGCGTGAGTAGCGTGACCGAAGTATGGGTCACTTTTTGAATGTGCTCCAGCTTCCAATCTTTAACCTCTAGGATGAATAACCCTCGGTCAGGGTGCAGGACGATGAAGTCTGGATGGAGCTGCTTATGCCCAACCGGAACGTCATACCAGAGCAGATAATCATCCTCCAGGTGATGCTCCAGGGCCGAAGCCACCCGCCTCTCACCAGAAGTCATGCGCGGTAGGCAACTATTTAGGGATGGAATCAACTTAGCCATAGAAATTGTGCTCAGAAAAGCAGGGGAGTTTATAAATCAGGGTTGTACTTAGTATTCCCCGTAGCGCTATTCGGATTGCGCCTCAAAACTTTTCCGCTCTGGAGTGACAAGATCCGTGCGATCGCACCCCCGCTCCCACCTTCCGTTACCAATGTTCTGCTACTATCTAAATCACGGCACTAACGCCATCACGGCAGCGGGAGAACCAGAGCCACCCAAGAGGCGCATGATACCAATGACCAAGGTAGTGCCGAGAGGTGGCAGCTGATCCAGATTTGTCAGATTTTCTAGAACAATGCGAGGCTGCTCCAACACCAAGCGATTGATAGCAAAGGTGCCATCCTGACCGGAGTCCACGCCGTGGGTATCAATCCCCACTCCACCAATCCTACGCTGCTGGAGAAGAAATTTGGTCGCTTCACCACCAAAGCCAGGAAAATGCAGACCACCTTCAGCATCCGGGTTGAGAAACGCAGCCGGGTCAAACCACTTTTGAAGCCAACCTGTGTACAGCAGCACCACACTTCCAACTGGAACTGAACCGTATTGTTGCTCCCACACCATAACATCGGCAATAGTGAGGGCATAATCAGGATTGGCAGCAGCTTGGTCACAGATATCAATTACAACAGCCGGTACAACCAGCGACTCGGCTGAATATTGGTCAATTCCTATGCCGTCTGGGTGGAAGCTGTTGGGGGCGTTAATGTGGGTGGCACTGTGTTCACCCATGCAGAAACGTCGCAGGTAATAACCATCTTTTTCGAGTGACGCTACAGTTTCAAATTCCGCAGGAGGGTCGCCAGACCATCGTGGGATATCAGGGTCAATTACATGACTCAGATGTATTACCCGCTTGATTTTGAGGGAGTGAGGGAGCGGTAATTCCATTTTGTTTCAACACCCCTTCAATTTCTGCTAGCTTTTGCCGCAGCACTTCCTGAAATTCTATAAGTTCGGAGGGTTCAGATTTAGCCAACATCTCGCCAGAGAGTTTTTGCAGGCTCCGAGTTGCTTTCGTTACTTGCTTAACTTTCAATTGTTGCGTTGGCTGTGGCAAAGCATGTTCAGACATCACCTCGCCTACTAATTTTCGGGTTTGAGAAACAGAAAGTTTGTCCGCTATAACTTTCTGTGTTGTAGTGACCCTGATTGACTGCGCTGACGGCTCTGTCTTGCCCAAGTTTTTCGCAGAGAGTTTCTGTAGGGCCATCGCGTGAACACCAAAAAGTCCCGATTCCCTGATTGCAGCTTTGAGGTCTGTCGCCAGGGACAGCATCGGGAAAATGTTGGCATCGATGGACGCCGGATTCAGCTGTAAATCCAACAGTAATTCCAGCACTGCCTGTTCAAAATCACTCAACCCTAGAGTGGCCAGACCCTGCTGTTGCTCCTCCACTGTAGCCGTCATCAGCTCGACGACTTGGTGAATACGCTTATGTGTGTTCAACCGCCGCACCACTGTTGAGAGAATCCGGGGGATTTCTTCGGACTCCAAGTCAGTATTTGTGGCTAATTCCCGGACAATTGCCTCAGCTTTATCAAGGGGATTGAGGTCTTCCCGATGCAGGGAAGTCAGTAGCGCTTTGCGGTGCAAGGCGGTAGGCTCTGGAATGATGACCGCTTGGAGGGACTGCCAACCTAAGGCTTTGGCACTGCGCCAGCGCCGCTCCCCATCAAATAGCACTAGGTTCGCTCGCTGGATCAGGATAATTGGCTCCAGTTGCCCATCGCTATTGAGTGAGCGGGACATGGATTCGAGACTTTCGGTCAAAAATGTCTGTCTAGGTTGCTCTGGGTTAGGTTCAATTTCTTCTAGAGGAATGGACAGAACGCCCGCTTGGGATTGCAGTTGCGATCGCAGCGCTTGCAGTTGCTCTGACAATTCCGTTGAACCCTGGGAACGGAGTCCTTCAATCTCTGCTCTTAGTCGCTGGATCTCTGACTCAGCTTCAGACAGCTGCTGAGACTGCTTTGCTGCTGAAAAATAATTCGTGAGGTCAGGAGCTTGACGCGCGGCCATAATTATTTCGGATTCTGAGTTTTGTTCTTGTTTCCTATCAAAGCTACTAAGTGTGACGCGATTTCTTTAAAATCACCCTTAGCGGCGTGGCTTGGGCGGTAAAGATGTATTGGTAATCCTTGTCCACTCGCATTAACAAACTCAGCACTATCACGAATGGCTGGAAACGCGCGGATATTCATCTGCTCCAGCTGAGCTGGTAACGACTCTAGTAACTGTCGATGGGCCGCTCGTCGGGAATCATATTGGTTCGGAACAAATCCAATAACTTCAGGCTGAGGTTTTAAGCGCAGGTGTCGGCAGTGGTAGTAATACCACTCAAGCAAACGAGCTGAACCCTGAATTGATTTCGGTTCCAGTTGTACGGGAACCACAATGTGAGTGCTAGCAGCCAGTGCAATCATTGGCAAAGGGCCAAGGGTAGCTGGGCAGTCAAAAATAATCAGGTCGTGATTTAGCGGATGGTCAGTTAAGCAATCTCCTAGAAGATAAGCTCCTCGGAGGTGCAATACCAGCTCATCCGCTGTTTGCGTTAGCACCATCCCACCTTGGCAGATCACCACCTTATCAGTGTATTCGCTCCAGCAGGGAGTAAGGGGCCAAGAGCCATCAAAGTTATCTCGCAGCACAGCAGCCAGTGTGTGTTCTGGCTCTGGCGTATTCAACCCACAAAATAGCGTCAGCGACCCTTGGGGGTCGAGATCCATTAGCGCCACATTGAACCCGCGCTTGCCCATTTCATAGGCGAGATGAACTGAAAGGGTTGTTTTGCCACTACCACCGGCATTGCTAATGACAGCCAATCGAATTTGCATATGGGCTGTTCTTGAGTGCTATTCCAGCATCATATATCGAAACGAAGCCTCATATATTGATATATGATCGAAAAGGATGGGGAGTAGGGATAGAGAAGCAAATTTTTGCAGAGTAGGTTAACAAGTCCTTTTAGCGCGAACCTAGGGGTTCACAATTGGCAACTTGAGAGCAGTTTATAACCAAATATGTCTAACCTAGAAAAACGTTTAGAAGCCTTTCGTCAGCTACCTTTGCGAGCACAACTTGCCTTGATCGCTTCTACTCGCTCTAACCCAGTTCTGGCTCAAAACACAGAGTACACCAAAGGCTTGGAGCGCGTCCATGCCGAGTGCGTGCTTGGAGCAACCCCTGAGCAAAAGGCAGCATATGAGGAAGCCAGAGCTAATCTTACTCGGTAGAGCTGCTTGTAGAAATAGGGCGCGTAATCTGAAAGCTTTAATAGATAGACATAGGGGGTTCGTCAACACCCCTAAAAGCTAGCTGACTTTTTGGGGTGTTGACGAAAATCTAGCCTGAATAAGAAGTAGGTAAAAATAAGCTCTTCGCTAATGCTGCGTGGCAACCCTGTCTAATATCCACTACCTGAGTTACTCCAAAATCCACACCTACAGAGATCAGAGAGTAAGCCTCATCAGCACTCATCTTTCGTTTAGTTTGTAAAAAGCTCACCATCTGCTCAGCTGATTGGCGCATTGCCTTATTGAGATCCTGATTGAATCCATGAGTGATCCAATGGGTTTCCGTCTCCAGTATAGGATTAGTGATGGGAAAATCTTTCAAAACAAAGATTTGTAGATAAGAATTCATTGATGCTTCTATCGCCGTTCCTGAAAGTTCTGCATCTCCTTGCGCCATGTGAGTATCTCCGACAAAAAAGTTCGCCCCTTTGTTGAAAACTGGATAGTACATGGTAGCCCCAGCCCCAATACGCCAATTATCAATGTTGCCGCCGAAGGGTCCCGGAGGAATGCTATTAATGCGTCCACTTTCTCCTGGAGCAACACCCATGACCCCGAAGTGAGGGCGCATTGGAATGGCAATCTTGGCTTTGATTTTTTCACGAGTGCTAGGATCAGGTGGAGTTATGAAGCCTGGTTTGTCATACAGTGGTCGTCCTTTAAAGTCATACGCAAAAGCTGGCTGTGCTAGACCCGTGTCAGCGTCTAGCTTATAAATGGTGACACGCTCCTTTTTGAAGTTGTTGTACAAGTAACCCCAATGAGCCGCCAGGTTACTGCCGTAGGGCAAACGCAGCTCTGTTTTCAAGATTCGCACCATGAGAGTATCTCCAGGCTCGGCTCCTTTGATCGCAATGGGTCCTGTCATGATGTGAACTCCTGGGCCACGGTCAGTAACTTTCTCGTAAACTTCCTTGACTCCTTCATCCATGAGTAAATCGGGAGCATCTCCAGCATGGTGAGTCAACGCTTCTACGTAAACAATGTCACCTGAATTTATGGTCAGAACTGCTGGTAGTGTTTTATCAAAGAAACCCCAAAAACAGGTTTGGGGAGTCGCTTTAAGAACATGGATATTGCCTGCGTCTCTAATGGTATCTGCTGCCAATAGAGTTTCGGCTTTGGCCTCTTGTGAACCACGTAAGAAGCCCATCGCATAATTAGTGCCAAGAGCAGCAACAACCCCTGCTGAGGCTAAAAAAGCTCGCCGTGATTGTTTAGAAAGGTACTGAGGTTCTAGCTCTGATGGCTCATCCGTCTCATCAAGGTCTATGGACGAATCACCACAGATGTCACAATCATCTGTAGAAGAATACTGTTCATGATTGTGGCTATGGTTAGGTTCTTGCATAAATCTCCTCACACTCTGTGAATTGGCAACAATAGCCAAAATCGTAATGAAGGAGTGGTAAGTACATTTGTATCTTGTGCTACGGCGGTTACCTCCCGGATGATATTGCCCGTGCTGTTCTATTTTGCGCGTGTGATTTGTCGCTGTTTTTGACAGGTTCAACGCTGTATCTCGATGGCGGACAAATGGCGCTGACGTAAACCATCAGAATAAACTCCAGCATGGCAATAAACAGATGAGCCACTTCATTTTTTCTATCATTGCCAAAAGCTGCCAAGACCCTTAATCCTGACCGAAAATCCTCTTGGAGCGCAGGTCGGATCGTTTCTGTTTGCAGGCGGCCACGCCTAGTAACTGGACTATTTATTAATCGTTATGAATTTGGTCAACCAATTTAGGATAGAGTAATAAGTTTAAAACATTACCGATTGTTTAACCAGAACCAGTCATGCTTTATCGTGCCATTAGCGAGAAACTAATTTGTATCACCCAGCCAACCCATGCTTGGGGTTCTGGACAATTGGCACGGGCATGGGGAAACGAAACCTTCGGTTCCTTTGCTCCCCATGAGGAAGTCTGCGTGGGGGCAGAGCAGCATGATATCGGCTGGCTCAAGTGGGAAGCCGCACCGACCCTCAATCCCGAAACTGGACATCCTCACAGTTTTATGGAAGTGTCGCCTGAGATACATACAAAGCTGTGGGCAGAAGCTAGAGCAGTTGGCAATGCCGTTAGGTAGATATGTTGCCCTGCTTGTCTCACTGCATGGTACTGGGCTCTACGAACGCTACACAAGCTGGCAGGGTTCTCCAGAGTCAAGCCGTATCGTTCAAGCTTTTCTGAACCAGGAAAAAGATGGACAGCAGCAACTTATCGCCAAACTTCAGCAAGATCCCTACTACCAACCGCATGTCATGCCAGAGGCGATCGCCCGCAATCAATCATTAGTTGCAATTTGGGATCTGCTTTCACTGATATTGTGTATGGGACTGACTCAGGAGCGGCAGGTTGAGCAAGTTCCCACGGCAACTGGAAAAACCACGCTAACACTAGTTCCGAACAACAACAATTCAACCCAGGTGAAGGTAGAACCGTGGTGCTTTCAATCAAGTGATCTCGCACTGGTTTTCGAGGGTCGGATTCTACGGGAGACTGCTAAAGATGAGCAGACCATGCGGCACCAGCTTGAACAAGGATGTTGAGCGCAGTCCCCACCCATAATTTTCAATTTGGGTGGGGTTAGCGAAACAAGCATTCAAAGGCGAAGCAACATTGTTAGACATTTTAGCTGATTTCTGCGTGATTTATTTTCAGCTTATCAACGCACTCTTCAATTACTTGAGTAATCGTTTTGTCGTTTTTAGCCGCGTACTGCCTTAACTTTTCCAGGCGACGGGATAACAACCATTACCCTAATTTTTCTTGCTTCATGTCTTGACTAACTTGCTATTTTTTATTACACTGTTAACACAGTGGCTAGGAACTCATGGGTAAAAAGAGAACCAAAAAAAAGGGGAAGTCAAAGACTAACCTCGTCATCAGGACTGACGTGTGGGATTTAAGAGTTAATCCTGTGCAAAAGCAGCAAATGATTTTGACCATTGACGAGTACCGCAAGTTCTTAAAGCCTTTGGTTCTCATCGTTAATACTCAATGGGTAACACTAGCTTCGTTGACCTCCACGGAACGGATAAACGCTGTTGAGAAGATGACTCACCTCACAGCGGATAATCCCAATCCTAAGCATCTTTATTTCCAAAAAGCTGTCAGCCGGCACCCATCATTTAAGAAATTTCCTAGCTATTTGAGACGTGCCGCTATAGCTGATGCTATTGGTATTGTCTCAAGTTTTCAGACTCGTTATCGAGACTGGCAATCGGGAATTAGGTCAAGGCGTGATGCTAAGCCTCCACGATTGACAGTAATGTGCAACACTTACCCGTCATTGTACAAGGGTCAGCAAGTCAAATATGGGCTAAATTTTCAAACTGTCGATATTAAAGTATGGAACGGTTCTGATTGGGTGTGGTTGAATAAAATTCAGGTTCTCCGTCATGGAGGTAATCGGCATTTTGTCGCAGGAAATGAAATTCAATCTCCTGCGTTAGTCGTCAACCAGAAAAATTGTCAGCTTTCAATGCCGGTTAAGATTAAGAAAGTTGACCTGAATGATTCTGACTATGTTTGCAGCGTTGATTTAGGCATTAATAACGCTGCAACAGCTTCTATTGTTGGTAAAAACGGTACTGTAAAAGCTAGGAAAATTATCAACCCTGCTAGAGACATAGACCGTCGTAATCAACGGAGGATGATGATTGCTAAGAAGTCTAATCAGACTGCCAGCATTACAGGTCAGAAGCTACCGAAAGGGTTTTGCAAGGGACTTTACCGCAAGTCTTCCAATATCAACCTAGAAATCTCTCGTACAGTTGCTAGAGGCATTGTTTCGTTTGCCCTTGCTCATAATGTCAAAGTAATTGTGCTGGAGAATTTGACCTGATTGACTGACAAAACTGAAAAAGGATGGAGGCTCAGCCCTTTGTAGAAGGGCATTTTCGGTTTACTGTACAAGTTACCACACCTTACAGATAAACCATGCGAACCTCCCGTTTATATCATC
>JAABUZ0100010564.1_pt1 | contig 10224 bp, 8 predicted proteins | sample 5562091 | NCBI WGS metagenome assembly JAABUZ01 (sample SAMN12813069, study PRJNA571459) | rock metagenome | isolation source: Antarctica rocks | place: Antarctica: Victoria Land, Linnaeus Terrace sud | collected 2015-12-21 | reverse complement strand
GATGGCAGAGCGTCGCCCGGCGCGACATCGCCCCGCACGATCCCGAGGCCGATCCGCTCCGCGACCTGCCCGTGGACATGACGGTTCACGGGTTCGATGTCCAGGAACAGCGCGTCCCTACTCGCCATGGCGGAAGCCAAGATGCAGTGCCTCGTCAATCCGTTGGTTGCCTGAGAACTATCGTCAGAGGCGGGATCGAAGCGCAACCACCAAATCCTCAGCGAAGCCATGTGGGAGTTTCCGCTCCGTCACGTCTCGCAAAGGGGTGGACCAGATCGGCTCCGGAAAATGCGTGTCGCCGGCGTAGCGAGGGACCACGTGCCAATGAAGATGGGGCATGGCTGTGCCGAGCGCGGCGATGTTCATCTTGTCGGGTGAAAGCAGTTCACGCAGGGCGGTCTCGGTGGCGCAGAGCACCTCGAAGACGTGGGCACGGTCGTCCTGTGGCAGGTCGGTCAGTTCCTTGACGTGCCCGGACCAGACGACGCGGCATAAGCCGACGAAGGGCGAATCCCCGATGAGCAGGACACGGCAGCGAGGGCTCGACCAGACGACGCGACCGGGTGCGGAACCGTCGCAGTAGGGGCATTCGGCTTGGGGCATGGATCCATCTCCATCGATGATGCATGTCGGACGCAAGGGGCCGGGGGTGCTTGGTTCAGAACCCGAACCGGCCCGGTAGCCAAAGCGAGAACTGTGGGACGTAGACCAGCAGCAGGAGGGTCAGGAAAAGGACCAGGAAGTACTTGGCCATCGGGCGCACGACGTCCTGCATCCGCGTCTCCGTGATTGCGCAGGTCGCGAACAGGCCGAGGCCGAACGGAGGCGAGAACAGCCCGAGGCCCATCGCGATCACCATCACGGTCCCGAAGTGTAGCGGGCTGAGCCCGAGTTGGGTCGCGATGGGCGTCAGCAGCGGGCCGAAGATAATGAGCGCCGGGGCCCCCTCCAACACGGCGCCGAAGGCGATCATCACGAATACCGCTATCACGAGGAACGTGCGCGGCCCGTAGGCCTGCCCTATGCCGACAAGGTGGTCGGCCAAGTGTTGCGGGATCTGCTCGATGGTCAAGGCGTAGGAGAGGCTCGACGCCGCCGCCACGATGAAAAGGATCCCGCCCGTCATCGACGCTGCCCGGACGAAGAGGTCCATGATCTTGGCAGGGGACAGCTCCCTGAAGGCCAGCCCTCCGACCAGGAGCGCGTACACGACGGCGAAGGCTGAGACCTCCGTGGACGTGGCGATGCCCGAGGTGACGCCGCGGCCGATCATCAGGACCATCAGCAGCGCCACGACGGCTCCTCCGACGAGCCGCGGCATCGACCTACGCCGCTCGAACGCCTGGTCAGGGTCGACCCGCCGTCCATACAGGACCGCCACGACGAGCAACGCCGCAGCCAAGACCGCAGCCGGGACAAGGCCGGCCAGGAAGAGGCCCCCGATGGACACGTTGGCGACGAAGCCGAAGATGATAACGTTGATGCAGGGCGGGATAGTCTCGGACATCACGGCCGTGCTCGCCAATAATCCTGCGGCGTCGTTGGGGTCCTGGCGGGTACGGCGGATCGCCGGCATCAGGATGGAGCCCACTGCGGCGATGTCGGCGAGCTTTGAGCCTGAAATGCCCGAGAAGAAGGCGGTCGCGAGGATCATGATCACGTTGAAGCCGCCCCGCATCCGCCCGAACATCCGGACGAGGAGTTCGATCAGGCGAGACGACATGCCGTTGGCCTCCATGGCGAGGCCGGCGAGGACGAAGAATGGGATGGCGAGGAGCACGAAGCTTTGTGCGCCCGCCATCACCTGCTGTGAGTACACCAGCATGGGCATCGATGGGTCGATTACGAAGTACAGGAGCGATGCGAGCCCGAGCGCGAACGCAATAGGCACCCCGATCACCACGCTGGCGATGAAGCCGCCGACGACCAGCAGTGGCGTGGGCACCAGGGCGTTCGGAACGTAGGCGTTCCACAGGAGCACGACAGCCAGGGCGGAGGACAGGCCAAGGAAGGTCGACAATGTCGTCACCCAAGGGCCGGACAGCGCCGCCCAGAGCGCAAACAGCACCATAAGGGAGCTTCCGGCGACCAGCGGGTAGGTGAACACCTCCTGGGGCAATCCGAGGGGTGTCGTCTGACCGGCCGAGTCCTGCATGAGGTACACGGCCGAGACCAGGAGGCCGGCCGCGACGCCGAACATGATCCACCGGCTCACGTGGTCGAGAGCGCCGATCCAGGGCTGGGGGCACAGTGCCCGAAGCGTCTCGATGCTGGCGTGCCCCCTGCGGGCCAGCACGGTCGCGGCGCCGATGAACACCAGGGCCACCATCATGGCCTCGGCAACCTCCTCTGCCCAGTCCAGGGGACTGTGTAGCGCATACCGGTAGATGACCGACAGGAAGACGACGGCGACGTCGGCTGCCAGGATGAGTCCGGCGAGACGCTCCGCCCAGCGCAGCAGGTGGAGCATGGCCCGGCCCGCCGCTGGATGGCCCTCGAACGGCAGCGAGGCTACGTCGGCGTTTGAGGTATGCATCGTTCGTACTCTCGACGGACCAGGCGGAACAGGGCGTCATCGGGAATGCCTCGCCTCACGCACTGCGAGTGGCTGCGACGGCGTCGAAGATCGGCTTCGTCGGCGGGTACTGCTGCCCGAAGGGTGCGTAGAGCTGTTCCGCCATCTGCCTCTGCAAGTCCCGCCGTTCGGCGGCCGCCAAAGGCGAGAACGAGACCCCGAGGCGTTTCAGCTCCTCGAGGGCGTAGGCAGCCGCCTTCACGGCGACGATCCGTTGTGCCTGGGTGGCCTCGGCGGCAGCCTTGAGGAAGGCGGGACGAAGGTCGTCCTTGACCTTGTCGAGCCCTCGTCGCCCGATGGTCGCCGTGAGCGGGCTGACGAGGTGTTCCGTGAGGAAGCCATGCTTGGTGACCTCATAAAACTTCTGTGCCAGCACCGTGCCGGCGTCGTGCTCGAAGCCGTCGACGACACCGGTCTGCAGAGCTGTGTAGAGTTCATTGACCGGGATGGGCGTCGGGATCGCCCCCATGATCTTGAAGGTCTGGATGAAGGCGGGTGTGGGCAGAACCCGAAGCTTGACGGCCCGCATCTCCACAAGGGAGGTGATGGGCGTCTTGGAATAAACGTTGCGTGCCCCGAAGCTGAACCCCCAACCAAGGTTCGTCACGCCTGTGCGGTCTTTCAGGATCTTCGACAGGGCATTCCCGGCACCCGCGTCCAACGCTCGCGCCACATGGTCGAAGCTGTCGAACATGTAGCCGAGGTCGAGCATGCCAAGCTCGGGGACGGCCGTGGCCCAGATCGACGATCCCGTGAGCATCATGTCGATCGAGCCGACCCTCACCTGTTGGACGACGTCCGACTCCTTTCCGAGCTGGCTGTTGGGGAAGTAATCGAGGCGAATGCGGTCGCCGACGCTCGCCTGGATTCTCGACCTGAAGGTTTCGAACCACGCGTAATGGGCAGCATTGCTGTCGGCTGGCATCGAAGAAGAGACGCGTAAGGCGACTTGGCTCTGAGCCGAAGCATTCGACGCCAGGCCGCCTATCACGCCAGCGGCAGATGCGGCGAGAAAACTCCGCCGTGAGATGCTCATTAGTTCCTCCCTCGTGGGTCCTGTCACCTCCACCGGAACCTCCCGTCGGGATGGTCCCGGGTGGGGGGAGATGGGCCCATTCAGGCTCTGCAAATCCCCTTGTCAATCAATCCTAGTCATACAATAAGGCCAGAGGCAAGCCTCGTCAGACGGGGCTGGAACGGGGACGGAACGATGATTGAGGGATTGTCAGGCAAGGGTGTGCTCGTGACGGGCGGGAGCACGGGCATTGGAGCCGCCGCCGCGAGAGGCTTTGCCAAGAATGGCGCCAAGGTGGCCATCCACTACAACGCGAGTGCGGACGAAGCCCGGGCTGTGTGCGACGAGATCACCGCGACGGGCGGGACGGCTGTCCTGGTCCAAGGCGACTTCGGCAGTTCGCCGCATGACGGCAAGCGCGTCGTCGCGGAAGCCGCCGCCGCGCTCGGAAGACTGGACGTGTTGGTCAACAACGCAGGATCACTGGTGAGGAGGACGCCAATCCTCGAGTTGGACGACGCCCTCTACGATGCCACAATGAACCTCAACGTCCGCTCAGTCATCTCGGCGGTTCAGGGCGCCGTCCCTCACATGCAGGCGCAATCCGGGGGGGCGATCATCAACGTCGGCTCCATCGCGGGCAACGATGGAGGCGGTCCTGGCTCCGGCCACTATGCGGCTGCCAAGGCCTACATTCACAACATGACAAGGCACCTGGCACGGGACCTTGCCGGTCTGAACATCCGGGTCAACGCCATCGCTCCGGGTGTGATCGCCACGCCCTTCCATGCCGCGACCCCGCCCGAGCGGATGGAAGCCATGCGGAACGCCGTCACGCTGGGCCGCATCGGCGACCCAGAGGACTGTGTCGGACCCATCCTGTTCCTGGCCTCGCCGGTTATGAGCGGCTACGTCACCGGGCAGATCCTGCATGTCAACGGTGGCCAGTTGATGCCCTGACGAGGCGTCTTTGCACTACTCACAAGGGATCCGCGGTTTTAAGCCGATCGCGCGATGGTCATGCGAGGCGATACGGGGTCTGGCTGACAGTCGACGCGCGCCCACGCCCGACATCACCCTGCAGGGCGCAAGCGCCCGAGGCGAGGGCGGGCAGAAGCTCCAGCGCTACTTCCGCGACGGCACGTTTGCCGAGCAGGTCCGCGTGCCAACGGAGAATGCCGCACCCATCGGCACGATCGACCCGGCGGAAGCTGGACAGTGGTGCGCGGTCGGCACGTTGCTGGTCTGCCTATGGCGGCTTGCTGGCGATGGACTTTCGGCCGGGCGGAAACGCTGCCGGTGAGTGGAGCCACCGGCAACTTCGGCTCGGCCACCGTGGTGTTGGCCTTGGCAATGGGCGCACGCTGCGTGGTGGCGCCGGGCCGCGACGCCGCGGTGCTGGACGACTTTCGGGCCGGCTTCGACAAGCGGGTGGTGCCGGTTCGGCAGAGCGGCGGTGGTGCGGTGGACACGGAGACGATGAAGCGGGCGGCACCGGGCCCGATCGATGCGGTGCAGGATTTCCTGCCTCCCTCGGCTGGCGCCAGCGTGGCGCGCGCCGCCATCAAGACGTTGCGACAGGGCGGGCGGGCCGTGCTGACGGGCGGCGTCGGCATGCTGGGCGGCGAGGACCTCGCGCTGCCCTATCCCTGGATCATGCGCAACCTGATCACGGTGCGCGGGCAGTGGATGTATGACACCGCCGCCATACCGGGGTTGATAGACCTGGTTCGCGGCGGGCTGCTGGACCTCGGCCACTGGGCAGTGACGGAGTTTCCCCTGAACGGGGCCAACGACGCCGTCGCGCACGCGGCCGCCAACGCAGGGCCGTTCAAGCTGACGGTGCTCAAGCCGTAGTTGCCGGGAGCAGGGGTGAGTTCGAGCCCGACCCAGGGCATTGAATGTCCGAGTTGTGTCGGAAGTGGCGGCCAGAGGCTGCCTGTCGGCTGAAATGCACTTTCGGTCCCGCTGCTACCGGCCCCCGATTCCGAGGCGCGGTGGCCGAGGTGGGTGCGGTCGACGAGGGTGCGTTTCGCGTTCACGAGTCTCCCTTGGGGTCTCTGGCGAGGACCGCAGTCGGGCTCCGTTTTACATGGACGTTCAAGGCCTCATCCCGTCCTAATGACCGCGCGCACACCGAGAAGCGACGGCGCTCGAAACACGCGGCAACAGCCGATGTTCCGCGACGATCCGCGACTCCGAGTCGGACGTCCTAAGCAGCATCTCGGGTTCAGCTTGAGCACCAGCGCCCGATGCACTGCGCTTGATGCTTCCAGCCGGCGATCACCGATGCACCAGCATTCTCCTTAAGCGATCGCAGGCGCTCAGGCGAGGTCACCAACTCGCGCAAGGTGTCGCCGACGACCGCGGCCCCCCGCGCCAGGGGTAGGCTGACGACACCCGGCATGCGCGTGAGATCCCGCATCTGCGGGATATCGGAAATGAGGCACGGCCGACCCCGGCTCAGAAAATCCAGAACCGAGCCCGGGATGCCCTCCGATCGCGAGAACAGGTAGCCGACGTCGCAGCGGTCGAGAATGGAAATCAGTCGACCGAGGTCGCGGTTTTTGTCAATGTAGCCGTGCGCCTCCATGTAGTCCCGTCTCGGCAAACTGGTCTGCTCAGGGCCGATCACGTCCAACGCGACTCTTTGCTGAAGCATCGTGTCGGCATCAATCGCCTCGATCAGGTCGCGCAAGCCTTTGCGCTCAAAATCCAAGCCCATGAAACAGACTCGGAGCTTGCCATCAGACCTCACGTCCCCTCGGCTACCGCTTCGAACATCCGGCATGTTGACACCGCGTCCTACGATCTCGATCTTGTCGGGGGGCACCGCGTAATCTTCGGTCAATTGCATTTTCACCTGCAAGGTACAGGCGAAGATACGATCGGCCAACACGTAGGATGCTCGCTCCTGCGCGATAATCCCTCTCCGAACTCGGCTCGGCATGGTGTTGAACTGACCATAGGACAGATACTGTCGGTGGGTCATATCGACGTAGAGATAGATCCTCGAAAACCGTTGGACGTCCGGGCTGATGGCGATCTGCGGGAGGGAAATAAGGACGTCGTCGGCTTCTCCTTCCAGTTGACTGGCACGCCAGTTGGCATTCTGAAACTGTCGGGTCATGAAAAAATGAGGGCGCGGATCGGTCAGCATCCGCAGGCCCCACTTCGCCGTCGCGCCGTACAGCGTGCGATAGGAGTGAATGGGTACAGCCTCGACCCGGAACTCCGGAAGCTCTTCCGCCAAACTTTTCATCAGGTAGAACGCACAGCCGGAAAAATTGAGCGTTCGGTCGCCCCCGGTCACGAAGACTCGCCTACCCTGGCTGTGGCTCATGGATGAGACCCGCTGGCGGTGGCCGAATCGACCAGGACATAGCGTACCCGCTCGACCGCGAGCCGGAACGACACGCTCATGCAGAGGCTGCGGCCGATCGCGGTCGCATGAAGGCCGCGGGCTGAGCCGACGAACACGGGCCCGATCCTGCGAACGAGGGTCAGCGAGGATCTAGCGATGTAAACACGTAGAAGCCATTCCGCTCGGCGGCAAAGTTCGCAACCCTGCGATCGAAGCCGCGAAAGCGAGACCCTCCTCGATCCATGCAGCCGCGATATCGCCAATGTCCACCGAAGAGAAAGGACGGCAGCGCGTCGTCCTCGCGCGTCGCACAGAAGAGTGTTCCAGATGGCGCGTCGGCGAAGACGTTCCAGGAGGGGATAGAGGACAAGTGGTTCAAGTGGTCACCGGCAGTTCGCATGAGCCTGTCCATAGCGCTCCCGGGTGACCGTTCGGTGATGGTCGGCGTGGCACCTCGCTCGGAGACCGCCGACCTTGGCCCATGAAATGCCACCCGCGGGAAGCACGAACGCCGCGTCGGGGTTACAGGGGCGCTCCCCGCTTCCCAGGCTGACACTAACTGAATTCGGCTTTCGTGTATGAGAGCGATTTCCGCCCGGGAACGGATATCGTCGATGATGAAGACGTTCGAAATAGCTTGGATTAAGGCGCCGCCGAGGCTTTCTCCACGGCGGCGTTCCTCGCGGCTGCCGAATGATCGATAAACTGGAATTTGTCCTCGCGCTTGCCAGGGAGCGGCACTTCGGCCGTGCCGCGGAGGCGTGCGGCGTCACGCAGCCGACGCTTTCGGCCGGGTTGAAATCGCTGGAGAACGCGCTCGGCGTCCTCATCATCCAGCGGAGCTCGCGGTTCCAGGGTTTCACGCCCGAGGGCGAACGGGTTCTCGAATGGGCACGCCGCATCGTCGGCGACGCCAAGGCGATGCGCCAGGACCTCGACGCGCTGAAACGCGGTCTCGAAGGCCATGTCCGGATCGCGGTGATCCCGACGGCGCTGCCCATCGTGGCGCGTCTGACGACGCCATTCCGGGCCAAGCATCCCGGGGTCCGCTTCACTATTCTGTCCCGCACCTCGATCGAGATCCTTCACCTTTTGGAGAATCTGGAGATCGATGCCGGGCTCAGCTACCTCGACAATGAGCCGCTCGGCCAAGTCAGGACCGTGCCACTCTACGACGAGCGCTATCGCCTGTTGACCGCGCATGACGGCGAATTCGCCGGGCGCGCTTCGGTCACGTGGGCGGAGGTCGGGCGGGTGCCGCTCTGCCTCCTGACCCCCGACATGCAGAACCGACGCATCATCGATCAGATGCTGCGCAATTCAGGGGTCGAACCGGAGCCGACCCTGGTCTCCAACTCCACCATCGTGCTGGTGTCCCACGTTAGAACCGGACGCTGGTCGAGCGTTCTGCCGCCCATCTTGGCCGACAGCATCGGCCTGCCCGGCACGGTCGCCTCCATTCCGATCGTCGATCCCGACGTCACCCACTCGGTGGGGCTCGTCGTGCCGCATCGCGAGCCGACCACGCCGATCGTCACCGCCCTCGTGGCCGAGGCGCGACGCTTGTCGCGCGAACTCGACAGCCTCTGACATGCCAAGCGCCTGCCACGATAGAGATGTTCTATCGCTGCACGAAACAGCTCTATTGATTGCTGGGGCCGTTTCAGAGCTCTCTGGTCACATCAGAACTGTTCTGACGTGGACTGACGATGTCGTACGAGCCCTGGACCACGGCGCGAGCCGCCGAAGTGATCGCCGAGCACGCCCATCTCGACGGGGCGACGCTGCCCATCCTTCATGCCCTGCAAAATACGTTTGGATACGTGTCCCAGGATGCCGTCCCGATGATCGCGGAGACCTTGAACCTGTCGCGCGCCGAGATCCACGGCGTCGTGACCTTCTACCACGATTTTCGGCGGGAACCGGCGGGCCACCACGTCGTCAGGCTTTGCCGGGCCGAAGCTTGCCAGGCGGTCGGGGCGGTTGCCCTGGCCAACCATGTCAGGGCCCAGCTCGGCATCGACTGGCATGAGACGACGGCGGACGGACGAGTAACGCTGGAGCCGGTGTTCTGCCTCGGCCTTTGCGCCTGCGGGCCGGCCGGGCTCGTCGACGATGAGCCGATCTCGGGTGTCGACATCAAGACGTTCGACGCCTATCTCGCGGAACTGCGTGCATGACCCGCATCTTCATTCCCGCCGACGCGCAGGCGGCGGCGCTCGGCGCCGATCGCGTTGCCAGCTCCGTTGCGGACTGGGCCGGCGCCAATGAGGTCGACGTGACGATCGTGCGTACCGGCTCGCGCGGCTTGTTCTGGCTGGAGCCGATGATCGAATGCGAGACGCCCGAGGGGCGCATTGCATACGGTCCGGTGAAGCCGGGCGATGTGGCCGGGCTGTTTCGTGCGGGCCTTCTGCAAGGCGGAGAGCACGAGCTTCGGCTGGGCCGCCCGGAGGACATCCCCTACCTGGCACGTCAAACGCGCCTCACCTTCGGGCGCTGCGGCATCGTCAATCCGCTCTCGGGGGAAGATTACGTGGCCCATGGCGGATATTCAGGGCTGGCGCGCGCCCTCGATATGGACAGGACCGCCATCGTCGACGAGGTGAAGGCTTCGGGCCTGCGCGGCCGCGGCGGCGCCGGGTTCCCGACCGGGATCAAGTGGTCGACCGTGCTCCTGGCCGAGGCGGATCAGAAATACGTCGTCTGCAATGCGGACGAAGGCGATTCCGGCACCTTCGCGGACCGCATGCTGATGGAAGGCGATCCCTTTTCGCTGATCGAAGGCATGACGATCGCCGGGCTCGCGGTCGGGGCAGCCAAGGGCTTCATCTATGTCCGGTCCGAATATCCCCACGCCTATAAGGCGATGAACGGCGCCATCGCGGCGGCCGGGCGAGCAGGCTATCTCGGACCGTCGGTGATGGGCTCGGGCCGGGCGTTCACGCTGGAAACGCGGCTCGGAGCCGGCGCCTATATCTGCGGCGAAGAAACATCGCTTCTCGACAGCCTGGAGGGAAAGCGCGGCATGGTGCGGGCCAAGCCGCCGCTGCCGGCCATCAAGGGCCTGTTCGGCAGGCCCACGATCGTCAACAACGTCCTCTCGCTCGCGACCGTACCCTGGATCCTGGCGAATGGCGCCAAGGCCTATGCGGATTTCGGCATGGGCCGCTCGCGCGGTACCTTGCCGTTCCAACTCGCCGGCAACGTCAAACGTGGCGGACTGATCGAGACGGCCTTCGGGCTGACGCTGCGCGAGGTCGTCGAGGA
>JAABUZ0100010561.1_pt1 | contig 10225 bp, 19 predicted proteins | sample 5562091 | NCBI WGS metagenome assembly JAABUZ01 (sample SAMN12813069, study PRJNA571459) | rock metagenome | isolation source: Antarctica rocks | place: Antarctica: Victoria Land, Linnaeus Terrace sud | collected 2015-12-21 | reverse complement strand
TGGCGCCGGCCGCGCTCGCGCTGGGCGCCGCCGCCAGCCTCCCGGCGCTGGGCGTCGCGGCGGCCCACTACGCGCGCGCCTCCGGCCACGGCCTCAACCCCGGGCCCCTGCTGGCGGCGCGCCCGGCCTGCCAACAGCACTGGGCTCCGAGGTCAAGAGCTTGGAGATCTGTGGAATGAACAAGTGGGCGGGTGCGGCATAGCGACTCGGGTGGCTGCAATCCTGTCAGGTACAGATGATGGAATGTGTACTCTCTTGAGTGCTGGCTTGCATTTCAACAACAGCCTCCCAACAATGCAAAGGAAACGGTGCGAAGGAGTGCAGCGACATGCGCCCTGGTGCGCGCACAGGGCCTTAGGGCGGACGCGCGCAAATTGTTCCACACCCGCCGGCACAACCGCCGCGGCGCGGCACTCACGTATGCGGTGCTGACCGCGGCGCTGGCCGGCGCGGGGGCCTGCGCGCTGCTGGCGCCGGACGCCGCCCTCACGGTGGGGCGCTCGCGCCGGCCGCTCGTGCCGGCGATCGTGCTGACTCCGCCACTCTGCTGGCCATGACGCAGCATGCGCGGGACCACCATATGGCATGCTGCTAGGGGTGGCCGCCTGGAATGCGTCGCCCCTGCCTGGCCGCGGCAACACACAGGCGCACGTATGGCGCGCGTCTCTGTTTACTGATGAAGCTGCAATTGCAGCAAGCTCAACGGCGCTGCAGGCGGGCCTGGGCACATGCTCTGCGCACTCCACAAGTGCTTGCCCTGACACATTTGCAGCCCGGGACCGGGTGCGCGCATGCCGCAGGCTCTGCTGGGCGCGCACGCGCAGCCGGTCTGGCACGGCCGCCCCGAGGAGGCCGCGTTCGTCGGGCGCATGCTCGGCGCCACACTGCTGGCGGCCACGACCTGGACCTACTCGCTCAAGGCGCGCTGCGCGCCGCTTGGTGTTGTGCTAGCTCCGGGATTAGGATTAGGGTTGAAAATATTGTAGAGCATCAGGGCATCAGGGCGGGAGGACATTCACCAGTGCCTGCTGCGCTGCTTGCGACATCACGCAGAGGTCATGGTGCACCGCTTCAGTGCTGGCCCATCATCGGAGCGTGCTCTATTAATGTCACCTTGCCGCTGCCGTCCTTGCGGCGCTGGGGGAGCAAGAAGGTGAAACGCATGCAGACGCCCGCGGCGCGGCGCGGCCGCAGGAGGCGGCCAACAACCGCGTGCTCCACCGCCGGCCCTTCAGGCTGCTGCAAGGCGGCCTGGCTGCGGTCGCAGCCGCGCACCTGGCGGCGCTGCTGCCCGCCCTGGCGTCCGGGCACGCTGGCGCCGGGCCGGCCGCGCTGGGCGGCCTGTGGGCTGGCGCGCTCTTTGCGGCCGTCCGCAACATCCTCAAGAACATGGGGCCGCCTGTCAAGTAGGGGGGCGTGCTTATTGCCCAGTGCGGGGAGTGAGTCTGGCATGTTGTGGTGTGGCTGGCCTAGAGTGATGCTGCAAACACTGATTTTGAGTGGCAACCCTGGTTTCCAACTACACAAGTGCCACAGAACTCTCTTAGCTTGGTTGCTCCAGCTACTTGCTTTCCACCACGGGCAGATCGCTGCTGCCTCACACTCTCCCGATGCTGCGCTCAGCCTTAGTGCGGGCAGTGAGGTCGACCATCGGGCTGCCGTGCATCACAGTCAAGGTAAGCTCAAGGCAGCTTGGCTGCGCTAGGCAGAGCAGCCGCTTTGACGTGCTGCAGGTCTGCAGGCACGCTATCACCCACCCTCGGCGGCTGCCCTCGTGTGCTTCGGGCCGGCAGCACAACTTGGGCTGTCATCCCAAGCTTCGCCGTTCGTGGGCTGCGTCGCCCATATGGCAAGCCCCGGTCCTATGAGCGTATGTTCACGTGTGCAAGCCTTGTTCCGCACGCTTTGTCTTGTGCACTCGTCCTTGCAAGCTGTTATGTAAGATGCCTGATACCAACCAAAGCAACGTGCAACCCGCGGCTCAGACAGTGAACGACTCCAACGTGCCCCGGCCGCAGACAGACGCGCCGGCGGGGCACCACGGCGTGCGAGAGCGGCGGGGCGAGCGGGCGCGCTAAGCACCTCGCTGCAGCCATGCCTCACAGCACTTGCAGTGCGTGACCCGTGCGCGGCCGCAGGTCATGTCAACCGCGAGCGGCGGCGGGCAAGAGGTGCCAGTGTACAAAGACGACATCTGTGAACCGCTCGTTGTGGGTGCGCTCCACTTCGCCTCACCATCTTCCCTGGTCAGCAACACCCCCAAAGCACATGGGAGGAGCTCTGGTGCGCTGGCGCAGAGCCCAACACGTACGGCGCCGGCAACCCGGGCGCCTACGCGATGGTGGCCGTGCTGCAGGCTGGTCTGGCCCTGCCCGCGTACCTCAGCCCGCATGGGGTGCGCAGCTCCTCGCCCATTTGCATGCGGAATTTGGTTCTGTCCACACGACGCGGGTCAGCATCCAGTGGAAGCACTGCCGTCATTTGTGCTGTGGGCTAGCCACACGTACCTGGTGAGGCTGGGCACCAGCAGTTTGTGTAAATGCATCGACACGCAGTCTTGGAATTGGCACAGGCGCTGCACTCCGATCTGCCCTGCTATGCTTATCGAGCTCACACTGTGAGGCATCGAGCAGTTCCGTGTGCTGGGCGGCTGCAGACAGCTGAGGTGTTGTTTGGCGCGACCGCCCTGCCGCACATTGCGCTGCACGAGCCGCTCATGCGCCTGCTCGCGCTCGGCCTGGCCGCCGGCGCCTGGGGCGCGCTCGGCCTCATGGTGCGCTCCCACATGCGGCGCGCATATCACGCGCGAGCTGGTTGCTTGCAGTCGCTTACGAGTAGTAGGACATAGAGGGTCAAATTGTCGTCTTCGGTTAAGGGAAAGCAATCGTAGACGACCATGCGGTGAAGCTGTAACGCATCGTGTAGGATGTAGAAGCTTTTCTACTGTAAGCCAGCTAAGATGCCTGCTGGCACGCATGCGGACACTGGTACCTGCCTGGACGCTGGGACTGCTGACTCTGCTCACTGAACTCGCACTGCTATAGAGCATGATGTGCACCTACACAGAGGCACATCAGGCAGCTGTACTTTCAGGGGGTGAGCAGAAGAAACTGGCGTGTGACGTGTCCTTCAGCAGTGCATACCGTTGCGCGCGCTCGACGCAGCCACGCAGGCAATTTGCAACACAGCGCACCTCAGCATGCCGGCATGCGCCGGGCGGCAGGGCGCGGCAGAGCGCCAGGACCTCAACAAGCGCGTGTTCCAGCGCCTGAACCTGAGCATGCTGACGCTGGCGGGCGGCCTGGCCGCGCTCGAGGCGCTGCACCTGTCCGCGCTGACGCCGGGCGGCGCGGCCATCGGCGCCATGGCCAGCCTGCCGGCGCTGCTGGTGGCCGGCGTGCACTACCAGCGCACCTCCGGCCACGGCCTCAACCCGCTGCCGGTGCTGACGGTGCGCGCCTGGGACGGCCTGTCAAAGTGCTGTGTGCTGTTTGATGCTTCATGTATACGACGCCGCTTACATGCAGCTTTTGGTGGTGCTGCACTGCGCTGCACCCTGCTTGTGATGCCTCAAGCTGCTGAGCTAGCAGTGCCTGCAGGGAGGGCACACCTCTTTGAGCTCGTGTGTCTGGGTGAGATTGCACTAGCCTCAGGCGGCACACACGCGTGCCATGTGCAACCAAATTCATTTACGAACATGGCATGCTTCCTGTGCACTTCATATGCTAGAGGTAGGAGTGCGTCCAGGAGCTGCCTTCAGTGTCGAGCATGATCGCTATCCTCAACAAGGATGTTTGGAAAGCGGCAGCGCGGCAGGCCGAAGAATCAACGGCCTACGATGACATGTCAGTGCCTGCTCAGCCTCCGATGAGCACAGTGAGCAGCAGCATACCTGCCTTTGAAGTGGGTTAGACAGCCTGTGCAGCTGGATACCAATGTGCCCTGGTCGTGCTAACGTGTGTTGCCGTTTGGCGCACAGGGCGCCGCCAAGAGCATGGGCCAGCTCGTCAACAACAAGACCAGCTCTGCGCGCCTGTACTCGCTGCTGACGGCGGCCATCGCCGGCGCTGGCGCGGCCTACATGTTCCTGCCGGACACCTCGCTCTCGGTGTTGGCCCAGCGCACGTGCTCCGGGCTGTGCGGGGGGCAGCCGCTGGGGCCAGATGTTATGGTCAGTTGGAGCACGCAGTCTCCCATGTAGTATCCATCAATCAACAGTCGCTGTGTTTGCATGCTGCATCTTCACATCGCCCATTGTTCAGCATGAAGCAAGCCGCTGGGTTGCTGCAGGCACAAAAGCACGGTGACTTGCAGGTGTTTGCCCTTGTTAAGTTAGCACAGCATGCATGCACGCACGATCCTCACTTGGAGTCATGACGCGTGCGCGGCAGGCGGTCTTTGGCTCGCCAGGCACCCTGGGCTGGGTGCCCGGCCGCGAGGACGCCGTCGTGCTCTGGCGCATGATCGGCGGCGCCCTGCTCGCCCTGACCCCCTGGACCTATTCCCTCAAGGTGCGTGCTGCCCGCTGGGTCCTGCCATCATAGCACCCTGGCCGCCTGCAACCTGCTCACGGCTTCGTTCCGGACAGGGTAGTGTTCTGCTCATTCACTGCTTCTGTCTATCTCCTGACCATTGCTTGCAGCGGCGTTGATGCTGCTGTCATGCAAGTCCAGGTACCTCGAGTCTGCCACCTTATGTCGTGATCATCAAGCTCAAGATCTTCCAGTCCACCACCAGCGAATGCCAGCCTTGCCATGCATGTACAGTCTGCACCGCAACCCCGACTGCTCGTCAAGCAGCAGTCACAGCAGGTTTGCAAGACCAAGCACGCTCATTATCTCAGCATGCATGCAGGGCGCCGCGGACTGTGACCTGCTGTGGCGGCGTCCCTTCCCGCTGCTCAACGCCGGGCTGACGCTTGTCGCGGCTGGGCACCTGTTTGTGCTCAGCCCGCTGCTGGTCAACGGCATGGGCGGCAACTTGCTGCCAGCTGTGGTCGGCACGTGGGGCCTTGCGCTGGCCACTGCCTCCTACAACTGGCTCAAGAATATCGGCAAATGAGGCAATGCACCCAAGCATACTCATGTACGCCAAGCAGAGCATGGGCTCACAGGCAAGCAGGAGGCAAAGCACTTTGTCAGCTGCTGAGTTCTCAACAAAAGCCTCGGTGTATGCCGCAGTGCCATGGGTGCACTGCAGCGTCAGGCTCTCGAAGCTGCGCATCACTGCTTGCCTTATGCTAATCTTGCATACTTATCTTGTGCCATGCGCTCCTGTGAGTGCTTGTGATGTCGAGACTGTGAGTGTGCTGGGAGGTGAGACATTGGGCTTATATAACTATATGTAGCAGTGCACGTGCTGGAGAGCTGGGGAAGGTTTGGAACCCTGCATGCGCTGGAGCACATGCATACATCTGACCAGTCACTCAAGACCAGATGGAACTGCCTGAGATGCGCATTTGCCCTGCATTGCCGCTGCATATTGAGCTACTTGTGAGCTTCCGTTTGCATTTCTTGGTTGTGCAGCAAGACAGCGCCACTGCGCGGCGTCATTTGTGAGTCACGCTTGCCATCTGGCTGACAGAATTTTGCGTTACGTTGCTGCACACACTTGAACCACTCCACATGCTTCTCGCGTGTAGTCCATCTGTGCCGGCATTCTGCACCGATTCTGAGTTCCTGTTGTACTCCAAAGTACTTTTGGAGTATTCAAAATGTTATGTTGCAGCAGGAGGCGTACACTGCTGCCTGCACACCATGACCTACTGCACGAGCGCCTCAAGCAGGTGCGCCTAGCTTCAGACACACCGAGTGACAGGCAACAGGGACATGGACACACAGGTATACCACAACAAATGCGTTTCCTGACAGGCAAACGTGCAAGCAGCCTGCCAGCAAGAGCAGGGAAGTCACGCCCAAGAGCTCCCAGACAGCCCTCAGGCCTCTAACGCCTGGCTGGACGGCAGCCGCTTCTTCACTGGCTCACAGCCCAAGCATGCGGCAAGGACAGCACGCGGAGGCGCGTCAAGCACGCTTGCACAGCTCCTCCGCTGCCTAACCAAGGCCTGGGCGCGCCCCGATGCGGCAGATTGGCGCCCCCCACTACCCATCACGCCTGCACCAGTGAGGCGCCGGCAACCCATCGCGGGCCCCAAGGGCGGCGCCACACCTCAGGCACCTCCGCCAGAGTCTGCCCGCTGTACGGCACATGCTGGCAACAAGGCGGGTCAGCCTCTGGGCCTGCCCAGTTGGGCCCAGCCTTGGACCGACCAATGCGGCGGCACCGCAGGCGCCCTGCGCGCGCTGCAGGCAGCGCACGCTCGCGCGCCGGCAGCGCCGCCGAGCCCGCCGGGCCGCGCAGCGCCCGCGGCCCGCCTACACCTGGAGCGCCTCCTCCGCCGGCTTGCCCGGCGTCTCCTCCACCTCCACCCCAGTCACGCGCGCCGGCAGCGCCACTGAACCCTCTCGACCCTCGCAGCACGGCCGCCCGCCTACACCTTGAGCACCTCCTCGGTCGGCTTGCCCAGCGTCTCCTCCACCTCCACCTCCTCCACGGTGAAGGGCCCCTCGGCCTCGCGCTCGCGCAGCAGCTTGGCGCGGCCCTCGGCCGCCCAGGCCAGCCACTCGGCCTTGCCCTTGCACCACTCCTCCCACTCGTCCATGAGCCGCTGGCGCTCCGCCATGATGCCCGTGTCCAGCTGCGCGGGCGCGCGCTCACATCAGCACTCTCCCTCAACCTACCCTCTAGGTACCCTATGCTCGTGTGAGCTGACCCGCCCGGCCGCCGCCAGCTCCGGACCGATTGACCGTCAGCGACTGGGCGGGCTCGCCGGTGGGGTGAGCGCCCGGAAGCTGCACGGGGGCAGGCAGGTGTGCGAGCCGCCGCCAAATGCAGTGCTGCTAGCAACGCTGCTGCAGTGCGAGCGCAGGAGCAGCGCAGGTGCCGGCCCGGAGCAGCGGCCGCACGCGCGCCGCCGCTGACGCCGCAACCATGCGCAGAGCAGTGCACGCAGCGGCATGACCACGCTGGGCGCCGCCTGCAGCTGCCACAGCACTGTCCGCCCATGCAGGCCACATGGTTTGCGCGCAGGCGGTGTTTTGTGGGGGCGGTCATGGCGGGGCCCACCTCGTCCAGCAGCGCGTTGTCCTCCTCGTCGTAGCGCTTGGAGAACTCCTTGAGCCGCTTGAGCAGGTCGGCCTCCGCCTCGCGGCTCAGCAGCGACGGCGCGCGCGGCCGCCACTGGAACTGGTAGAAGCGCTCGCGCGGCTGCCTGCGGCCGCGCGCGCGCGCGCGCCGGCCGTCAGCCATGCGCCGGCCCCCCCTGCCAGGGCACGGGCGCCCCGAGCGGGCGCGGCGCCGTCACGCCACCCTTCGCTGCCAACACAAAGGCGCGCGTGCGGCGGGCGACCGGGCTGCCCCAGCGCACACCGGTGCATGCGCGAGGCGACAGGGCTGTCGCTGCTGCCCGCTGGATGCGCGCACTCCTGCGTCGCGCTGCTGGCTGCTGCCTGCCTGCCACACCTGCCCGCCCCGCCGTGTCGGCAGCATCACCGGAGCCTCGCGGCGCGCGAGCACGGGCAGCAGCCACGCAGGCGGGCTGGGAGCGCGGGGGCGAGGGCGCACTGGTAGAGCAGCTGGCCGTTGAACAGCCAGACCTTGAAGCCGTTCTCCATCTGGTGCATGTGGTTGACGGCGGTGGCCACGTAGCGGCCAGTCGGGTCCCACTCCACGTCGGTGCACATGAAGTGCTCGGCCGCGTTGAGCACCTCGAACTCGTCCGCCGAGAAGAACTCCAGCTGGCCCGTCATGCTCTTCAGGCCGCCCAGCACCAGGAACTTGCCCTGCGCCGCGCCCGACCGCGCTCGGCCGCGTGCTCATACCAGCGGCAGGCTCGCTCAGCCGCGCCGCCCGCCGCGGCCGCCCGCATGTGCCACCGCAACCGTACCGAAACCATGGCGCAGCGCGGCGGAGCGCACAGGTCAGGCACGGCCGACTTGCGCATGCGCACTAGATACGCTTCAAGGGCACCAAAGCAGGCCAGCTGCGGCAGGGCGAGCAGGGCGGGTAGGGTAGGGTAGGGTAGGGTAGGGCCCGCGCGCGGGGGCGCGCCTGCGGCGACCAGAAGATGCAGTTGGCCTGCTTGCCGGTCTGCGTGCCGACCAGCTGCACGCCCTTGGCGCTGGTGCGCATGTCCTTCATCGCGTACACGCTGAAGCTGGGCCGCGGGCCCTCGCCGTGCAGCACCGCGAAGCGGCTGCCGTGCGGCTCCCACTGCAGGTCCATGATCTTGTCGCTCTTGTTGGGCAGCTCCAGCACCTGCGCGCGCGCGCGGCCGCGCTCGGGGCCGGTTCCCTGCTGCGGGTCCAAGCACCTATTGCCCTAGTTAAGCGCATGCAGTGCCTGCATGCGAGTCGCGCGCGCTGGGGGTGGGTATTACCCCGCTCTGCGCGCGTGCGGCCGCCGCGCCGGCCTGGGCCGGCCCCTCCGTGCAAGCGTCTGGTGGGCCCCAGGCATATCACACGGTCCAGAAACCCTTCCACAAGGTGCGGCAGCAGCCCTCGCAGTAGGCAATTGATATTTCTCGGCAGCAAGGTGGCAGCCTGGCATTTCGGACCTGTCGACGTAGCATGCAGCTGCAGGCACGCGGCGGCGCGCGGCCCGGGCAAAGAGGGGCGGCGCGGGCGCGAGGGGGGGGTGTGGGTGCAGGGGGGCGCGCCTCCATGGGGATGTCGCGCTCCTTGACGGAGAAGAGCTCGAACGCGGTGTACGTGGACTTGCGCGTCTTGGTGAAGCGGTCCACCTGCACCGCCAGGTAGTCGCCCTGCGGGTGCCAGAACAGGCGCACGTCTGCGCGCGCGCGCGCGCGCCCCGCGTCAGCCCGGCGGCGCCTTGCCTGCCAACCAGACCATTGTTTTAACATGAAGATTTGGCAGGCTCCATGCAAAACTTCCCCTCTTGTTGCAGCTTCCCGCGCGGTGCGCCTCGTGTTGTCCAGCAACTTTTCGCGCAGTGCCGGCCACCCTAACCCTAAGCAATCCGGGAGCCGGGCGCCGCGCGCGCACCCGACACCGAGAACAGGTTCTTCTGGCGCAGCTCGGCGCGGTCGGGGATGCGGATGAGCGACACGCGCGCGGGCAGGTTGCCGCCGGCGCCCTCCGCCTGGTACGCGCACAGCAGCGGCGCGGCCGGCGACCAGGCAAAGTCCTGCACGCCCTCCAGCTTCAGCGAGCGCTTGTCCAGCAGGCCCATGTCGGGCGTCTCGTACACGCTGATCGCGCCGCGGCCCAGCCGCGCAAAGTACCTGCGCGCCGCCGCGCGGCCGCGCCGTCAGCGTTTCCGCCGCGCGCTGCGTAGGCCTGCGCGGCAGCCCAACCAGCAGCCCAAACAGACATGGGCTGGGCGCCCTCCGGTCTGGCCCCAGCGCTTTTCCACTCCGGCGCACCTCCGGCATGTCGCACACGCACGCTGTGTGAACAACCGCCCGAGCGCGCCGCTGGCGCGGGGATCCAGGACTGCACGTCTCAGGACTCGCCTGCCCTTTGCGACATTGGCTGATAGATGCATAGCGCTGGGTGTGCGCAGGCGCGGGCCGGGCGCGCGCCTGTCGCCGCAGCCGCCGGCCCACTGGAACACGGGCCACTTGAGCGCGCCGGCCGGCCCGGCCGCCGCGCCGACCGCGTAGTCCTCGGCGCTGCCGGCGAAGTTGCGCAGCTTTCGCCCGGTGCGCGAGTCGAACAGGTTGAGCACCAGGCCGGCCTTCTCGCGCGGGTTGGCCGGCTCCACCGGGCTGTACGTCACCAGGAACGTCTCCTCCGGGCTGAACTGGATCAGGCGCACCTGCGCCCCCGCGCGCCGCCGCGTCAGCGGCTGAGCAGCGCGCAGCGGGCGCGCCGGGGCGCGCAAACAGGAGTCATGTCACGGTCGGGCTGTGCATGGCGATTGACGGCGAGCGTCCGCCCATCCGCCTGACATGGCGGCACCTCTTTGAAACCTGACTTCCGCGTCAGAACAGCGGCAGGGCGCCACGCGTTGTCCCATGACAATGCGCGCGCGCCGCTGGCGCGGGGCGCCGCGCGCGGAGACAACGGGGGCGGCGGCGCGCACGCTCTGGTGCGAGAAGCGCTGCAGGCGGCTGAAGGACGGGCCGCCCCAGATGGCCGCGCCCTGCCGGTGCATCGTGGCCAGGTACGAGCCGTGCGGCGACCACGCCACGAACGTCTCCGTC
>JAABUZ0100010554.1_pt1 | contig 10229 bp, 14 predicted proteins | sample 5562091 | NCBI WGS metagenome assembly JAABUZ01 (sample SAMN12813069, study PRJNA571459) | rock metagenome | isolation source: Antarctica rocks | place: Antarctica: Victoria Land, Linnaeus Terrace sud | collected 2015-12-21 | reverse complement strand
GGTTTCAGCCCAACACCTGCGCTGGCGCCTGGAAGGATTCCAGACTCCGAACCGGCTGCTTTGTGTACTTGGTCGAGGGTCGATGGCAAAGTAGTACCATTTGATTGTGGGCTTGTAGTTGTCGGCAAGGTGGTCGCCGCGCAATTCCAGCCAAATGGAGTCCTCAGTGCGCCTGTGCACGCCGTTCACCTGCGGACCACTGCTGCATGCGCGGCGAAGCGGATGGGCAAGCATGAGCGCACCTGAGCTCACGCAACGGCGGGCCCCGCCTGCACGCGCAGCAGCGGCGGGCAACAAGTCCATCGTGGCACAGTGGGCGGAGGATGCAGGGCTGAGGACCAGCGTGTCTCTGGAGGACTTTCTGGGGGACCGGTGCGCAAGGAGTCCTCACATTGCGTGTGCGCTGTGCGGCAATCCCTTTGTCCTGACCCAAGGGGTGCACCAGCAAGTGCGTCGTGCAGTAAAAGTTGCCGTGCAGCTCTTTACGTGCGTGCTTGTCTGCCATCTCACTTGGACCTTGGACTCTGTGCGCAGGACTGAGAGCTTGAAGCCGCCGCCCAATGGCCCAGTCACGTGGCCGTCAGAGCAGTGGACCAGCATGTGGAAGGTGTGTGGGTGCTGCCACCTCTGCGCTGCATAGTTGATGTGGTGGAAAGAAGTCAACAACGTATGTCACAGTCTTTGCCGGGTGGCGCACCCACCGCTGTCGCTTGGCAGGTGTATTTCAAGGCCAACTCTGGCTACAAGGATGTGCTCGGCGTAGCTTGGCCCGTGCGCACCGATCTGCCAAAGGCGCGTTAACTTTTTGCAGTACATTGCTTCTGGCCGCACTCCAGCACACGCATCTGTCACACCCTGAGCGCTGCGCGCCGAGCAGCCGACGGAGGCGCAAATAGCAGAGGCGCGCGCCAAGGCCGCCAGCGGCCTGGTCAACATCGACGACGACGAGCGCAAGCGCCGCATCATCTTTGGCATCGGGCTAACGGTGAGGCCTATGCTCTCGTGGCTGCAACTCAAGGTCATCGCCCAGGCGTGTGCAAACGCGCGGGGCCTACCTGTTCGCACCCGCGCAGACGGTTGCGCTGGCGGCCATGTTCATCGCCGCCAAGCTGCACGCGCACCCGGCGGAGCGGCTGTACCTCATCCTCCCCTTCTTCCTGGGGGCCGCCGAGATCGCGTCGGGCGCCAGCGGCCTCTGAACCATCGCCCTGGTGCGCGGCCTGCGGCAGGCAGGAGAGTACGCTGCGGAACAAGAGCGCACCCAAGCTGCTGGCATGCAGGAGGCACCAGGGTGCGTGCGCGCTCACGCAGTCTCCGCGCCTGCAGGCCAGCGTCTGGGACGTTGATGGAACTGGGATGCAGTTCATCGAGGACCATGATGTTGACCTGGGCATCCGGAAGGTGCGCCGCATGCGGCCGGCACACCATGTCATACACGCAATCTGTGCCTTGTGCAGGCATGAGTTGTGCAAGCTACGCTTGTGCAAGCATCATCATGCATGCCTGATTGTGTTCAGCACCTTGTGGTGCACACGGCGGCGACGCATTTGTTGCGCAGATGGGTTGCATTTCTGCTGCACACATGCATCGGAATGAGCACACATGTAATGCGTCTGTTAGTCTCTTCGTAGTCCCTGCTTCACAGTGCCCTGAAGTTGCCTTGCTCCAGCGGCCAGGCAGGTCGCTTGAGCGGGGCTGCGCGCCACGCAGAAAGTGGTGTTCGGCGTGGCGGCCGGCGCGGTAGCGACGACCATCGTTGCAGTGCCGTACTGCCTGTGGCCATTTTAGGCTGTGAGGGAGAAGTGCGGGTGAGAGTGGCAGTGCATGGCTTGCGAGTATGACGGCGGCCCGTAAACAGAGTTTTCAGCTCTGCCGGGCCTGCTCGAGCAACGCTGGTCATGCTCTAGCAGACCATCACCTGTGTGTGTTTCAACGCATGCAACATGCATCACTTGCACCACTATATGTAGATGGAGCCGCTCCATTGGAGCATGTTCCAATAGTTTGCATACATTGAAGTGCATGCATGGAATATTGTTGTGCCAACAAAGTCTGTACCTAGCGGCGCAGCGTCCTTATTTGAAAGTTCTTTGAGTTTATATAGGTAGGGTTGATCCTGTTACTTTTAAGGCGCTTACTTTCGCTCATTGGTGCTTAATAGTGTGCACTCTTAGTGTGCACTCTTACAGGCACCGCCATCAACGTGCCTTCACGTGCACAATAATACTGAGCAAGGTTGATATGCCAGTGACCACAGGAAACCTTGCAGACAATGACCTGAGCACTGCAATGATATAACACAGACCGATTACGCATACACAACTGTCAAGCTCAATTTCATTACACCCATGCACTTCACACGCCCTTGACCCTTGAAGGTCATCATTTTGCGCTCTTGCTGGCATTAGACGTTGGCTCAGACACGGGCTCCGGTGTCCGCGCACGGTGGCGGTTGCCAAAGGGTGTCAGTCGCAACGCTGCGGATGCCACGCCCTTGGCCCCTGCAGCCCGCTTGCGTCCTTGTTGGTTTCTTGTCTGCTTTCATGCTGCTCAATGCTGGGGCAAACACATTGGTGTTTGCAGTTGTAAACGTCAAGGGCACTGAGCCAGCTTGATACCAGTCAGGTGTGCAGTGCGGGCATCACACCACGCAGCAGGTGGGGCGCCCGTCCGCGCCGGCACCAGCGGGATAGTCGGGCGCACCATGGTACAGGGAGAACGCCGGCCGCAGCTGCTCATACCACCACACGCCGTGCTCGCCGCTCTTAGACTCCAGGTGCCACGCTCCCCACCCGCCACCTGCCCCGCACGTGCAAGCTTATGCTCCTGCGACACACGGCAGAACAGGTGACACGAGCAATCGGCGCTAGAAAGACACACACTGACAGACATACACTCACATGAAGACATACATACATGCACATACATGATGTGTTTGAAGTACATGTACGCATATGCATGCCCTTGCCAGACGCTGTGCTCATGCGCTGCATGTTGAGCGTCCTCTTCGCTCCTGCGTCTGCCTTGACATGCACCGGCATCTCCGAGCACCCGCACAGGAGGCCCGCGGGGCGCGGCGCCACGCACCGGCCTTCTCGTCGCGGTAGGCCGCAGTAAAGCCGGTGTGGTGCACCGGGTGCACGAGCGCCCAGGGCCGCAAGCGCGTGACTGAGGAGTTGACAGCGTCGCCGTGCGTCACGATCAGGACGCTGCCCTGCGCCTCGTCCGCGATGTCCTGCCGCGGCGCCGGGCGGCACTCACGGCCTGGCTACAGACGCATACACCAGGACTATTTCATGGGTCTGATGCCCCTTATACCATGGGTCTGATGACTACTATCTGATATATCATGGGTCTAATGACGCCTCTAGGCGCGCGAGGTGCTTCCACACCAGGCTTGAGCGCAGCAGTGAACGCCCAGGCAGCGCGCCCTGGCCTGGCGGAATGTCCTGCATCCTGCGGGCGAACCTGGAACGCGCGCCCGTATCGCACGCGCGAGTTCAGCAGGTTCTCGGGGTACCGCTTGAACTCCGTCTGGCCCACATTCACCCTCGACGCGATGTCTGCGCGCCCGGCCTTCACAGCGTCACAGGCGCTGGTGTGAGTGGGTGCCGCATATAGAGCACATGCTGGTTCATCCGGGACGGTGCGCGCGGGCGCGCACGCGGCGGCAGCTTCAGGGGCAGGCTGTCCCTCAGGCTGCCGCGCTCCCAGAACCAGGACTGGATGTGGCCGCCCGGCAGCTTGCCGCCCTTCTTTACCAGGATCATGGGGTTCAGGAACTGCGCCCAGCACACCGCCGCTCAGGCCTCCGACCTTGCCGGCAAGGGCATGCAACACTTGCATGCAACCCTTCAAGCTCCACATTCTCGAGGGCCATGCGACCCTTGGTCGCCTGCTTGCGCTCGCCAGCCTTGGGACACAGACAGCGCACAGGCTGCACAGCGCACCTCGCAGACGGCCACTGACACAGTCCAGCGCTCGGGCGGGATGTTGAGGCCCTCGGTGGTCAGCCGCGCTGTCTGTATGCACCTGCAGTGGCAGGCAAGGTCCTGATTTGCACGGCAGCCCTTCACGGCAAGGCGGGGGGGCAAGATGTGAGGAGTGAGAGGAAATATGTGAGTGTGGCCGCCAGTGCTCAGCAGGGCCCGCTGCAGCACGGTTTCAGCACACCCCGTGCGAGCGTGGCACACCTGTAGAACGGCGAGATGAAGACCTGCTGGATGTTATACGGCTTCAGCTTGTCCGCGACCACGCGCGCCTGCAGGCAGGCAAGGCGCTCAGCGGCGCCAGCGCCCCCGAGTGTTCAGCACTTGGGGCGAGCGGCGATGGCAGCCCCGAGGCGCGCGGCCGCTGCCGCACCTGCTCCTCGCCCTTCTCCGTCAGCGGCGGGTCGAACGGCCGCGCAGCGGTCTTTACCCAGTCCGGGTCTATCTGCGATAACAAGCACAGCGTCGGCGCTAGAGTGCGTGTGCGGTCCGCGTGCGCTTCCGCGACGGCAGGAGGCGCTGCCCACCTCGTCCGCGCGCTGGCCGTGGCGCATCACCACAAGGTACTGCCGCTTCCGGCCTCCCCCGCCGTCGTCGCCGTCGTCGGGCGGCTGTGGGTGCATTTTGGCGACCTCCTCCTGGACACGCAGCTGCTCCAGTTGGTCGCTGATGCTCTGGCTGCCTGGAGCGGGCGGCGCGTCGGCCAATGCTGCCTCCCTGCAGCGCCGCACCGGTCAGTGTGCAGTGGAGGCACGTAAAGGAAGGGCAGCACTAGCCAGCGGTGCGAAAGACAACACGTGAAAGCAACAAAGCCGATAGCGCCCCAAAGAAGGGCAGTAACGGCCACAGGAACTCCGCACAGCACTCATCGCACAAACAAAGCCATTCGGACGGCGCTGCTGTCAGTGCACACGTCTCACGCTCAGCACCATGCTCAGCACCACCAAGGGCACAAGGTCGCGTTTGCGCCTTTGTACATGCAGGCTCCGCGAGGAGCTCACCCGCTGCCCGTCGCCGCGGGCATGACGACAGCCGCGTAGGCGGTCAGGCGGCAGCCGAGCCTGATGTGACGGCACGCCCCGGCGCGCAGTCCGTGCGGGAACGCAGCACCCCGGCAGCCAGGCAGCGGCGTGGCCCGTGGCGCAGGCCTGAACATCACTCCAGCACACAGCGCTCGCCGGATGCTGATTCCACCCGATTCCAGAGATGAGCAGCTGGTGGCGGGAAGGTTTCCGTCTCAGCCTGGCCTGCTGTCTACAGGGCTTGGCTGCCCCTCCCGCCCGGCCCGCCCGCGCACAAAACTTGTCAGCTGAGCCCCCATTTGATGCTGTCGCACGTGCAGACCACTGCGCCGCTCGCCTTTGAAGTCGGGGCCAATGCACACAGACGCGTCCCCCTGAGCGGCCCGGTGCTCCCCAGGTCGCAGCTGCAGCAGCGCAAAGCGGCGCTCTTTGGCCTGTCCAGCGGCCAGGCCGCGCGGTCCGTGGCGATCATGGCTATGGCTCCCCTGCTGGCGGAAGACGCCCCCGAGCAGAGCTCTGGGGCGGCGGGGGAGTATGCCAAGCTCCAGGTGCGCGGCGCACACTCATATGTTGTGCTCCAGCTGTGCAACGAGGCCCACAAGGCTGGACCGTCCCGGCATTGCGCGCGGCAGCTGGACGAGGACACCGAGGGCGAGGTTATCTACGTCGCGGACAGCTTCAACGCGGAGTCGGGCGTGCTGCTCACCGACAAGCTGCGGATAGGCAAGGAGATTGCCGGCGGCGCACAGGTCAGCACTCGCGCATAGAAGCGATGTACTGCGCGACTGCGCACGCCCCGCCCGCCAAGCCCGCTCGAACGCGCGAGCTCTGACGGCCTGCTGCTGGGGCTCAGGGGGTCATCTTCGCGCTGAACACGCCTGACGGCGGCGAGACAAAGAAACTGCTGAAGGTGCGGCGCGCGGTCGCCCGCTCCGCGGCTCCAAGCAACAATGCTGGGTGCCTCCTTACCCCAACAGCTGCAAGGGCTCACAGGAGGCCGTACGCTCGCTCGCAGGTGCTGAAGATGAAGTCTGTGACTCAGGCTATGGGCGCAGAAGTGGGTGTGCCCCGCACTGCCCCTGCCCCTGCCCCCCCCCCCCTTGCTGAAGTGTTTTCCTGCACACAGTGCGCTGCGAGGCTGAAGGAAGGCGTGCGTGAGTGGACACAACGTGAGCGGGCTGACTGGGTGGCTGTACTTGCAGGCCTGAAGCGAGAGTGGCTGATCGGCGTCCGGCTGAACAAGCTGCGGGGGCCCGACGGCGAGCTGGAGGGTGCGCCCCACCAGCTCAGCGCACAGCCCGCACGGCCCGGCGCAGCGCCAGGCGTGGGGCGGCGGGCGGCGCTGACGGGGCTGTCTCCGGCAGGCTTCATGGGCACGGGCGCGGCGCTGATGCGCCGCGACGGCGGCGTCGAGGGGCTGGTCCTGGAGAAGGTTAATGGCCTGCCGCTTGACAAGCGGTGCGCGCCCGCCGCGCTGCCGCGCACGCCGCCAGGGGCTGTCGCAGCGCGGGCAGGCCTGCGGCCGGCGGCGAGGAGGGCGCCCACTGGCCGGTGCTGCGCGCGCAGGCTCTGGAAGGACGAGCAGTGGGCCGACGCGATGTATACGCTCTCGCTCTTGAAGCAGGCGCGCAAAAGAAGCGCAAGCAATGCCATGATGTTGTGCGACTCAAGCGTGCTGTTGCTGCTGTAGCTGGTCAGCTATGCTGCTTCAACTCACTGGCGCTTGCTCTGCAGGTGTTCTCATCGCTGGACCGCGCTTACCTGGCGCTGGGGTATGTGCACCGGGTGAGCCCCAGCTTTGCGGTCACTCGCTGCGGCTCGCGCACGTCCCGCAAGGACAGCGCCTCCTTGCTAGGTAGTATTGCGACGTACCATGCTTGCGCAGGACATGCGGATCTCCAACATCATGGAGCACCGCGGCGATATGCCATACGTGCCAAAGGGCTACGAGGATGGCGATAAGAAGAAGAAGAAGAAGGAGAAGAAGAACGAGAGGCCCGTCATGCTGCTCCGCGGTGCGCCGCCTGGGCCGCAACGGAACGGACTCGCATGTGTCGCTGCGGGCGCGGCGCGCGAGCGCCCGCGCGCGCGGCGGCAGGCGACAGCCGGCCCAAGGAGCTCGTGTTCAAGATCATCGACAACGGCCACGCGCGCCTGCTGGGCGCCAGCCACAAGCTGCCCAAGGCCGCGATGATCGAGATGATCTACCGGCGGTGCGCGGCTGCACCTCCGCTGCGTCAGTCACATGCGTAACTCTGCCGAAGCCTGAGAGCACCCGCGCCGCGCGCAAGCTCATGCTTGTGCCTGCCTCATCAGCTCGGTGCGGTGGGGTATGTGCAGGGCCCCCCCCACTGACCAGGTCACAATCATAAGTGATCATACCCTGGTGCCCTATGCAGGTTCTTCAAGGGCAAGGGCGACGTGTGGCGCCTGCTCCAGGACCTGTCCGACGCCATCGACGGGCGCACCTGGCCGGCAGAGGCGGAGGCTGACGTGCGATCCCCTCATGCCGCTATGCAGTCGCTTATCTCATCAATGCCTGACACTACGGCGTACACGTCAACCCAGCGCGCCCCTCGGTGCCGTCATGCGGGACCGCCAAGGCAGCGGGGACATACATTTCGATGCTGTGGCAGCGGCACCGTACCGCGGACTGAGCAGGGCAGGAATGCTTAGGGGCCGAGACAGGGTTGCGGGGTTTGCAGGTGGACCTGATCCTGGCGCTCACGCGCAACGTGACCGGGATCAAGCTCAACGCCTTCTTCGCGCCCATCACCGAGGAGGGCTCGCAGCAGGCGCCGCCGCGCCAGCAGGGCTTCCTGTGGCAGCGCGCTGACGGCTTCGGGCACGTGCTGCGGCGCTGGATCATCCGGTGCGCGCCGCGCGCGGCCGCCCCGCGCCGCGCCGCATGCGGCCATGCACAGGCGGGTATGGATGAGATTTTCAGGCCAGCACGCTGTCCGGCGTTTGTCACCATTGAAGTGGGCGTGGTGAAACAGGCTCGCCTCGCTCTTGCGCTTGGCTCATGGTCATGCACGCAAGCTTGTGCGCGCCACCACCTGCCTGCAGGCAGCAGACGTGCACTGTAATGATATATAATATTAAGGACTGCTCTGGCGCTGAGCGCGCGGGGGGCGCCGGCGGTGCAGGGCGCGCGCGTACCTGTTCCCGCACCAGACGCAGTACACGGCGCGCCAGGCGCTGGACTTCCTGGAGGCGCAGCGGCCGGTGATCAAGGAGAAGGTGGCCGAGCGGCGCAAGCGGCACCGCGCGTCCTACCACGGCGGCGGCCGCACGCTGTAGCGCCGTTCTCTGCTCGGAGCGGCCGGTGATGAAGGAGGAGGCAGAGGAGCGGCACCGCGCGTCCTACCACGGCGGCGGCCGCACGCTGTAGGGCCGTTCTCTGCTCGGAGCGGCCGGTGATGAAGGAGGAGGCAGAGGAGCGGCACCGCGCGTCCTACCACGGCGGCGGCCGCACGCTGTAGGGCACCGTCCCGCTCAGAGCGGCGCAGCGGCCAGCGGTCGAGAGTGTCACCGGGCAGCCTACCACCGGCGCGGCCGCACGCTGTAGGGCCGCACCCCCGGTTGGCGAGGCGCAGCAGCTGGCGATCAAGGATAAGGTGGAGGAGCGGCGCGAGTGCCACTGCACGTCACACCATGGGGGAGGCCACACGCTGTAGCCGCGCTCCGCGAGCGCGTGTGTGCCAGGCATGTCTAGTTTATGTAGGGCCTGCTGCGGCAGCGGCTGCGCGCTGTTGGGTAGTTGCCTGCTCAGACAGGCGCATGCGCGCCAGGCATGTCTGTAACAGAGGTGAGCCTGTGTGGGCCGATGCTCTGGAGCAGTAGCTGATCGGTCCGGGTGGATTTTGTCAGGTTTTGCTTTGCTTTGATGCATGAACATGGCTTTGAATGGCTTCGTGAGAGAATGCGAGCATGGGGCTGGCTGCCGCACTGCGATTGGGAAGGGTGCATTCAATTCGTTTCTTTTTGCTAAGAGGCGAAACAACCTGGACAATCAGGCGCCGGCCTGGAGCGCAGTTGGGCGGCATGACCAACCTGTGTTTGAACCCCTGGCCGCACCGCGTGCTGCCGAGCTGAGCCTCGCGCCGTGTGTAATGCAGCAGACGCGGCAGCTGCCGCCGGGCCGTCCAGGCGCTGCGCTGCCCTGGTCCTGCCAGGCACCTGTTGATTATCAACAATCACCTGTGAAATGCGTCATGTGTAGCATAACATAATTAGCCTAGCCAATAGCGATGACATCACAGCATCGCGTCCCACTCGGGCGCGGCCAGGTCCAGCGCCAGCAGCTGGTACAGGCAGTGCGCGACCGCGTCGCTGTCGCCGCGCCGCTGGTGGCACGTGACGGCCGCGCGCACCAGCGCCGCCCAGACCAAATGCGCCGGCCAGTCCTGCGGCCAGGCGCATGAAGTCCTCGTGTTCAAGACGTTACAAGATACGCTCCTCAAGCAGTTCCACAAGGGAATGCGAGGCGGTGCGCGTTGCGGATGCACCTGGTGACACGTGAGCAGGGTCGCAGGGGCAGAGCGCGGAGCCAGCTCACATGCAGGCTACCAGGCTGGGTCACTGTGAGTATGATTGGCAGTGCCCGACCTGCGCATGCTGGGCGCTGTCGCCGGGTAGCGCGCCCGCGAGGCAGCTCAGCCGCACCGCACCCCCGCCGTCTGCGGCAGGCACGCACACCGTGTCACGATTTCTGTCAGCGTATGTGCAGACATACAGGACTGCGCCCTCGTGTGAGCCCGGCGCCGGACCTGTGTAGGCCGCCAGCGCCTCGGCGGGGACCTGGGTCTCCCATCGGAAGGGCTGCGCCGCATCGCCTGCCAAGCGCGCACGCACGCCTGTCAGAGGTGCGGCACACCCACATGGCTTCCGTGGCGGCGGTGCGGCGGTAGCGGCGGTGCGACGGTGCTGCAAGCTCTTGCAGAGGACTGACAGGCAATGGGCGCGTGTCAACTCGCCGCGCACCGGCTCCCAGGCCGTGCCCCGGGGGCGCCGGCAGCAGCGGCACGCCCAGCCGCGCCGCGACGCAGCTCGCGAGCACCGCCAGCGGCGCGGCCACGCCCTTCTTGCTCTGCAGCACGTCGCGCAGCAGCAGCGGGCCCAACCCCGTGTACACCCACTCCACCGGCTCCTCCTTGAAGCCGCACGCGCGCGCCAGGCCCTGCCGCGCGCCGCCCGCCCGCCGTCAGGCCGGGCC
>JAABUZ0100010552.1_pt1 | contig 10232 bp, 7 predicted proteins | sample 5562091 | NCBI WGS metagenome assembly JAABUZ01 (sample SAMN12813069, study PRJNA571459) | rock metagenome | isolation source: Antarctica rocks | place: Antarctica: Victoria Land, Linnaeus Terrace sud | collected 2015-12-21 | reverse complement strand
TCGAGATGGCCGCACCGCATCCACCGTGGCAGGTCGCGGCGGTGAAGCCGGCATCCGCGTCGCGCGTGGCTATCCCCGGCGGTCCTTGTTGACGACCAATATGGCCACCGCCGTCAGCGGCGCCAGGAGGACACGATGATCAGCGCGCAGTCCCGGCGATCGCGACCTTCTCGACCATTGCGCACACACATCGCGGTCGCGCTCTGGCTCGTGTCCGGCCTCGCGTGGCCGACGCCGGTCGGCAGCACGCCATATTATATTTCTGGGGGTCCGCGTTCGAGCGGCAATGGCAGCAGGATGAGGCGATCATCCCCGGCTTCTGGGGGCCGCTCCCGACCGCCACCGCGCGCCTCGAGCCGTACGCGGGCGACGAAGCGAGCGACCTGTGCCCCACGCATCCACCGCCCACGCCCCCGGGCGTTACGTTCGCGTGCGCCGGTGTCGGACACCCCGACCAGCGCGCCGCCCAGTATTTCGACCGGGGGCGGATGGAGAGCATCCTGCTCGATTACACGAAAGGTGGCCCGAAAGATGTGCTCACGAACGGGCTACTGACGGTCGAGTTGACGAACGGGCAGGTGCAGACGGGCGACAACCGCTTCGAGCAGCGTGCGCCCGCACAGCTCAGCATCGCGGGCGATCCGGGCAACGACGGTCCGACCTACGCCGACCTCGCGGGATTGCCCACACGCGATACCGACACGGGGACGACACGCCTACCGTACGCCTTCACGCGCAATCGCCAGTGGGAGCATGCACAGGTATCCCCGCAGACGATCGCGCCGCAGATGCTGACGTATGTGCGCATGGGAGACCCGGGCGGCCGCTACGATCAGAACGTCCTCACCGCCTTCGCGGAGGTCATCCATCTCCTGCCGAACGGGCTGGCGGCGGTGGGGTGGCCGATCGCACCGGTCTTCTTCCTGCAGGCGCCGATCAATGGGGCGCCGACAACGCTGATCGCCCAGGCATTCGAGCGCCGCGTGCTTACCTATAATCCCGGCAGCGTCCCCGAGTGCCGGGTGGCGTCCGGCGCCATCGGCAGCGATTACTACACCTGGCGATACGGCCTGTCGGACTCGATGCGGTACGGCCCGCCGCCCATTGTCGTCCCGACGCCGCCCATCGCCTCGAACGGGCAGGCACCGACGCCGACTGCAACTATGTCCGGAGGTTAGAGAAGGAGCTGGGTCGCATGTACATCCCCCGATTTATGGTGCGCCTGGCACTGCTCGGCCTGCTGCTCGTCCCGGTGGCGGGAACCCGCGCGGCGGAGGCGTGCTTTCCGGAGACTGGCTTCTGTGCGCGCGGCCGGTTCCTCGACTACTGGCAGCAGCACGGGGGGCTGGCACGCAACGGCTACCCGCTAAGCGACGCGCGGCAGGAGTTGCTGGCGGATGGCAACACCTACACCGTCCAGTACTTCGAGCGCGTGCGTATGGAGTACCACCCGGAGAATCCGCCGCCCGACGACGTGCTCCTCGGCCTGTTCGGGCAGCGTGTGCTGCGCCAGCGATTCGATTACGATCCGATTGGCTACCAGGCCACCATCGCGTCCGCCCCACCGGTCGAGGGCCAGACGTACTTTCCCGAGACTGACCATAACCTCGGCGGCGGCTTCCGGGACTACTGGCAAGCCAACGGCGGGCTGGCACAGTTCGGCTACCCGATCACCGAGGAGTTCGAGGAATATCTCCCCGTGGTACCCCCACACCACCGGGTGCAGTACTTCGAGCGGGCACGCCTGGAATCCCACCCGGAGAATCCGTCGCCCGACGACATCGAACTCGGCCAGTTCGGACGCGACATCCTCGCCGAGGCAAACTTCCTCACGGGCCGCTTCGGTGCCCGCTACCTGACCGACCCACGCGTGCGCGAGCTCCTCGGCGCCCCGACGTCGCCCCCAACGTTGACTGCGGGTGCGACACAGGCGTTCGAGCGGGGCCGGATGGTCTTCGAGCAGGGGAGCGGGAACGGCCTGATCTACGTCCTCTGTGGCGATCCGCAGGCCGGTGAGGTGATGGCCCCGCCGGGCTATCGTTACTTCGTCAACACCTGGGATGCAACCCAGCCGGTCGGTGGCGGGCCGGGGTCGCAGCCGGGGTTCTACGAGCCGCAGCGCGGCTTCAGCAAGCTGTGGCGCGAGAACGCCGCAGTGCGCGATTGCCTTGGGGACGCGACGAGCGCGGACGAGACGGCCTTCCCCCTCACCTGGCAGGCCTTCACGCGGGGGATAATCCTCTCCACGCCTGCGGAGGGGATGGCGGACATCCTGTGGACCGAGTACGGCCGGGACAAACGACCGGTGCGGGATTTCTACGAGCGGATCGCGCTCCCGGCCCTCTGACAAGGCGCGGCGGGTTGGACATCCCCCATCTCCGTCGCGCGCCCGTCTCTGTCGCGCCGCTACCTACGCGATGATCACCGGCCAGACTTGCTGCCAGCTCTGTCCGCCATCGTGCGTAACCAGCAGCGCCCCGGCTTGTCCCGACGCGGAGGCGATCAACCAACCGTCCAGCGGGGTGACGAAGCGTATCTGGCCGGGAGAGAGCCTGCCGAGCCGGGAGACCGCCCAGTGTTGCCCGGCGTCGTCTGAGTGGAATAAGGCTCCCTCGCCCCCCTGTGAGAGCCTCCCCGCGAACCAGATGCTGTCCGGAGGGCCCCCGCCCGCACCGACGACGCTCGGCGCGCTCGGTGGGTCGCCGCCAGGAGCGGTGGATCCCACGCGTACCCCCGGCGGCAGCGGCTGCTGTGTCCACATGCCCCCGCCATCGGCGGTGAGCAGGAGGTAATCGCTCGCCATCCCGTTGCCGACAGCCGCCCCGTGGCGATCATCGCCGAAGGAGAGCGGGGACCCCGCGAAGACCGCAGGCACCCGCGCCTGCCAGGACCGCCCCCCATCGGTCGTCGCGAAGACCGCACTGGGGCAGGGGGAGGAACGGCAATCGGTCACGAGGGTGAGCCAACCGTCGTCCGGCCCCGCGAAGGCCAGCGTTGGGGCGCCGCCGGGATCGACATGCGCGGGCAGGACGAGCGGCACCGGTTGCCAGGTCCGCCCCCCGTCGTCGCTGCGGAGCAGGTCGCGGTGCGGGTCGCGCGCCGGATTGAGCAATGCGTCATGTCCATGAAAGGCGAGGACGACCGCCGGGCTGGCGAAGACGGGCCGGTCCGCCATGACGACCGGCGCGCCGAAGATATACGGCATCCAGTGCGCCCCGCCATCCATCGTCTGGAAGACGCCCGCATTCGTGTCAATCCACCCCACCTGCGGGCTTACGAACTGCACCCGGTCCACGGTGAGCGCGGCGGGATGCCAGAGGGTCTGCCAGGAGGCTCCGCCGTCCATCGTCCGATCGAGGACGCTGGGAGCGGAGAGATGGGGCAGGTCCCCGCGCACGACCCACGCAGCGGCGCCCACGCTGCTGAAGCGCACCACATTCGCTCGCTCTCCCCAACTGGGGTCGGGACGCCAGGTCCGACCGCCATCGGTGGTGAACCGCAGCGTGCCGCCGCACGGCCCGTTCTCCCCGAGGCTGTTGCAGCCGCCGAGCGCCGACCAGCCCGTCGTCGGGCTGACGAAGCGGAGGCGGGTGATCGGTTGGCCGCCGCGCACGTTGTCGCGGCGGTAGACCGTCCGCCAGGTCGCGCCGCCGTCGTCCGTCGCCACGAGCGCCTCGGGCGGCGGCGCCCCTTCCCCCGGCTTGCCGCCCCAGCCGCCGCTCGCGAAGCCATGCTGCGGATCGAGGAACTGCACCGCGCGCAGGGGGAAGGCGGGGTCCGCGTACAGCACGCGCCAGCTCTGCCCGCCGTCATCGGTCGCCAGGATCTGGGCGGCGTTCGGGTCACCGCGCCACCCGGTGACGTACCCTTGCAGCGGACTCAGAAAACTGAGGCCACCGCCGGTCGTGAAGCCAGGCGGCAACGGCACGGCGTGCCAGTGCGCCCCGCCGTCATCCGTCGCGATCATGCCGCCGTCAAGCCCGGCGATCGGCGCGCCGTTCTGATCCGGATCGCGGACGGCGTAGCTCACTGCCGCTGAGACCGCGACAACCTGAAGCCACGGTAAGGCGTCCGCGATCTGCGATGTCAGTGTCTCGGGCTGAATCACCTGCCAGGTGGCGCCGCCGTCATCGGTCCGAACCACGACGGTTGCGCCGGTGCAATTCGGGGCGGGGAGACAGCCATCGCGACCGAGCGCCATGCCGTTCGCCGCGTCGCTGAACTGGACCTGGATTATTCGTGTGCCATCCCGCTGGAAGAGGCGTACCCAGGAGACACCCGCGTCCCCGGTACGGTAGATCCCGCCACCAAACGTTACACCGAAGCCCTCCTGTGCGGAAACGAACGAGACGTCTGTCAGGTCCGGGGGCGGGCCATCGCCGGGTGGCGCGGCGGCGAGGTGAATCACCGGCGACTGCGTGCGGGACAGGTCAATCATCCCGTGTCCCGGCACGGTCGCGGGCAGGGTGCTCGACTGCGGGGTGTCTCGCGGCGCCGTTGATCGCGCCGGTGCGCTCGTTGGGGCAAGGGTTGGCAATGCGAGGGATCCGACGGTGGGCGTGGGGACCGTCGCGTGCGATCCAGTGCAGGCGACGAGCAAACAGACGCAGCACACAAGCGTCACGGAGCGACAACGGCGGCAATGCAGCATCACAACATCTCCTCGATGGCTCGGTATCGCGCGTTTCCGGCGCGTAGCGCGGCAGTGAGCCCGCCCATGCGTGCCGGTTGCCACCGGTCCGCCGCCGGATCGTACGCTTCCGCGTCCGTGAGACGGCCCTCCTGACCATCCCCGCCCGTGACGAGCACTCGCCCATTGGCCAACAAGGCCGCCGTGTGCTCGCTCCGCCCCACACCCATATCGTGCGCGGGATGCCAGGCGTTCGTCGCGGGATCGTAGATTTCCGCGGTCGCGGCATGGTAATCGCGTGTCGTGTCCCCGCCCGCGACGAGGACCTGGTCGGAGGCGAGCAGGGTCGCCGTGTGCCGCCAGCGGCCGTCACGCATCGGGCCGGTGTCCTGCCAGCGATCGGCCACGGGGTCGTAGACTTCCGCATCCGCGAGCAGATGGCTGCGGGGTGACTGCCCGCCGCTGACGAGGACGCGCCCGTCCGCGAGTAGGGTCGCCGTGTGGAAACTCCGCGCGATGTGCATGGGTGCGGCGGCCGTCCATCGGTTGGTGGCGGGATCGTACCGTTCCGCCGTCGCCAGCGTCACCGGAAAGCTCTCCACATCCCGCTGCGTATCGCCCCCGACGGCGAGCACACGCCCATCGCGGAGCGGCGTGGCCGTGAAAGAAGACCGGGGCGTTGACATCCTGCCCGCAGGTATCCAGCGTCGGGTCGCCGGGGAATAGCGTTCCGCCGTGGCGAGTGGGCGTCCGTGGCACAGGCCAGTGAAGCCGCCAATGGCGCGGCAGCCGCCATCGCCCCCGATCCGGAGGAGGTCGCCGTTGGGGAGCGGGACAACGGTCGCGTCCGCGCGCGTGCGCTCACTGTGAAAGCTGACCACGAGCGCGAGCGCGAGGAGGAGCAGAATACTGGACCCGCCGACGACCGGGCGCCAGCGTACAACGGACGAGTGCTGCGCGATTGTACGTCCCGGTTGCATCATTTCATCCTCCTCATCCCCTCGTACATCCCGCCACGGTCGTTTAGATCGAGAGACCGATCACGGATGCGGCGCCAGCGCGGCGATCATTTGATCGATCCGCTGCGCCCACACCCGCCGCACCCGCAGGTCGGGTCTATTCGCCGTCCCGGTGAAGTAGACGTGATCCCCGACTGCCAGATGGCGCGCGGTGCCCGTTTCGGACGTGCCGTCGTGGTAGTGGATCATCGTCTCCGGGACGATCACGAGCTCCCGCTCGACATCACCATCCCGTCCGGTATTCGGGACAATTGTGACCGTTGTGCGCCCCATCGCCGTGATCGTCCCGTACTGCGTGAGCATGTTCGCGTCCACCCACCGCGCTACACGATCCCCCCGCGCGTCAGGGGAGAACCCTGCTGTCACGCGATCCCCGGGCCGCAGATCGGTCCACCGCACCGCGCAACTGCCCCGACAGATCTGCGTATTCGACGCCAGGACGAGGCGCAGATTGTCCGGCCCCGGAACAGTGAGCTGCATGGTCGTCGCGGATACGGTCACGAGCGTGCCGATGGCAAAGCCCGGCGAGGCCGCCGTGGTACCGGCAGGGGGTGCATTGGCGCCCGATGACGCACCCGTTTGGGCACAGCCGACGAGGAACAATGCGATCAGCGGCAATTGCCAACGGCGCATCCAGTCTCCCGTGTGGCGGGCAGCGTGGATCAGGTTGAGTACGCCAACGACGAGGAGGCGGGTGCCGCGACGGCTCTGTCGTCCATGCCACGTCATCACCACTCTTCTCTCCTTCAGGCTTCCGCGGAACACGAACGCGCCATCGCGCTGGCACATCCGCATCCGGGTGTCCGTGCATGCTACGGCGCCGGGGTCGCGGTGGGGCCGGGCGGCGCGACGGGAGGCACGACCGGGGTGGGCGTAAAGGGCCTTGTCGCTGGTGCGACTGTCGGGGCATAGCCTTGCGGCGGGATCGTGGGCACGGGTCCGACCGAGGGGAAGGGTAGGAGCGTCGGCGGCGGGCCACTCACCGACGCGGGCGCCGACCGCGTGGCGATTGGCGGTGCGGGGGTCGCCGTCGGCACGGGACCGGGGAGGGTCGGCCCCGGCTGGTTCACTGGCCCTTCCGCCTGCACGCGCAATTCCCGCCGATTCCGCCCCGGCGCTTCGAGGACCGTGAGCAGCCCCTGGTAGCCGTCCCCGCCCGGCAGCGTCCACGCGCTCCACGCATACGGCCTCTCCGCACCCCCCGCGACGCGCGTCCAACCCGCCGCCTGCACCTGCTGCGCGTAGAACGCTTCGAGCTCCGAGGAGCGCTTGTCGGTCAGGGCGGTCGCCTCCGAGGTGAAGCGATCATTCCCGCCGCTACTCCCGCTCGGTTGCACCGGCACCCCTGCCGGTGGGGCGAGGACGGGCAGCCGCCCCGCCCCTGCCAATGGCGGCGGGCCGGGTGCGGTTGGCATGAAGCACGGCCCCGGCCCCGTGGCATCAATATGCACCCGCACATCGGCCTGCCCGCTCGCTTCGGGAGCGGCCGTTATGGTTAGGAAAGGGGCAGCGCCGATCGTCTGGCAGAAGGTGGCAGCGGTATCGTTTGGGGCGGCGGCCTGGAAGCCGCCCCCGAAAGGGCCGACCGGCGGCTTGGTCCAGCCAAGGGCAGCGAGCTGCTGCCCGTAGACTTGCAGGATATCCGTCGGCGCGCCGGGCGCGTCGAAAATCACGTCCCAGAGCACGGCATCCTGCCCGCGTCGGCGGACGACGCTGCCGACGACGCGGCTGTTCGGCGGCTGCGGCAGGGCGAGGGGGAGATCGCTCGCCACCTGACCGGGGAGCAGATCGGCAGCCTGCTGCTGGCTCGTGGGGCCACTACCGGGTACGGTGAGGAAGCGCCCGACGAGTGCGCGCAGCGCGGCGGGATCGTCTGCCGGATCAGCGTGGGCGATGGCAGGCCCGCTCGGGCCCGATGTTGCCACCACCGCAAGACCGAGCGCGACACTCACGAGGACGATGCTGCCGACGTTTATTCGTTTCCCGTAACGCATAGCATTCCCTCCCTTCCCTTGCCCGAGGGGATCATCCTTCGGGGCTACGGCCTTTGCCCTTTGCCATCGCGCGCTCCCACATCAGGAGGGTACTGCGGGCATCCTCCTCATCCGAGAGGTAGCGCCTGATGGGGATCATACCCAGTGCGCATCATCACACTCCCCGTGTCCACAATGACGTTGCCACCCGCCAGGCTGATCGGCATCCAGTCGAGCGGGCGCGCGACGAAATCGGCGGGGCGATTCGTCGGCCCCCTGAGGACCGTGCCCGTTTTCCCGTCATACATCGCGCCACAACAGGGGCATCCCAGTTTCCCACCGAGTGCGGGGCTGGGCGACGGCACGGTGCAACCTTCCACCGGGCACTTCCAGGAGACCGCGATCATCGTATCGGCCGTCGCCGGAAGCAGATAGAACCGGCCGTCGGTGTTGCGGACGTAGTGCTGCGCGGCGAGCGTTGCGCGGATCTCCGCGATGCTGCCCGCGTTGACCTTCGTGCCGAATGCACCGATCCGTTTGGCGGCGGGCGTCGCGGTCGGGCGCGTGAGGTCACAGCCAGCGAGGAGTACGGACATCGTCGCTCCTGACGCCCATCCGAACAAGGCACGTCGTGTGGAGCGGCATGGCATCATTGACCGCATCGTTGTGCTCCTTCGCCCAATTCACCGCACCGACGCCACGATCTGCCGCAACTGATCGGGCGTATAGCGCGCGGGGTTCGTCAGCGTCAGTGCGACATCGCCCTGCACCCAGGAGAGCGAAACCCATGCGTCGCCCCGGCGTACGATCGTTACGTCATGCCCGCCAATCATCTCCTGCGCCGCCTGCGGGTCGGGGGTCGCCACAGCGGGGGTCGCGGCCTTCGGCGCCTCCCGCAGCGTCATCAGCGCCTGGCTCGGCGGCGTGTCGGGATGCGGGTCGAAGCCGAGGATCACCCCGGCCCCGATTCCCGGCTGGGGACCGGGGATCGGTTGCTCGCGCACGGTCAGCGGTTCCGGTAGCCACGCTGGGCGTAGGATAGTGAACGGCGGGGCGGGGATCGCCGTCGGCGTCGGGCGAGCAGTTGGCTGCTGCGTCGCACCGAGGTCCGCCGTCTTCGATAGCGACGCGGCAACCGTCACGAGGTCGTCCTTCGTCTCAGCGGGGCCGGAGAGGGCAAGATAGGTCCCTTCCTGCTGCCACCACAGGATTGGTCCGCCCGTTTCCGGCGCCCCAGCGAGGAAATGCGCGGCGATGTCGTTCGGCAGCGTCAGCGGCGTGCCGTCGTGCTTCGGGGACAGGCCGTCCAGGCAGCACCCCACCGGGCCATTCAGGATGGAGAGCGCCTTCGTCCCGTCCGCCGCGTGATAGTCGATGCGCACCATCGCCTGCGGCTGGTCCCCGCCGACAGGCGGCTCCGGGATCAGCCCCGCCGGGCTGGCGGCAGGCACGAAGACCGGGAAGGAGACCTGCTGACGAATCCGCGCGAGCGTGAGCGGAACCGGGGTGGGCAGTGGCGCGTGGCCGCCGGGCACGGGCGCGAGCGAGACGGCGATGCGGAGCAGATCGTCTTTTCCGAGCACGAAGCTGCCGAGACCAATCCGCACGCCATCGCGCACGAATGTCAGATTGGCGCTCCCACCAGTACCGTCGGCATTCCGGACACCGGGGCTGTACCAACCCGCAATCGCACCGACCTGGACCGGCCCCGCTTGATCCGGGATATCGGTCACATCGCTCGCGCTCGCTTTGCGCTCGGCGATCTCGACGCCGTATTGGCTGGCGGGGGAGTTCGTCTCGGCCTCGGTGGGCGAAACATAGGCGAGTAGAAGGCCCGGGACAGGTGGATCGAGTTGCGGCTGGCGCGGGACGAGACCTGCAGGGACATCTTGTGGCACGGAGAGCGGATAGTCGGCCTGTTTCGCCAGCGCGTCCAGTTGCTGCCGGTATTGCTCCGCCGTCGGGGCGGGCCGGGGGCGGAAGTCGTGGATGACCGCGCCGGGCGGCGGCGTGTAGGTGAAGCGCGCGGGATCAAACGGCGCGTTGTACTGCACGCTCGTCACTTCTCGCGTCGCGATGACCCGGTTATCGCGCGTCGCATACGTCACATCTTTGAGCGTGAAGAAGGTTTCCCGGTCCACCCAGAGCCGCCGCTTCCCGTTGTACCGCGCACCGTCGGCCGACGGGCAGGTCGTCGGGCCGAGATCGATCACGTATGCGGCCCGGTCCGCGATGCTCTCATCGCCCTGCACCGTCGGGGTGGAGCAGCTCCGGGCGGCAGCGAGCAAACTATCGAGATTGGTGGCGGACTGCCCGTACTGATTCCGGTAGCGCAGGTCGGTCATGCCGTCCTGGCGCGCGTTGGCGCGGTTGATCTGGACATCATTCCCCTGCGCGCGCCACATCGTCGCACCGTCGCTTACAAGCGTCCAGGCGGTGCGACTGGCCTGACCGCCCGCAGGAGTCAGTGGCGTGTACGTGTCCATTGTCTCGGTGCGCCAGTGATCCGGCAACTGGTACCAGCGTTGCGTCTCGTTGCGCGTCTCGCCGATCGCTGCTCCTAAGGCGTCGAGGCGTTGCGATACCGTCGTTTCGGTGAGCACGAAGCTC
>JAABUZ0100010551.1_pt1 | contig 10234 bp, 7 predicted proteins | sample 5562091 | NCBI WGS metagenome assembly JAABUZ01 (sample SAMN12813069, study PRJNA571459) | rock metagenome | isolation source: Antarctica rocks | place: Antarctica: Victoria Land, Linnaeus Terrace sud | collected 2015-12-21 | reverse complement strand
GACGATATCTATTATTATATTAAGCCTGTTGCTCAGCAGGGCAAGACCTGGAATGATATTCCTTCCGAAATTAAAGATACATTCGATCGCCTAGGTATTCCACAGGCCGAACAGAAATATCTGGCTGGCGTGACGGCTCAGTATGAGAGCGAGGCCGTCTACCACAAGGTGCGCGAGGATCTTGAGAAGCTGGGCGTTATCTTCACCGATATGGACACCGCCCTGCGCGAGTATCCCGATATTGTGAAAGAGCACTTCGGCACGGTCATTCCTCCGTCGGATAACAAGTTTGCATCTTTGAATAGTGCAGTGTGGAGCGGTGGTAGCTTCGTTTACGTCCCTCGCGGCGTACGCGTGGAGATTCCGCTTCAGGCGTACTTCCGTATCAATGCTAAGAATATGGGCCAGTTCGAGCGCACACTTATCGTTGCCGAGCCGGGCTCTTATATCCACTACGTTGAGGGCTGTACAGCTCCTAGCTATACCAGCGATAGCCTACATAGCGCCGTCGTAGAGATCAAGGTAATGGAGGGCGCTCGCGTCCGCTACACCACGATCCAGAACTGGTCGAAGAATGTGTACAACTTGGTGACCAAGCGCGCAGCGGCTTATCGCGATGCGACGATGGAATGGGTTGATGGCAATCTGGGCTCGAAGGTGACGATGAAGTATCCGGCCGTTCTGTTGATGGAGCCGGGTGCACGTGGAGATATCCTTTCGGTGGCCTTTGCGAACAATGGTATGCACCAGGATGCGGGCGCGAAAGTGACCCATCTGGCACCGTATACAACGTCGCAGATCCTTTCGAAGTCGGTCTCGAAGGGGACTGGTCGTGCATCGTATCGTGGCCTCGTCCGCGTCAATCCGGGTGCGCACCACACCAAGTCGAACGTCCGTTGTGATGCACTCTTGCTCGACGAGAACGCTCGTACCGACACCTATCCAACCATTCGTGTCGAGGAGAATCAGACCGAGATCGGTCACGAGGCGACCGTTTCGAAGGTCGGCGATGATCAGCTTTTCTACCTGATGAGCCGTGGTCTCGACGAGACTGAGGCATACTCGCTGATCGTCAATGGTTTCATCGAGCCGATCACCAAAGAGCTTCCGATGGAATACGCCGTCGAGCTCAACCGTCTGATCCAGCTTGAAATGTCCGGTAGTGTGGGCTAGTCGGTAAATTGCCTCCCTATCGGTTGAGTGAACATACAATTTGCGCGCTTTTGTGCTCAGCACAAAAGCGCGCAAATTGTATGTTCACTCAACCGATAGGGAGGCGCAAGGAACAAAGAAAATCTACTTCTTTTTCTCTTGTTGTACCTTACGAGCCGCCTCGCGGATCTCCTTCTCAGCCTGTTCGCGGCTAATTGCTGGCTCATCCCCCAACTCTTCCGCCGCCTGCTGCTGAGCTGCCTTCTTCGACGCCTCGCGAATCTCCTCCTGATCCTTCTTTACTGTCTCTTTATCGACCGGCTCTTCCGGCTTATATGGCTTTACCTTATCTTCATCGTTACTCATACATGTTCTCCTTTTTCTGCTTGCACAATCCTCCACCGAGAACCATGCTTATCAAAGAAACACAACGATTCAACATAGCAACGTCCTATCTGTTCTACGAATCATGTCCCCGATTTGCATACAAGCAGTATTTCCTAAACAAGATAAAGAGTATTAGTTCCTTACACACGGCATTTATTTTTATGGCAGTTCCAAAGATTTTTAAGAAATTGTTGTAACAGTGCAAGGTCACCATTCTTTATTGTTTGCTCGCTTATCCATTCATTCTGCGCGATACTGGATGTATTGGATTGACCTGGTTGAATAATATTCGCAATACACCCTACAACGGCCTTGTTTCTAGCACCAGCGTTTAGGCGGTTCGTATGTCTACTATCTAAGTCATTTAGAAATCTTAATGCACCATTTTTATGATCGGGATAGGCAATTGAAGCACAATCAACAAGGACTGAATCTAGTACGCCTGATCTTTTGTTGTCAGGAAGAACATAAATACCTGTTCGAGGATTGCTAGTGGTAATATCTCCGGCCTTTTCTGGCATTGCTGGAAAGAAGCTTTTTAAAGCTTGCGCCTTCTCTTTAACTAGCACATCTGGCTGCTTTTCATCAGCGTCTACGATCAGCCCGAAGGCATGAATCTCTTGAGCGTAGCGTTTGTGATTGGTCATTATTGCAGTTATATTCTGAATCAACTTGTCTCCTTCACCCCAGTGGATTGCTACAGAATGTGTTGACGAAGTAAGAATAGATGGCATATCCATACGTGTGTATAGGTTTCCTCCTTTTGGATAGATCGGAATAAAACCTTCCCAAAAAGGATTTAGATCTTTCCTGGTACCATCAAATTTTTTGAATCCAGAGAGTTGTAATAATCTGCCAATTGCAGCCTGATCATTGGGTCCCTCAGTTGCCAAAAGACAATATTTCAGACTCAATATCTTAACTCCATTCCTAGTTCCTCGCGTAGGCGCAAAGTCATCTCTTTATCAAATCTTATTGCCTTCGTTTGCTCCTTATCTTGTTGCAGACGATATATCACAAAATCTGTCTGTTCACGAGAGACTTCCAAGATCGCATCTAATGCTTCAAGGCTATGTGTTGTGGCAAGCAATTGTACATCGTTGCTGATACAAGCATTGACGAGCCAGGCAAATGTTTTCTCAAGTGCTTTTGTATGAATTGATGTCTCCAATTCGTCGATCAGCAATAAACCGCCTCTCACTCTTGGAATAGCTACTGCTAAAGTAAATACACGACGTAGTCCATCTCCAAACGTGTATAATGGGACTCGGCCTAATTTTTCATGTTTAATTGAAATAAGTTGTCTACGCTCCTTTGGAGAAATAAAGTCTACATCTTGTATACCTGAATCGAAGAAATGCAAAAGCTTGATCGTTTCTTCCTTTAAATTTGCTTCAACTACTTCACTCCATAGCTGTGATGTTAAGCTACTGGTACGGTGTGAAAATGGATTTACTATTTGGCTAGGTAGAGTAGGTATTTGTTGTCTTTTTGTAAAATTAGAGGAGAGACGGTTATCAGAAAATGTTAAAGTTTCCTCGTATGGAGTTTCTACGTCAAACAAAGTTGGCTGAGTAGGCTTCACAAAGACAGAAACAGGTACTTTAATACCCTCGATTTCTATTTCTGTTTCTTCCATCTCTCTTTCTTCCGCTAATTCTTCTGTTTTTGGTGAAGTGAAAGTTAGCCCTCTCACTATTTCGGTAAAATTTTCGTAAGCAGCGGTGACTTTTGTAATAGGAGAATTGCCAGACGCTGAAAGCAAAATTTCGGTATTTTTTGAGAGCAAATTATGATTATCGATAGGCTCTCGTGGAAAAAGCCAGATCAATCGATCAATGAATAGTGTGCGAGGTGTATTAGGTAACTCTCGTTGCGATCCAATGTCATACCATCTCCGCCAATTTAGTGGATCAGAGAATAGAGAAGCTGCTTCCAAAACACTCGTTTTGCCAGAATTGTTGTTTCCAACAAAAAGGTTGACTTGACCAAGATTTTCTATCTTTAAGTCTCGTAGACCACGAAACCGCCCTATAGTGAAATCATTGATGTGTTCCATCTCCTGTCCATATTCCTCTCTCTTTAGCAACACTTATTAACTTGACTTCTTACTTGAGTACTACTGTTAGCAATATTATACCCTTTGAGTGTATTAGTGGTTTTCTCACTCGTTGGGAGGCTACTTCCACTATGAACAATCAGGTTGAGAATGCTATAGTATCGTTGAAACCATTCACCAGAAAAAATTTGACAAGAAGGACCTTTATGCAAGTAAACATTCCTGAAAGTTGGCGTGCACACGTCGCAGATGAATTCGAGAAACTTTACTTCAGCAATCTCGCTCAGTTCGTCGATGATGAGCGTGCACACTATACTGTTTTTCCGCCGGAGCCAGAGGTCTTCTCGGCTATGAACCTGACTCCTTATGAGAATGTGAATGTTCTGCTCCTGGGGCAGGACCCGTATCATGATGATAATCAGGCTCACGGACTCTGCTTTTCGGTCCGTCCTGGTATTAAACCGCCGCCGTCGCTGATGAATATGTTTAAAGAGCTGCAATCCGATGTTGGCTTCTCCCTCCCGAATAATGGCTATCTTGTGCCCTGGGCTGAGCAGGGTATTCTTATGCTCAATGCTGTGCTCACCGTTCGCGCTCATCTAGCGAATTCGCATAAAAATCGTGGCTGGGAGACCTTTACTGACGCGGTGATCCGTTCTGTAAACGCGAAAGAGAGTCCTGTAGTTTTTGTCCTGTGGGGTAATTATGCGCAGAAGAAGCAGGCATTGATCGATACGACGCGGCATACCATCATCCAATCCGCCCATCCATCGCCACTCTCGGCTCGCAATGGCTTCTTCGGGAGCAAGCCCTTCTCGAAGATCAATAGGTTGTTACATGAGGCTGGCAAACCTGAGATCGCTTGGCAACTGCCCAATCTCTAACACTGAAACTGCGTAGCTTATTCGTCTCCAAATGTCGTATAACATAGAGGGCCAGTTCGTGTTTACTGCGATCTGTTCTGTTTCGACATCTAGGGAGAACGAGGCATTTGATGAGACCCGGCAAAGGCTTCTGGATATTGTTCGCGACTATTCTTGGTTCCAGCATGGTTTTTATCGATACCAATGTGGTCAATGTCGCGATTCCGCGTATTCAGTTGGATTTGAGTGCGTCTGCAACCAGTGTGCAGTGGGTGGTTGAGTCTTATGCTCTTTTTCTGGGTGCGTTGATCTTGCTTGGCGGATCGCTTGGCGATATGTTTGGGCGTCGGCGTATTTTTGGCCTGGGTGTGATTCTTTTCGCTCTCTCGTCTGCCTGGTGTGGCTTTGCTGCCGATATTGGTCAATTGATAGGAGCACGTGCCGTGCAGGGTATCGGGGGAGCGTTGCTGACTCCTGGGAGCCTGTCGATCATTCGAGCCTCGTTTTCCGATGAGCAGCGAGGGCGCTCGATTGGCCTCTGGTCTGCATTTTCTGCGATTACTTCGGCGCTGGGACCGGTGATTGGCGGCTGGTTGGTGCAAAACGCATCATGGCGCTGGGTCTTCTTTATCAATATTCCGCTTGCTCTCGCCGTGCTCTTTATTCTGTTTCTCCATGTGCCGGAAAGCTATGCTGAGCAGGGGAATATCTATATAGATGTACCTGGTGCTATCCTGGCCACGCTGGGTCTGGGAGTGCTGGTCTTTGGCCTGCTTGAGTCGAGTACGATCGGCCTGCTGCATCCGCTTGTATTGATGTGTATTCTGATCGGTGTGCTCTTGCTGATCAGCTTTCTCGTTGCAGAGCGCCATAGTCCCGCGCCTATGATCCCTCTCTCGCTTTTCCGTTCGCGTACTTTCGCGGGTACGAACCTTCTGACGTTCTTGCTCTATGCCGCGCTGGGCGGAACTCTCTTCTTCTTGCCGTTTAACCTTATTCGCGTTCAGGGCTATTCGGCGACTGCGGCTGGTGCGGCCCTGCTGCCATATACGTCGTTGATGTTTTCACTCTCGCGCTGGTCAGGTGGCCTGGTGGTGCGCTTCGGTCCACGTCTGCCCTTGATCGTTGGGCCGCTGATTGCTGGCGTCGGCTATATCCTATTTGCCGTTCCTGGTATTGGGAGTGGATACTGGACGACGTTCTTTCCGGCCGTTCTTGTGACGGGTCTAGGAATGTCTATTACGGTCGCGCCCCTGACCACGACGGTGATGGGTGCGGTCTCTGATCGCTATGCTGGTGCGGCATCGGGTATCAACAATGCCGTTGCCCGGATTGCGGGTCTATTCGCGATTGCTCTGCTCGGTATCTGTGTGCTGGTTGTCTTTAATCAAACACTGGATGCTTCTCTCACAACACTGCACATCTCGCCCGCTGTTCGTCATCTCTTGGATGCTCAGCGAAGCAAGCTGGTGGGTGCCGAAGTGCCGGCCAGTCTGGGAATGACTCTACACCACGAGTTGAGCAGGGCGATTGCGGAGTCTTTTGTTGCGGGTTTTCGTCTTGCTATGCTTATAAACGCAGGGCTTGCCTTTGCAGGTTCACTCTGCGCTTTTCTGACGGTTGCCGCGCCTCCGCATCTTCCCAATTTTGAGGAGCAGGAGAAGCGGCTCTATGGCGATAATGTCAGTACGTTAACCTATGCTTCCAATGGCGGGGAGCAGATATCGGAGGCGGTAAATGCTGCGTCGACGGAGCACAAATAAATCCTTTTAAGGTGGAGGTATTTTATGACTGATGCGAAACAACCGTATGTGCTGGCACTTGATATCGGCACTTCATCTGTGCGTGCCCTGCTCTTTGATGCGGAGGGCAATACAGTTCCGAATGTCTTTTCGCAGCGTAAGTACAAGCTCACAACATCTTCATCTGGTGAGGTCTCGGTAGATGCCGATATGCTTGTAGATCTGGTGGCTCAGACGGTGACTGAGGTGTTGCAGTCGGCGAGTACTATGACAGAGCATATTGCGGCGGTTGCAATGGATACATTCTGGCATAGTCTACTTGGCCTCGATGATGCAGGCCGCCCCATTACTCCTGTCATCACCTGGGAGGACACGCGTGCGTTCGACGCGGCCAGAGAACTGCGCAAAGAGCTGGATGAAGAAGCTGTTCATAGTCGAACAGGTGTGCGCTTCCATGCCAGTTACTGGCCGGCTAAGCTGCGCTGGCTGGCCCAGAATGAGCAGGATGTCTTTGCACATGCTGCACAGTGGATCTCTTTTGGTGAGTACTTGCATCGAAAATTTTTGGGTCATTCTATCTGTAGTCTCTCTATGGCCTCCGCCACCGGTATGCTTGTCTCGCGTACGAGACAATGGGATCAAGAGCTGATGCAAGCTTTGGGTGTGCGTGCAGAGCAGTTCTCCCAGCTTGGGGATGTGAGCGATAGTATCAAAGGGCTGACTTCTGAGTACGCATCAAAATGGCCTGCATTGGGCGAGGTGCCCTGGTTTCCGGCAATTGGCGATGGTGCCTCGGCCTGCGTCGGCTCAAATTGTACCGATACGGCAAACTGGTCGCTCACTATGGGGACATCCAGCGCGATCCGCGTCGTGATTGATCCTGCCCGTGATGTAAAGGTACCGCTCGGCCTCTGGCTCTACTTTGTGGATGCCAAACGTGCTGTGATTGGTGGAGCTTTAAGCGAGGGCGGGAATCTGCTGAACTGGTTGTGTGATACGATGAAATTGCCAGAGCTCAAGGATGCCGATCCGCTGGTTGAAGCGATGGAGCCAGACTCGCATGGCCTGACGATTCTCCCCTTCATCTCCGGTGAGCGTAGCCTGGGCTGGCATGCAGAAGCGCGTATGACTATTGCTGGTCTCTCCATCCATACAACCCCTCCTGTAGTGCTGCGCGCTGGAAAAGAAGCTATCGCCGCTCAACTTCTCGCCGTTCACGAGCAACTTCTCGCCGCCCTACAAATGGATAATACAGGTCACAAACTTATGGCCAGCGGTGGTGCTCTGCTCAACTCCAAAGTTCTGCAACAGATCATTGCGGATAATCTCAACGCTCCAGTGTATCCTTCGCGCGAACAGGAAGCATCAGCACGCGGCGTTGCCCTGCTCGCCCTCGAAACCCTGGGCATCATCCCCGACCTCTCTCAACTCAAGCCAGACCTGCTTGAACCCGTCGTGCCTGACGAACAGCGCAACGCCATCTATCGCAAAGCCGCCGCCAGACAGCTCGACCTCTACAAACGCCTCTTCGACGACTAAGTTAAAAAGAAAAAGACCTGAAGCTACATTTTGCTTCAGGTCTTTTTCTGAAAGAAGCCTCTTTAACGCTTCTAGATTAGTAAAGAGCCACTTACTCCTATACAGTGGGACGGACAATGATCTCGTTCACATCAATATTGGCTGGCTGCTCGATCGCGAAGGCAATCGCCCGCGCGATTGCCTCGGGTGGCATTGCCGTCTTGTCCGCTCTCTCTTGGAGTTGAGCTTTCACCTCCGGGTTTGTCATAGTTTCCGCGAAGTTCGTCCGCGTTATGCCGGGCGAGATGATCGTCACGCGCAGTTTGTCCCCAACTTCCTGGCGCAAACCCTCCGAGATGGCGCGCACAGCCATCTTCGTACCGGCATAGACCGACATGGCCGGTACGACGAGATATGCCGCTGTGGAAGCGATGTTGACGAAGTGCCTGAAACCTTGCACACGGAAGACATGTAGTGCTGCTGCGATGCCGTAGAGAACGCCTTTTATGTTGACGTCGATCATCTCCTCCCACTCCTCGACGTGCAGGTCATCGAGTGGGGAGATCGGCATTACGCCAGTATTGTTGATGAGAACGTCAAGCTTCCCGTACTGCTCACATGCCAACTTGACGAGATTGGATAAGTCATCACGCCGTCTCACATCTGTGCTTGCATAGGCGGCTTCACCACCCGCATCGCGGATGCGAGCCGCCAGAGCCTCAAGGCGATCCAGTCGGCGCGCTCCGAGTACGACTTTCGCCCCGCGCTCAGCGAGCAGAAGCGCAGTCGCCTCGCCAATTCCACTGCTTGCGCCCGTGATCGCGACGACCTTGTCTTCGATTCCCGACATGAAGTTTTCCCTATTGTTCTGTGTCATAATTATTATTCCTCGTTAGAATTGGTCCTCAATGCTGTTTGACTAAGCATCCTGAATCTACAGGTTTTGCAGTATTCGTTCAACATCGTTCACCTGTTTCAAGCGGAAAGCTGTCATAATATAACGATCAGGCCGTACCAGTAGCAGTACATCCCGTCTGTTTTGTAGAAACTTGGTGAGCACGCCATCGCGATCTATAATGATTTCTTGTCTTTTATGCTTCTCATTTTTAGATGCATCTAACCCCTTGCTCTGCTCTTCAATCGCTTGCGGTGGTAATACACACACATGACGTAGTTCAAGCCGCGTCCATACCTCACCCTCAAATCCTATAAATGCTTCATCAGTATTTTCATATAGCCATATTAATGCAAAACCAGTGCCGAGCACTTCGTCGAGGCGAATACGTGTCCCATTGTGCGTCACGTATGGCTGTGGCAGCAGGAGGCCTACGAGTTTTGATCCCTTTGCTGGTAATATAAATCCTTGTGTATATCCAGGTTGGGGCTTGACGCGCATCTCATTGAGCTGCCTCTGCACAAATGGAATACGGCTTATTGTGTGTATAAATCGATCTCGTATCCATGCTAGCAAGGGATTGGTGGGCATAATGAGCTTGCCTAGTAGCGATGAGAAAGTGATCATTCGTGCCGCATGGATGTAGCGTTCCTGCTGGTAGCTTGCTAGCAGATGCTGAGAGGCGTGCCCCTCTATTACTAGCTTGAGTTTCCAGCAGAGATTATGAGCGTCTCGCAGGCCGCTGTTCATACCCTGCCCTCCAAATGGTGGCATGAGATGGGCAGCGTCGCCAAGCAAGAAGACGCGTCCGGAGGCAAATGTCGAGGCGATGGTTGAGTAGAATTTGTAGATGACCTTGCGCTCGATCTGTATCTGCTCATTTATGCTCTTCGCCGCCCGCAATCCTTCTGGCAGCGTTGTTTCTGCCTGTCGGATCATGCGGGCGATAGTGTTCTCATCCAACAGGTCTTCATCCCGTTCGCCCGGCTTGAGCATAAATTCCCAACGCTTTCTCTGGTCGGGTGCCTGTACGCTCACGGCTGGCCGCGCTGGGTTGCAGTAGAAGATGATCTGCTCGCTCCGGTTACTCTGATCTTTGTAGTCAATGACCAGCCAGCGTTGTGTTACATGCTCTTTTCTTCTTACAAAGCTTTTTCCATTTGGTACATTTTTGCACACTTTTATGTGAAGCATGAAAGTGTGCAAAAATGTACCAAATGGAAAAAGCTTCATATTGGAGTTTCTTGAAGGGACGGAGAAAAGATCGCGCAGACGCGGAGGGCGTAGCGCGATGTCCAATGCTTGCCTCAGCCCGCTCTTTCCACCATCACATGCCAGTAGGTAAGCACATTGTAGAGATTCTCTGGTGTTCTCAGCCGTACGAACTGTAAGCGTGACTCCGTATTCATTCTGCTCGATAGCCTCTACCGTCTGTCCGAAGTGTATGTTTACAGAGGGAAATAGCTCAAGCCCTCGTAATAGGATGGCTTCGAAGTCGGGCTGAAAGAATGTTGAGATTAATGGATAGCCGTTGGGCTGATGCTGTGGAGCTACGCGGACGAGCAGGCGCTGCTGAGAGACGTAGCAGGCGCTAATATTGAGGAGCGCTCGCTGGCAT
>JAABUZ0100010550.1_pt1 | contig 10235 bp, 12 predicted proteins | sample 5562091 | NCBI WGS metagenome assembly JAABUZ01 (sample SAMN12813069, study PRJNA571459) | rock metagenome | isolation source: Antarctica rocks | place: Antarctica: Victoria Land, Linnaeus Terrace sud | collected 2015-12-21 | reverse complement strand
ACCCGATCGCACGAGTTCAAGAGCCTTATGCCGGAATTCGGGCGGGTAGGCCCGAGTGGGATGCTTGGCCATGGTGGAGTCCTTCGGTGTAAACCAGAAAGTCTCCACGGAACCGACCCAACATCAGGTAGCCTCTAGCCCGAGTCGCGTGAGGTCGTCGCGCACGATCCGAATCGAATCGAGATCGAGCGTATCGGGCAGGTGCAACTCCACGCCGTCGAAGCCCCAGCGCGCAATCCGTTCGAGGCGCGCGAGCCTATCAACGCCCGGCTCAACATCGGCTATCGAGACAGCAACGCCGAACTTCACCCTTGCATTCTACGATCGGCACGGGCAGCGCACAACGGAAGTTGCGTCAGATCGGTCACTTAGCTGTTTGGCTTTGAAACACAGGAATGAATGTTTCGCGCGCAAACTGCGGCTCGCAGAGGTCACATGGCGGCAAAAAAGCAGCGGCGAAGTCGACGCGGTCTCGTCCTTAGCGAGGTCGGCATGGCTCGCGTCAACCGCGCGCGGCGTCGGCGCGAACTCGACCGAAACGATGGCTCACGGATATCACTCGAACAGCTCGGAGAAGCTGCGGGGCTGTCCGCAAAAACGATGTCGCGTTTGTTCAGCCGCGATGTTCCGGTCGATCGGCGCTCGATCGAGTTGCTCTTTTCAGAACTAGGCCTGAGCCTAGAGACGGAGGATGTCAGCCCCCCGACCGCGCGCGTTCTCCCCGATCGGGCGGACCTTCCGGATTATCGCACAGTCCTGTTCGGTCGCGAACACGAGCTCGCCCGCTTAAGCGAACTCGCGCATGAGCGAATGATCGTGACCCTGACGGGACCCGGCGGGGTCGGCAAGACGCGGCTCGCGGTCGAATGGATGCGGCGCATGGATCTGGCGTACTCCCACATTGCGTTCCTGGATCTTTCACTGCTTACCGGCGCCCAACCTTACGCGACGATATTGAAGACGTGCTCGGCGATGTCGCCGCAAACGGAGAAGACATACTGCTCGTCCTCGACGGATGCGAGCATCTTATCGATGCTGCCGCGAAAGCGATCAACGAACTGCTGCACAAGATGCCGCAACTCAGCGTGCTAGCGACCAGCCGCGAGCCGCTCGGCGTTAGCGGCGAAGCCGTACTGCGGCTTGCGCCGCTGGCGGTTCCCGAGGCAAAGGGCGACTTGCGCGCGGTGAGCGCACTCACGTTTCCAGCCTTTGCCATGTTCGTCGAGCGGGCCCGGTCCTTCGACGACAACTTTACGCTCGGCGATGACGCGGCGCCGCTCGTCGCCGAAATCGTGCGAAGTCTCGAGGGCGTGCCGTTAGCGCTCGAGCTCGCCGCCGCGCGAACGGCAAGCATGGCGCTTCCCGATCTTCTGACGAGCTTGCGATACCATCTCGAAGCGCTTTCCGAAGGTCCGCGCGCCGGCGTCCCGCGCCATCGTTCCGCGCGCGCGTTGATAGATTGGAGCTACGAACTACTGACGCAGGAAGAGCGAACTCTTTCTTTGCCTGGCGGCGTTCATGGGATCGTTCTCCGCCGCCGGGGTCGCAGCAGTTTGCCCGGGACGGCCGGCGGCGCACTCTGTCGGCGACATTCTCAACGGGCTCGTGCGTAAATCACTGCTCGTCGTTGATCCCACGGGTCCGATGACGCGGTTTCGTATGATCGAGACGATCCGTCAGTACGCCGAGGCGAAGCTCTTAGAGAGCGGCGATGCTGCCGGCGTGAAGCAACTTCATGCGCTTTACTACTATGACGTCGCCGTTGCAGCCGCACACGCAGCTGGAACGTCGAATCAAGAGATCGCACTGCGCGGCCTCGAACCCGACATTGCGAACTTGCGCGAAGCGCTCAAATGGTCAACGACCGCGAGTAAGAACCGCTATCTCGGCGCAGCGATCGCAGTTCAGCTCGTCGAGATTTGGGAACCGCGCGGCGACTTCGTCGAAGCGGAGGATTGGTTGCGGCGTGCGCTGGATTCGGACAGCGAACTCCTAACGATCCAGAATCGGGCGAGACTTCATGAAGGTCTGGCACTGGTCTCGTATCGGCGCGGTCGACTCGCCGAGACCGTGCATGAGGCATCGAGCGCATTGACTGAATATGCGTCCATCGATGACTTCGCCGGCAAGCTGCGAGCCCGCGATCTCGTTGGGCTAGCCGTGATGGATGCTGGGGAACACAAAAGTGCGCGCGAGCAATTCGAGGCGAGTCTTATCGAAGCGTCGGCCACGAACGATCCGCGCGCGATCTGCTCCGCGCTGAATAATTTGGGGCGCCTCACGGGAGAGCACGAGCGGCGATTCGATGCCGCGATGCCACTCTTCGTTGAGAGTCTCGCGACTGCTCGTGCGGGCGGCCTCCTCTCACAAGCGGTCTCGGCGTTGACGAGCCTCTCCGAATGCGCGCTCGCGCTCGAGTTGTATGCCGTCGGACTCACCTACGCGCGGCTTGGAATCGCCGACGCAGAAAAGATCGGCAACCGCGAAGCGACCGCCAATTTGGCTTTGCAGACGGTTGCGCACCTCCTGCGCAGCCAGGGCTGGACGAGTGCCCGGGACGCGATCATCTTCGCGTGGGAGGCCATCCTCGATCTGCCGTACCGAGCTCCCATCGCCGCGCGGCTCGACGACGTCGGCCTTGCCCTCCTTGCGATTGGCGAGCCGCGTCGCGCCGCGATCTTGCTCGGCGCTAGCGACGCCTTTCGGCGGCGCGGCGAGACGCTGATCGGCGGTCGCGCCGGAGAGCGCCAACCAATCGCGCGAGCGAAAATTCGGGAGACATTGGCTCCCGGTGAAGCGGAAGCACTGTACTCGCGCGGCGCGTCCCTTTTCCTAAACGACGCATTTCGTGAGGCCCTGCTTGAGGCGAACTAAGATAATGCGCTGACGAGCAGGCTTGCACTCCGGTGCACGAATTACGGACTGACCGAACGTCCTTGTTAGGGCACCGTCCGAAAGCATACATGCCCATACTCACTGCCGCGCGCACCGCTCTTGTCGAACGATGCGTACCGCTACGTCTGGGACGGCGCACTTGCGACGCGCCGCGGGAGCCGGCGTGACACATAGTGTTGCTTATCGCCGTCGTGAGCTATGCGATGCCCGCGGCCCTTCAGAGCCCGAGGCCGATCGTCGCGTTGTCGTCCCACCGGGTTCCGTCTTCGATATAGCGCTCGAGCATAGCCGTGCTCTTCCAGCGACCGTGGCGCTTAATCATCCGATCGGGTTTCTTCGCCCGGGCGGCCGCGTTTCAAAGCCGCGCCGCAGGCTGTGGCCGGCGACGAGCTCCGGATCAATTCCCACGGCCTTGCAGCGCCGTTTCACGACGTGCGCGACCATTCGATCCCCGAGCGGTGCGTCGCGCAGGCCGCCTTGCGGCGTAAGCCCGACGAAGATCGGCCCGTCAACGAGCCCGGCCGCGGCGAGCCAAGCCCGTAAAGCTCGAACGGGGCAGGTCGTCGGCTCGCTGCCATACGCAACCGCGATCTTTTCAAGGCGCCCTTCTTGGTTCGTCTTCGAGCGCCGCAGCGTTAGAACGAGCCCTTCTTCTTCCATCCGGACGTCAGTGACGCGCAGCGCTACGAGTTCGCTGCGCCGCAGCGCCGCCGCAAAGCCCAAAAGAATGAGCGCCCGATCGCGCCGATCCAGCAGCGAGGCGCCCAGCGGCGCGACCATCCGCCGCAGATCGTCGACGAGCAGCGCCGACTTTTGATTTTGGGCCGTGCCCTTCTCGCGCCGGATCCCCGCGAGGGTGCGTTTGACCACACCTTGTCCTTGATTTTGCATGGGGCCGCCGTCGATGACATATGATGCCCCCGTGACGTAATCCGCGTCGCTCGAGGCTAAATAGAGTGCCAACCGCGCGACCTCTTCGGGTTGACCGCCTCGCCGCAACGGAATCGTTTCTTCGTCTTTCTTCAACTTCTCGGGATCGTCGAGGTCGGCTTGGTTCATCGGTGTGAGGATCATGCCGGGAGCGATTCCGTTCACGTTAATCTTTTGCGGCGCGAGTTCGAGCGAGAGACACCGCGTGAGATTTCGCAGTCCTCCTTTACTCGCACAGTATTCCGAAGCGGCGGCGCGCGGGATCTCCTCGTGGACGGAACCGATGTTGACGATCTTGCCGCCCGCTGCATTCGCCTGCGCGAGGCCGCGAACGAAGGCACGCGCGCAAAGAAACGGTCCGGTCAGGTTCGTGCGCAGCGCAGCTTCCCACTCGGCAAGCGACATCTCGGCGATCGGTTTTCCCAACGCATCGATGCCCGCGCTGTTCACCAAGATCGTCGGCGTTCCGAAAGCGCGCTTCGCTTCGGCGAACATCGCTTCGACGGCCGCCTCGGAGCAGACGTCGGCCTCAAGCAGAACAACGTCGCCCGCCGCCTCGCGAATGACCGCCGCCGTCTCCTCGGCGCCCTCGCGATTGGTGTCGTAATTGACGCAGATGCCGCCGCCGGCGCGCGCAATTCCACGGTGATCGCGGCACCGATTCCCGACGCGGCACCCGTGACGAGCGCGATCTGTCCCTTTAAGGAATGAGACGTAGCGTTCATGAGGCTCCTTTAAAATCAGCGACGCCGAAACGGACGGAAACGCAAGAAGGAGTGTCCCCCAGATAGTAACGACGCGCAGTAGCGCGCTAACACACGACCGCGATCGCTCCGCCAATCGCGGGTGGATTTGCCGGCCTAGTCGGAACCCGCTGCCCAGATAATTGGGTATCGCGAGATTGTGTTATGGTCGATCGCCGCTCCAGCGATGAAAGTCTGCCGTCGAAGGTCGCTCGCCGGATCGGAGCCACGCCCGGAATCGCACGGCGCCGACGTGAAATAGCGATGCCGACGACGACGCAGAATGCGCACGAAATCGCACGCGAAGTCGCGCAAGCACGCGCGCGCATCCGCGTTCGGCCGCCTAACGCACAAATAGTTCGACCGGAAGTCGGACAAGAATCCGTTTGGGATTATCCGCGTCCGCCTCGCGTCGAATTCGCCGGCGAGAAGGTCATTGTTGCGTTCGATGGGACGACGATTGCAGAAACCGGCGACGCTATTCGCGTCATCGAAACCGCCGGCGCGCCGGTTATTTACATCGCCGAACGCGATCTCGTCGCGGGCGAGTTGCGACGGACTTGCGAGTGGACGCTTTGCGAATGGAAGGGCGTACATTATTATTACGATCTCGCGCTCGGCGATCGTGTGGCGCGGCGGGTCGGTTGGAGTTTCCCCGATCCGTTCGTCGATCTCGCGCAAGGCTACGAACGGCTGCGCGGCCGCATCGCGTTCTATCCGAACAGGCTCGTCTGCACGCTAGGCGGGGAAATCGCGTGCGCGCAACCCGGCGGATACTACGGCGGCTGGGTGACGTCGCGCGTCGTCGGACCGTTTAAAGGAAATCCCGGCTCCGAAGGGTGGTGACGCGAAATGAGCGCGCGGTTGCCGTTTCACGCAAAAGCGACTAGAGCGACGTTTGTCCGCATTTTCGGCCGCCCGCCGTCAGCGACACCTTTCGCTTCTTCCCAAACGCCTTCGTAATGCGTTGGGAGAAGGGCCGCACGATGAGGAGCGCGGCGAGCGCGACAACGACGTCGTAGCAGGGCCATTTGGATCGCGAGCGCGACGAGTGTGATGACGTAAATCGCCACGATGACGAGCACGACGCCTAGGCAGCCTGGCGCGAGTCCGTACTTCATCCGCGGGCGCGCCGGCGTCTTGCCACGGACGAGCTGTTGCCGTCCAAGCAACGCCGGTAACGGAGTCCGCGAACGAGATGTTCGGTGCGGCAGTCGTCGTCATTGAGTGATCGTCAGCTCTTGGATGACGTCTTCCGAGCGGTGACTTTGCGCGATGAGCGGTTCGGTTTCGCCGCCGTACCGTTGGTGTCGGCGTCGCTCTTGGTGATGCGCTGAACGTAACGGCGGATGGTTTCCGGGGACGCTTTGAGGCCACAACACCGGGCGAAGTCAGATGGCCGAAGCGTTCTTGCGTCAGTTTGCCGGCGACTTCATCGAGGTCGCATCCGCGGGAACTATCGCGGCAGATCGGCCCGATCCCGGCGTCGTCGCCGCGATGGCCGAAGATGGCATCGACATCTCCACCGCCCGACCGAAGCTGCTCGATCCGTCGATCGTCGCAAAGGCCGATCGTGTGATCACGATGGGGTGCGACGTCGAAGGCGTGCCGCGGATCGACGCCGATTGGGGACTGCCTGATCCGAAGGGCCAGTCTGCAGAACGTGTGCTCGAGATCCAACTCATAGAAGCGCAAATCCCGCGGAGAGATATCGATCTCACGACCCGCCGTGCCAAGATCAACGTAGCGGCGTGTTCGGAGGATCTCGAGGACGGAGACCTCGGAAAACCGTCGGCATCGAGCCGGTATTTTTCGCGCGTTGGTGCCATAAAATCGGCGTTTGTACAAATCTTTCGTGGATGTCTTCCGACACGTCCGGAGCGGCCTCTGCGACGGTTTTCGGGCGCCATCTCTGAGTGGCGAGAAGCGCGGATTAACACTAGTCGAGACGATCGCGCGTCGAAGGCCGTGGCCCTTGCGTCCTATGCCCACCACCCGGCATAGGACGCACACAGGGGACCTCATGCTTATCAAGCATGCGCTCTAACCAACTGAGCTAATGACCCCACCACATGGAGCAACGCGCGAGCGTGGCTGACGAAGGCGGGTCAAACGGAGGTGGTCCCCCCGATGAAAACTGGCGGTTACCGTGCTAGGCTCGAATCTCAACGCCGGGATTCACGCGGTTGACGGCGACGTGAAGATGGTCGTTCCCCGTGTCACCACGGTGAACACCCATCAGGTACTGGTGGTCCGCGAGGCCAAGGGCGTTCAGCGCTTCCCGCCGAGCCTCAAACGCTTGCGCGTTCGACGGCTGCTCGCCGTCGCGCCAGCTCATCACGAGATGGACGTAAGGGTTCGTTGCTCGCGACTTGACGGCAACAGCGCGAAACTCGTCGGCCGCGGTGTCGAGCGACATCACTCCGTACGTCTCAACCGGATACTCACGAAACGACACCTCGCCGGTCTCGGCGTCGACGTCCGGCACGCGGCTCAGGAAGTGCTTGCGCTCCGCCATGACGCGCTCCACGTCGACCGTCGCGCCGTCGCGCCCGTCTCGACTGACCTAGGCGATGAGGTTGCCCGGCCCCGTCGAGACGCGCGTCGATCAGATCTGACCCGTCCCGCCCGTCGCGTTCGATATAGCCGATCAGCGCGCCGGCACGATCGCCGCGCGACGCGCGCCGGGGGATGATCTTTGCGTTCACGCGGATTCGCGAGCCTGGCCGACACGCCGAATTGCATCGGTCAGCTCGAGCAAGATCTCCGCATACTAACGGCCGCGATTGCGTCGCCGTTATAGAGGTGCTTTTGCAGACCGCCGAGCCGTCGTACTCGGCGATCACCTGCGCATCGAGGCGCGAGGGCGTCTGCCCGGGCCGAGCGCCCAGCGACGCACGTATTCGGCAATCGGTAAAACTGACGACTCGCCTTTCTCAGCGATCGCGTCGCGGTCGCGATCGCTCACGCGCATACTGAGCGCACTTTCTTCTGACGCTGTTTCGAACCAGGCATGGCGCCTCCGTAGGGTTTTGGGGGCAGCGCCCCTGAGCATCGTTCAGTGTGCGAGAAGCCCGCAGGGCGCCGAGCATACCGCTCCGCCTTTGTGCCTCGCGCGCAGCGCGGTGTGCAAAGGCATTCTTCGTAGGTAAGCGCCATGACGGACGTTGCGATCAATGGGGGCGCTCGCGAACGCTTTCTCCTCGACACGGGAGCGTCGGGTCCCGTCTTGATCTTCGATTACTTTCGCTGTCATGCGGGCGCGCTCGTAGATCTCGGCGGCGGCGCCGACCGCAACCGGCATTTTCTCGGCGGCGGGGGCGCCTTCGATACCAAGCCGTCCGTATCAGCTGGATTCGGTTCGCATGGGCGGCGTAAGGTTCAAGGACTTTCTCGCATTCGTCGTCGGCACGAAAACGGCGTACGGCATCGACGAAGACGGTTTGCTCGGAACCGAATTTTTACAGCTTTTCAACGTCTACCTCGACTACGGCAACTTGCGCATCTACCTCGAACCCAATGCCCTGGGGCGCGCGGCCAGCGGCCGCTAACCGCTCGCCCGCCACAGAGAGCGGCTGCTACGCGGCCCGCGGCGCAGCGCCTTGCCGCAAGCCCCAACCGATGTAGGCCGCGAGCGCCGCCGAGGCGACGTGTAAGAATACGTCCCAACCGAAGAGGGGCGTCAGGCCGAACAGCACGTTCGACCCCGGAACGAGGCCCGCTACCGAGAGCACACCGTAGAACACTGCGAGCCCGCGTGCGAACGCTCGCGCGCCGCCGAACGTAGCGGCCGCAGCCAGTCCCCAGACACCGATAGCGAGATGCACGAAATCGTGAAACACGTTCACGGGAAACAGGCCGAGTTCGTCACCGTATGACGTCGCCAGATGGACTTCCGGCGGCGGCGTATGCATGACCGTGATGCCCGGTACGAAGCCGACGACACCGACGACGAGATACACGATGCCGAACCATCGCGCAAAATTTTGAACGGTCACTGCGACTCTCCCCATGCTGTGATGCGCACGCCCTCGAAGCATGCGTCTACTCCATACCCGGGCGACGACGCGCGGCTCGCTAGCTCGCACCCCGGCTCGTCGCGGCTAGCCGACCGCCTCGGACGCGCGCGCCGTCGTCACGCCGCCGTGCGCGGCGACGACGCGCGACACCATCGCCATGATCGTAAGCATCGGATTGACGCCGCTGGCCTGCGGAAAGAGCGACGTGACCTCGTATGCCGCAAAGCACGCGATCTCGCGAAAGAGCTGCTGCGGGCCTGTCCCGTAAGATACGGTGTTACGTGTCAAGCGTTTCCATAGAGAGGATCGAAGGTGCGGCCAGATTTGAGGACCCCGTAGGCAAGGGTGAGTAGTTTGCGCATCGCGGCAGCAACGATGGTCATCTTCGTTCCCGCGAGCGATTAGGCGTTGAGCGAGCGCTCGAATTGGTGGGTTGAAGCGTATGGCCGGAACCGTGGGAAGTAAAGAGCTCGCCTCAGGTGAGTGTTACCGTTCTTCGCGATCCGGCTACGACGTTCAATCGAGCCGGACTGGTAGTGACGAGGCGATAAGCCGGCATATGCGGCAATTGCTTTGACGTCTCGGAATTCCGCGATGTTGGGCATCTCGCCCAGAATGCGAGCCGCAGTGCTCTCTGCGATACCGGGAATGGAGATGAGCAACTCGCGTTGCCGCCGCAGTGGTGGATAGTCGTCGAAGAGTTGCTCAATCTCGCGATTAACCCGTTCGAGTTCACGCGCCAGGTGTTCGAGCGTAGCCTCGATCGAAGCTGTCACCGCAGGCGCCACCATCGGAGCGGAGCGCCGGTTTTCTTCCTCAACTCGCATCTGGATAAGGCTGTGTTGGCGGCGAACAAGGCCTTGTAGAATGCGTATTTCCGGCGCAGGAGGCTTCCAAGGCTCTGGTTGATGGAGCCGGCAAAAACGGGCGATGAGAGCTGCATCGATCCGGTCTGTTTTCGTGCGCACCATTTCGCTTTGCGCGAACGCCTTGATACGCGCTGGGTTGACGATACTGACGACATGTCCGGCCTCGCCTAATGAGATCGCGACCTGTTCACTCCAGCCACCGGTCGCCTCCAGGCACGCATGCACACGATTCGCATTCCGGTTCTTCAGCCACGTTTGAAGCTGCGCGATTCCGCTTTCGGAATTCGGGACGCTCTTCGAAGCGACCCGATCGTTCTGCAACAACGTCGCGTGCAAATCGCGTTTTCCCACGTCGATCCCAAGCACGTCCACAGTGATTCTCCACTGACGAGCTACCCCGGTTTGACCACCCTGATAAATACAGGCTCACCGCGGAGGGGCCTAAGATACGGTCCGGTCTCGTGGGATAGCAAAGCGGGGGTCGGTCATCGATCTTATGGTCGAGCTTAACGCCCATGGGGTCATTGGATGTGTCCGACCCGTTGGGACGCCTCTTTCGACACGTCCCGTTAAGAACATATCAGAGGTAGTTACGGGACTTGTCTCCAGCGGGGTCGCTGTCCCTGATCGTGGAACGTGACGTCCCCTAAAGCGTTGAAAACTTGCTGCTAACGCTGTTCTTGAGGAACCAATGCTGCGGAATGATTTTCTTGCGAGCGCGATCGCAACAGCGACGTTTTCCTCGATGCCGGCTGCGGCTACCGCCGGGCAAGACGCGA
>JAABUZ0100010549.1_pt1 | contig 10236 bp, 16 predicted proteins | sample 5562091 | NCBI WGS metagenome assembly JAABUZ01 (sample SAMN12813069, study PRJNA571459) | rock metagenome | isolation source: Antarctica rocks | place: Antarctica: Victoria Land, Linnaeus Terrace sud | collected 2015-12-21 | reverse complement strand
TGGCTGCTCGAGCGCCACGGCTACCGCACGCCCGCCGAGGCCCGCGAGCACCTGCTCGCGCCCGCACAGGCGGCCGTGGCATGATCGCTTTGTTCACCAGAGTGTCCGGTGAACCGGGGCCGGGGCAATCGTTCCGGCCTGCGCGAAGGACCAGGAGAGATCGGTGCGCATCGCCGGCAACAGCAGCGCATAGGCAAACCGCGCCAGCCCGAGCGCGACCGCCGGCCCTAGCGCAAGCCCGACCGCGGGCAACCACATCCGATCGCGCTCTATACCGGCCGTCGCGGGAGAGACTCGTGAAACGCCGGCCGTCATTGCCGACCTGAGCCCATGTGGCTGGTCGGCGAGTCCCCGCCCGGGAGCCGTTGCGCATGGCTGACAAGCAGCTCAGCGACCGTTCGAGCCCGGGCGGCGGCGAGCAGATCGCCTTCGGCGAGCACTCGAGCGTTGGCCCCGTCGAGCAGTAGCAGAAGCTGATAAGCCAGCGTCTCGGGGTCGTCCAGCTGCGCGCTGGCCGCGAGCTCGGCGAGATACTCGCGCGTCCAACGCTTGTGAGCGACGATCACCTCACGCGCGGGATCATCCGGCCCAGTGAGCTCGGCCGCAGCGTTGAGAAACGCGCAGCCGCGCCGGCCCTCAGACGCATGCCAGGCCCCGAGCCAGTCAAACACCGCCAGCAGCCGCTCCAGCGGCTCGGCCCCATGCGCATCGACATACCCGACCAACGCCTGCCGGCGGCGTCGGTGGATGTCCTGGAGCACCTCGGCGACCAACGCCGGCTTGGACCCGAAGTGGCGATACAGCGTCGGCTTAGAGACGCCCGAGAGGGCGACCACGCTATCGACCCCCGTGGCCGTGATCCCATCGGCATAAAACAATCGCGCGGCCGTATCGATCAGACGATCCCGCGTAGAAGAAGCTCCCATGGCACGATACTGACAGGTCAGTAACATCAGGTCAAACGGACACACCGCGGGCGCCAACGGCTCGCCCCACCGGCCTACGAGCGTTGATTTTGGTTGGGTTGCTGTAGGAAGTACGTCGCGAGCGCATCAGCCGAGTGCCGAGGGCGAAACGGCCTGCGGGATGTGCTCCGACTCGTCGAGGTGGACCGACTTGGGGGCACCGCAAGCCAATCCTCCTGCCCGCCACCGGTTCCGATGTCGGACGGAACGTGTCCCCACGCGGCTCCTGCCTCTCGCATTGGACCGAGTACGAGGAATACGAGGTGTCCAGCGGGCACCCGACCGACCGCTCCTTCCGCAGGAAGCAGGAGCCACAAAAGGCCCCGCCGGACCTCCAGACGCGACTGCTTCGGAACGCCCGCAGCAGCGCGCCACCGGGGGCGACGCGCGCTCCGAGATTGGTGAGCAGCAGTCAGGGGAGTCGCTGACCGGTCCCGATGCGATCGGCTGCGGTGTCCGATGGAGGAACGTGCAGCGGGCAGGTTCTGCGTAGCAGCCGGCGTGGCCGATGTGCTGAGGCCGGCGCTCGCGACTACTGGAGTGGCAGGTCGAAGCCGCCGCCCCGGTACTCAGATCCACGGTCGACGACGCAGAACGGATTGCCCCACGGATCGCGCGCGTAGAACGACGATTCACCCCACGGCTGTTTTGCGACCTCACCGCGTTGCGCGTCGGGTACCGCTCCGGCGTCCAGCACCCGCACCCGGACCGTCTCAAGGTCCTCTGCGGTGGTCAGGTATACGTGCCCATGGTTAGGACCGGGGAACGACGGATCTCCGTCGGCTACTGGATCCCAGCAGGCCAAGATCACGCCTTGACAGTCGAAGTAGTGGCGTCCGCTGGTCACACGTTCGCCGTTCATGCCGAGCAGTCGAGCATAAAAGGCGGTCCCCCGCTCAATGTCGTCAACGGGGAGGATCACGCGGAACAATTGCACGCCTCGACGCTATCGCTTCTGGCCCAGCCCGAAAGGTATCGACGGAGGCGTCCGATACGACGCCCTCGGGTTCGCAGTGCTCGCGTTGCGCGTCTCGCCATTGCCTTGAGCCAGCCGAATAGCAAACGACGCGATCGCAACTGACCGGTTCTGACGCCGTTCTGCAAGCCGAACGGCTCGTGGGGACAAGTCGACGCTGGCTTCGGACGTCCCGACACCGGATCCGCTTGCGGCACGGGGTGCCCGGTGCCGCACCGCTGCCCAGGATGATCCTGTGTGGGCCGAGCTACCCGGCCAGTGATGGCTGTCGATTGTGGGATGCCGTGGCCTGGGGGTGTCGGGTCTTGAGCCGGCTGGTGGTGAGCAGCGCGAGGAGTCCGGCGACGGCCCATGCCGCCAGGACCAAGAGGTCTGGAGCGATGGCATGGGCGTGGAAGTAGGCGATGTTGGTCAAGGCGGGGACCGTGACGCTTGGGGGTAGGGCGGGGTTGAAGACCCGGAAGAAGCCGGGCAGGAATTGGGCCAGGCCGACGGGTCCACCGGTGGCGGGGACACCGACGATGAGGAACGTGAGGATGGCCAGGGCTGCCCCTGGGGCGGCTATCCGGGCCAGTGCGGCGGTGGGGCCGGAGATGGCGAGCGAGAGCAGCGCGGCGGTCCCAGCCAGGGCCAGGTAGTGGCCGGGCAGTGCGCCGGTCAACCCGTCCGCGATCCAGACGGTGGCTGCACCGATGAGCACGGCGAAGGCAACCAGGACGGCGGTCTGGAGCGCTGCCGGGGCCTCCCGGGCGATCAGTGAGGACGTCGCCCCGACGATCAGACTTGGCAGCAGCACGCTCACGACCAGGAAGAAGACAGACAGGCCCTCTCGGTTGTTCGCCGGCAAGGGGACCACGTCGGTCATCTGCAAGTGTTGCCTGCCGGATGCAGTCAGCTTGGTGAACGCCTGGGTCAGCGTCTGAGCGGGAGCCATGCCGGCGGCACTGGCCACCAGCAATTGGGGAACATGGGTGGTGACGATGAGAGCCCCATCGACGGTCCTGTCAGCGACCGCGGCCCGAGCAGCGGCTTGGGTCCGGTAGGGCTCAAGCCGGAACGCGCCTGGGAGATGGGCGCCCAGCCCGGCCTCCAGTTGACCGACCTCTGGGGAAGGAGCGACGACGGCGACCGGGAGGCGGTGCGGACTGGGCTGGTGAAAAGCGGCCAGGAACGACCCGGCAAAGCACATCGCCAAGACCAGCCCGGCTACCGCTCCGACCAGCAGGCGTTGCTGTGGCTCGCTCATCTTCGGCTTGGTCATCTTGGGCCTCCTGATCGGTTGCCAACGACTGTTGACCGCATGTTAGGTCGCCACCGGCATACTGTCAACACTTGTTGGCCAACCGCGGTTGGCTAGACTCCCACGTATGGCGCGAGCGGTCGAAAAGACGTCGGCCGATCAGATGCTGCAGTCACACCGCGGCGACAGCCGCGGCCGGGAGCTGGGAACCGGCGGCCCTCGGTCGGAGCGGACTCGTAAGGCGATCCTGCGCGCTGCCCGCCTGCACTTCGCCGCACAGGGATACGAGGGGGCGACGATCAGAGCGATCGCCGCCGAGGCCAACATCGACCCGGCCATGGTCATGCGCTACTACGGCAGTAAAGCCGGCCTGTTCGCCTCCGCGTCGGCGATCGACCTGCACCTGCCCGACCTAAACGGGGTCGAACGTGCCCGCCTCGGCGAGGTAGTCGTGCGCCACTTCCTCACCCTGTGGGAAGGCGACCTGGCTGACGACGCCCTGATCTTCATCCTGCGCACCGCAGTCACCAACAAGGCGGGCGCCGCCCGCCTGCAGACCATCTTCGCCGATCAGGTCGCCCAGCCAATCGCTGCCGCCCTCAACGACCCCGAGCCCACACGTCGAGCCGCCATGGTCGGCACCCAACTACTCGGTCTGGCCCTGTGCCGATACATCCTCCATTTGGAGCCGATCGCATCCCTGACGCCCGAGGCCCTGATCGCCGACCTGGCCCCCACCCTGCAGCGCTACTTGACCGAACCCCTGGCGCCCGTACCGCTCTGACCCGCGCTTGAAGTGACCCACCAAGGATCCGCTTTCGGAAACGCAGGAACGGCGAACTGGGGGTCAGCGAAAGCCCGCTTCCCAGACGGCGTTGGTGAGCCATCGGTCGAGTTGTTGGTCGTAGTGGGGCGGGACGCGCAGGCCGCGACCGGGGCCGCGCTCGAGCCATCCGCGGGCGACGAACGTGCTGGTGATCGCCGGCAGGTAGGGCGCCGGCAAGGTGCGGGCGCCGCTGGGTCCAGTCCAGGCAGGATCGAGCGAAGATCCGCCGGCTTGATCGCAGCTGGTCGAGGTCGATGTCGATGGCGGCGATCAGTCGCTCGCCGTGGGCGGTGAGCGCGTGGTCTCGGTCACCGGTGCGTCGCAAGGCGCTGGTCGCGAGCAGTCGGTCTCGCAGCTCGACGCCGCGGCGGCCGGCGAGGTGGTCATAACAGGTGCGAGCCTCAGCCATGGCGGTCGCGTCGCGGTGCTGGCGCAGGGAGGTACCGGTGCGTCTGAGGCGACGTGGGCGAGCGCCTCGAGCACCGTCGCGACATGCGGGCCGGCGAGCTCGTGATAGCGATGGCGGCCCTGCGCCCGAACGTGGACAAGGCCGCCTTGCACCAGGCGCCGCAGGTGCGCGGTCGCGGTCGCCGCCGACACGCCGGCCTGCCGCGCCAGCTCGCCGGCTGGCAGCGCCCGGCCGTCAGCCAGCGCGACGAGCATCGCCGCGCGGGCCGGATCGCCGAATAATGCCGCTGCCGCCGCGACGTCAACTTCGCGCGATTGGCCGGTCATGCTCGGCAGCATGACGCAAGCACGCTTTGACACACAACGTAACGTGGCACGCCTACTATCGCGCCCATGACGACAGACCCGATCATCCCGACCGCCACCGCCGAGGACGCGGCGTTCATCTACCGCGAATGGGACCGCCGCACCCGTGCTCTCGACATCGACATGCTGCTCGAGCTCTACCTGCCCGACGCGGTCCTCGAGAGCCCGCTGATCCCGCGGATCCTCGACCAGGAAAGCGGCGTGCTCACCGGACACGAGCAGATCCGACCGTTCCTTGAGCGCGGGACCGAGAGACGCCCCAACGAGCTCGCGCGCTTCCACCGCAATGGGCGCTACCTGTTCGACGGGCAAACCCTGACCTGGGAGTATCCCCGCCAGACCCCCACCGGCGACCAAGTCGATCTTGCCGAGGTCATGGACCTCCACGGTCCCCGGATCGCTCACCACCGCATCTACTGGGGCTGGTTCGGAACACCGCTCCTAACGCCCTCCAGTCCGTAACAGCGCCGAGGATCCGAAGGCAACGACACGTGGCGCAGCCGGCAGGGCGCTCGCGCCCGAGCTCACCAGGTGACCGCAAACGGATCGGCTTGTGGAGCAAGACGTCATCGCTGGAAGCGAGCAACGAACCGGCGCTGCCAGGGCGTTTCCACTGCCCGCGGGTTGTAGTGCTGGCGCACGTACCCCACCGCGTGGGCGGCTGGCACGCCATCCAGGATGGCCAGGCACGCCAGCGCGGTGCCGGTGCGGCCACGTCCCCCGCTGCAGGCCACCTCGACCCGCTCCGTCGCGGCGCGCTGCCAAAGGTCGGTGAGGGCCTGTCGGGCCTCAGCGCGATCAGCGGGCAGCCTCCAGTCTGGCCAGCGCAGCCACCGGGACGGCCAGGCGACGGCCGGCGGCGGCTTTCCCTGCAGGTACAACGCGAACTGCGGTAGGGCCCCGGCAGGTAATGGCTGCCTCAGCCCTCTTCCCCGCACCAGCCGGCCCGATGGCAGGCGGAGCACGCCTGGCGCCGACTCCTCCCATTCCTCCACCTCGGGGAAGGTAGACGCATCTCCGATCGGACGGAGTGACCGGCTCGCAGACGATCGTCTACGCGACGGGCGCCTCCCAACGGCTCAGTCGGTGCGGCGCCCGGGCACGAAGCTGCCGTTGATGAGCACGGGCACCGCGGCGCTGCTCGCGCTCTCAGCAGCGATCGCGACGTCCGCGGTGTACCCCTGTTCGATGAGCTCGCGACCGCTCGCACACGCAGACAGCGCGTTCAGCTCGCGACCACGGATCGCCTCATAGCCCGCCCGGGCGAGGTCGGCCTCCGGCGAGGGCATCAACCATCCCGCGTCGCGCAGGCCGCTGACGACGGCGCCCGCGCCCCAGAGATCCTCTACCGCAGCTCGCAGCGTGCCGTCGCCCCAGCGCTCTCCGGCCGCGAGCACAGTAACCGTGGTGGCCTCGGGGTCATGCCGAGCCGCCAACCACGCCGCCACCGCTTCCCCGTTGCGCAGAGACGCTCCCATGCAGCTCGCCGCCCCGGCATCGAGGAAGTGTGCCAGCGCGGAACCGTTCGGCGACGGCAGCACCAGTCGCTCGGGCCGCGGCGCGGCAGCGCGGACGCTCGCCGGGGACAAGCTGATCTGCCCTGGCCCAGTCGGTGACCGCCCGACCGCAAGGACCGCCTCGGCCTCGCGGGCGAAGCGTTCGGCCGACGCGTCGTTCCACGGATACGGAAGAACCGCGATGCCGACGTCCAACGCGACGCTAAGCGTCGTGGTGAAGGACAGCACGTCGACCAGGACGACGACGTCGACATCCCCTGCCACCGCGGCCGCGCCGGCTACGCCCCAGTCAAAGCGAACGCGGTAGGCGCCCTGCCGATACGCGGCATGCATGCAAGCAGTCTGATCGCCCTGCCCGACGGTCACCGAATGAGCCCGACGGCGAGTTCATCGCCGTTCCCTTAGCCGATCCCCTGCGGGACGGATCGGGCATGCCGATCGACGTTCACTCATCAGTGCATCGTCGCGTCCCGTGCGTCGCGGCGAAGCGCGCTAGCGACGTGCGACGGATCCCGTCAGGGGCACGGCGTTCGCAGCGCGTAGCTGCCATCTGGTCGTCGTTCCAGGATTGGGCCCATTGCCTGCGCAAGTGCCATAGCTGCGCGAATGGGGCGCAGCATGACGGTGATGTCTTCGATCAGTCCGTCGCTGTCGAAGCGCAGCAGCTGCAGTCCCTCCGCATCCAGATCTGCGATCTTTGCGCGGAACACGAGACCGAGAGTCTCAGGCGCTTGGAGCGTGTCGGTAAAGACGGGTTCGGTGAAGCAGGCGCGTAGCTCGCCGAGCAGCGGCGCGACGAGCTCGCGCCCGACGAGCGCGTGGTGCAGCACCGGGCTGTGCAGTTGCACTGACGGCGCGAGCAGTTCCTCGCGGGCTTCGCTCTGCGGTTTCAGCATTGCGGTCTGGAAGGGGTGCGGGTTCACTGCTCTCCTGCTGTATCTGATGAGGGGGCGCGGTGGATGGCGGGCGCAACCCGCACCGATTAGCAATCGTCAAGAGTTGTCGCAGGGAAACGTGGGGCTCGCTGACTCCTCGGCGTCGGGCTCCTACTCTGAGGGTCTTTGACGCCCTGGTTCGCTTCGCCGTCTCCCGACCGTTGCCGCAGGCGCCGCCGCTCGTGTTCGGGTCACGGTTGACTGGACCGGGCATCGTTCCTCTTGTCCCAAGGCGAGGCGGGGCGCTCGCCGAGCACCCCGCCCAGAGACTTGGTCAGGCTGTGACCTTGGCGCGCCGCTCGCCCAGACGCGTCTGGGCGTACTGGCGGCCCTTCTCGGGATCGCCCATCACGAAGCCGACGATGTCAGCCAGGGTGACGATCCGCCCGCCGCCGCCCCAGGTGCCGTCAGGGATCTCGTTGGCGAACACCCAGACGCGCAGCGGGTTGCGTTCGTGGGCGCCGTCTTCGGCATCCAGCACAGCGTCGGTGATCGCCTCAACGACCGCGGAACGACGCTCGTCGTCGAACTGCCCCTCGGGGACAGACGCAACGATGCGGTAGCGCGGCTCCTCAGCGGTCTCCCCGGCGACGAACACCGATGGGCGGTGAAGGAACACCCAGGCGATCGACCGGGCCGCGGGGTCGCTCGGGTCGGCTCCCTCGTGATAGAGCAGGATGTCGGTCAACTTGGCGATCAGGTCCTTCTCGGCCCTGGCCGAGAGCGCACCCTCGGGGATGTACGCGTCGAGCATCGGCATGGCGGACTTACCTCCTTGCTGTGTGGTCGCCCACCCAGCCTGGGTTGCTTTGTAATACCGAGCCTACCCGATCCGGGTTTTGATTGTCAACCCAGCTATCATTCAGACCGCTATGCACCCTGACCGGTTTGAATACAGCGCCGAGAACTGCTCGATTCAGCGCACCCTCGAGATCGTCGGCGAGAAGTGGACGCTGCTCGTATTACGCGAAGCCTTCTACGGCGTCCGTCGCTTCGCCGACTTTCACCGCGCCCTGGGCTGTGCTCGCAACCTGCTCAGCGCGCGTCTGAAGACCCTCGTCGATGAGGGCATCCTCTGCCAAGCGCCCTACCAACAACCCCGAAGCCGCACCCGCGTGGAATATCGCCTGACCGACAAAGGACAACAGCTCTTCCCCGCGCTGGTAGCACTAATGCAATGGGGCGACCGCTGGACCGCCGACCCCGACGGACCGGCCGTGATCCTGCGCCACCAAGGCTGCGGACACCAAGTCCATGCCGAGCTACGCTGCGCCGCCGGGCACCGGCCGCTCTCCGCACGCCAAACCCAAGCCACCCCCGGCACCGGCGCCAAAGCCGCCTAACGACCGAGACCCGGGCGTCCGCGGCTGCCGGAGCTCTCTCGGGTGACCTGCAGGCCGAGCAGGTCGGCCAGAAAGCTTGCCGAGCGTTCTTGGTCGCGGGCGGGAACGAGGAGGTGTTCGAGTCGGAGGGTCATGCGGGCTGATCCTCTTGGCCGACGAGCATGACCGCGCCGCCGGTGGCGAAGTTCTCGGTGTCAGCCAGCACGGCCTTGCCTTCGTCGGTGGCCAGCGCGGCCTGAAGCGCGTCGTGGTCGGGCCAGGTCATCTCGGCGATCCGGTAGTAGAGCGGGTTGCCGCCTGGGGCGCCCAGCACCCGACGCAGCTGAGCTCCCTGGACGCCGGGCATTGTCTTGGTGGCCCAGGGGAGGTGCCGGTTGGCGTAGTAGTCCTCGAAGGCGACCGGGTCCTCAGGATGTCCGTACAGGATCGTCAACGTGGCCATGGTGCTTCTCCCTCATGTTCGCTGTAGTCTGACTCAACGAATATAGCGATGAGCAACGACCTTTCCAAAGTCCCGCCTCGGCGTCCGTACTCCTCGCCGCTGCGAACCCAGCAGGCCGAGGACACGCGGACCCGAATTGGGCTGGCCGCCCGGGACCTGTTTCGCGCCCGCGGATGGGCTGGTACCCGGGTGCGTGACGTCGCTGCCGAGGCGGGGGTGTCGGAGGCGAACGTCTACGCCGTTTACGGCAGCAAGGCCGGGCTGGCCCGCGCGCTGATCGACGGCGTCGAGGCTTCCGCTGACGTTCTGACCTCCCCGTCGCAGATCTCCGCCACCGATCCGGCCGGCCAGCTGGCCGCCCTCGTGGAATCTGACCAGCGCTTGTTCGCCGACGGCGGCGACGTCATCGCGTTGCTGCACGACGTCGGGAGAGTTGAACACGATCTACTCGACGCCTATCGGGAGGGACGCGCGCACGGCGACCGCCTACGTCGCGAGACCTTCAGCGCGTGGCCGGCCGCGACGCTGCGCGAGGGCTTGGGCGTCGAGGCGGCTGTGGACATCTACGCGGCGCTGTGCAACATCGACGTCTACCGCGAATTGACCGATGAGCGTCGCTGGACCCCAGACCGGATCCACGCTTGGTGGACCGACACCCTCATCCTGACCCTCCTCGCCTGACTGCACCTCGCTGCCGGGCTTCCCCAGGTTCCTCTTGTCCCACAGCACGATGGCTGTCCCGGGACGTGCCTGACCTTGGGATGCACGCGCGGTTTCGCAGGGCCGCTGTCGGTCGGCGGTGTCACCATGAGCGCCATGAACAGCTTTGCAGCCGGTGAGGACCTCTGGGCGGGGCGGCTCGGGAATCTTCGCAACGCCGTGCGACAGGAATTGATCGGTCGCCAGCTCGGCGAGCACGTCCAGGACGGCTCGAGCGTGCTGGACGTAGGCTGCGGGCAAGGCACCCAGGCGATCCGGCTCGCCCGTCGCGGTTGCGTCGTGGTCGGCGTCGATCCGTCGAGGGAGCTCCTCGAGCGTCTCACAGCTGCTGCACTGGACGCGCGGGTGCAGCTCGAAGTCCATGTAGGACGTATCGAGGAACTCACGGCAATGCTCGGCGAGCGGGCGTTCGATGTCGTGTGTGCCCATGGGCTGCTGATGTACCTCGATGACCCCGATGCCGCCCTGGCGGCGCTGGTCGCCCGGCTGGCGCCTGGC
>JAABUZ0100010548.1_pt1 | contig 10237 bp, 3 predicted proteins | sample 5562091 | NCBI WGS metagenome assembly JAABUZ01 (sample SAMN12813069, study PRJNA571459) | rock metagenome | isolation source: Antarctica rocks | place: Antarctica: Victoria Land, Linnaeus Terrace sud | collected 2015-12-21 | reverse complement strand
GAGGATGCGATCCCGGTCGCGCTGCGCCTCGTATCCCCGGCGGTCATCGTCCGGCTTCCATGGATCATCAACGAAACGTTCATCGCGGCGATCAACGGACGGATCAGTCGTCATGCAGGGAGCAATGGTTACGAAGGATGGCTCAGCGTCAGCTTGCGATCTGACGTCAGGGTGATCTGGCTACGATCAATCAGAGTCCACATAGCGATGCGCGTTGCTTCCTCATCAATGTTGCTTTTCGCCAACTCAGCAATCAACGCAGGGGCTGAGATGGGCGTCGAGCCCTTGGCTAGCATCGTGCGGATAGCCTGTTCCACCTGCCGGAGGTCATCAGCGCTCATGGATTCACCCCTCCTTGATCCACAGCATTAACGAACGGTTGCCCACCATCAGTGTACAGCAAGGCGCGTGGAATATGCCGCCATCACCTTCTATCTATCCGCCATCTGCCTGAATAAGCGGATAGGCGTAAGCAATAGTGGCTATCCCCGCCGGTGGTCGACCAGGGCGCGCTCCACGTCGCGCCGGGCGTCGCGCTCGGCGATGGCCTCGCGCTTGTCGTAGCTCTTCTTGCCGCGCGCCACGCCGATCTCCACCTTGGCCCTGTTGTTCTTGAAGTAGATGCGCAGCGGCACCAGCGTGTAGCCCGGCCGCTTCACGAAGCCGGTCAGCTGGCCGAGCTCGCGGCGGTGCAGCAGCAGCTTGCGGCGGCGCATGGGGTCGTGGTTAGTGTAGCTGCCGCTCTCATAGGGCGAGATGTGCGCGTTCCACAACCAGGCCTCGCCACCGTCGATGCGCGCGTAGGCCTCGCGGATGTTGGCGTGGCCGCCGCGCAGCGACTTCACCTCCGTCCCCGTCAGGGCCAGCCCCGCCTCGTAGCGGTCCTCGATGAAGTAGTCGTAGGACGCGCGGCGGTTCAGGATGGTCGGCGTCGCGCCCGCGCTGTCCGCCTGGGCGTCGCCCTTCTTTTTTTTCGTCTTGGCCATCGTAATCGTTGTTATCTCATGCCGTCATCACGCAGGGGTTCACCACGGATACTATCACGTTCCTCCCACCCTTTGTGGAATCCGCGGTTTCGCCCGTGGCATCCGGTGGCATGAGGTTGTGGCGCTGCGCGCCGTCCTCGGTCGCCCGCGCAGCACGATTGGGCGCGCCCTACGATGGTGAGAGGCCGCCTGACCCCAGGCCATAGCAGGGCACAAACCCGTCATCTGGCGCGCGCTCGGCGCCCGGCGTGCGGCGGGCGCCCCCGGCCGACCTTGTAAGGTTCGTGCCCTGCCATGACCATTTATGGTCATGGCCTTGGGTAATATTATCACAATTCCGAGGTGCATCCTACATTATTTGTAGGGCTATACAAACCGCTCCGAAATGTGGTACCATACGACACAACACAGCTACGCGCGCCGCTTATCATCTCATCGCTGGGCTTATTCTCGTATGGGTCGGGCAGTTGTTCCCCTGCCTCCATCCATCGAGTCGTGGCCATCAATGTCCCTGATCGGCGCGCGTTTGGGGCTGTGTAGCGGACATACACGAAGGGAGCCGACCTTGCGACCATCCGGATCCGTCCTCTGGCGTTCACTCCTGGCCTTGACTCTCGCGATTCCCCTGGCGACCCAGTCCATCTCCGGTAGCGGGCACGCCGCGACCCGCAACGCCGACCCGCCGTCTCCGTCGTCAGCCCAGGCGGGATCGCTCGAGCCGCAAGGGGGCGGCCTCTCCGCGGCCGACGTAGCGCGGCTCTCTCAGAACGCGGACAAGCACGTCATCATCATCCTCAAAGACCAATACGCCAACCTCAGCGGCGCTAGCCGACCACAGCACCAGTTGCGCGCCAGCGCCGTGTCCACCGACCAGAGCCCCATCCTGAGTGAGCTGTCGCAGGTCCACGCCCAGAACGTGCAGCCCTTTACCCTCATCAACGCCGTCGCCGCCACCGTCTCGGCGGCCGAGGTGGCCCACCTCTCGCAGGACCCCGCGGTGCAGTCCGTGGTGCCAGATCGCCTCATCCCCGGCCCGCGCCACGTCGACGCGGCCAGCCTGCTCGCCGCGTCGGGCGGCGCCTCGCCCTCTTCTAGCGCGATCAGCCCCGCCGTGTCGCCCACGACCACGGTGACCTCGACCTGCGCCATCACCCCACAGTTGGAGCCCGAGGCGCTGCAGCTGACCAACACGGCCTTCCCCACGGCCACCGTGCCGCAGGCCCAGAACATCGTGACGGGCACGGGCGTGACCGTCGGCTGGATCGCCGAGGGCCTGGACCCCAACAACCCGGAGTTCATCCGACCCAACGGCCAGCATGTCTTCGTGGACTACCAGGACTTCTCGGGCGACGGCCCCAACGCGCCGACGGGCGGCGGCGAGGCCTTCGGCGACGCCGGCTCCATCGCCGCGCAGGGCGCTATCACCTATAGCCTGAGCAACTTCGTCAGCCCAGCGCACCCCACGACCTGCCAGATTCGGTTGCTGGGCATGGCGCCTGGCGCCTCGCTGGTCGGCCTCAAGGTGTTTGGCCAGCAGAACACCACCACCACGTCGGACTTCGTGCAGGCCATCCAGTACGCCGACACCGGCCCGCACCACGTCGACGTGCTCAACGAGTCGTTCGGCGGCAACCCCTACCCGGACAACGAGAACGACCCCACCACGCTGGCCAACGACCAGGCGATCCGCGACGGCATCACCGTTGTGGCCAGCAGCGGCGACGCCGGCACGGCGACCACCTTCGGCTCGCCCGCGACCGACCCCAATGTGATCTCTGCCGGCGCCTCGACGCAGTTCCGCTACTACCAGGAGACCACCAGCTACGGCTACCAACTGGACAACGGCGGCCCCAACGACTTCGTCAGCAACAACATCTCCGCGCTGTCGTCGTCGGGACCCAACCAGTTGGCCAACCAGACCGTGGACGTGGTGGCGGGCGGCGATCTGAGCTACGAGCCCTGCACCGCCAATACCACCCTCTACTCGAACTGCACCAACCTCAAACGCCAGCCCTCCAACCTGGGCACCTTCGGCGGCACCAGCGAGGCGTCGCCGCTGACGGCGGGCGAGGCGGCCCTGGTGATCCAGGCCTACCGCCAGGCCCATGGCGGCGCCAGCCCCACGCCGCGCCAGATCAAGACGATCATCAAGAGCACGGCCACCGACCTGAACATCCCCACCTACGAGCAGGGCGCCGGCCTGATCAACAGCCTCAAGGCCGTGCAGGCTGCCCAGTCGGCCAACGGCTCGACGATGGCCGCCCAGGGCAACGGCCTGCTGGTCTCCACCGACAGCGCGTCGAACGGGACCACCAGCGTGGGCACGCTGGCCGCGACCGACCAGCCCAACAGGACCGAGACGTTCCCGGTTCAGGTCACCAACGTCGGCACGGGCACGCAGACCTTCACGCCCACCGTGCAGACGCTCGGCGCGCCCGGTTACAGCCAGTCGTTCGTCGACACGCTGGCGCCCACGGCCACAAACACGATGACCTTCACCGACCAGGTCGGCGCCCGGCGCGCCTACGTGGAGCAGGACTTCACCGTCCCCACCGTCGGTGGGCGCGCGCCCGATCGCCTCGACGCCGCCATCTCCTTCGATGTGCGCTCTCGGCGCAATCTCGCGACGGTCGTGCGCCTTGAGTTGGTCGACCCGCAGGGGCGCTACACCGCGTTCTCCCTGCCGCAGGATTCCGGCAACTTCCCCTCCAGCGGCTACGGCCACGTCGACGTGACCAACCCGATGACCGGTACCTATAAGGCCTTCATCTGGACGCTTGCCAGCGGCAATGGCTACAGCGGAACGGTGCAGCTTTCTACCAGCGCCTCCAACTACACCCCGATTGGCGGCGGCCCTGCCGTCACCCTTGCTCCGGGAGCGAGCCAGACGGTCAACGTGACCACGACGACCCCGGCGCAGCCCGGCGACGAGAGCGCCAACCTGGTGTTCAAGGGCGCCAACGGCAACGCGATGGCCGGCGGCAATATGACCGGCGGCAATACGGTGGCCGGCGCCGTGCCGGTGATCCTGCGCTCGCTCGTCCAATTCCCCAGCTTCAGCGTGTCGCCCACGGTGTTCACCGGGACCTTGACCGGCGGCAACGGGCGCGACTTCTCGCCCGGTCAGACGCTGACCTACGCCTTCGATGTGCCGGGCGGCCTGAGCGATCTGGAACTCAACACGGCCATCACCGACACGGCCTACAACCTGGAGGGCGTGCTGGTCGATCCGACCGGCCTGCCCATCGACGTGCAAAGCACCATCACCGGGCAAAACCCCAACACGGGTGTGCCTACTGGCTACACCAACACGCTGCAGTTCTTCCGCCGCGATCCGCAGGCGGGCCGCTGGCGCTACGTGCTGCTGATCAACGACAACATCTCGGGCCTGCAGACCTCGCTGCCCTTCACCGCCACGCTTGGCTTCAACGGCGTGAGCGTCGACGGGTCGCAGTTGCCCAGCGGCAGCACGCTGGCTGCGGGTGCGCCGACCACCGTCACGGTCGCCGTGACCAACACGGGCAACACGACGAAGGACTTCTTCGTCGATGGCCGCACCACCAACTTCGGCCCGCTGGGCCTGGGCAGCTTCACGCAGACCATCCCGCAGGCGAGCACCGACCCGGCCTCGCCGGGGTTCTTCGTGCCCACCGAGGCCAACAACCTGACCTTCGTCGCACGCTCGTTCGCGCCGGGCGGCATCGACATGGACGCCTACAACAGCAACGGCGCCTACCCCTTCGGCGGCACCGGTACGCCGGATGTCTTCGGCTCGTCGGTCGGGCCCAACGGGCAGCACATGCGCGACCCGGGGACCGGCGCGGACACGGCCATCGTCAACATCGCCGACCAGTACCGCGCGCCCGAGCTGCCGGGCGGCTTCTGGGGTGCCTCGCCGTCCGCGATCGGGCCCTTCCCCAGTGGGGCGCAGCGGTCGCAGGCGCAGGTCGGCGCCGTGGCCAACGCGCAGGGCTTCGACCCGTCCGTCAGCTCCAGCACCGGCGACGCGGTCGGCATTTTCTCGGGCTTCACAGGCGGGTCGTACGCGCCGCTGACGCTGGGCCCCGGGCAGTCGGGTACGATCCAGGTCGGCTTCACGCCGGGCGCCGATGGCAGCCAGACCGGCTCGACCGTGAACGGCCTCCTCTACGTCGACACCTTCAACGCCGGTTCGACCGGCGGCAACCTGAACACCGGCATCGGCGATGAGTTGCGCGCCATCCCCTACAGGTTTAAGGTCGGCCCCCAGGCGACGCCGGTCCCCAGCATGACCGCCACGCAGACGGCAGTCGGCTGCCCATCGGTGGTCGGTTCGCAGACGGCAACCAGCTCCCAGACGGCAACCAGCTCCCAGACGGCAACCAGCTCCCAGACGGCGATCAGCTCCCAGACGGCGACCAGTTCCCAGACGGCGACCGGTTCGCAAACGGCGGTCGGCTCCCAGACGGCAGTCGGCTCGCAGACGGCAGTCGGCTCACAGACGACGACCGCTTCGCAGACGGCAGTTGGCTCACAGACGACGACCGCTTCGCAGACGGCGGTCGGTTCGCAGACGGCGACCAGCACTAGCTGCCCGACGGCGGTCGGTTCGCAGACGGCGACAACGACCGGGACGGCTCAGGCCACGGCCACGGGCACGGTCAACGCCACGACCACGGCCGTCGCATCGCCGAGCACCACGGCCACGACGGCGACGAGCACGGCTACCGCGTCGCCGAGCGCGACGAACACGGCCACCAACTCGCCGACGAATACGGCCACCAACACGGCCACCAACACGGCCACCAACACGGCCACCAACACGGCCACCAACACGGCCACCAACACGCCGGTCCCGGCCACAGCGACGAATACGGCCGTCCCGTCGACGAACACGGCGACCTCGGTTCCGGCCACGGCGACAGGGTTCCCCACAATCATCCCCGTCACCCCTGCCCCCACCGGGACGGCGACGAAGACGCCGACGCCGCGCCCCACGGCCAAGGCCTGCCACTTCCGGCTGGTGCTGGTCTACGCGCGGGCCATCCCGCGCCACCGCAACCACACCAAGGGCCGCCCGGTCGCCATCGTCGAGGGCCTCAACAGCGCGGACAGCCGGCACCGCTCGCCGTACTCCCAAACGCCGCTGTTCTTCGACGACAACCGCGGCACGATCCTCTTCTCACGCACGATCTACCGGTCGCTGTCCTGCGGGGCGCCGGGGTCGGGCCGGCACAAGTACCCGTACACGGTGGTGGATGTGAGTGGGACGGTGATCCACGGGCAGGGCATCGTGCGCCGGCGCAAGGTGAACCTGTACGACGCCAGCTTCCGCGTGCGCATCATCCAAACGGGCGCGGGCCGCTACACCCTGCGGGTGGACATCGCGCGCCTGAACTACCACCAGACGTTCACCGGCTTGCAGGGGGTCATCGATACCCGACGCTAGCGCGCTAGCCCCCTTCTCACGGCCTGGTCACGGATGGACGGCGCGATGGTGCGCCGTCCGCCCGCGGTCAGGGTAGAACTCTCGCGACACATCAAAGGGGACCGGGGGCATGTGCCCCCGGTCCCCTACGTCTATTCATAAGGAGTGACAGTATATGCGCATGTTACGAGTTCGCCATCGGCGTTTCACCCTATACGGGTTGGGTCTCCTGATTCTCTGCGCCATTGGCGTCCTGGCGCCGGTGTATCAATTCGGGTCGTCCACCACCAGCCGCGCCGGGCGGTCCGCCACGACAGCTACCTCGGGCGCCGCAAACGGATCTGGCTCCGCCCACGCTGGCGCTCCATTCCAGCGTGGGACGGTTGGCGCGCGCGCCGTCGACCGCGAGGGGGCCGAGGGGCAGTCTATTCTTGGTCCCGATAGCCTGACGGCCTTTGTGCATGATCGCCTGGGCCTGAGAATGCTGGGCCGCCATAGCCAGGCGCTCGCGGTCATACACGAGAAGCAAGGAGGGGGCGAAGCCTCCGGCGACATCGTCACCGGCCCCTCTCAGGAGGCCTACGACAACCGGGCCTATCCGCGCACCGGCGTCGACAACGCCCAGGTCGTGGCCGCCGCGCGGGCATCCCGCGCCATCGTCCAACCCGCGGGCAGCGTGGCCGCGGCCGGCGTCAGCGCGGCTGATACGTCACAGTGGACCCCGCTCGGGCCGGTTGTCGGAACCGTTCCCGGCCCCGTGACCTACACGGGTCGCGCGTCCACGGTCTCGGGCCGCATCACGGCGCTGGCGCTTGCAGCCACCTGCGTTCCGGGCAATTGCCGCCTCTGGCTCGGCGCGGCCGGTGGCGGCGTCTGGCGCACCGCCGACGCCCTCGCGGATCAGCCCACCTGGACCTCCTCATCGCAAGGTCTCGATTCCAACGCGATCGGCTCGCTGCTGATTGATCCGACCGATACGACGGGCAACACGCTCTATGCCGGGACCGGTGAGCCCAACGGATCGAGCGATTCGGAGGCCGGCGTCGGCCTCTACAAGTCGACGGATGGCGGCGCCACCTGGGCGGTCGTCCCCGGCAGCGTCTCTGTCGCAAAGGACCGCTCCATCGCTGGAATCGCGGTCGACCCCATCGACGCGCAACACCTCTACATCGGCACCGCGGTCGCGCGGCACGGCGCCTCCTCGTCCAACGGCGGCCGCTTCACCCCACCCACCGCGCCGCAGGTCGGGTTGTACGAGTCGAAGGACGGCGGATCGACGTTCTCGCTCGTCTTCAGCCAACCCGCCGATGTCGTCGCGCCCGGGACGGCGAACGGCAGCGACTTCTTCCGCGGCGGCGTCAGCCAACTCGCGCTCGACCGGACCGGCCTGACGGCGGCCCAGTCCGCGCGCGTGTTTGTCGCGCTCTTCGACTACGGGCTCTATCGCTCGTCCCCGGCCGACGAGGCGGGCGACGCCTCGTTCAAACAAATCTTTACCTCGGCCGGGGCGGGCACTGCCGGGAACTCCGCGGGCGCGCGGACAACCTTCGCCCTGGCTCCCCGCGATAACAGCAGCCTGCGGGCCTATGTCGCGGACACCGATGGGACGCACCCCGCCAATCTGTATCGCGCCGACGCCGTGTCGGCGACCGCGTCCATGCTCACCAGCGGGACGACGAACACGGGGTGGCTCGACCTGTCCAGTTCGACGAAGGGCACGCCCGGCTACGCCTCGTACAACTTCTGCGAGACGCAGTGCAACTACGACATGTTCGTCGCGTCACCCCCCGGCCATCCGGACACCGTCTGGCTCGGCGGCTCGATGGCCTACAACGAAATCTTCACGGCGAACCCGCCCTCCAATGGCCGCGCCGTGCAGCGCTCGACCGACGCTGGCGTCGACTTCACCGATATGACGAACGACGCGCAGTCGAGCCCGGTCGGCATGCACCCCGACCAGCACGCGATCGCGTTCGCCCCCTCGAATCCGGATATCGCCTTCGTCGGCTCCGACGGCGGCCTGGTACGCACCAGCGGCGTCTTCACCGACACGTCGGGCCAGTGCGACATGCGCGGCCTGAGCGGCGGCGACCTGACGGATTGCCGGGCGTGGCTCAGCGCGGTTCCAACCACCATCACCAGCTTGAACTCCGGGCTCAACACGCTGCAGTTCCAGAGCGTGACCGCCAATCCGCAGGACCCCACGGGCGATCTGCTGGGCGGGACGCAGGATAACGGCACCTGGGCGTACACCGGGACCGCCAGCGCCTGGAGCGAGACCGTCGGCGGCGACGGCGGGCAGTCCGGCATCGACCCCATCACCCCGTCCGTGCGCGTCCACTCCTACTACAACCCGCAACACGACGTCAACTTCAACAAGGACGATCCGCTCGGCTGGGACTGGATCTCGGACCCGTTGCTCGGCAGCGGCGAGCAGGCGTCCTTCTACACCCCGCTCATCGCCGATCCGCGCGTTGGTGGCTCCCTGTTCGATGGCCTGGGGCACGTCTGGCGCACCACGGACGACGGCGGATCGCAGGCGCACCTCGACAGCGTGTGCAACGAGTTCCTGCCCGCGAGTCAGTTCGACCCCAACGGGATGTCGTGCGGCGACTGGGTCCCGCTGGGCAGCGACTCATTGGTCAGCACCACCGCGGCCTACGGCACGGACAAGAGCGGCAGCTACGTGGTGGCGCTGACCCGCGCGCCGAGCGACACGAGCACGCTCTGGGCGGGGACCCGGCGCGGGCGCGTTTTCGTCTCCAGCAACATCGACGCTGCCACGCCGATGAGCGTCACGTTCACGCGTATCGATACCGCGGCGCAGCCGAACCGCTTCGTCAGCGGAATCTCGGTCGATCGCTACGACGCGAGCCATGCCTTCGTCTCGTTCTCCGGCTACAACGCCTACACGCCGCAGACGACGGGGCACGTCTTCGAGGTGCGCTACAATCCTGCGACGGGGACGGCGACGTGGACCGACCGCAGCTACAACCTGGGCGACCAGCCGGTCACCGGCGTCGCCTATGACGACGCGACGGGCGACCTCTACGCCTCGACCGACTTCAGCGTGCTGCGGTTGCCCGCCGGCCAGACCGCCTGGGTCGCGGCCGCATCCGGCCTGCCGACCGTCGCCACCTATGGCTTGACGATCGTGCCGTCCACGCGGGTGCTGTACGCGGCGACACACGGCCGCGGTATCTGGAGCCTCACGCTTGCGGCCGCGACGATGACGCCGACCGTCACGACAACGCCTGGCACGGTGATCGCGACGGCCACGATGAGCGCCACCTCAACCGGTACCGTGAACGGCACGACCACGGCCGTCGCATCGCCCAGCACCACGGCCACAACGGCTGTCGCATCGCCCAGCACCACGGCCACGACGGCGCCGAGCGCAACGGCTACCGCATCGCCAAGCACGACGAGCACGGCTACCGCGTCGCCGAGCGCGACGAACACAGCCACCAATTCGCCGACGAACACAGCCACCAATTCGCCGACGAACACGCCGACCAATACGGCCACCAACACGGCGACGAGCACGGCTGTCCCGGCGACGAGCACGGCGACCTCGGTCCCGGCCACGGCGACAGGATTCCCCACGATCATCCCTGCCCCCACGGCCACGGCCACGGCCACGGCTATGGCCACGGCCGCGGCGACGAAGACGCCGACGCCGCGCCCCACGGCCAAGGCCTGCCACTTCCGGCTGGCGCTGGTCTACGCGCGGGCCATCCCGCGCCACCGCAACCACACCAAGGGCCGCCCGGTCGCCATCGTCGAGGGCCTCAACAGCGCGGACAGCCGGCACCGCTCGCCGTACTCCCAAACGCCGCTGTTC
>JAABUZ0100010546.1_pt1 | contig 10239 bp, 10 predicted proteins | sample 5562091 | NCBI WGS metagenome assembly JAABUZ01 (sample SAMN12813069, study PRJNA571459) | rock metagenome | isolation source: Antarctica rocks | place: Antarctica: Victoria Land, Linnaeus Terrace sud | collected 2015-12-21 | reverse complement strand
TGATCTCAGCGGTCTGGCGGGCGCGTGGGAACGTACTGGCGATGAGGACATCGGCCTCGATCTCGCCCGTCGCGGCCAGGCGGTCGCGCAGGCGTTCAGCCTGAGCCACGCCGCGCGGCGTGAGGCCACGATCGCCACGCATACCGCCAATGATGGGCTCAACGTTGACCACGGCCTCGCCGTGGCGGATCAAATATAGATGTGTCACACCTCTATTGTAGCAGCCAGCGGCTAGGCGCCAGGCATTAGGCGCCAGTTGGGGACTATCTGTCCTATGGATGCGCGTTGGGGTCGTCGACGCGCAATCCTTCGGCGACCGCGACCTGACGCTGAACTATGTCCGCCGTCACGAACGTGGCGACCGGCAGCCCGCGTCCCAGTCGCAGGTCCGACACGGCCAACGCTGCGGTGAGATGGACCGCGTCATAGCCGCGCAGGCCGTGTCGCTCGGCAAGATCCATGGCGCGCTCCGCGACGGCAACCGTCGCGGCCACGACACGGTAGCGGCGATGCCACGCCCGGCGGAAGGCGCGCATGGCGCTTGCCGCCTCTACCTGCGTGAGTTCGCCCGTACGTACCTTGCGGCCAAGCGCCGCGACCGCTTCCGGCCCCGTCAAGCGGACGGTGTATAGCGTATGGCCCGCGGCCGGGTCGACCAAGGCGGTGGCCCACGCCGTGCCCGACTCACGCGCGAAGACCTTGACGAGCGCATGTGTGTCGAGACGAGCGCATGTGTGTCGAGATAGTAGGCCGCCACTAGCGGCGCTCGCGGATGACCTGCTGCGAGAGCGGCTCGCCTCGCGCGACCACTGGCTCGAAGGGCTCGTCGGCCGCGAACTCGTCGGACGGCAGTTCATCGAGCAGGCCGGCGGCGAGCAGGTCGCGCGTGAGGGCACGCTCAGCCGCCGCGGTATCCGCGGTGATTGCGCCCGACGCGCTCGCCGTTTCGACCGCGTCGGGCCCCGCGCGCACCTCGACGCGGGCTCCGTCGATGAGCCGCGCGTCGTCGTCCAACTCGACCCGGTTACCTCTGATTACTCCGCTGTAAATTGCCATCAATGTAGCCTCCATATCCCTATTGTAGCTGATAGCTACCGGCTACCAGCTTTCATCGTTCCCATAATCGAACGTTTAGACATGGTTCAAACGAGCTTGACGGTGTTGTGTCTGTCGGCGGCTCAAACTGTCAAGTTTGACTGAGCGTTGAGTGAACCATGTCTTAGTGCAGAACCAGGGAGCTTTGTTTGAAGCGGCGCCCACTGGGACCGCCGGCATCCTGCCGGCAACGGTAGGCCGGCAGGATGCCGGCGGTCCCAGTGAGTACGCCTCGCTGCAAAGTAACCCCTTGGAGAAAACATTAGGCGTCGTGTGCGCTTTGTAGCCAGCGGATCTGCTCCTCCAGTTCGGCGCGCTGTCGCGCGTCTTCCTCGCGGGCGCGTTCAACGGCCGTCAGGCGCTCCTGTGTCTCGGCGAAGCGCTCCTGTGTCTCGGCGAGTTGTTGCTCCAGCCATTCGGCGCGCCGTGGCGCCTCGCGGGACCACGCGCCGCTGGGCCTTTTGGCCTTATCCACTCGCCTTGCCATCACGGTTGGGCTCTGGCCCCGAACCTGCACGCGCCAACGACAGGACGACAGGGGGCACGCATGCGCGCGGGCACACAGGGAGAGGATCGACGAGGCGGGCGTCGCCGTCCTTCTGGCCGGCCTGGCGGAGATGACACCCAGGGACATGACGCGCCGCGCCCGCCGGTGTGCGTGGATCGCGCGCGGCGCGGCGTGTCTCTCGACCGGCCGTGGGACGCGGGGTGAGCAGGGTCTGTGAAAAGTCCTGGGAGCGCGGGCGTCTCGTCCGCCCCCGTATCTACTGGGAGCGCGGGCGTCTCGTCCGCCCCCGTGTCCGGTGGGATGAGCGCCGACGGGCGGCGACGCGCCGGCCCTGCGGGGATGGCCGGCTCACGCCTGCGGATGCTGGGGCGGACGAGACGTCCGCGCTCCCAGTGGACGTTGCCGACTTTTCACAGACCCTGCGCGGGGTGAGCGCGTCAGTGGACACACACAGCCCCCGCGCGGTATGGTGGAAGGAACGGACAGAGACACGCGGACAACGGGACAACAGGAGGGCCGATGCGCGCGATCGTGTGGCAAGGGTCGAGCGAGGTCGGCCCGATTGTGCGCGGGTTGGCGCGGGCGGCGCTGTCTGGCCAGCCCGTCACTGTCGTTACGACGCTGGACCGGGCGCTGGCGGCCGTGACACGCGCGCGCGGGCCGGTCGTCCTCATCGTCGATTGCTTTGAGGGGGAGCCGGCTGACCAGGAGCGTTGCGCGGCGCTTATCGCGCGCATGCGCGCGCCCATCTCCATCCTCCATCCCGATGAGGGGGCCGTCAAGGACCTGGAACGGATCGCGGGGCGGCCCCTGGGCTGGTTCCTCGCCCACGCGCCGATGCTGGAGCTGGTGGCCCAACTGCGCCGCTTCTGCGCCGATGTCGCTGCACGGGAGGCCGATGGGACGGCTGACGCCGCCGACCGGGCCGACCGAGCCGACCGGCTCGACGTTGGTGTGCCGGGGCAGAGGAGGGAGCGGTGACCGCGTATCGGATGCATCGGGGCCTCACCCTGGACGAGATGCTGCGCTTCTGTGCGTGGATCAACGCCTCCGATGGGGCCTACAGCGTCGAGGCCGTCGTGCATCAGGGCTGGACGGCGTTGTGTCGCAGCATTGCCGGCGGGGAGGAGGACGCGGACCTGTCCACGCCCTATGCGTGGGCCGTCGCGGTGATCGACCATCGGCGCGGCGTCAGCGCCCGCTTCGTCGATCCGCGCCAGGTCGCGGTCTTCCAGCACGAGGGGACCTACCTACGCTGTCCGTGCTACGCGGCCGACCCGCGGCCCTACGAGCCCGACCCGGAGGGCATCCTGTACGAGTTCCATTGGGCCGAGGTGTGGCCGCTCCTGCGGGCGCGGCCACGCTGGCCGCGCGGGACGGCCCTGGTCGATGTCGTGGACGGCGGACGGGACGACTTCTACGCCGACGTCATCGCGCCGGCCGGCCTGCCGCCGCGGCGCTACTGCGCGTCCTGTGTGTGCCCCGGTCTGGACGGCCCGGCCTACCAATTGTATATCTGTACCGCAGCGGCGAGTGTGCGGGCGGTGTTGGCGTACGCGGCCGCCCGCCTCCGGTAGCTCATCCATCCTGGGCGCGCCCGTGTCGCGGCAACACCGCTGCAACGCGTCGTCGATGAGGGCGCGCCGTCCACAAGCTGCCGGCTGGCTAAAAATAGGCGTGGGGAGGCTATGCCAGTTCTCCATACGCTGCTAGCACATGTATGCTAAAAGCATATGTCCTTGAACTTTTATCTACACCGGCTGCATATGTCCTTGAACTTTTATCTACACCGGCTGCATGTACCCTGTAAACAGATGTCGATTGGATGGCCCATCGGCGATGCAAAGCGGGAGAATCCCACTACGGTGCGGCCCGATCTGAGCGATCGATGGCAAGCTGCTTACGACCGGCAGGCGACGGAGGGAGAGCGGACAATGCTTGCTGTCTTGTGGCGACGGAGCTTCGCCCTCCTCTTAGTCGCCGGCCTCATCTCCAGCTTCGGGGACTTGGTGGTCGGGATTGCGCTCCCCTTCTACGTCTATGACCTGACCCATTCAGTCCTGGCGACAGGGGCTATGTTCATCGCGTCTACCCTCCCCGGTCTCGTCGTCGGCTCGGTCGCCGGCGTCTTCGTGGATCGCTGGGATCGCAAGCGCACGATGGTCGTGGCCGACCTCACGCGTGTCGCCCTCCTCCTTCTCCTGCTCGCCGTGCGGTCCCGTGACACCATCTGGATCGTGTACCTCGTCGCCTTCGTCGAGTCATCGGTGTCCAAGTTCTTCGAGCCGGCCAAAAGCGCGCTGATCCCGCGCCTCGTCGAGGCACGGCAGCTAACGGCGGCCAATGCGTTGAGCAGCGTGGGCGGCAATGTCATCAGCGTGGTCGCGCCGACCGTTGGCGGGGCATTGTTGGTAGTGGGCGGGCTGCCCGGCGTCGTACTTGTGGACAGCTTTTCTTTCCTGGCCTCCGGCCTGCTGATTGCCCTGATCGTCGTCCCCGTAGCGACAAGAGAGGAGGTGGGGAACCGCACGGCAGCGGTGGCGACACCCACGCAGGCGTGGGTCGCCGTGTGGCGCGAGTGGCTGGAGGGGCTGCGGCTCGTACGGACGTCGTCCGCGCTCGTGGCCCTCTTTGCCGTCACGGGGCTAGCCATGCTCGGTCAAGGCTTCCTCACGGCGCTCAATGTCGTCTTCGTGAAGACAGTCTTGCACGGCGATGCGCGCGTCTTCGGGTGGATGGTGACCGTGGCGGGGATCGGGGGGCTGGTCGGCGGCGTGGTCGTCGGGCGCATCGGTTCTCGCGTGCCCCCGGCGCGCCTCGTCACCCTCGGCTTCGCGGCGGCGGGTGTGATCCTGGTGGTGCGCAGCAACGTCCCGATCCTGCCGATCTTCCTCGCCCTCACGGGCTTGGCGCCGGTCTTCCTCACGGGCCTTGGCGTCAGTTTGCAAACGTTGCTGCAAGGCAGCGTGCCCGATCGCTACCGCGGGCGCGTCTTCGGGGCTTTCGGGACGACGAACGCCCTCCTCGTCCTCATCGGTCTCGGTCTAGGCAGCACGTTGGGTGGCCGCGTTGGCGTCGTGACCATGCTTGATGTCGCGGGCATCCTCTTCATCATTGCGAGCGTGATCTCGCTTGTCCTCTTGCCGGCAGCTCTTAGCGCGGACATCCCATCACCAACACACGCGATCAGCATGCCCCACGAGAAATCGACCGTTTAGCGCCGGTTAGCGAGAAAAATGATGTCCCTTCTCACAACCTCCAGGGAACATACAAAATAGTAGAGATGTAATAGGGAGACGGACATGGCGATGGGGATAGACGCGGGAACAGCCGCGCGAGAGCGCGAGGAGGCGACGCTGGCGGCGGAGCGGGTGCGGCTGGTGCGCCTCTGCGCGCGGCTGACCGGCGACGCGGGCGCGGCCGAAGACCTGGCGCAGGAAACGCTACTCGCCGCGTTCCAGCACGAGCAGGCCCTACGCGACCCCGCGAAGCGCGCGCAGTGGCTGTCTGGCATCGCGCGCAACCTCTGTTTGCATTGGGGGCGACGCAAAGGGCTGGAACGCGCCAGGTTCGCGTACCCACGCCCCTGTGACGACGCGTTTCCGCCGGACGAGGCCGATGCGCGCGCCGACGACGTCGATCTGGAGGGCGATCTGGAGCGGGGCGAACTCGTGGACCTGCTCGATCGGGCGTTGGCGCTGCTGCCGCCCGATACCCGCGCGGCGCTGGTCCAGCGCTACGTCCATGCGTCGCCTCATGCGGAGGTCGCGGCCCGTCTCGGCGTGAGCGAGGAGGCGGCAAAGAAGCGGGTGGAGCGCGGCGCGACGGCCCTCAAACGCGTCCTTGCCACGGACCTGCGCCAGGAGGCGCTCACGTATGGGCTGATATGTCCGGGCGCCACGGGTACGGACGGCTGGCGGGAGACACGCCTGTGGTGTCCCGGCTGCGGCCAGCGCAAACTCGAAGGGCTGCTACGGCCCGATGAGGGCGAACTCTTCATGCGCTGCCCCACCTGTTCTTCCCCTTACGCGGATGTCTTCCCCTACGCGGACTACATCTCGTCGCACCTGGGGGACGGCCTACGCGGCCTGCACACATACAAACCGGCCGTCTCGCGCGTCCTGGACGTCATCGATGACCTGTTCCGCGGCCGCTGGCTGGACGGCGGCGTGGTGTGCGGCGGCTGTGGGGAGCGGCTGCCGATCACGCGGGGTATACCGCCCGCGTCGGCGCCCCTCTTCGGCCACTCACGGCCGGACCCCGACGCGATCTACGTCTGGTGTCCCCGCTGCGACTTCGTCGACGTGGAGACCTGGCACTCGCTCACCTGGAGTCTGCCCGCGGCGCGCCGGTTCTGGCGAGAGCACCCCCGGATGCGCTTCCTACCGGCGCGCGAGATCGACATCGCGGGCAGCCCGGCGGTGCTGACCGGGTTCGAGAGCCTGACGGACGGGGCGCGGCTGGAGGTCGTCACCCTGCGGGACACCTACCGTGTCGTCGGCATCGAAGACGCGCATGAATAGGGGGCGCGCCGGCGGGTGGCCGCCGCGCCTGACGATGCCGCGGCGGTGGGCCGCGTCGCCCACGCTGGTCGGGACCTTCGCCATCCTGCGCCTGCTGCCCCAGGTCAGCCGCGGGCGGACGGCGCTGCTCGCGGCGGGTGTGCTGGCCGCCACGGCGCTGCCCCTGGCGGCCGTGGTTGTCACGGGGATGCTCGTCGGCGCGATTCCACCAGCGGTCAAGGGCGGATTAGACTCCCCGGAGGGGCGGGGCGCCCTGTCCCTATTGGTCGTGGCCGGCGCCCTGATCGTGGCCGAGCGCTTGCTCGGTCCCTTCCTGGCGGCGCTGGCCGGTACGTTCGGCCGCGCGGTCGACCGGCGCTTGCAGGAGCGCGTGATGGCCGCGGTCGGCGGCCCCAGTGGGGTGGCGCATCTGGAAGACCCGGCCGTCCTCGATCTGATCGAGACGGCGCAAGGGCTCGGCGGCGCGGAGATACGGCCGGGCGCCGCCGTGACCGCGCTGGCCAGCCTGCTGCCGAGTTGGTTCCAGGCGTTGGGGTCGGCGCTAATCCTGGCGGCGTTTCACTGGTGGCTCGCGCTGGTGTGGGTCGCGCTGTGGCCGCTCGTCACGTACTACTTCCAGCGCGAGTACATCCGCGTGGGGGAGGCGGCGAGCGGGCAAGCGGGCGCGCTGCGCCGCGCCGCCTACTACCGCTCCCTGGCGCTCGCCCCGAGCGCCGCCAAGGAGCTGCGCATCTGGGGCCTGACGGATTGGCTGATCGCCCGCTTCGAGGAGACCTGGCGCCACGCGATGGAGCCCACATGGCGGGCGCGCAACCCTGGGAGACCAGCTATCTGGCTGTCCGCGGCCGCCGTCACCGCGCTGAACCTGGGCTCGTTCGGGGCGCTGGCCTGGGCGGCCACGCGGGGAGAGATCGGTCTGGCGGCGCTGGCGGTGTACACGCAGGCCTTGCTGGGGGCCAACAACTTCCGCGCCTTCGACGACGTGAACACCCACCTGGCCTACGCCGCCGTCTCCGTGCCCAGCCTGCTCGCCCTGGAGCGTCGCCTCACGGAGGCCCACTCCACGGCGGCAATACCCGCCCGGCTCCTGCCGCCGGACGCCCCGCGCACGGACATCCGTTTCCAGGGGGTCGCGTTCCGCTACCCCGGCCGCCGCGACGACGCGCTGGCCGGGCTCGACCTCACCATCCCGGCGGGGCGTTCGCTGGCCATCGTGGGGACCAACGGGGCCGGCAAGACGACCCTGATCAAGCTCCTCTGCCGCCTCTACGACCCCACGGCCGGTTGCGTCACCGTGGACGGCACGGACCTGCGCGACGTCGACGCGCGCGCCTGGCAGCGGCGCGTGGCCGCCATCTTCCAGGATTTCGCCCGCTACCACCTGCCGGCGCGCGACAACGTGGGGCTGGGCGCGCACGAGTTGGACGGCGACCCGGAGCGGTTGCGGGCGGCGGCGCGCAAGGCGGGCGCCCTGGAACTGATCGAGGCGTTGCCGCGCGGCTGGGACACCGTGCTCTCGCGCGAGTACACGGGCGGGACGGACCTGTCGGGGGGCGAGTGGCAGCGCGTCGCGCTGGCGCGCGCGCTCGTCGCGGTCGAGGGCGGCGCGCGGGTCTTGATTCTCGATGAGCCCACGGCCAGCCTGGACGTACGGGCGGAAGCCGCGCTGTACGACAGATTCCTCGACATCACCGCCGGACTGACCACCATCCTCATCTCGCACCGCTTCTCCACGGTCCGCCGCGCCGACCTCATCTGCGTGTTGGACGGCGGCGCGGTGGTCGAGCAGGGCACGCACGACGCGTTGATGGCGGCGGGCGGCCGCTACGCCGAGATGTTCGCGCTGCAGGCCGCGCGCTTCGTCGACGAGGGCGCGGCGGTAGGGGCGGCCGGGAGAAGCGGAGATGGGTAAGATGCGGGAGCGCGCGCGCGGCTTTGGGGTCTTGCTATCCTTCGGCTTCCGGACGGCGCCGTGGCAGGCCGGGCTCTTCCTTCTATGCGGCGCGCTCATGGCGCTAACCGGCCCGGCGCTATCCGTCGGCGCCAAGCTGCTGGTGGACGCGGCGCTCGCGGGCAGCCCGCGTCGGGGGCTCATCGCGGCGGCCGTGTTGTCGCTGACCGCCGGGGCCGGCCTGATCGTCGCGCTATACTACATCGACCTGCTGTTCGCGGTGGTCGAGAAGGCGGGGGCCGCGCTGGACAAGCGACTGATGAGGCTGATGGGCGGCATCGCCGGGCTCGCGCACCACGAGCGCCCGGAGTATCTCGATCGGCTGGAACTGCTACGGGAACAGCGCGCCGAACTCGCGTGGATGACCAACGCGACCGCCGGCGTCCTGCGCGTCGCCGTGCAATTGACGGCCAGCGCCATCCTCCTGGCGCGGCTGCAACCGCTCCTGCTGCTCTTGCCGCTGGTCGGGGTGGTCTCGTTCGCGCTGGGCAAACGCGCGCGCGACCTCCAGCAGGGGGCGCTGGAAGAGACGACGGAGGCGGAACGTCTGCGCAAGCACCTGTTCGCGCAGGCGACCTCCGCCGCCGTGGGCAAGGAACTGCGCGTCTTCGGGCTCGCGGATACCCTGCGGGAGCGCCACCACGCGGCGGCGGGGGCCGTCATGCGGGCGCGCGACCGCGCCGACTGGCGTAGCGCCGGGCTACAGGCCGTGGACGCGCTGATATATGGGCTGGCCTACGCCGGGGCCATCGGGCTCGTGTTGGCGCGCGCCGTGCGGGGAGAAGCCAGCCCTGGGGACGTGGTCCTGGCGGCCGGTCTGGCCGCGGGCCTGAACGGGATCGTGACCACCGCCGTGGGCTACGGGACACATTTTCTGAACGTGCTTCGGGTCGCGCAGCGCTACCTGTGGCTCGAAGACTACGCGCGATCGACGCGTATCTCCTCGGTGGAAACTGCCCCGCCGCCGGCGCGGCTCACCGGTGGGATCGAGCTGCGCGACGTGTCTTTCCACTATCCCGGCACGGCGCGGCCGTTGCTCGATGGCGTCTCCGTGCGCCTGCCCGCCGGCGCCGTCGTCGCATTGGTGGGCGAGAACGGCGCCGGGAAGACGACGCTGGTGAAGCTGCTATGCCGGTTTTACGAGCCCGATGGCGGCGCGATTCTGGTCGACGGCGTGGACCTGCGCCGTATGCCAGTCGAGGAGTGGCGGGCGCGGGTCAGCGCGGCCTTCCAGGATTTCAGCCGGTTCGAGTTCGTCGCGCGGGAAACAGTCGGGGTCGGGCAGTTGGCGGACATCGCGGACGCGGCGGCGGCGCGGGCCGCCCTCGCGCGGGGCGGGGCCGCCGGCGTCCCCGAGGCCCTACCCAAGGGACTGGAGACGCAATTGGGCCAGGCCTGGGAGGGCGGCGTGGACCTCTCAGGCGGTCAGTGGCAGAAGTTGGCGTTGAGCCGGTCGATGATGCGGACCGATCCGCTGCTGGTCATCTTCGACGAGCCAACCGCCGCCCTGGACGCCCAGACCGAGCACGCGCTATTCGAGCGGTTCGCCGCCGCCGCCCGGCGCGGGGAGAGCGCCGGCGCGGTCACCGTACTCGTGTCGCATCGCTTCTCCACCGTCCAGATGGCCGACCTGATCGTCGTCCTCGACGGAGGCCGCATCGTGGAGCAGGGCAGCCACGCGGAACTGATGCGGCGGGATGGCCTCTACGCCGAGTTGTATCACCTCCAGTCCAGGGCCTATCGATGAGCGGCGATGCGCGGCCGGACGCGCGCCGGGACGGCGAGCGGCCGGGCCGGCACGTCCACCCGCAGGGCCAGGTCGTGCGCGCCCGCGCCGAAGAGCCCGGTCGCGGATTGATAGAGCGCCTGCTGGCTCAAGGCGCGCGCGTCGTGCGCCAACGAGGGAGCCGCGTAGGACGCCAGTGATACCCGCACCATCGCGCACCCGACCGGCCGCGGCTTGATCGTGAAGGACGCCTGGATCCTATCGCCAGGCAGGACGTGCCCCGCTAGCCGTGGTGTGCGCGTGACCGCGCCGCTAGCAGCTTGTCGGAGAGAACGACGCTGCGGCTTGCGCGACAGGGTGCCGCTGTGCGGATGAGGCGCACTGTCTGCGGCGGCGCGTGATTGATGCACGGCCATAGGCAGGACACGACTGCGGA
>JAABUZ0100010540.1_pt1 | contig 10241 bp, 16 predicted proteins | sample 5562091 | NCBI WGS metagenome assembly JAABUZ01 (sample SAMN12813069, study PRJNA571459) | rock metagenome | isolation source: Antarctica rocks | place: Antarctica: Victoria Land, Linnaeus Terrace sud | collected 2015-12-21 | reverse complement strand
CCGCAACGGCATCGATCATCTCCACCATCATCCCGCTCCCTCGCATAGCACCTGAACGCTGCACCCGGTAGGATCGCATCGATATCAATCATTCTCGCACAAGCGTTCGCCTCAAAAAAGGTCGCGATGTTGCGATCGCAGCGACGACTGCGCGACGCATGTCGCCTCCCTCGCTTGCGACCCCTCTGTCAAGTTGGAGTACACCCCAGATGGACAGTTATGAGAAGGCCTCTTCTCGTGGGAGGGCGACGGGCTCGGCCAGTGATGTAACAGATATGTGTAAACCTATCCTCTGTCTCATTCTGCGGGGGCAAACTGCCCATGGCGACTCCGACGACGGGGCGCGATGTCGGCGACGGGCGCGTCCCCACCAGTCTCGTCGCTGGCCAGGATGTTGCGATCACGCACTGCCTTCCATCGTGGCAGGTAGATGTTTCGCTCCGGATAGTGTGAAAGAAGGGTCCGCATCATGGCAAGCATTCAGGAAAAAGTCGATACCGTCGCCAACCGGCAGCCCCAAGCGGTGAGCAAGGCCGCGGATGATGAGGCGAAGAAGGCGCGGGGAGAGCGATTGGCGATCTTCGTCGGGCTGTGGCCGCCAACGCTCGCCATCTTCGGAAAAGTGATCGAGGATCGGGCACGCCATGGCAAGAGCGTCCAGTAGGGAGCGAGAACGACCAGCGGAGGGAGGGCGCGATGTCGCATCCCTCCCTCCGCTGGTCGCCGAGCAGGTCGTCTCAAGACGACCGGTGACGATGGCCATCGACTTGTGCCTTCTGTAACCATGACGCGTGCCTGCACCTTCCCCATTCGGAGGCCATCACCGATGCACGACGACACCGCGCCGTTCGACCTGCGCGCCCGCTGGATCGCCCACGGTGCAATCCGCTACCATTATCGCGTCGTCGGCGACGATGCACGGGGCACCCCGCTCGTCCTGGTGCACGGGTTGGGCGTGTCGAGCGCCTATTGGCGCCGCATCCAGCCCCTGCTCGCCGACGATCGCCGCGTCTACGCCCTCGATCTGCCGGGATTCGGCCGCACCACCCGCCCGCGCCGCGCGCTCGACATCGGCGCCCTGGCGCGCGCCCTCGGCGACTGGCTGGACGCGCTCGGCCTCATCGGGCCGGTCCACCTCGCCGGGCACTCGATGGGCGGCCCGGTGGTCGCCGCCTTCGCCCGCGCCCACCCCGACCGCGTTTCCGGGCTCGTCCTGATAGGATCCACCATCGGGGCGCGGGGGGCGACGACGCCCCGCCAGGCGCTCGGCCTGCTCCGCGACGCGCCGCACGAGTTTCCGTCCCTCCTACCGGTCGTCCTGCGGGACTACCTGCGCGCGGGGCCACGCCGCGTCCTGCGCACCGGCGCGCTGGCCGACGAGGAGGACACGATCGCGGCCGTCGCACACCTCGCGACCTCCCCCCTCATCATCCGGGGGAGCCAGGATGCGGTCGTCCCGATCCGCGACACGCGGCGCCTGCTGCGGGCCACGCCGGGGGCGCGTCTCATCGAGGTACCCGGCGCGGCGCACGCGGTCCATTGGGGTCGGCCGCGGGCCGTCGCGGACGCCATGGCGACGTTCCTGGCGACATGGGACGCCGGGATCAAGCTCGCAGGCGGTGGCGCGGCGCAGCGAACCGGGTGATCGGTGCGAGCACCGGCTTCCCCGCGCCCGCCGCCGGGTGATTAGCGTAGCGGGGTCGCCGTCGCGTCCGCGCCGTCCGGCACGCCGCCACGGTGCTCGGCGGCCGCTTCCCCGAGCAGGTAGTTCGCGCACGCGAGCAGCGCGAAGTCCACGGCCAGCCCCCCGAGCGCCCCCAGCTGGTCCTCGAAGAACTGATACGGCTGGACGACGAAGATCGAGACGAGCATCGCGTCCTTGAACCAGCGGTAAGCCGCGCGCCGCGAGCGCGGCAGCTGCGCGGCGCCGACCAGGATCATCGCCGCCGCCACCGCAGACGCCGCCAGGCTGCCCAGCGCCGCGAACGAGCGACCGTCCACCTGCAGCGCCCCTTCGCCGAGCGCCGCGACCAGCCCGAGCGCGAGCAGCAGGGCGATGATCCCATCCGCCGCGAATATCGCGCCCACCAGCCACTCGAACCGCCGCCCCGCCCACCGCCGGTATACGCGCCGGATCGCCCTCCAGTACCGGGCCCGCGCCGACGGCCGTTCCCGCTCCCGCCGCGCCGCCGCGCCGATCGTCTCGCGCAGGCCGTCGGCGAGCGCGCCCTCCACCCCGCTGCGGTCCAGGTACGCCCGCGCCCGCGCCGCCTCCTCCGGCGTCGCGCCGTCCTCGAGCAGGTCGATGACCATGTCCACGGCGTTGACGAGATACTCCCGGCGCGACAGCGGGCGCAGCCGCGCGATCGCCCGGGAGAGCAGGTAGAGGGCGACGAAGATCAGGTAGACGATACCGAAGGTCGGGCGGAAGAAGTAGTTGTTATCCCGGGTAATGAACTTGCCCAGCTCGTCGATGAAGAAGCCGAACCCGACGCCGGCGAGGGCGGCCGCGAACTGCTTGGCGCGCCGCCCGAGGCAGGCGAGCAGGGCGAAGATCGCGCCGACCATCATCGCGCCGCCCCAGAGCATGTGGGCGATGTGCAGGCCGCGGCCGCCGACCTGCGGGTAGCCGGTGAGCCGCAGATAGGCGCGGATCGCCAGCATGGAGAGGATGGCGCAGACGAGGAAGCGCTCGAGGTAGCTGCCCGCGTCGCTGTCGCGGACGATCCCCGGCCGGTCCCACCGCGCACCAGTTGCCATGGATCGCGCCTTCCTCCGCAGCGGATCGCCCGCTATCGCGCGGGGTTCGCGGGATTAGGGACCGTGGGCACGCCGTGCGGCGGATCGGCCTGCTCCTCGATCGGATGTTCGGCCTTCCCGGTTTCCTGCTCCTGCGTCTCCTGCAGCTGCTCGGCGATCTCCGTCGCCACCATCGCGGACTCGACCGCCGAGGTCCCCTGCGCTTGCTCCGCGTACCTCACCTCCGCATGCGCCTCCTCCACCCGCTCTTCCTTCTCGCCTGGGTGCTCACCCGGTAGTTCGATCCGGTAGTTCTCGATCAGCACGCGGATGCCCGCCGCCAGCGGCAGCGCGAGCAGCGCCCCGACGATGCCGAGGAGTTGCTCGCCGACAAGGAGCGCGACGATCACTGCGAGCGGCGAGAGGCGCAAGCTCTGCCCGTAGACGCGCGGCAGCAGGAGGTGGCTCTCGAACTGGTGATAGATTACCAGCGCGACCAGCACGATCACCGCCTGCGCCGGCCCGACGGTCAGCGCGAACAAGACACAGGGCGCGACCGCCAGCACGGGGCCAACGAGGGGAATCAGGTCCGCGAAGGCCGCGATGATGCCCAGCGGTAGCGCGGCGGGGACACCGACAAGTTGCAGGACGATAAAGGCGAACACGCCGATCGAGAGCGACGTAATCGCCTGCCCGCGCATGTACCCGCCGACGACCGTCTCCATGTCGAGCAGCACGCGCGCGGTGCGGATGTGATAGCGGCGGGGAAGGAGGGCGAACAGGAAGCCCTGCACGCGCTCGTGATCCGCGATCAGATAAAAGGCGATGACGACGGTGGTGAACCCCAGGACGACCAGTTGTGCAGCCAGGCCGGCCGACTTGAGCGCATAGTCGCCGATGGGCGTGAGGATGCGGTCGGGCCGAGCCGCACGGATGGTGTCCGCCTGCCCGGCGAGGGGGGGCACGCGGGCGGCGAAGTCGGCCAAACGGGCCTGGATACGGGGCGCATCGGTGGAAAGGGTGCCGAACTGGTGGGCAAACGCAGGGATAATCAGCGCGCCGAGGCCGACGATCACCCCGAGCAGGGCGATGAGGACAAGGCCAAGCGCGAGGGCGCGCGGGACGCGGTGCCGTTCGAGCCAGGTGACGACGGGGCTGAACGTGCCCGCGAGGACGAGCGCGATGAGCAGGATGAGAATGATCTGCCACAGGCGCGCGATGAGCAGGATGCCCGCGATCACGGCGAGAATCAAAAAGATGGAGCGCGGCGCGATCTCGAAGCGCACCGTGCGCACAGGGGGCTCCCGGTCATCCTTCCCGTCCTGTCCACCGCCGTGCCTGCCGTTGTTTGCCCCCGGCGACACCCATTGCGGGCCTGCCGCTCGCCTGCCCGCACCGTCGGGGGCGCACCATGTCCCGGATCCCGACTCACCCCTGAGGATACGAGGCTCGCCCGGTCTCATCCGTGCACGTCCTTCACGGCCTCTTCCACCGCCTTCTCGTAGGTCTCGCGCGGCACGCCGCGCGCCGCGTCGGACTCCTCGTCCGCCCGCTCAACATCGCGCGGTGCGGGTTCCTGGGTGGTCTGCTTTCGCTTGCGATCCTCCCCGCCGGGGGTGCGCGTCGGCTCTTTTTCCATCGAATCGCCCTCTTTCTCTGTGCTGCGAGCCGCAACGGTCGACCGTTCACTGCTCTATCGGCGGACCTCCTCGGGGAGGGTATCCGCGATCTCCGCAGTGCGCACGATCTCGGCCGTCGGCATCGATGCGGACACGCGGGCCGCGCGCCGTGTGGCCGCTCGCGATCCGCCCCGGCAGCATGAGCAGCACGCCGACCAGGAGACCGAGCAGGGCTGCGGCGAGGATGGCGAGCGAGGCGGGGAGCGGGCGGGAGCTGAACCAGAGGAAATGCAGCGCAACCCGATCCTGATTTTGGGCCCCGAAGAGGGCCAGCACGACGCCCATGATGAGGGCGGCAACGGGGACGATCTTGGACATCACGAGCACCTCCCTCGCTCGCTTGCGCGAGCGATCGCGTCCGCTACGCCAGCGGCACCGCGTACCGCACCACCAGCCAGAAGCAGCATGCGCTCCCCCCGAGCACGAAACAGTGCCATAGCGCGTGCGCACCGAACCAGTGGGGGAAGGGATCCGGCCGCTCGAGCAGGAAGATCACCGCCCCGACCGTGTAGACCGCCCCGCCCGCCAGCATCCACAGGAATCCGGCCAGCGGCAGGGCGTGAAACAGTGCCGGTGTGGCCACCACCCCGACCCAGCCGAGCGTGACGTAGAAGGTCGTCGAGGCCCAACGCGGCGCATCCATCCAGCGGGTCATCATCGCGAGGCCGATCAGCGTCAGCCCCCAGATGGCGCCGAGCAGGCCCCAGCGCCAGATGCCGCGCAGGGCGAACAGACAGACCGGCGTATACGTCCCGGCGATCAGGACGACGACCATCATGCAGTCGAAGCGCAGCAGCCGGGCGTTCGCCCGCGGCGAGAGGGAGAGGGAATGGTGGAGGGTGCTCGCGGTGTAGAGGGCACCTGGCTGAGACCGAAGACGATCAACGCGATCAGTACCGTCGCGCTGCCCCTGCGCAGGCCGATCGCCACCAGGGCGACCAGGGCGGCGAGGGAGAGCAGCACCCCGGCCAGATGGGTCAGGCCATTCGCCGGTTCCCGCATGCCGCGCGCAATTGCCGTCACGCGCGGGGAAATCGCCATGGCGGTCAACCCCTTCCCGCGCGGCAGAGCGCGTCTATCGGTGCCCTCGTCGCCATCGCCCACCGGGCGAGATAACGGACGAGCAGCAGCCCTGCGGCGAGTGCGCCCGCGTCCAGGACAGCCATCAGCGCGCACGGCACGACGCAGCAGAAGCCGTTGCGCCCCGTCGGGATGACGATCTCTGCGGTGCCGCCCATCGGTCCCTGCATACCCTTGCATTCCTTCCCACGTCGGCGGGTCACCCCCGCACAGCGAACGGCCCGGCACGTGTAGGCCGGGCCGGGCAACCGGGATCACCGCGACGCGGCTAGCGCGTGCGATCGCGCGGCTCGCGCACCGGCTCGACACGCTGCGTCTCGACGGTGCGTACCTCGGTGTGGGGGCGCTTCAGCAGACCCGCCAAGCCCGCGAGGCCGAGCAGCCCGAGCAGGCCCCACTTCCCGCTGTTGTCCTGCTTCACCGGCGCGATCGTCGTCGGTGCGGTCGTTGTCACCGGTGTCGATACCGTCGGCGTCGGCGCCTGCGCGGCCACCGTGGCGCCACCGAAGTCGGGGGAAATCGCCACCATCCCCACCATGAGCAGGGCCAGCATGCCCACCGTCAGAATCATCGCCCTGATCTTCATCGCTGCTTCTCCTTGCCGCATCTTCCGCGCTTCATGCCATTTGGGCGCATGCCCATCGTGCCGAAAATAGCGCAGATTGCGTGCCAGAAAAAATAGCGCGATACTATCTCACTTTGCGCGCGATGTATTTGCCACGCCACCCGTGCCTCCCTGGCCCGGCGGTTCCGCACTGCGGAGACCTTTCGTGGGCCACTGCAAGGACGCGTGGCACAAAAGATGCTCTTTCCCACACGTCGGTTTTATTCGTGGAAGGAGCAACAGCATGGTTTCTCAGCAACCTCAGAGTCGCGGCGAATCGATGGCGGGCATGACGCCCAAGCCGGGCGCGAGTGCGTCGCAGGCATCCGGGGGCGGTACGCAGGGCGGCGCGGGGAATTCGTCGCAGACGCAACAGAAAGTCGGCGAGGTGACTGACCAGGCGAAGCAGCAAGCGGGCGAGGTCGTCGATCAGGCCAAGCAACAGGCGACGAGTCAGTTGTCCGCGCAGAAAGATCGGCTGGTGGACAGCCTCGGCACCGTCGCGGACGCGCTGCGGCAGTCGGGCAAGCACCTGCGCGAGAACGATCAGCAGGGCTTCGCGCAGTACACCGACAAGGCGGCGGAGCGGGTGGAGCAGTTTTCCGGCCAGTTGCGCGGCAAGGACGTGCAGGAGATCGTCCGCGATGTGGAGCGGTACGCGCGGCAGCAGCCCGCGATGGTGCTCGGCGGCGCGTTCGTCCTCGGTCTGCTCGGCGCGCGTTTCCTGAAGAGCACGGCGCAGCGCGAGGATGACGGCAATGCCAACGACTATCGTGATCGCGGCAATCAATCGGGCGGCTACCGGCCGGGCTACTACGCCCGCGCATACGGCGGGCGATATGGGGGCGGTGCGATGCCGGGCGGGTACGGCGCGACAACCGGTCCTACCGTCGGCGCAACGACGGGCCCATACGGCGGGCAGCACACCGGCGGCGCACCGACGGATCGGCCCGGCGCCGGTGGGACCGGGGCGGGCACGGGCGAGCGCAGCTGGTCGGTCCGGGGCACGGAGGCGCGCTGATGCAACAAAACAAGGACGACCGTTCAGTCGGGGAACTCCTCGGCGATCTCATGCAGCAGACCGGCATGCTGGTCCGGCAGGAGGTCAAACTCGCGACGACCGAACTGAGTGATAAGGCGTCGCGGGTCGGCAAGGACATCGGCGCCCTCGCGGTCGGTGGAGCGGTCGCCTACGCGGGCTTCCTCGCGCTTCTTGCGGCGATCATCATTGGGTTGGGCCAACTGGGACTACCCTGGTGGATCGCCGCTTTGATCGTCGGCGCGGTGGTCATGGCGATCGGCGGATTGATGGTCCAGAAGGGGCTGACCGCCCTGAAGCATCAGGATATGATGCCGCAGCAGACGATTACCTCCCTCAAGGAAGACCAGACATGGGCGAAGGAGCAGATATGATGGACGAGTACCGACGGCCGGACGGCCCGATGCCATTCACCGACGATACCGCGGCGGAGGGATCGGAGGAGATCCTGGTGGAGATCGAGCAGACCCGCGTCGAGATGAGCGGGACGATCGACGCGTTACAGGAGCGGCTGAATCCGGATCGCCTCAAGGAGCAGGTGGCGGAGGCGGTGCAGGAGCAGATCGCCGCAGCGAAGGAGCAGGTGACGGGGGCGGTGCAGGAACAAGTCGAAATGGTCAAGGGCAACATCCACGACGCGACAATTGGGAGGGCGGAAGAGATGGTCAGCAACGTCGGAAAGTCCGGTCTGGTTGAGACGATCAAGCAGAACCCCGTGCCTGCGGCGCTCGCCGCGCTCGGTCTCAGCTGGCTCTGGGCGCAGCGCTCCGGCGGGTCGTCATCTCGGGAGCAATATCGCTACGCTGGTGGCCGCACCTATTACGGCGGTGGCCAACCCTCATACGGGCGTGGCCAGGCATATCGCGCCGGATCCTACGGTTATGGACAGGGTCAGGGCTATTACGGCCCCGGCTCGCAGGGTGACGAGTCCCTCGGCGACAAGGTAGGCAACGTCGCGGGTCAAGCGCGCGACACGGTCGGTGACGTGACCGGGCAGGCGAAGGACAAAGTCGCCGACGTCGCGGGCCAGGCGAAGGAGCAGGTCGGGCAGCTCGCCGGCCAGGCGCAGGACCAAGTCGGTGAATGGGGCGGTCAGGTCCAGTACGGCGCGCAACGGGCGATGACACGCTTCGATCAGATGGTACATGAGAACCCGCTCGGCGTGAGCGCGGCGGCAATCGCCCTCGGCCTCGCGGTCGGCATGTCACTGCCTGACACCCCACTCGAAGACAAATTGGTGGGCGAAGCGCGTGATAACGTGATGGAGAAGGCGCAATCCACCGCGCAGGAGACGATGCAGAAGGTTGGGCAAGTCGCGCAGCAGGTGCAGCAGACCGCGACCGATACCGCGAAAGACGCGGCGCAGAAGCAGGGTCTGACGGGATCACCGCAGCAGAGCGGGACTCCGCAAGGTGCCACGAAGCAGCCGCAGAGCAGCTCGCAGCAGGCGAGTGGCACGCAAAACATGCCGAAGCCGCAGAGCTTGCAGCCCCCGCCACCGGTACGGACCACGACGCCGTAACACGGTCCGTATCTCCCGACACGAGCGCCGCGAACAGTACGTGTTCGCGGCGCCTTTTTGCGACCTCCTGTCGAATCGGTTCACCGAGACGCGGTGCGTCAGGCGGCCCGCCCATCCACCCCCCTGACATGCCGCCGCCTCCCCTCCCATCGCGTCTCTTTGCGTCACGGCCTTGGCGGACGATGTTAGCCGTTTCGTGGGGTGATCCCGGATCCTGCGGGCGGGCCCGTGTCCGTGGCATCGCACTTGCTGCACCGGGGAGGTCTCACCGTTGGACCGATGCAGAGATGGAGGCCAGGCGATGCCGGAGAAGCAGCAGGCAGGAAAGTCCGCCCCGATCAAGAGCGGGAACAAGGAACCACAAGGGAAAAGCCCGGACGATGAGAAAGAAGGCGTGACGTCGAAGGACGCCTCGGTCGTCACCCCCACAGAGCCGATCGATCCGAAGAGCCCGAAGCTGGTGACACCGTAATTGTGTGCCGCACCGAGAGGGCGTGCCGTGCTGCCGCTTTCGGGTGGCGGCTTGCTCTTCGAGCGGGGGCGGTCACGGCGAAGCCACAGAAAACGACCGCCTCAAAAAGGAAGGTCGGATGAGGCCCAAGGACGATGTCCTCAATCCGCTGCTTCGCATACCCGCTCGTGCTCTCGTGCGCGGCCGGATCATTGGTAGTTTCGACCCGGTTCGTCGACGGATGTGCTCACATGCGGCCGTCCCATTCGGACGGCGCCGCGACCTCGCCATCGCCCGCCTGCGCCGCGACGACACGCGGGCCGGGGAGATCGAGACCGACCGCACATCTTTCCACAGGGAGATGATGCGCATCGTCATCAAGGAGCGATCGGCGCGGACGCGGCTGCGGCTGCTGCACGGCGATGAGGGCTTCCCGCACCGCCCGTTTCGCACCGGATCTCTCGACGAACGGGACAGCGCACCCTTCAAAGAGCTTGTGAGACTCCACTCTGACGTCTCCTGAGCGAGGAGCGGGCGATACGCCGTGCCCCTTCATCGCGAAGGGCACCTGGGACGACCGACGCTCCGGAAAGGAGAGGCACCATGGCACCGTCGGCTGAGGAATTCGGCAAGCCAGAGAGCGACGATATGGGGAAAGCGCCCTCGCGCGGCACGGGGCGGACCGCCGGGATGCCGGCCGCCGAACGGGGGAGGAAGCGCGCCGAGCGGCGGGGAGCGAACGTCCACATCCAGGACGAGGACCAGGCGCCGACCGGCAAGAACGCGGGCGACGAGCGAGCGGCGACCGAAGCGAACGAGTCCAGAGGCCAGACGGGGTGAGCGCGCCCTGTCTCCTGAGCGCGTGTCTGGTGGGGTCAAGCGGGCACGGCGGCCATCTCGTCCGGCGGGCGCTGCAAAGCGGTTCCGATAATGGGGTTCGCGGAGCGTTATCTGGAACCGATGTCCTGCCTGCGATTCCTGGTTTGGACGTGATATGAACCCCTACAGGGACACTTAGATGCGATTCGCGGTATCCTTCTCTCGCATAGTAGAGGAGGGAAGCATGATCGCCGAGCATACATGTGCTGAACCGGGCGTCATCGCGCGGTGTTCGGAAACACTGGATG
>JAABUZ0100010538.1_pt1 | contig 10243 bp, 13 predicted proteins | sample 5562091 | NCBI WGS metagenome assembly JAABUZ01 (sample SAMN12813069, study PRJNA571459) | rock metagenome | isolation source: Antarctica rocks | place: Antarctica: Victoria Land, Linnaeus Terrace sud | collected 2015-12-21 | reverse complement strand
TATGACGGCCAGGGGTTTTGGCTGGCGCAGAAGCGGCTCTCGCAAGGACGGTTTCTGTGGTGGCCGAGTGGCTCCGCACCGGCCTGCCCGCTGGAAGCCTATCAAGCGCAGCTCCTGCTGGCTGCCGGGAACCCGGATACCCGGGCCGCTCCGCTCTGGCGACGTGTCAATGAGCCCTCCGCCTGAATCTGGCGGAGGAAAACGGTTGCGTGCGCTGGCCTCTTTTTGACACACTAAGGTCGCGGCCATGAAGCGGCTCCGACCACGAGTGAACATCAATCTGCCGGAACTGGACCAAGTGTTGGAACAGGCCCGGCAAGCTCCGCTGAGCGACCCGGATTATCAGAAGCTCAAGGACACCTTGCCTCTGCTCGTGGGATTACTGCCGCCGGCACGGAATACGGAAAAGACCAAGGCCGTGCCGGCGGACGTGGACACTCCGGTTACCGCCGGGTTGAGTACGGCAGAAGCCCCGCACCCTCGGCCATCCGGTCATGGGCGGAACGGAGCCGCTGCCTTGACCGGAGCGCGGAAAGTCGTGATCGCGCATGCCAGCCTGCAGTCGGGCTGTGGGTGTCCGGCCTGCGAGCGGGGCAAAGTCTATCGGCAGAAAGAACCCAAGCCGCTGATAAGGATCGTGGGGCAAGCACCGCTGGCGGCCGCCGTTTATGAGCTGGAGCGTTGGCGCTGCAATGCTTGCGGCCAGGTGTTCACCGCGGCCGAGCCGGAAGAAGTCGGCCCCGACCAGTACGACGAAACGACTGGAGCCATCATCGCGCAACTGAAGTACGGCAGCGGCATGCCCTTCTACCGGCTAGAAAAACTGCAGGCCAGTTTTGGCATTCCGCTCCCCGCCGCCACGCAGTGGGAGATTGTAGCCGAAACCGCCGAGTTGCTCCACCCAGCGCGGGACGAACTCATTCGGCAGGCAGCACAAGGAGAAGTGCTGCCTAATGACGATACCCGGATGCGGGTGCTGCGGCTGGCTCGCGAACCATCCGACCCGCGCACGGGTGTGTTCACCAGCGGCATTGTCTCGACCAAGCAAGAACAGCAGATTGCCTTGTACTTTACCGGGCGCCAGCATGCGGGCGAGAATCTGGCTGACGTGCTCCGCGAGCGTGCCGCCGACCTGCGCCTGCCGGTGCAGATGTGTGACGCGCTCTCGCGGAATGTGCCGAAGCTGTCGGGCGGCGTGGAGGTGTTGCTGGCGAATTGCCTGGCGCATGGCAGGCGGCAGTTCGTCGACATGCTGCCGAACTTTCCCGCCGAGTGCCGGTCTGTGTTGGAGCAACTCGGCCACGTGTACGGCTACGACGCGGAAGCTCGCAAACGTGGCTTAACGGCCGAGGAGCGGCTCCACTTTCATCAACAGCACAGCGGTCCGGTGATGGAGGAGTTGCATCGCTGGCTGGAAGCACAGCTGGCAGAAAAGAAAACGGAACCGAACTCAGGTCTCGGTCAGGCCATCACCTATTTGTTGCGCCATTGGCGCGGACTCACCGCCTTTCTGCGGGAGAAAAATGCCCCACTCGATAATAATTTGTGCGAACGGGCCCTGAAACGCGCCGTGCTGCACCGGAAAAATGCGCTCTTCTATCGCACGCGGCACGGAGCCGAAGTGGGTGATCTGTTCATGAGCTTGATCCACACCTGCGAGCTGTGCCGGGTGAACTCGTTCGACTACCTGACCGAACTGCAGCGGCACGCGCTCGACTTGGCCGCTCATCCCGGACGATGGATGCCGTGGAATTATCGGGAGACTGTGGCACAGAACGTCTGACGACCCGCCCGCCCCCCATAAAAGCTGTGATAAATTTTCGATCCGGACCATTTGCGCAGCTTTGCCGGAAACTCACAGTAGGTTCTCTGCTATTGGCAACCCCGGCCGGCTTTGGGTCTTGACGTGGAAACGACGCTTCCCGCGAGCGCGAATGCCGTGTTGCTGCCTCAGTTGTTGCACCCGCTGCTGGCCGACCCGAATGCCGCGTTGCTTCAGTTCTCGCCAAATCCGCAGCCAGCCGTAGGCGCCCCGACTCTCGGCATAGATCGCGCGGATCTGTACCAGCAAAGCCTCCTCGCTGAGATGGCGGCGTGAGTTGGCACTCCGGTGTCGGAAACAATGTTCAGGGTATCCCCCCGTGCGTATTCCGATCATGTGAATAAAGATTCCGGGAAATAGTGAATCACGATTCCGGAGTCAGTGAATAAACGCAACGCACTGGGCAACACATTTAGAGTCAAACAGATAGGGGTATCGTCGTCGTCGTTTTTGCCTTCCGTTTTTTATTCAGAATGAATCGGAATGCTCAATTCACATTTGCCGGAATCCGCAGTATCCGGCCACGCTGACACCCAGCACGCGGCATTGCACACGAATGGGCCACCGCTGCCGGTGCTGTCGAATAAAGGCGTACTTCACTGCCGGCCTTGGGCGAAGTACGCGGTCGCTTTTCCCAAGATGTCGCGCTCCCTCTTGACGCGTGCCAACTCGGCTCGCCAGCGACTGATCTCCCTCTGTTCGGCGCTGGGCACTCGGCTGCTGGTGAGCCCGACAATCGGCCTTGCCGCTGCGCTTTGACCCCATGGAAAAGAGTTTGCTCAGCCATGCCCATATCGCGTGCTGCCGCCGCCATACTCTGGCCCGATTCCACCAGCCGCACCTCCTCCTGCTTAAACTCCAGGGTGTAGCGCGCTCGCGCGGCTTTCTTTTTTTCTGTCATCCTTGCTCCTTTTTAGTCTGTCAGCAAGGGATACGTTTTACAGGGGCAAGCTTACGGTCAAGCTGCCACGATTTTGCAATGCTTGGTCATACTCGCACCAGTTCTTTATTTTGTATGCGCTTTGGGGAACTTGTGGCGACGTCCTTCGTTGACTTGATAGGGCATGTGGTTGCTCCGACAAGAATGTTCACCCTATCTTGCCATCTCCACCGAAAAGCCCTCGCAGGGATTTATGCACCAACGCCGGGCCGGGACGCTTTCAGCCTACCGCCGCTCTGCCTTGCTCCGTCTAGCAAATGGCCAAAATCGACGGTCACGGAGTGAACGCCTATTTTATTCACTCCCCTAATCTCACAGTGATGATCTCATGTCTTTCTTCCACCGTCGCCAACGAAACAAATCGTGTTCTCAGGGGACAGCGATTAAGGATCATAAAGTTGACCGTAGTAAGCCCGTCGGTTTGCATATATGTGAAACCCGCTTCCGCCTGCATCAGAAATAGATTCGGCTTAACGCGCCGAAATAATCGCGCGTCAATGTGTGGTACTCCAACGTTGGTTCCTGAGAAGCACTTGTTTATTACCTCAGCAAATTGTCTGTCATTAGCGGCTACTCTGCTCGGCCGTGGGTGACGAAGGGATTTAAACACCCCGGTACGGCGTTCAATAGGAAGCTTTGCGATGACACATCTTACAAAGAAATCATCATCTTCGCATCCCCAACCAGCGTACTTGTTAGAGAACCCATTGACCTCCGTAAATGCTTGCACCGTGCAAGTGACCACACCACCGATATAGTTCCGGTAGGGAAGTGTGAACCCAAATTGTTCAATGCGGTTGCTAATGTGACTGACAGCCAGCGGTCTACTATAATCACAATCGGTGCTAATTGGAAGCATGTCGATATCGTGGAACACGACCCAGCTGGCCTCGTTACGGCTTAGCTGAAACCCAACATTTAATAACGCGCCTCGATTGAATGGGCTAGCATCTGCCTGTTCTATCACAAGAACCCTAAACCTACAACTGCTCAGATACTGGGCTATATGCGGCATCCACGTCATTAAGTGTTCTGCGCGATCTCGATACGGAACAATGATAGTCATGGATAGTCCCCTCGCCTGCTTTGCGCCTCATGGATTTACCGGGAGAATTCGCCGCGGCTATGCGACTTATAGCAAAAGCAGTCGATGCCGATTTCGATACTCGGTAAGCAGCATACGATGTGACGAAACTTCAGGGCAAAAACCTTATAAGCATGGTAAACGATTTTCTTCGAAGCGGCCATCGCTTTACGCTGAATTTTACGCTGAAACACCCCTGGTAATAATGCCGAGCTCGGCATGAGCAGGAATCCTTCTGATAACGTCGGGGTAAACCGGCGTGGTGTTGTGAATGAAAGCGCCATACAAGAAAGGAGTAGCGACCCATCTTGGCCCCGAGCCCTGCGAGGGCGCTCCGCAAGGGCGCACTTGACGTGGACAGGGACATAAGCGGGCTGGCTGTTGAGCTCCGAAAACATAAATCCCGTATGGTCTGGAAATTCGATCTGCTGGCAACAGCGCTGATTACTGACCTTGGTCAGGCTCGACCATAAACTATGGAGATGCCCCGAGTTCTCGATCCGTTCCGGTTCCTGCTGTTTGCCCTCGCCGGCTGGATGAACCAACAGCAATGGCACATGATCGAGTACCTGCGCGAGGAGAACCGGGTGCTGCGCGAGCAGCTCGGCGGACGGCGATTGCGATTTACGGATAACCAACGCCGTCTGGCGGCGAAAGCCAAAGGGCTCGGACGAAAGATTCTCTCAGAGGTCGCCACTCTGGTCACGCCCGAAACGTTGCTGGCCTGGCATCGCAAACTGATCGCGCAGAAATACAATGGCAGTCGGAAGCGCGGACTCGGGCGTCCGCGCACGGCGCAAGACATAGAAGCTTTGGTGGTTCGCCTGGCAGAAGAGAACCGAGAGTGGGGCTATCGCCGCCTGCAGGGCGTCTTGTCCCATCTGGGTCACAAGATCGCCCGCAGCACGATCGCGGAGATTCTTAAACGGCACGGGATGGAACCGGCACCCGAACGGAGTCGCAAAACGACCTGGAAAGAGTTTCTCACCCGGCATTGGGAATTGATCGTGGCGGCGGATTTCTTCACGGTGGAAGTGTGGACCCGACGAGGGTTGCAGCGCTTCGTCGTTCTGTTCTTCCTCGAGTTGTCGACCCGCCAGGTCGAAATCGCTGGCATCGCCTCGACCGCGAATGGATTGTGGATGAGCCAGATGGGCCGGAAGGCCACCGATGCCGTGGACGGAATCCTGCTGGGCAAACGCTACCTGATTCACGATCGAGACCCACTGTTTACGACCGAGTTTCTGAGTCTGCTCACGAGTGTGGGAGTGAAGTCCGTCAAGCTACCGCCGCGGTCTCCGAATCTCAATGCCTACGCGGAACGATTCGTGCGCACCATAAAAGAATCCTGCCTGGACCGCCTGATTTTGTTTGGAGAAAATTCATTACGAACCGCGATCCAAAACTTCGTGGCCCATTATCACACCGAACGCCACCACCAGGGTTTAGGGAACCGACTCCTCCGCCCCGAACCGGGCCATCTGGGAAATACAGGTATGGTCCAGCAACGTCAGCGACTGGGTCGCATGTTGAATTACTACTACCGCGCTGCCGCCTGAGTGGGATAGCATTTGATTTTCCAGACCATACGGGAGTGGAAGCGCGTCACGCATGAGGAGGGTTTACCGCAATTCAGTGCGACGCCTTCCGTCGATATCAGGCCGGCAGGGGCGGGGGTGGACATTGTGGTGCGGTACATAACGCGGGCAGGAGTGCGGCTGGAAACTCGGAACCGGCTATTTGGGACGGTAGTGGAGTTAATGCTCGGGGCCCGGGAGGTAAGCGAGAAGGGCGAGGCGGGGGCGTGAGTAAAAGGGTGAAAGTCCATGAGTCGGGGCCACTGTTTCCAAAAGGTCTTTCGCCACTCCGTTGCCTATCACTGTCCCCGTTTTTAAACCCTTTAATAGTGCTGTAGGGGCCAAGCATCCGGCGTTACTTTCAGCCCCAAGCTATGGCTTTCCCGAGCAAGGGTCCTGAGGAGAACAGCAATTTCCGGGGGCAAACGGATCGATGAATGGAGCGGCTGGCTACTTCAGCGTGGGCCGGAAAACTGATACCGCTGGCGAAACGTGTTTTCTCGTTTGTCATGGGATACCCGAGTGCCCGTTTGCCCCCGGAAATCTACGCTCTCGAGCCACACGCTGTTGTGCTGGCATTACCACAGAGTCTCGATGTCGTATTTCTGGATGGTTTGGTCCCGCGTCACGAATGTGAGCCGTTCCATCTTCGCTTGTGCCATCAAGAGTCGGTCGAAAGGGTCTTTGTGCAATCCTTCCAGCTCAAACGCTTGATACAGGTGCTGTGCTGAAACGGGAACGGGGATAACGCGCAGCCGCTTACAGTACTCCTGCAGTTTCGTCGCCGGATCCCCACGCAGATCGATTTTCTTCTTGCGTGCCTTGATCAGCAGCTCCCAAACGGTGGCCGAACTCAGATGCAGCTGGCTGGCTTCGCTCTCGAGCAGGCCTCGCATTCTCGGGGTCAGCTGCTCCGGTTCGCTGGCGGCCCAGAGGAAGGCATGGCTGTCGAGCAGCAGGCCCCTACTCAAAGAATTCCTCGAACGTGATCGGCTCGTCCCACCCGGGCAGCAGTTTAATTTCTCCGCGGGCGAACCCGAGTTGTCTCGCCCCGCCCTCGATCCGATCCGGAACTACTCTGGCTACCGGCTTGCCCCGGCGGGTTAGCACGATCTCCACGCCGGTCTGCTCGACGTGCTCCAGGATCTCGGACAGGTGAGTTTTGGCATCCCCGACGTTGTAGCTGTTCTTCTCGAGGTCATGTTTCGGGTGTCGTTGTTTTTTCAGCTTTTTTATGGACGGGGTCGGTGGCTTACCTTTGGCGACAGGCATAAACTTGATTGTGACCAAGATTGTTGGTCAAGTCAAACTACAAGGATGATAATAGCGCTTATCGTGCGTTGGAAAGAGGGGCATTTTGCGCGCGGGCGCAGGAACGTAGATCATTGACCATCAGGGAGTTGAGCGCTGCAGATCACGGAACTGCCTCACCAGATGCCGTAATTCCTGTGCCTGCGCACGGGCTTCTTTTGAATACAAACCATGAACCGTCCGCGCTGCTTTGATGCGCTCAATGCCAGCCGCTGTTCGCGGACCCGTTGATTTCCCGCCATGCAAGTGGCAGCGGCCGTTCGGCATCGGCGCGCGCCGGCAGGGGCTGCCTTGCCGGTTTTTAGCGCCGCAGCGCCAAAAATTGCCGTTTTTCCGTTCATTCATGGGGTTCTCCCTCGTTTTTTGTCCGCAACCCCTCCACCCCCGGGGTCACGTTGCCTACAATGGCGTGGCCGCCAGCGCCGATGTAGATATGTTCCACCGTGACTTTTTGCTGCCCCGTTTGACCTTTCAACTTAGCCATCATTTCGGCTTGTGACAAACTCAGCCGCATCAGCCGAGTCGCACGACTAGCTAATATCTCGTGGGTTTCAGTCACGAACTCATCGTCTCCGGCAGCTCGATTTAGGTTGCTCATCGCGGCGAAGTGCGTGCACACCGACTGGATGGCAAGTTGCGCTTGTAATAAATCTTGGGGCTCGTAAGCCTCCAGCATCGAAATGCAAACAGATAAGGCCTCGGCTCGTGAGAGTTGACCGTATTGCGCAACAGCGGCGTTCAATTGCCCGATGAGTGCTTCGGCTACACGTAGATTTTTGGTCTTACAGGCATCCATCATGCGTTGCTTCACTAACTTTTCGTTCTCGACCCGTACGATGCGCGAATTGTTTGGATCTGCCTCCGCTACAATCGGGGACAATTCCGTCGAAGGGGTAGCCAGCACCAGCGCTCCGCCGGGCTGCTCCGCCCTCGCGAGCTGCTTCACTGGCTTTGCCGGTAAAGCTTCTTTCTTTGTTTTGCCTGCTGAATTGTCCAAACTTACCTCCAAAAGCTTTGTCTAAAGTGGTCTTTTATTGCCAGTGCCCCGGTGATTGTTTGCCAAACTTTGCCGGTTTTGCCCTTTCTGGTGGTCTCAAGGCCGCTAAATAGGCCAAAACTTTGCCAAAGATTGCCGGTTTTGCCGGCCGCAAAAGCAAATTTCTACCTTTACGCCGCATCCCTTACGCTTTTCGAAGTTTTAGAAAATTTTTGAAAAATTTCTAAAAAACGAAAGCCAGCTTCTACGCCGCCAATTCTTCCTGCTGCCGCATCAATTCCGCGCGCCACTGCCAAGCCCGGAACGATTCGTCGGGCTGCTTCAGTGGGCACTTCCGGATGAGATAATCCGCCGGAAGGTCGGCATTGTCGAGAAATTCGATCTCGTAGTGAGTGAGACCAATGGCAGCCAACGCTTCACGGAGTTCCCGGCCCCACAAATCCTTCCACACACCAACCACCATTCCGCCGGTGCCCGGCAATAGATGGCAACCAGCCAACGTTAACAGCGCGGCAGCTTGTTCTTCTTTTGTGCTCATTTCAACTCCTGTATTCCGCATGGCAGGTAAGGTATGTAGGGTGTGGAGGCAAAACTGGCAAAAGTCGAAGCTGTTCGTTTTCAGAAAGTTTCCCGGTTTACCATACACAACCTTCCACTATAAGAAAACCGCATTAGTAATGTATTCCATCTAACTTACTTTCACGAAAAACAGCCTCCAAGGGGTGTAGTCGTGTAGCCTTGTGTAGGGCAAAAGGAACAAAAGATTTCATCCGCGCGTATAAGAAAACTTTGCGGTTTTGCCATACACCGCCCTACACCCCTACACAGATCCCGAATCTTGGGATTTCAGTCGAAGCCCCAATCCTTCGACCATGATTCCGGCATTGTCCCGTTTGTAAAGGAAGTTTTTGGCTTCCAGTAGGTGCTTAAAAGCCTCGTTATTGATGATCTTCTGCTGATGGTTTTCTTGTGCCCACGAGCAGTATTCGCCGTAGAGTGCTTTGGACCGTGCCCTAAACTGGGAGCCGGCGACACAGCGTTCCTCCAAAAAGTCTTTCAGCGGGTCCATCTCTTTCCGGTATTCATCTCGCGCGGCATCTGTCTCCATAGGTCGTTGTAGTCCGTTTTGATACCACCGTGTTGCGCCATCGACCAACCAAACCAGGATGCCTTCCGCTTCGTCTTTTAATTTGTCGGGAAGCTGAACATCTTTCTCGTCACCGGCAATGGTGACTTCAAAGGGAATCAAGTGCAGACGATTCCAAATCGCGTTCTCTGTGCCGCGGATGACGGGCCTGTGGTTGCAGTCCATCCATAGGTGATGGGATTCCTTAAACTCAATGGAATTTTCGTATTTCCTGGTTGCCGTGATTTTCCCATCCTCCATACCCTGAGTGATTCGTTTCAGTTTGCCTTCGGCTAGGCGCTGCCCCTCTTCGGTTTCGCTCGTTTGTGCAAACCGTGCGCCACGTAAGCGGGCCAGATCGGATTGACTGTTGTTGGTCTCCTGCTTGGTCATCAGCGTGTTGATGTCTAAGACCACAGAGTATTCTTCCGCAATGGATCCGATAGTAGACAACATGGTGGATTTGCCGTTATCACCCTTTCCAAAGCACATAAAAACGGCCTTTTCGCGGACTTTCCCTGTCAGCGAATACCCGAGAGCGCACTGGAGATAACTGACCATTCGTTCGGCCCGTTCCATTCCGCATTCGGAAGCGTCTGGGCCGCCGCCCATAATTCTGTCGAGAAATCTCATCCAGGTATCCGCGCGTGCTTCCGGTCGGTATGGATACTGAATCAGTTTCGTGAGGAGGTCTTCTCGGCGATGTTTCCGGAACTCTCCGGCGGCAACATCATAGGTGCCGTTTATGAAGTTAATCAAGTAAGGATGGCTATCAAGCTGATCCGGTTCCACATAGATATCGCTTTCCGCCATTTTGAGAAGTGCAGTAATCTTGTTCTCGTTAAGGCTCAGCATGGCGAACTTCTGTGCTTTCTCGTTGCTAGATGAAACAGCCTGCTTATAAAACCCGATCATCGCGAGTTTAGCTTTTCTTCTGGCCTGTCCGGTGAGATCCACTTTCCATCGCCGCCCATCCCACGCCAGCCAGCATTTCATCGCGTGGCAATAGCAAAGTCCGTGCCCGAAGAGCGCTATTAATCGTTGCGCATTGCCATGGTCATTAAGCGTTTCGAAACTTAAATCAAAAGGCGGAATTTGTCCCGATGGTGGACCCTCGGAATCATCAGGCGGCGGTGCCAAGGATTCCTCGACTTTTGGCGCAGGCTGACTGATGGGCGTTACGTTACCGTTCCGATAAGCTCCGTTACTAGTGTTCTGTCACGTTTGGATTATAGGGTAGAGGCGTTTGAGTTTGGTCTGTGCGTCAGCAGTGGTGAACTGCCAATCGATACGCTTGCTGGCGGCATTGCGCTGCTGCGTCCAAGCCTGTATCTCGCGGCGTAAGATCTCGGCATTTCCGATCCGCCGGTCCAGGCATTGGCGGCT
>JAABUZ0100010534.1_pt1 | contig 10251 bp, 10 predicted proteins | sample 5562091 | NCBI WGS metagenome assembly JAABUZ01 (sample SAMN12813069, study PRJNA571459) | rock metagenome | isolation source: Antarctica rocks | place: Antarctica: Victoria Land, Linnaeus Terrace sud | collected 2015-12-21 | reverse complement strand
GCTGACCGTGGGCGAGACCTGCCGCCAGCAGGCGCGCAGCGTCCTCCACTACCTCGCCGACGCCCTGGACGCAGCCCGAGCCGGCCGACCCGCGCCTCAACTCCTGCCAGCGCGCTGAACGCTTACGTCCGGTCGACTACTCCGTCCGGATCCGTAAGTGAACAGTGTTGCGTCTAACCGAGCCTTGACAGCGATGGTAGAACGTTGTCCACGCTGATCGCCGCCGGCGCCCCGCGCACGGCGATCAGCCGGTCGAGCACCTGCACCACGCGCGTCCCGGGCAGCGACGTGTCGACCTCGATGCCCAGACACTCGCGCGTGAAGTCGTCCACAACGATGGTCAGCGCGCGGAACACGCGCCCGCTCGCGGTCGTGTCGCGCACGAACTCCATCGACCACCGGACGTTCGGCGCGTCGGGCGCGGGGCGCTCCACGCGCGCCTGCGCGGCGCGCTTGCGCGAGCGACGGCGCACGGCCAGCCCCTCCTCGCAGTAGAGGCGGTGGACCAACTTGTGGTTCAGCGTGTGGCCCTCGCGGGCGAGCAGCACCGCGAGGCGCCGGTACCCCCGGACGGGGGCACCCAGCGCGGGCGTTCGGCCGCCAGCTCCCGCAGGCGCGCACGCACGGCCGCGTGCGTCGGCCGGCGCGCCTGATAGCGATGCGTCGCGCGCGCCGCGCCGACCAGCCGGCACGCGCGACGCATGGTCGTACCCAAGGCCTCGGCGGTCTCCTGCGCCACCCTGACGGCCGTCCGCCGGTGGCCAGAAGACCACCCCTCGGCCGTCACCACGGTTTTCCCAGCAGCTCCGTGAGCACGCGGTTGTCGAGCGCCTGCTCCGCCACGAGCTGCTTTAGGCGCCGGTTCTCTTCCTCCAGCGCCTTCAGCCGCTTGGCCTCGCTCACCTGCATCCCGCCGAACTTGCGCTTCCAGCGGTAGGAGCGGCGCGAACGTCGGCTCCGTGATCCCGTGCTTGCGGCAGAGGTCCGGGACCTTCGCGCCGCGCTCGTGCTCCTGCAACACGCCCACGATCTGGGCGTCACTGAATCGGCTCGTCTTCATCAGTCCTCTCGATGAGGACTGTCATTCTACGTGGCTCAACTCTCGGGGAGCAGGTCATCGCGGCGAGGAAGTCGCCCGGCAGTTTCTCTTTGTGCAGCGGCTGCAGGAAGGAAGCTGACGCTCCATCTTTCGATCAGTGCGAGGACCACTTCGCACGACGCTGTACGCGGGCCGAGATCGGCCATTGCTTAAACGCGCGGACGCCCCCGGCGAGCACCGCTCGCCGGGGGCGTCCGCGTCCGCGACGCGCGTCAGAAGGCGTAGCTGGTCGCGCAGCCGCCGCTGTTCGCGTTGACCCAGTTCTGCTGCACGAGGAAGTGGTACCCGTTGTACGACTGGTTGTAGGTGCCGCTGCTCGAAGATCCGGTCGACGCGCCGGTGGCCGTCGTGCCCCACGTCCAGGCGCACTTGTCGGCGTTCTCGTTGCCGCGGCTGTCGTACCACGCGTTCCCCATGTCGTCCGTGGTCGTCTCCTCGATCTCGTGCGCGAGGGTGTTGAGCTCGGAGTTTGCGGCCTTGTCAGCGTTAGGGGACGCGAACTGGGACGTGCAGCCACTCGGGTACTGCTGGTTGTACGGCATCGCGGCGTAGAAGAACGTGTCGCTCGTGCCGCTCACCGTGCCGTGGGTGTGGTAGGCGCAGTACTGCGAGCCGAAGCCGCCGCCGAGGTTCACTCCCCTGCCCGTGAAGATCGCGTAGACCGTGCTCCCGTCGTAGGTGAGCTTGCCATTGCTGATTCCCCAGTTGATCAGGGCGATCATCTCGGCGTCGGTCGGGCTTGTCGTCGGCAGCGGAGCGGGCCCACTCGCGTTGGTGCTGCCGGTCGTGTTCCAATAGCCCGTGTAGGCGACCGTGGGCGTGATCGGCGCGGTGGTCGTCGAGCTGGTCTGACCGTAATACGAATGATTGATGTTGAAGTAGCTCTTATTCGCGCCCACGTCGGTGATGCTGCCGAGGCTGCTGAGGAACGTGCCGATGAGCGAGCCGTCGCCCGTTCCTGCCCCGGTCCCGCTCGGCAGTTTGGCATACCCGTTGGTGTCGACTGTGGCGCCCGCGGGCAGGTTCCAGTAGATCGCGACGACCTTCGTGCCGCTCTGGAGCACAGTCCCGCCGTGGAAGCTGATCCCGGTGCCGCTGCTCGGCCGGGCGTAGCGCACCGCCCCGGTCGCCGCGTCCTCGCGCGCGAAGTACTCGCGCGTGTGGAACTCGTGGCGCGGGTTATTGAACTCGGAGCTCGCCTTGCTGAACGAGGTGCCGGCGGCCGTGACGGACGACGTCGGCGCGGTCACGCCGTCGGCGCAGGCCGTGAGGGCGGCGAGGGTCGCGAGGGCGACGGACGCGCGGACGGTGCCGCGACGAGCGGTCGAGGAACGCAGGGGCATGACGGGGCAGGAAGGGGGCGGGAACACGCCGTCCGGGCTCGGGGCGGCGTGCCTCCAATACTCCCCGAGGAACACACGTTTTGGATCCAGCCCTGCGTTAAGAACCTACAAAGAGCGGGTCGGGTGCGGACCTTTCGTCACGTCAGCCCGCGAGCCGCGCGACGCGGCGGCGCGCGAACGGACCGGCGCCGAGGGCGCAGAGCACGAGCGCCGTGCGGTACGGAACGCGCGCCGCCCGCCCCAGCGACGTCGCGAGGCGCGGGGCGTGGCGCGCGATGGCGGGGAACGCCCAGCGCGGGTCGTCGAGCGTTTGGGACGCGAGCGCGTCCCGGAGCGGCGCGTGGCGCACGGCCGGGCGGTCGAGCGCGGCGCAGAGGAGGTCCGGCCAGCGCGGGGCGAGGCGCACGGCGCGGCGCCACGTGCCGAGCGCGAGGAGGTACTTGTGCGCCGCGGCGCGCCGGACCGCGGGCGGGTCGGCCGCGGGGGCGCCCGCGTGGAGCGCGCGCGCGAGCGCGAGCGTGTCGGCCAGTTCGGGCCCGGCCGGGTCGGCGTCGCAGGCGCGCGCGACCGCTTCCGCGGCGTCGGGCGGGCAGCGGCCTAACGCGTGCGCGATGAGCACGAGGTCGCGCAGGTGGCCGCGGCGGAACGGGTGGTGGACGACGCTGTGCCGGAGCAGGAGGAGGACGGCGGGGGCGCCGTCGAGGCGGCGGAGCGCGCGGCAGCCGGCCAGCGGCGCGGTCGCGGGCCCGGCGCCGCTATAGACCACATGCGTGTGCAGCTCGACCGGGATCCCGCCGGGCCTGGCGAGCGCGCCGCCGGCCGGCGCGGGTTCGTAGCCACGGGCCGCGAGCACCGCGGCGAGCGCCACGGCCGCATCGCCGCCGACGAGCAGGTCGAGGTCGCCGAGGTCGAGGGGCGTGCCGTCGGCGAGGGCGGCGCCGCCCTTGAGGACGACCGGGGCGATGCCTAACGCGGCGGCGACGCCGTCGAGTTCGGCGAGCGCCGCGCGCCCGGCGAGCACGCGCTGCAGCTCGCGCGCCGCCGCCGCGTCCGCCGCGTCGCGCGCCGCGGGCGCGAGCGCGTCCCACGTCCCCGCGCGGCGCAGGGCGCCCGCGAGCGGCAGCGCGCAGCACTCGGCCGCGAGGAACAGCCGCCAGGCGTCGGCGCTCTGGCCTAACGCGGCGCGCTCGGCGGGCCCGGGCGCGCGACCGGCGAGCACCGAGAGCGCGGGGGCGCGGAGCGCGAGGGCGCCGCGGACGACCGCGTCGCGCGCGGCCCGCCGCGCGCGCGCGGGCGGGCGATCGCGCGGGCGCCCGATCAGGCGCACGCGACGAGCGGGGCGAGCACCGCGGCGAGCGGCGCGGGGCGGCGGAAGGTGTCGGGGCCGAGCCGGAGCGCGGCCCCGGGGCGCGCGGCCGCGCGTTGGAGCAGGGCGAGGAGCGCCGGCGCGGCGGTGGGGTCTGCGGCGAGCCACGGCGACTGGCGAACGAGCGCGGCGAGGCGCGCGGGCGCGTCGAGCGGGGCGAGGGTAGTCGCGGCGTCGGCGTCGACGCGCGGGCAGAGCACGCCGCCGAGCGGGGCGGCGAGTCGCCAGCGTCCGGGCCAGCGGGCGAAGGCGTCGACGTCACGCCGCGGGCCGCCGGCCGGCGTGCCCGCGTCCCACCCGGCGTCGAGGTGGAACACGCGCGGCCAGCCCTCGACGACGAGTCCCGCGGCGGACGGCTGCAGGATCGCGTGGTCGTCCGCGCAGTAGTGCCAGCCGGCGTCGACGAGGGTGGCGCAGGTGGTGGTCTTGCCCGCGTGCGTGTCGCCGACGAGCAGCCACGCGCGCCCGTCGGGGGCGATGAGCGCGGCGCCGTGCACGAGGGCGCGCCCGAGGCGCCCGAGCAGGTAGGCGGTGGCGAGGAGGAGCATCGGGTGGAGCGTCGCGCGCGGGGGCTCCGGGAACGCGTCGGCGGGCGCGGTGAGCGTCGCGTGCCGTCGCGCCAGGTCGACGACGCCGGTCCACCCCGCGCCCGAGGCGGTGCCTAACCGCATGCGCTCGCCGTCGCGCCAGAGCCGGAGGTCGCCCGCGACGAGGTCGGGGCGGCGCGCGGGGGACGCTGCCGCGGGCGCGGCGCGCGGGGCGACACGCACGACGAGCCGGGCCGCGGGCGCGGTGGCGCGCGGGCGCGCGGCGAGGCGGAGGTGCGTCGGGAGCCACGGCGCGACGGCCGCGGCCAGTTCGCGGTCGACGCTCAGGGCGAGGGCGCCGTCCCCGGTGAGCGCGGCGTGCAGGGGCGGTGCGGCCGACGGCGGATCGTGCGTCATGCGGGCGTACCGGCCGTGCGACCGAGCACGGTGTACGCGTCGGGCTCGCCGCCGTCCGTGGCGCGGCAGCGATAGCCAGGACAGTCGACCCAGGCGTGCGCGGCCACGGCTCCGCCGACGCGCGCGACGCCGAGGCGCAGGGTGGCCGGCATGCCGAGTCCGCGGAGGACGAGGCACTCCGCAGCCGCGCGGTACAGGCACGTGTTCCGCCACCCCGGGAGGCGCTGAAGGGTGCGCAGGGCGGCGAACGCGGCGGCCGTCGCGCGCCGGGCGACCGCAGCCGTCGTGCGGTTCGGGGCCGGGGTGGCGCTGCCGGGAGGCGTGAGCAGCGCGTCGAGCGCGCGCCCACGCACCGCGAGCGGCGCGCCCATGGCCGCGGCGAGGCCGCGCGCGATGCTCGGCATGCCGATCACGCCGGCGTGACGAGCGCGCGGGCGCGGAGCTCGGCGACCAAGGCGTCGTACCCCGCGGCCGCGTCGGCCGCACTCACGTCGAACGTCGCGACGAGGCGCGCGACGGCGGCGTCGCGCGGGTCGCGCGCCTCGACGCTCTGCCAGATGACGGCGCCGGTGTCGTTGAGCTGGAAGTACGACCGGCTCTGCAGGTCAAGGAGCACCGCGCCGCCGTCGAGGTGGGCGGCGAGGGCGTGGGGCGAGGGGGCGAGTGTGGCGGGCATCTCGGTGCGGGGATGAGTCAACGAACGACGGCCGGGTGCGCGGCGCTGCCCGGGCCGGTCGGGATATCGTGGACGAGGTCGGGCGCGCGCGGGTCGAGCCAGCAGAGGCGCGAGCCGGCGCGCGAAAAGGCGGTGAACACGACGCGGCCATCGGGCAGCCACGCCGCCTGTCCGACCGTGCCGTCGGCACGGGTGAGCTGCGTCGCGGTCCCGGTCGCGAGGTCGACGCTGAACAGTTCGCCCGCGCCGGCGCGCGTGGAGGTGACGACGAGCCGGCGGCCGTCGGGGCTCCACGCCGGCTCGACGGTCGCGGACGCGCGGTCGGGGGAGGCGCCTAACGCCGCGGCGGGGTCGGGCGCCGCCGCGTTCGGCGCCGCCGGAGCGACGAGGAACACACCCGCGTCGCCGCCACGTGTCGACATGAACGCGACGCGGCCGCCGTCGGGCGCCCAGGCCGGCGCGCCGTCGACCGCGCCCGGCCACGCCGCGGCGGCCGCCGGCGTGGGGGCGCTTCCGTCCGCCCCGGACCACCAGAGGCGGCGCGTGCCGGCGGTGTCGCGGACGTAGGCGAGGCGCCGCCCGTCGGCGGACAGCGCGGGCTCGACGAGGTTGTCGGTCGTGGCGGTGATCTGCCGCTCGCCGGTGCCGTCGAGCGCGATGGCGAAGAGCTGCGCGCGGCCGCCGCGGTAACTCGTGAAGACGACCGTACCGCCCGCGGCGGTGGGGTGCTGGTCGTCGGCGGGGTCGGTCGTGAGGCGGGCGAGCCCGCGGCCGTCGAGCGCGACGCGCCAGACATCGCGGTTGCCACCCTGCAGCAGGTCGAAGACGAGGGTCGGCGGCTCGGCGACCGCGAGCACGCCGACGCTCGTCGCGGGTGGCGCGGACGCGGCGCCGCGCAGCGTCGCCGTCACGGCCAGGGCGCCGGCCTGGCGCACGCGGAGCCAGCCGCCCGGCGCGACCTCGGCGGCGGACGCGGGCGACACGGTGAGGCTGTCGACGGCGAGCGTGTCGGTGCCGCGCGTGACGACGACGCGCACCGAGTCGCCGCGTTCGATCCGCCCGTCGGCGCGTCCGTTCGCGACGGCGGCGAAGCCGACCGTCACGGCCCGCGCTCCTGCGCCGGCGGGGTCGACGATCCCGCGCTCCCCTGCCCCGCTGCCGCCACAGCCGAACACGGCGGCGGTCAGCGCGAGCCGGGCCAACACGCGTGTGGTCGGCGCGAGCGGGGGGCGTGCGACGAAGGGAGACACGTGGCTCGGGACGCCCGCCGTGGCGTGCGCGCAACAGGGGGGATGACGCTCAAACGCGCCCAGATCCGGTGTGACGCACGCCCCGGTGTGGCGTCCCTGCGACAGTCCCTGCCCCTTTCCGTTCCGGCCTCCGCGCCCCCTGTCGCATGTCCGTTCGTACTTCCGTCCGCCGACTCGTCGTCGCCGCGCTCGCGCTGGCCCTGGGCGCGTGTCAGGACGCGCCGACCGCACCCCGCCCGACGCCCGTTGTATCGGGGACGGCCATGCCGCGCGGCCAGGCGCTCGCGTGCACGGTCGACGTTCGCACCCGAACGCTCGGCTGCGCCGCGGTCGCGCCGGCCGGCGCGACCGCGGACGCTGGCGGACCGCGACGCGCGCTCGTCCTCGGCGGGCAGGGCATCTACGTCAAGCTCGCGGCCAGCGCGACGACCTACTCGGGCGACACGCTCCGGGTACCCATCGCGGTGCAGAACCTCTTGCCGCAGCCGCTCGGCACAACCGACGGCGTGAGCTACGACGGACGCGGCGTGACGGTGTTCTTCCAGCAGACGCCCGCGACGACGGGCGGCTCGGGGACCGTGACGGTGCTCAACGCGGACACGACCGGCACGTACACCGCGGCGGGGCAGCCCGCGTTCGTGTACCGACAGCTGCTCGCGGGAAACCAGACCACGCCACAGCACGATTGGCTATTCTCGGTCCCGAACTCGGTGTCGGGGTTTCAGTTTCTGGTCTACGTGCAGGCACAGGTCCCCGACGAGTCGATTCCGATCAATCCGCCGCCGGCGCACGCGTTCTCGACGACCGCGGTCGCGGGGATCGTTGGCGGAGGGCTGTACACGTGCGGGCTGCGCCCCAGCGCGGGCGTGTACTGCTGGGGCAGCGTGACCGTGCCCGGCGACACGGGAACGATGAACGCCTCGATGTCGGCGGTCCCGCTGCTCGTGCCCGGGAGCGCGGGCGCGGTGGCGCTCGCGCCGAACGCCGGCGGGGGCCACGTGTGCTGGCTCACGAGCGCGGGGTCGGCGGCGTGCGTGGGCGACAACACGTTCGGCCAGCTCGGCGACGGCAGCACGAGCTTCGGCGCGACGCGGCGTGCGGTCCGGATGCCGGCCGGTGTCACGGCGTTCAGCCGGCTCGTCGCGGGCGTCCAGCACACGTGTGGGCTGACCGGTGCGGGCGCGGTCTACTGTTGGGGGTTCAACGGACTCGGCCAGCTCGGGAACGGCACGACGAACGACGACAGCATGGCGGTCGCCGTGCAGATGCCGGGGGGCGTGCACTTCGTCGAGATCGCGGCGGGCCAGCTCCACGGCTGCGGGGTGACGGCGGCCGGGGCGGCGTACTGCTGGGGCTACAACGGATACGGCCAGCTCGGGACGGGGACGACCACGGACGCGCTCGCGCCGGTGCCGGTGCAGCTTCCCGGCGGCGTGGCGCTCACGCGCCTCGCGGGCGGGGGCAATTTCACGTGCGGCCTCACGGCCGCCGGCGCGGCGTACTGCTGGGGCGAGAACGCGATGGGGCAGCTCGGCGACGGGACGACGACCACGCGCGGCACGCCGGCGCCGGTGCAGCTGCCGAGCGGCGTCGCGCTGACGCAGATCGCCGCGGGCGTGGACCATGCGTGCGGGCGGGCGAGCAACGGGTCGGTCTACTGCTGGGGCAACGGCGGCAGCGGCCAGCTCGGCGACGGAACGTTCACGTCGCAGCGCACGCCTCTGGCCGTCCCGCTGCCCCCGGGCGTAGTGGCCGCCCAGGTGAGCGCGGGAGGCAGCATCGGGACCGGCGGCGGGATCGGGCACAGCTGCGCCCTGGCGACCACCGGGGCGGCGTACTGCTGGGGTTCCAACGCCTACGGCCAGATCGGCGACGGCACGAACGGAGGCGGCGGGGTGGGCGCGGATCGCGCGACGCCGACCGCGGTGCGGATGCCCTGAGTACGTCGCCGGTGCGCGGCGGCCGATGCTTCGGCGCGGGGAATCGCGCGAGGATGGCGCCGCGTCAGCGGCCGGCGGCCGCGGGGCCGTGGGGCGGCCGGCCGGGCGCGTCGGCGAGCACGTAGGCCCAGACGGCGAAGGTCGCCACGCAGCGCGCCACGTCGGCGGGGTCGAGCTTGTCGGGCGTGTCGGCGTTGGTGTGGTGGTACCAGAAGTAGCGCGAGCCGTCGACGTCGAGCGCCGCGCCGGGCACGCCGGCGGTGAGGAGCGGGTCGATGTCGGCTTCGCCCTCGCCGGGCGCGGCCGCCGACGCGCCTAACGCGCGCAGCAGGCGGCCGACCGGGGCGACCTGCGCGACGGCGGCCGGGGTGCCGGCGAGGCGCATCCCGCTCGGGCGGAAGACGCCGTTGTCGCTCTCCATCGCGAAGACGTGTTGGGCGAGCTCGCCGCGGTGGGCGGCGAGGTAGGCGCGGCCGCCGCGCGTCCCGTTCTCCTCGTTGGTCCAGCCAACGACGCGGATCGTGCGCCGCGGGGTGAGGCCGAGCCGCTTGAGCAGGCGCACCGCCTCCCACGCGGCGACGAAGCCGCCGAGGTCGTCCATGGCGCCCTGGCCGACGTCCCAGGAGTCGACGTGGCCGCCTAACACGACGACCTCGTCGGGCCGCTCGCGGCCGACGAGCTCGGCGACCACGTTGCGCGAGGGGGCGTCGGGGAAGGTGCGTGCGCCGAGCCGCAGGGTGATGGTGGGTGCGAGGCCGCGGTCCTGGAGGCGGTGCATGAGCATCGCGTCCTCGACCGTGACGGCCGCGGCGGGGATGCGCGCGACGGCGCTGTCGTAGCGCAGCGCGCCGGTGTGGGGCGAGTCGATGGAGTTGGGCGTGACCGAGCGGACGAGGGCGGCGACGGCCCCGGCGCGGGCGGCCGCGGCGGCGCCGAGCCCGCGGTAGCGCACGGTCTCCTCGTACGTGGTGAACGGGACGTCGAAGAGGACCGCCTTGCCGCGCGCGTCGGCGGCGCGGCGGGCGAGGTCGTCGAAGCTCGTGACGACGAGGACGGGCGCGGTGACGCCCGCCGCCGGGGTCCCGACGCTGCCGCCTAACGCGAGGACGTGGAGCGGCTTGCGGCGGGTGAGGGCGCCCGCGGCGTCGCGGACGACGAGCTCGGCGGATTCGTCGCCGCGGACCCAGTGCGGGACGGGGACGGGCTCGCCGCGCACGTTGGCGAGGCCGTCGGCGCGGAGCATGGCGAGCATGCGGTCGATGGCGCGCTCGAGCGCGTCGGAGCCGGAGAGGCGCGGGCCGTAGGCGTCGGTGAGCTCGGCGACGCGGCGCCAGGCGGTGCTGTCGGCGAGGGCGGCGGCGACGATGCGGTCGGCGGCGGGCTGGTAGCGGGCGTAGTCGGGGGGCGCCGCGGGCTGGGCGGGGGCGGGGCGGGCCGCGGCGAGGAGGGCGGCGGCGAGGAGGCTGGGCGTTAGGCGGCGCATGCGGCGGGTGGTTGGTGAACGCGGGTGCGGGGACGAGAACACGTCGCATGTCGTCCCGAGCGCAGCGAGGGACCTATTCCCCGAGGTGAGGGGTCTGCGCGCGGGATGGGGTGTGCCGGCGTACCGTGCCCGTCACCGGGGACAGTAGGT
>JAABUZ0100010532.1_pt1 | contig 10251 bp, 9 predicted proteins | sample 5562091 | NCBI WGS metagenome assembly JAABUZ01 (sample SAMN12813069, study PRJNA571459) | rock metagenome | isolation source: Antarctica rocks | place: Antarctica: Victoria Land, Linnaeus Terrace sud | collected 2015-12-21 | reverse complement strand
GATGGCCGCCGTCAGGCTGGTCTTGCCGTGATCAACATGCCCGATGGTGCCGATGTTCACATGCGGCTTCGAACGATCAAACTTTGCTTTTGCCATAATAGTATTCAGCTTCCTCGTGAATTGGTTTTAATGTTGGCACCCGCCGGGTGAATCGAACCCCAACCGCTTCGGGATGCACTGCTTCCAGTATAACCCCATTCGGCCCCGCCAGGTTCCGGGCATTCGTAGTTTTGTGCAAAGGGCGGCATCTCTGCCGATCTGCGTCCGTTATTATACCATGCCAAACCACGCATTGCAACCGTTCCATTGCCGCAATCCGCCGCCGCAGGGTACAATGAGCGAAGAGGATTTACTGATGGCCCATCAAGTCACACTCCAAGAAGCCGCCGGACAGCTTTCCGCGCTTGTCCGCGAAGCGCAGGCAGGCCGGGAAGTCGTTCTTCTGGACGGCATTCGCCCCGTCGCCAAGCTCACGCCCCTTGCTGACGGTTCTGTCTCGTCGGACGACATAGCCCAGCTTGCAATGGCAGGCGGCGCGTTTGACTGGCTTGCCGACGAACCGGACCTTTATGACGATGCCCCGGATGTCGTCTTTGAAGTCCGCAAACGACTCCAGCAGTGGCAGCAGGAATATGGCCTCCCGCCCCGCCCGGATGGCCTGACGCATACCCCGGTTCAGGAACTATTTGCAACATGGGCTGAGGAAGATGCGCGGCTGACACCGGAGGAAGTCGCCGCCGAGCAGCGGATTTGGCACAACTCCCAGCAAAGCCGCCAGGAAGTCACGCTTTAATGGCAGCCTATCCTTTTATTGTGCCGGACGCCCAAACCGGCTCATAATGCAGCACCATGATTTGCTCGGCCCGGAGCGGCAGCAATGCATAAGTCTTTCCGTCAGAAGCAACAAACTCGACTTCATACGCATCCGGCGCAAGCTGCTCCACTACGGTTCCCACTTGACCGCGCACTAACTTTTGCTGCGGCAAGTCCTGCGTCAATGTCACGGCATCAAGAACGCTGATATTCTGGTTCATCTTTTTCCTTATCTCCATCGTTCACAGCACATAGCAAGTCGTCAAACGCGGCAAGACCTCATTTATCAACACAATCCAAGCGCTCCGTATCACTACGACACCTTCAGTTACGATGCCAACCGCATCAAGGCTGTAGAGGTTGATTGCAAAATCAATTTGGTAGCGTTGCCCATATTGATCTTTTTCTTTCACAACCGCTTGATCCAGAAGGGCTGCGTTGAACAGCATTTGCCTGAGACGCCCGGCGTCTTCAGCAGTGAACCCCAGTGCTGAGGCAAAAACTTTCGCTTTATGCTTCCCGACCGGATGGTTTGGGTTCAGGCAGTAGTCGCGCAGCTTCGCAATGTCAACGATTGCCTTTTCATTTTCCGGCAGGAACATGATTGATTATACCTCCGTGTTGTCACGCCCTGACTACCCCGCCCCTTCCACCACCGCAATCTCGGCGTCCGTCAGCCCGTACAGGTCATACACCAGCTTGTCTATCTGCTTGTTCATGGCCTCAATCTGCTGCTGCATGACATTTTTCTCGGCGTTCAGCCGCGCCGCCGCCTTGTCTTTGTGCAGGGTCAGCATTCGCTCCACGAGATGCACCATCTTATCATGCTTGGCCTTCTCGGCAGGTTGAGCGAAGTCGATAGTACGGATTGGAAGCTGTTCAATATAAATAATTTTCAGGCGATAAAACCCGCCCTGAACTTTATCGCAGATACTTTTCAGCATGAAACGGCTGACTGTTGAGTTAAGTATCCCTAGAACATACTTGTCGCTCGTAACGATTAGCTGATTATTGTCGTTACCGTAGTAGCCATTCTCATCATAGGCAAACGAAGTTACTTCAGAACTTATGCCAGGCCAAAGTATCTTTGGCTGTAAGAACTCGGCATGGTACTCAGTTGTATCTTGTATTTCGTACCAGTGATAGGGACCTGGCTTTCTGCCTCCCCAATGTTCTCCTTGCCAGTCTTCAGGTCGCGGCATTAGCTGTTCTTTGAACTGATGTAAGTAGTCCTTGATCGCTGAATACTCGTTTATTTTGATACCGCGTCTCGTAAATATCAAGTAGGTAGCAGTGTGAGGAGTTTGGTATCGCTTGATGTCCTTCCCTGCAAGATATGGCTTGATAACTTCAGCAGATTTTGCATCTTTTTCAATCAAGTGGTCTCTTGTACCAGAATCTATCACAAAAGCTTTGTTGTACCCTGTCACAATGCCACGGTAAATTTTGCCTTTGACATACTCATTGAGTGGCAAGCCGACTTTTAAGATTTTGTCAAACACGCTTTGAGAGCCGCCGTTACCCAGAGGCCATCCGTTATCGTTCAAATCAGCTTGATTTAGTGTGTATTCTTTTGCGCTGACTTCGGAAGACAAATTATCAAAGTTTAGGTCGCTAATTTGCGCTACCCGGAAAGTAGATGAAGCCTGCTGTTTATGAAGTTGAAGTATGCAGACGTAAGTTGTTGCGTTAAGAAAGACTGGCAAGCCGCCAAAATCGGTAATCTCGGAAACGCACGTTGATTTGAGCCATTGCCGCAAAGGTTTTCCATAGTTTGCTCTTGCCCACTTATTACCAACAATGACTGAGAAAACGCCTTTCTCTTTCAGCAGAGAATAGCCCCGTTCTATGAAGTAGACATAAAGGTCAGCTACCCCATGATACGTTGAATAGTGTTGCTTGAAGTAGTCTTTGTATTGCCCTAAAATCTCCTGCCGCACATACGGCGGATTTCCAATCACAGCATCAAATCCGCCGGCATTCATCACTGCGGGGAAGCCGGTTTTCCAGTCAAACGTGTTGATTTTAAGCTGCGCGTCTAGGTCAAACAAAGCCATATCTTTATCGGTGTAGAAGTCCGGGCCAATCAGAGAATTGCCGCATTTGATGTTGGACTCCAAATCCGGCAGCGCCCGTTCCTTGAACAGCTTCAGGCTGTTGTCAATCAGCTCCGCCGACTCCCCTTCCAGCACCTTCAATAGCAACGACAGCTTGGTCACTTCCACGGCCTGCGTGTCAATGTCCACGCCGTAGATGTTATTGAGGAGAATGCGCTTCTTCTCGGCCGTGGTCAGCCGCCACACTTCGCTGCCGTCGTCGGTCTTTCGGAACAGGTACACGGTCGCGCTCTTGCCTTTGGCCCACTTCGCCCGGTCATGGTCCAGATAGTATTTCAAGTGCCAATCTAAAAGAAACTGGTACGCACCGATGAGAAACGAGCCGGAGCCGCAGGCAGGGTCCAGCACCGTCAGTTTGGAAACTTGGGCGGGGGTGCAGCCGTCTACGAGTTTGCCGACGGTCTGGCGGACAATGTAGTCTACGATGTAGGTAGGCGTATAGTAGACGCCGCCGGCTTTTTTGACTTCCGGCTTGTCCTCCACCTCCGCCGCCCCGCCGGAAACGCGAATCACTTTGCCTAAGAACTGCTCGTAGACCTGGCCGAGAATATCGGCGGGGAAAACGGAAAACTCAAACGGGCTTTCGGGGTAGTAGACGCTGGCAATGATCTCGCGCAAAGGCCGGTCGTCAATCGTCAGGTGCGGCGTGACCGTGTCCGGCCCTTCCCGGCCCGCTTCTTTGCCGAAATGGAACAAGCCGGAATTGTAGCGGGCGTCGGCATGGCGAAAGATGTCCAAAAGACGCGGGTAGACCGGGCCGCCCCGGTTCATCAAAGGCTGCAAGAGGTGACCCGGTTCCGCGCCCCGGTCTTCGCTGATGCGTAAAAAGATGAGGCGGTCAATGATCATCTGCACCGCGTAGTTCAGCTCCCGCGACCCCAAAGCCGGATTGTTCTTGACAATGTTCTGGGCCAGCTTTTCCCGCCAGCCGGAGATTTCCGCCAGAAACGCTTTGTCTACGGGAACGGTGATTCGGTGAGCGCGGGCTTCTTCGGCGTAGCGATCAAACGCGCCGGACAAGACCGCATCCCGCGAGAACCGGGCTTGGAGGCTGTCCCACTTCTCGGCGTAGTCCGTAACCTTGAAATACTCCAAACGGGCGGTTTTCGCGGAGTCTTTCTGTTCCGGGGCGACCCGCGTGTCATAAACGGCAAACTCTTCAAAGTTCGTCAAAATTGACAGCGGCAGCTTGGCCGTCCAGCCGTAGCGCCGGATTTGGTAGGCGGGCGACTGTTCTAAATCCAGGCTTGCGGTGGGCTGTTTGGTTTCCAGAAAGAACTTGCGGTCGCCTCCGGCCCGGAAGCTGTAATCCGGGGCTTTGGTGCGTCCGCCGATTTTGATTTTATCCTCGTGAATGACTTCCCGGTGCAGCTCCGACAAGCCTTCGTGGTTGTCCATGTCCCAGCCCAGGACCGCAAACAGCGGATTGACATAATCAATGCGTGTTTGGGTCTCGTTGTAGTCGCCGCGGCGGTACTCGCTGCGGTTCGCGGCATAGTTTTCGATAAGTTGAGCAACACTGTTTGGAAGCGGCATAAGTGGGTTCCTTTTACGGTTTGAATCAAGGCGGGGAGCCGGAACCCCTCCCGTTCGTTCCTCGCTCCCTCCCCTGTTAGGGGAGGGCTAGAGATAGGATACGAAACGCAGGCGTTCGCGTTGTAGTCTCTGCTCTTTCCACGCTGCTTTCTTTGCCCTTCCCTAACAGGGGAGGGAGCGAGGAACGAGCGGGAGGGGTTCTTTAAACCATCCCCTGCAGGCGCTCTTTGAGGCGCGTGTGCCGGTGGATGTCGCTTTGCTTCTTGACGGCCATCGCAATGGCGCGTTTGGGGCCAACCAGCACGGCGAACTTCTTGGCCCGCGTCAGGGCCGTATACAGCAGATTACGCTGCAACAGCATATAATGCTGAGTATGCACCGCCAGCACGACGGCCGGGTATTCAGATCCCTGACTTTTATGGATGGAGCAGCAAAATGCAAGTGTCAGCTCGTCTATGTCGGCGAATTCGTAGATGACTTCGTTCGTCCCCTGCGCGTCCGTGTAGGCGACGGTGAGGATTTCGTCTTCGTGATTGACGGCGACGACAGCCCCAATGTCGCCGTTGTAGACGGCTTTGTCGTAGTTGTTGACAATCTGCATCACGCGGTCTCCCACTCGGAACAAGCGCGGGCCGCGCTGGATTTCGTCTACTCCATTGCGCGGCGGATTGAGGACTTCCTGCAAGCGGGTGTTGAGGTGCGCCGCGCCCGCCGAGCCGCGCTGCATGGGGGTCAGGACCTGGATGTCGCCGGGGGCGTAGCCGCGCTTCGGCAGGCTTTTGGCGACGACCGCCACGACTTTTTCGGCAAGCTCGTCGGCTTCCTCGGCATTCAGCCAGGCGCAGTCGCGCAGCGCCGACGGCGGCGGCAGCTCCGGCATCCGTCCGGCGTTGATGGCGTGGGCATTGGTAATAATCAAGCTCTCAGCCGCCTGCCGGAAGACCTGGGTGAGACGCGCCACGGGAACCGCGCCGCTGTCAATGAGATCACGCAGGACGTTCCCCGGCCCGACCGACGGCAGCTGGTCCACGTCGCCGACAAACACGATCTGCGCTTCGGGCGGGACGGCTTTCAGGAGCGAGTAGGTCAGCACCATGTCCAGCATGGAGCTTTCGTCTACAATGAGAACGTCGCACTCTAAAGGTAAGTCTGACCCCCGCTTGAAGCCGCGCTGCTCCGGGTCGAACTCCAATAAACGGTGTACGGTCTTGGCTTCCCGCCCCGTCACCTCCGCCATGCGCTTCGCCGCCCGCCCCGTCGGCGACGCCAGCAGCACGTCTTTGTCCAATGCTTCAAACGCCGCGACGATTGTGTTGGTGGTATAGGTCTTCCCGACGCCAGGGCCTCCAGTCAGTACAGAGAAGCGCGACAGCAGGGCCATCTTCACCGCCTCGCGCTGCTCACCCGACAGCGGAAACTTCTGCGCGTCCAGCAGGGCAGACAGCCAGCCGTCGAAATCGGCTTGGGGCGGCGGCACGGGCGCGGACAGCAGGGACTTAACACGCTCGGCGACGCCGATTTCGGTCTTGTGCAGTGACGGCGTATAAATCGCGATCTCGGTTTCGCCCAGCAGTTTGTACGGCTCCAAAACCAAGCGGCCGGTTTCGGCAAGCGTTCCAATCGCCGCGCCGACATCGCCGACGCCCAATATCTCGGTCGCTTTTTCGGTCAGCTCGGCCTGCGTTAAAAACGCATTGCCGCCCGACTCGACGGCTTCGTTCAGCACATACACGACGCCCGCTTCAATGCGCCGGGGATCATCTTCGGCGATGCCGATGGCGCGGGCGATCTTGTCCGCGCTCTTGAACCCAATGCCCCAGATGTCCGACGCCAATTGGTAGGGGTTCCGCTCGACAATCTCAATCGCCTTGCCGCCGTAGTGCTTGTAAATCTTGACGGCGTAGGCCGGGGAAACGCCGTGCGACTGCAAGAACAGCATGATATTCTTGACTTCGCGCTGGTCTTTCCACGCTTTCGTAATCTTCGCCAGCGTCTTTTCCCCAATGCCGCCGACGCCCAGCAGCTTGCGGGGATGGTTCTCAATAATATCTAACGCTTCTTCGCCGAACTTCGCCACAATGCGCTTGGCCGTGACCGGCCCCACCCCCTTGACCATGCCGCTGCCGAGGTATTTCTCAATCGCAAACGCTGTCGCGGGCCGGACGACTTCATACCGCGCCACGGTCATCTGCTTGCCCCACTGCGGATGGTTGGTCCAGGTGCCGTAGCAGAGCAGCGATTCGCCGACGACGGGATTGGAGAAATTGCCTAAGATCGTGATGACATCGCGGGCGTTCGGCGGCAGGAGGCGGGCCACGGTGTAGCCGTTGTCTTCGTTGTGGAAGGTGATGCGCTCAATCACGCCTTCTAAAGCGTCCAGCGGCGGGCCATCGGTGGGTGAAGTTGCAGGTTGAGGTTTGAAGGCGCACACGGGAATCAGTATACCCGCCTACCACCTTGCTTCGCAGGGTCCTTCCTAAAGGAAGGATTAGGACGGGAGGCAAAAGGCGCACGCTGGCTATCCAAATCCTTCCTTTAGGAAGGACCCTGCGAAGCAAGGTGGTAGGTCTCCTAGTCCGCCACATAGCCCGGCGTGAAGCGCACCAGACGCCCGGCCAGTTCTTTGGCGATGTCGGCATGAACCGTGATGGTCTCGGAGCCGTAATCCACCGAATGCACCCGCCCCATCTCGTAGCACTGGGCGACGATGTCGGAGCGGTCATACGGCAAAACCAGCGTCATCGTGGCGAGCAGCGACTGCAAAGTCGCTTCCATCCGGTCCATTAAAAACGGGATGCCGTCGCGCTTCAACGCTGATAAATAACAGGAGTTCGGCGTTGCCGCGATCAGCTCCCGCAGCTCATAGGCGTCCTTGACCATATCGGCCTTGTTGAAGGCCGTGATAATCGGCTTGTCCCCGGCCCCAAGCTCGGCCAGCACTTCGGAGACCGCCCGCATCTGCCGCTCGCGCTCCGGGTGCGCCGTGTCCACCACATGCACCAGAAAATCGGCCTGCACCACTTCTTCCAGCGTTGCCCGGAACGACGCGACCAGATGATGCGGCAGGTTCCGAATAAAGCCGACCGTGTCGGTCATCAGCACCGACCAGCCGCCATGCGGCAGCACGACGCGCCGCGTCGTCGGGTCCAGCGTCGAGAACAGCATTCGATCCGCCAGCACTTCCGCCCCCGAAAGCAAGTTCAAGAGCGTAGACTTGCCCGCCGACGTGTACCCGACCAGGGCGCAGGTCGGGAACGGCAGCTTGTGGCGCATCTGCCGCTGCTGGGAGCGCTGCTCCTTCATTTCGTCAATCTCGCCGCCGAGCAGCGAAATCCGTTCCTTGACCCGCCGCCGGTCGCTTTCCAGCTTGGTTTCGCCGGGGCCGCGCCCGCCGATGCCGCCCTGCTGCCGCTCAAATTTGGTATACAGCGACGATAAGCGTGGAAGCAGGTAGTTAAGCTGGGCGAGTTCTACTTGCAGCTTGCCTTCTCGTGTCCGCGCTCTTTGGGCAAAGATGTCCAGAATCAACTGCGTTCGGTCCAGTACCCGCTTCTCCAAAGCGTTGGTCAAGTTCCGCTGCTGGGTCGGAGACAGCTCATCGTCAAAGATCACCAGTTCGGCATTTGTGCTTGCCAGCTCGCCTTTCAGGTCTTCCACTTTGCCTGGCCCGATATAAGTTGCCATGTCCGGGGCGCGGCGCGACTGCGAAAACTCGCCGACCACCCGTGCGCCCGCCGTCATCGCCAGCTCCCGCAGCTCCGACAGCCGCATCGCCATGTCGTCCTCGCCGCCCGCAAGCGACAAAGAAACCACCAGCGCCCGCTCTTCCGTCGCCGTGCTATAAGAAAGTTGTGCCATAGACAGAAAGTATACCCAAAGTGCGCCTCACGCCGTTTTGTCCTGGCCGACATGCGGCGGCACGGCGTCAACTAAAGCGCGAAGGGCTTTGTTCACCTGTTCCGAGGTCGTGAATATCTCGGCCAAGTCTGCTTCCAGTATAATTGCCTTCCGGCGCATCGCCCGGTCAGCATAGGGATTTGGTTTCGCCTTGCTGTAATCAAAGTCGTATTCGGGCCGCAGGTCATCTTCCATATCTTCGTCAGGGTCGTTATAAACTCGTACTTTATGCTCCATAAAACATTTATACCCGCTTGCGGCGTCGGCAGCGAACCCTTTTGGGCCGCTTCTGCGTTAGGGAGCATAAACTAAAATGGAGAAACGCTTTTATGCCTAATTTGCCTAACGTGCCGATGCCTGTCTTGAATGCATTTATTGTCATCGCACCTGTGATCTTCTTCGCGTTTCCTGCCCTGCTGCTGGCGTTTGGGATTTTTCTTACTCGCTCGAAGCGGCAGGCGCACATGCTTCCGCCGACAGTGCGCCTGGGCTGGCTCGTGCTGGGCGCAGGCGGCGCAAGTCTGCTTCTATTTCTTGTCGCTGCCTTTTCCCGCCTGCCAATCATTGAGTGGGCGTCGGTAGGACTGCTTGGCCTGAGCTTAGTCCTCTGCGTGTGGTTCTTGCGGGAAGGCCGGGGGCGGCCTCTGCGGGCTGTCACCTGGGCGCTGCTGGCAGATATTCTTGTTTTGGTTGCTGTTCTGCCTTACAGCATCTGGGTGGCAAATCTCGCTCTGCGTCTCTCCGCTTATGATAATCCCAATGAGGCGCAGGTACGAGCGGCACTGGCAAAGAACCCGGACGATGCCGCCGCGCATTCCAGTCTGGCGCGTATTGATGGGATGCGGGGCGACCATGCGGGGGAGATCGCGGAATGGCGGCAGGTGCTGCGCGTCGAGCCGGACAATACAGATGCCCTGCTACGGCTTGGGGGACGACTGACGCAGGCCGGGCGAATTGATGAAGCGAGGCCGGTTTTCCAGAAACTGGCGGCGAGGAACGACGCTTATTCCGATAACGCCCGCCGCTGGCTGGCACGGCACAGGCAAAGCAGTGCGCCAAAGTTGACACCATGAAGCACCCATGTCATAATCGGGGACACGAGGCACTTTCGCGATGAAGTTCAAAACCATCTTACTCTTTGGTGCGCCTGGCAGCGGCAAGGGAACGCAGGGCAGCATTCTCGGTTCCATTCCCGGCCTGGTGCATGTGGCCTGCGGCGAGATTTTCCGGGACCTGCGGGTCGGAACGCCGCTTGGCCGCGTCTTTCTGGATTACAGCAGCCGGGGGGCGCTGGTTCCTGACGATTTTACGGTGCAGCTCTGGCAGGAACATGTCGAGAGCCTGGCGCGTTCGGGCCGGTACGACCCCGGCACAGACATTCTTGTTCTGGACGGCATCCCGCGCAGCGTCGCGCAGGCCCGGCTGATGGACGCGCTGATTGATGTCCGGCGGCTCTACTATCTAGACTGCGCCGATAAAGAGCAGGTAGTCCTGCGCCTGAAGCGCCGCGCCCTGCACGAGAACCGTTTGGATGATGCGTCGGACATCACCATTCAGAACCGCCTCTATGTCTACGAAGCCGAGACCGCGCCGGTGCTGGGCCATTACGCCCCGGAAATCGTGCGCCGGATCGACACAGGCCGCACTCCGATTGAAGTGCTGGCCGATATTCTGACCGATGCCCGGCAGCTTGTGATGGAGGTGGAGAAGGAGAAAGGGATGGGCGAGGCGGTTAAGGCGTAGGGGAGAACAGAAACCATGCCTTGAAAGGCACGGCGAGGGTTTTATTGGGGTATTGGGCGAAGACGCCGAGAACTACCGCTTCGCGGCACTCGGAAAGATTTTGCTAGGTGTTGTCTTAGTCCCACGAAGTGGGAGTTTTCGGCGT
>JAABUZ0100010529.1_pt1 | contig 10252 bp, 9 predicted proteins | sample 5562091 | NCBI WGS metagenome assembly JAABUZ01 (sample SAMN12813069, study PRJNA571459) | rock metagenome | isolation source: Antarctica rocks | place: Antarctica: Victoria Land, Linnaeus Terrace sud | collected 2015-12-21 | reverse complement strand
CAGGGCGTGGGCACCGCGTCCGCTCGGGCGCACCTCACGATCACGTCGAACGATCACGTCGAAGGAGCATCGCCACGCGGCGCAACCCGCAGCGGCGCCGTCGGCAGCGAAAGGACAACCAACAATGAGATCTGCCCTCTACGGACTCGTCATCGCCATGGCGATTCTCGCCCCGGCCGTCGCGCTTGGCGGTTCGGCCCCGAGTGGGCGCGCGGCGGTATCGAGCGCGCCTCAACTGGTCGCCTTCCGCGGCTTTCACCTTCACCTTGGCGGAGGGGGTGCCTTCGGCCGGCATCGGACCGGGTACGGGAGCTTTCGCCGTCGCGGCTCCCACGGCCTACTGCGCCGTGTGGTGCATGCCCTGGCGTTCGCCTACCTCCTGCACCTGCTCTTCAGCCACGGTGGGCTCAGCTTGCTGTTGTGGATCCTGGTGATCGGGCTGGTCGTGCACCTGGTTCGTCGTCGTCGCCAACGCCGGTACTCCTACTGATGCGCTTCGTGTTGAGGTCGCTGGGTCGCAGGGCGTGGCCCGTGATGGTTTTCAGGGCTGGCTTGGCGATCCGCCGGCACTGGCGCCAGAGCCCGCCCGAGGACCGCGCGCGAATTCAGGAACTGCTGAAAAGATCCGGCGGTCGTCCCGCCAACCTGACCCCCGACGAGCGACAGGATCTCCTTCGATCCGCACGGGCGCTACAGCCGACCAAGCTGATCCGGGATGTAGCTGCCACCAACATCAGACCAGGACGGAGAAGTGGACATGCGCGTAGGTAACCCATCGCCAGCCAACCCCAGGCGCGTCGTGCGCCGGGCGGGACTTCTCGCCCTCGCCGTCTCAGCGGTCGCGCTCGGCGGCTGCGGCTCGACGGCGGTCAACTCGGCCGCGCAGCAGGGCGCGCAAGCCGCATGTCTCTCGGCCAGCGCCAAGATCAAGGACGCAGGCGCGAAACAGGCAGCCGACAGCGCGTGCCGGGCGGTTGGATCGGGCAAGCAGAGTGACGTTGCCCGGGCGGCGATCCAGGCCGCCCGCGAAGCTTGCCTTCAGGTGTCGCGACAGATCGCCAACCCGACCGCTCGCAGCACGGCCGAAGCCGCCTGCCCGGCTGCCAAGTAGGGGCTTTTCCGGCCGGCCGTGAGAGCGAACGCATGTTTGCTCACGCGGATTCTGGATAGGTCACCCAAGTGGAGCGCGAGCGCTACGCGCGTCCACAAGATCGCTCAGGCGTGATCGCGGCGGCAGAGCGCCGCATCAACTCGAAATCGACGGAGGTCTCTTCATGAGCAAGTCAGAACAGAAGGTCGTGCAGTATCTCAACGAAGCCCACGCCAGCGAGGTCGGTCTGGTCAGCGTCCTGCAGTCACAGATCGCGATGACGCCGCACGGTTCCTACCGGGACGGACTCGAGCGCCATCTCGAGGAGACGCGCGGACACGCTGAGCGGGTCCAGCAGCGGCTTGCGGAGCTGGGTCAGGGGGGAAACCCGTGGCAGGTGGTGCTCGGTTTCTCCGAGGGCCTGGTCAGTCAGGCGTTGGCCCTGGGGAAGACGCCGTTTGATCTGCTGCGCGGGTCAGGCGGTGAGGAGAAGGTCCTCAAGAATGCCAAGGATGCCGCTAGCACCGAAGCGCTGGAGATCGCGACCTACACGGCCCTCGAGCACTTGGCAAAGCGCGTCGGGGATACGCAGACCGCAACCCTCGCGGCGTCCATCCGTGGCGATGAGGAGCGGATGCTCGACCGGGTCATGCGTGAGATTCCCAAGCTGACGGATGCCGTTGTCGGCGCCGATGTGGAGGGTCACGGCTCGTATGACGTCACCCAAACAGGGGCGGCGGATACCGCGCGGCAAGCTGCCGGCGAGGTCAAGCAGACTGCGCGCAAGGCCAAGACGCGGAGCAAGCGGACCGCGCGCCAAGCCCGCAAGGTCCCCGGTGTTGCTCAGGTCGAGGGAGAGGTGAAGGGTGCCCTTGCTTCCGAGCGAGATCTGGCCATTGCGCAGTTCGACTCTCTGACGGCCGAAGAGATCAACGAGAAGCTCTCCGGTCTCTCGCAGATCGACCTGGCCAAGATCGACGCGTATGAGCGCAAGAACCAAAACCGAAGCACGGTCCTGAGCCGGATCACCTCACTGCGCGGGAGCGAGCCGTGGCCGGGCTACGACGAGCTGACTGCCGCTGAGGTCCAGGCAGTTCTCGGTGAAGGCGATGAACAGCGCGTCAAGGATGTGGCCCGCTACGAGCGCACGCACAAGAACCGCGCCGGTGTGCTGAACGTCGCCGAGCGCGAGGGCGCCAACGCCTAGCCCTGCCACGGGCGCCAACGCGGACGGAGCCTGGCTGCGTGCGGGCTCCGTCCGCACGCAGCGTGAGCCCTGGTCATCGATGCGCTGGGATCGGAGATCAGAGCCGGTCACCGCCAAGGAACTTCGTCACCGGTGATGACGGGGCCGGCGCGACGCATGCCGGCCCTGCCGAGCGGTGTGGTGTCGCCCGGTCGAGGAGTGCCGCGGATGGTGCCTGCGCGAGGGGGCACGATGAGCCTTGGGGTGGGTGTGAGAGGCCGCGGTTGCGCCCGAGCTGGGCGGTCCGGTGACCTGCTGAACCCTGTTCTGCGCGAGCATCACCGCGTAAGCGGGCCAGAACTCGCCGGTGGGCGGCGCGCCCGGAACGCACTGACCTCCGCTGCCTCCCGGGTTGGTGAACCAGAGGAATCCATCCACGTTGGCATAGCCGGTCTGCTGGGCGACGCCCTGGTTGACCGTCAGCGGTCCCAGCCCGCGACCGGGCGGATTGCAGAGCACCTCGTTGCCGTTCTTGACGCGGTTGGCGGGCGCGAGCGGGCCGCGTCCGTTCTCGCCCGTGTTGATGATGAAGTGCGCGCCGCCGAGCAGCTTGGAGATCTGCTCGCCGTAGCTCAGCTCCGTGGCCGTCCAGTCGAAGTGGGTCGAGTTCAAGAAGAAGCCCTGGCTCTGGGCGACTCCAGAATCGCGTAGGAGCTGTGCCTGCCGCGCGGCGGATACGGCGTCGGCCGCCCCCCCGTCCAGATACACCACCACGTGCGGGTCGGCCTCCAGCATCGACACGGCATCGCGCAGTTCTGCCTCGCGGATTGCCAGCTGAGTGGGCGACAGGCACGGGGCGGTGATGAGCGAATCCAGCTCGAGATAGAAGATCACGTGGTAGTTGCCGATCCCGGCCGCCAGCTGGCTCATGAAGGCGTGATACATCGTCTGCGCCGCCGGCGTGGCCGTCGAGCCGCACACGTCGTGGACGAGGCTGTAGGTAGACAGCATCACGGTCGTTCCCGGTTGCTGCACCTGGGTCGCCTGCAGATAGTGGGCGACCTGGCCCGCGACGTTCCCGCTCAGGTTCCACATGTAGAAGCGGTGTGCGCCGGGCTGTGAGGCGATGCTGCCCAGCAGCGAGGCCCAGGCCGGATTGGATGGCGCATAGCTCGCCTGAGCCAGCGCCGCCGGTGCGTTGGGGTCCACGTACAGGTTGGCGCCGGCCACGAGGTTCCCGTTGACCGGGCCGGGGACGCCCAGCGGGTTGGCCGCGTCACGCGGCGCCAGCGGATCGTCGTGCAGGATGGTGACCACCGAGTTGTTGTTGGCGCCGACGCTGTCGGGCCACGCGCCGTACAGGTAGGCCAGGGCGTGCACCGGCGTGGCGTTCATCCCCTGATCGATGATCGGCACCTGGAAGGTGTAGGTGGCCTGGCCCGGCGCCAGCGTGATGTAGGTGTTGGGCACGGCCCGAAAGTCGATCCCGTCCTGGGCATCCTGCTGCTTGACCCCGTAGCCGACGTGCTCGGCCTGGAGGAGGTCACCAGTGCGCTGGATCGTGATGGTCAGCTCGCCCTGGTTCTCGTGCGCGGTGTACGCCGGTTGGTCAAGCGAGACCGTGCCGGGCGCCAACGCGGCTCCGACCGGTGGGGGAGTCACGTCCGCCAAGCTGTGGCTGGGGTGGATAGCCGGCCCCAGACTGACCGCGGCGACCAGCACCGCCAGCAAGCGCCAGTGCCCGGTCGCCAGCCTGCGCCTGCGTCCACTCGTTGCCCCACGTCCGTTCATCGCCCCGCGCCTTTTCTCGGCCGTGAGCGCGAGAGGCCTTTGATCCTGCCCGCAACGCGCTCGTTTCATGATCCGGGCATCGGCCGATCGCCTCGGCTGCTTGAGCGCAACCGCCAAGACCCGGACGGCTGAGCCTGATCGCACTCGGCTCACATATCCGCAAACGGACCCCTCCTCCGCGACTGTCACTCGTCCTAGCAGAGGGCAGTCTCGCCGTCACAAACTCGGGCGCTGTCGAGATCGCTCAATTTCAGGCAGCACGGTCGCGACTCCTGCTTCGACGACCGGCTGCTCGCTCGCCGCTGTCGACTGCTAGCACGGGAGCGCTTGCGTATGGAGGTCGACGTGGCTGGTCGGTGGCACTGCGTGCGCCCTGTTGAGCCGGCAAGGGAGGGCGCTTCTGAGGGCGGCCTGGCATGCAGTGCCACGAAGCAGAGCCAGCTGACAGCGCCTGTGCGCCGGAAACTCAATGGCTGAAACGCGGAGGAGCGGACAATGTCCGAGGGCCTCAGTTCACCCTCACCGCGTTACGTGCGCTCGCTGACGCGATCGAACGCGGCGTGGAGCAAATCCGCGTAGCGAGGGCGTTCGGCTCGCCAAATCTCATCCACAGAGCACGGGCGGGTCCGAACCTGGAACATGAGGAACATGCCGGAGCGATCCACCCGCCGCAACGCGGCCGTGCTGTTCGCGCTTGGCTCGATGATGAGCGCCCAGCTGGGGGCAGCGCTCTCGCGCCCGTACTTTCATCGTCTCGGTCCGGCGGGCGTCGTGTGGATCCGGCTCCTGTTCGCCGGCGTCGCGCTATTGCTGTACGCACGTCCCTCGTTGACCCGCCGCAGCCGGCGCGAACTGCTCACCGCCGTTGCGCTCGGCGTCGCGTCGGGGTTCTTGATGCTTGCCTTCTTTGAGGCGATCGCCCGGATCCCATTGGGGATCGCCGTCGCGATCGAATTCCTGGGTCCACTGGGCGTGGCCCTAGCCGGATCGCGTCGCCTGCTTGATGGGCTGTGGATCGCGCTGGCAGCCGGCGGCATCGCGCTGCTCACCCTCGGGCATCCGGTCGGCGGGACCCTCGATCCGCTCGGGGTGCTCCTAGCACTGAGCGCTGCCGCATGCTGGGCGGCCTACATCGTCCTCACCCAGCACGTAGGCCGCAGCTGGCCAGGGACCGACGGACTAGCCGTGTCGCTCGGCGTGGCCGCAGTGGTCACCGCGCCGTTCGGTCTCGCCGACGGACCGGCACGCTTCGCGCATCCGTCGCTCCTGCTCGCAGGTCTCGGCTTGGCGGTGCTCTTACCCCTGGCACCTTTTCTGCTCGAGTTCGCCGCGCTGCGACGCCTGCCCACCCGCGTCTTTGGGGTGCTGATGAGCCTTGAGCCCGCGATCGGAGCGCTGATCGGACTGATCGTGCTCGGGCAGGGACTCGCGATCGCCGGCGTTGGCGCTATTACCCTGATCATCACCGCCAGCCTCGGCGCGACGCTCACCAGCCGCGGTGTCGATACGGCCACCGTGATCGTGGTCTAGGTGTGGACTGATAGCCCTGCCGTCAGCGCAGTCGTCCCGACGCATGCGGCCGATTGTCCGACGTTGAGCCAGCCCGCCGGTGATCATGGAAAGCACAAGCCGGCCGGACGGGAGGCTCGGGTTGCCTGAGCGCTCGTTTGAGGTGAGCCGTTTCACCAGCGACAGACAGCGCTCGTGCCAGGGCCGCGGCTCCCCGGCGATTACACTCCGCCGATGCAGACGCGTCTGATCAGCTCCGACATCGTCGTCTTCACCAGCATCGCGTGGAAGACGACATGCACGGCCATTCGAAGTGGTGACCGGACGCTCCTGGTCGACTCTCCGGTGTTCCCCGGCGAGCTCGAGGCCGTTCCTGACCTCCTCCACCACCACGGCTTTCCGCCCGACGGTATCCGTCTGTTCACGACGCACGCCGACTGGGACCACATCATGGGACCGCTGATGTTCCCAGACGCGCCTCTGTGGTGCGGTGAATCCTCCGCGGACCGGCTGGCAGCAGATCCCGAGGAGCCGGCGCGCGATTTGCGAGGGTTCGACGAAATGTTCTACGTCGAGCGAACAGCCCCTGTCTCGCTTGACCGTCTGGCACCGCTGAGTGTCCCGGGAGAAGTGAGGTTCGGTGATGAGCGGATTCGGTTGGTGCAGGCAAATGGCCATACCCCGGACGGGACTGCGGCTTGGCTGCCTGGGCTCAAATTGCTGCTCGCCGGCGACTATCTCTCACCGGTCGAGCTGCCGCGGCTGAGAAGCTCGCTCGACGCCAACCTTGAGACGCTCGACCGCCTCGAGGGGCCAGTGAGCGAGGCTGAGATCGTCATTCCCGGACACGGCTATCCGATTCCGCGCGACGTCGCGCTCAGGATCATCGCGGAGGATCGTACCTACCTCCGGCAGCTCAAGGACGTCGGGGAGGACGCTGCGCTTCCCGCCGGACGGGACGACGGCGAGCAGCAGAGGATCCACCGGGATATGAACGTGCCGACCGCCGAGGGGCGGCCGGTCAAGGGATTAGCGGGCGGCAACCTGCCGGCGTAGGCACACCGAGCGCCGGCGGTCGACACCTCGTCGCAGCCGCTCGTCGGATCAGAGACGTGTACGCCGAGACGGGCTCAGAAGATCGCGCGAGCGAGCAGGTGCACCTGCTCGGGGTCCGGCGCGCACGGGAGCAAGACGAGTTCGTCGCATCCGGCCTGCTCCCAGCCCGTCACCAGCGACCGCACAGCGTCCGGCGTGGTCGCCGCGCCCAATGCGATCACCTGCGCCAACGTTTCGACCCCGGCTGCTTCGATCAGAGCCTGGTCGCCCGGATCCGGCGGAAAGTTGTAGTAGCGGTCGGTGAAGGCCTGGACCACGCTCGCGGCGTTCTCGCCGAGCGCGAAGTAGGCGAGAGCGACCATCCTGGGACGTCCGGACCGGCGGCGGGCGGTCCACTCCGCCTCGACCTCGGCGGCCATCGCCTTGAACTCGTCGGGACGGCCGCCTCCCATCATCCACCCGTCCCCGAGCCGAGCTGCGCGCCGAAAAGCAGCGGGTACGTGCCCGGCGATGAGCAGCGGCGGGCCTCCCTCGGTCCGGGGGGGCGGCCCGACTCGACCTGAGTATCCGCGTACGTCTCCTCGCCAGATCGTGCGCATCTCGTCGATCTGCTGCTCGAGGCGCCGCGCCCGGCCACGGGGCGCCAATCCGCTGGCGGTGTAGTCGTCTTCGCGGGCGCCGATGCCAATCCCGACAGTCAGGCGTCCACCCGACAAGCAGTCGAGCGTGGCCAACTCCTTGGCGAGCAGCGTCGTGTTCGTTCTGTAGGGCGCAATGAGGATTGCGGTCATCAGACCGACGCGCGATGTGACCGCAGCAGCCGCCGCGAGCGCGATGAGCGGCTCGTAGTTGTCAAACACGATCCGGTCGATGACGGCGAGCGACGAGAAGGCATAGCTCTCGGAAGCGCGCGACCACTCGAGAAACAGCTCCGGCCGCTCGAGGTCTGGAAGCCCCGGAAGACCGATCCCGATGTCCATGCGTCAGCGCGCCGCCGCGCCTACCAGGTACGCCCGCCCGACCTCAGCCGCTCTGCGTGCCGACATCGGCGGTCCGTGGCCCCCGCACACCGTGGTCAGCGGCAGTTCCAGCACCCGCGCCACTGACTCCCGGTAGCTGACTGGGTCGGACTCTGGCAGGAAGTCAATGAGCGGGCCGTCGTACAGCAGGTCTCCCGCGAGCAGGAGTCCTGTCTCCTGCTCGAAGAGCGCCAGCGATCCGGGCGTGTGGCCGGGGACCACGAGCACCGCGAACCGGCGGCGCCCGACGGAGACGATGTCGCCCTCCTGCAGGCAGTGCGTCGCCGGTGCCGGCGTGATGACGTGCGCGGTGACGTCGAACCCGACAGGGATCTCGCTAAGGAGACAATCCGGCACGGGATACCCGGCGCCCTCGAGCAGCGTCACATACTCCGACGCCATGTCAACCCGTCGCAGCGCACCCCGAACCGGGGACTCGAGCTGCTCGCTCTCCCAGATATGAGCGAGACGCTCATCGAACTCGCAGGCGCCCCCGACATGGTCGCGGTGGCAGTGGGTGATGAGCAGGGTCGTCGGCGCGTCGAGCATCGGAGACAGCGACTCGCGCAGGGCAACAATGCCCAGGCCCGCGTCGACAAGCAGCTGCTCGCCGCCGTCCTGCACGATGAACAGGTTTGCCTGCAGGAGCTCTGCGACGCGTGGCTCCCAGATCCGGGTGACTCCGTCCCCACACATCTCGTGGGCGAACCAGCCGGGGCTACGGCGGAGCGGATCGCCGACGCGCCGACGGCCCTCGTCAAGGCGCTTACCCTCGACGTCATACCCGGTCATCTAGAGCCACTGACTCCGGGCCGGCCGTCAGTGGGGGTCGCCGTTCCCCCCTGCCGGCGCCCGGACAGCGCCACGCTCAGGACAAAGACGCCGCCGACGCCGAACATTCCGGCCAGATACAGCCACACGTCCTTGAACGAGGACTCGTGGAACGTCCACAGCATAAACAGCAGCCACACGTATGACACGCCGACCAGGATCCAGCGTTGCAGCGGCGAAACGCGCTCCAGCACCGCGACCTTGAGCGGGCGTTTGTATCCGCCCGCAGCATAGATCGTCACACCAACGAGGTACACGAACACCGCCACGAGGCTGCCGGCGCCGATCATGTTGTTTAGCGCGCTGGTGCGCGGTCCGAAATAAGCGAGCGATCCGACGATCACCACGGTCGCCAGCACGATCGCGTTCACCGGCGTCTGAAGCCGAGGATGCACCGACGAGAGCCGTAGGGCGCGGTGGCCGGGGAAGTTCCCGTCGCGGGCCATGGCGAACGTGTAACGGGTGGCTTGCAGGAAGCACGCCAGGGCAGTGGTGCAGATGTTGAACGCGACGATGACCAAGAAGAACTTCTCGACGATCGTCCCAAGCGTTCCCCTGACGATGTCGCTAACCGCGGTGGGAGACTGAGAGATGGCAGCGAGGTGGCTCGGCTGGATCGTGAGAACCAGCGCAAGGAGGAACAGCATCTGCATCACGGTGACGATGATGACCGTGGCGTACATCGCCCGCGGGACGGTGCGTCCAGGGTCAGAGCCCTCCTCGGCGGCGGCCCCAGCGTTCTGCCATCCCGTGGTGCCCGCGCTGAAGAAGACGACGGTCAACGCCAGCCAGAAAGCGCCGACGGTCTTCCACCCGAAGGGCGAGAAGTAGCCGGCGGACGGGATGCCGTGATGACTGAACACCAGACTGCCTCCGGTCAGATGACCGCGGATGGCGCCGACGACGACAAGCACGATCGTCAGGCCTCCGATCACCACGATCTCGCTGATGGCGCCATACCGCGTCACCGACGCCGCCAGCTTGGACGACGCGATGAGCAGCACCGCGAGGACCACGACAACGCCGACGGCAACCCAGGTCGTCTCCGACGGCGAGGAGCTGTAGGACAGCAGCGCGGGCAGCACGGCCGCCGCGAGGACATAGCTGACCGCGACCACGGCGACGAGCGCCCACACGAATCCGGGCCAACCGGCGGCCACGCCGGCGACTCGATTGAAGATCTGACGGCCCCACTGGTACTCCTGGCCGGCAATCGGCATGCGGCGCGACAGACCCGCGTACATTGACACCACCGCCAGCGTCGGGAATCCCACGAGGAGCACGAGCCACATGCCGAGGGTTCCGGCGATCAGGAGGGTCGGACCCACCATCAGGAAGACGCCGGTGGTCATCGACGTCGTCGAGAAGGAGAGGCCGAACAGATCAAAGGCGCTCATGGTGCGCTTCAGCTCCTGGGTGTACCCAAACTCCGCCAGTACGTCTTCGTCAGAGGCCGGTCGCTCGCCGGCCGGATGCTCTGTGATGTCCACTGTCATGTCCCTCTCCTCTGGTCAGGATCCGGTAGGCCGTCGCCCCTGCCGCGTCCTCACGCTTCCCAGGTGCGTTCGGAGCGTGGCGCCCGTAGCGCGACTGGAAAGCTACAAGTCTTGTGGTGAGTCTGTCAAGCCAAACGCTCGGCGGGGCACTAGGCTCTTCGCGTGGTGCGCCTTGAAAGCTGCGTCAGGCCAGCCGGTGAGAGTCCGGTCCGGGTAAGCGCCGGAGCGCCCGGTAGCAGGCCCCGGCTTGAGGGAGAGATCCTGATGGTTGAGC
>JAABUZ0100010526.1_pt1 | contig 10252 bp, 8 predicted proteins | sample 5562091 | NCBI WGS metagenome assembly JAABUZ01 (sample SAMN12813069, study PRJNA571459) | rock metagenome | isolation source: Antarctica rocks | place: Antarctica: Victoria Land, Linnaeus Terrace sud | collected 2015-12-21 | reverse complement strand
CCCACGCCCCCGGCGCCCCGGAGAACCCCGCCACCGGCGCCAACGACGACCGCAATCATCCCCGACCCCCGACACCTTCGCGATGACCACTGACACCGCCTTGCTGCGCCTGCTGGCCTGGCTCTCCCCGGCCTTCCCCACCGGCGCCTTCGCCCACAGCCACGGCCTGGAATGGGCCGTCGACTCCGGCGACATCCACGACCGCGCCACCGCCCACGCCTGGCTCGACGCCCTCCTGCGCCACGGCGACCTGCGCTCCGACGCCATCCTCCTCCGCCACGCCCACCGCGCCGCCGCGCGCCACGACGCCCCCGCGCTCGCCGAGATCGCCACCCTCGCCGAAGCCACCGCGCTGGGCCGCGAACGCCGCGAGGAAACCCTCTCCCAGGGCACCGCCTTCGCCGCCGCCGCCCGCACCTGGGGCGACCTCGCACTCCCCCCCGGCCGCACCGCCCTGCCCATCGCCCTGGCCGCCACCGCCGCCACCCACGGCATCGACGAGCACGCCACCTGCGCCGGCTTCCTCCACGCGGCCCTGTCCAGCCTGACCTCCGCCACCGTCCGTCTCGTCCCCCTCGGCCAGACCGACGGCCTGCGCATCCTCGCCGGCCTCGAACCCGCGATCCTCGCGACGTCGCAGGAGACCGCCGCCGCCAGCCTCGACGACCTCGGCGGCGCCTGCCTGCGCGCCGACCTCGCCTCGCTCCGCCACGAAACCCAGCGCACCCGATTGTTCCGCACATGACCCAGCCGCCCGCGCCCGACCCCCGCCCGGAGCCGTCGCCCACGTCCGGCTCCCACCCGGAGCCGCCCGCGCCCCACCCCGCGCCGGCATCCCACGCGCGCCCCGCGCCCGACCCCGCGCCGCGCCCGCCGGCCGCGCGCTCCCGCTCCCCGCATGGCCCGCTGCGCGTCGGCATCGGCGGCCCCGTCGGCTCCGGCAAGACCGCGCTCATGGACGCGCTGTGCCGCGCGCTCGCCCCGCGCTACGACACCGCCGCCATCACCAACGACATCTACACCCAGGAGGACGCCGACTTCCTCGTCCGCGCCGGCAGCCTCACGCCGGACCGCATCCTCGGCATCGAGACCGGCGGCTGCCCGCACACCGCCATCCGCGAGGACGCCAGCCTCAACCTCGCCGGCATCGACACCCTGCGCGCCCGCTTCCCCGCCCTCGACCTGGTCCTGATCGAGAGCGGCGGCGACAACCTCGCCGCCACCTTCAGCCCCGAGCTCGCCGACCTCACCATCTACGTCATCGACGTCTCCGGCGGCGACAAGATCCCCAGGAAGGGCGGCCCCGGCATCACCCGCAGCGACCTGCTCGTCATCAACAAGATCGACCTCGCCCCCCACGTCGGCGCCAGCCTCGACGTCATGGACCGCGACGCCCGCCTGATGCGCGGCCCCCGCCCGTTCGTGTTCACCAACATCCGCGAAGGCCACGGCGTCGCCGAGATCGCCCGCTTCGTGGAGGTGCAGGGCGGGCTTGCGTAGGAAGCAGGGAGGCAAGCAAGGCTGGGCTCTGCCCGGACCCGCCAAAGGCCAGGGGCCTTTGGAAACCCATCCGTAAGAGGTGCTTTGCGACGTCATCAAACCGTGCTCGGCTCGGTTACTCGCGAGCAAAACTGACCGCCGGGGCGATCGGCACTCGGACCCACATCGACCGACAGTGAAAGCCATGTTGAAAGGAAAATCGGTGCATGCTGTCCGACCTGTTTCAGCCGATGGAGACCAACCGCCTACGGTTGCGGTGTGTCGAGCCGCAAGATGCCGAAGCGACATCAGCCTTGATGACTCAAAGCATCAGCAATTGTCTCGCGTCGTGGCCGCTGCCCTTTACGCCGCAGATGGCGAAACATCGGATCGAACTTTCCCGAGAGGCGGCAAGCCGAAAAGATGCGATACCCTGCGCGATCATCGTCAGGAACGGCGGGTCGCTCGCGGGATGGATCACCCTGAGCAGAAGCGAAGATGACCGGCGACGTGGCGCCCTGGGCTACTGGCTTGGCGAGCAATACCACGGCAGGGGCTTCGCCCGCGAAGCTCTTGCCGCTCTGCTACGAACCGGGTTTGAACTGCTGGACCTCGATGTGATCGAAGCCGGCGCCCAGCCTGAAAACACAACGTCGTTCGCTGTGATGCAGGCGTGCGGGATGTTCGAGGCAGGCCAGCGCATGGTGCACGCATCGGCGCGCGCGAGACGAACGATGCCTCTTCCACGAGGTACACCGTCCTGCGCCCCAGAGTTGAGTGAGACACCTCACAAGCGGACGCTGTCCGCGACGGAGGTGGACGATGACGACAGAAACAACGACGGCTGCAGAGGCGGCGGGCCCTGGTCGGGGCGGCCGGATGTCGCGGCAACGCAAGCGCGACGCGGTGCTCCGGCTGTTGCGAGGCGAGGATCTGGAGACGCTCTCGCGCACCCTGGGTGTGACGGCCGCCACGCTGAGCGGCTGGCGCGACACCTTCCTGTCGGCCGGCGAGGCCAGCCTGGCGACCCGGCCTGCAGAAGCGGGAGAACTCGAGAGCGGTCGGCTGAAAGCCAGGCTGGGCGAGATGCTGCTCGAGCGCGAGCTGCTGGAGGCCAGGGTCGCTGCCCTGGAGGGTGGGCGCCCTTTGGCCCGGCAGAGGTCGAGGCGATGAGCCGGACGGCCTCCCCGAGCAGCGGCAAGCCTTACGGCGTCGCCCGGGTGTGCCGGATCTGGCGCGCCGCGCGGGCCACCCTCTACCGCCACCGCAGACCGCAACCGGCAGAACCCCCGCGGCGTCGCGGACCGTCAGGACCGATGCCGGACGCGGCGCTGGTCAAGCGGATCCGGGCCGTCCTTTCCGCCAGTCCCTTCCACGGCGAAGGGCATCGCAAGGTATGGGCCCGCCTGCGCTTCGCCGATATCCGCACCTCCAGGCACCGGGTGCTGCGGCTGATGCGCGAGCACGCCCTGCTGGCGCCCTCGCGAGTCGGCTCGCCCCGCGGACCGCGCAACCACGACGGCACCATCATCCCGGATGCGCTGGACACCATGTGGGGCACGGACATGACCACCACCTGGACCCGCGAAGGCCAGGTCGCGGTGTTCATCGCCGTGGATCACCACAACGCCGAGTGCGTCGGCGTCCACGCGGCGCGCCATGGCACCCTCTTCGAGGCGCTCGAACCACTTCGTCAGGGCGTACGCCAGCATCTCGGCGCGTTTGCCAAGGGCGTGGCTGCTGGCCTTTGCATCCGCCACGACCATGGCAGCCAGTACATGTCCGCCGTCTTCCAGGACGAGCTGGCGTTCCTGGGTGCCGAAAGCTCCCCGGCCTTCGTCAGGGCACCGGAAGGCAACGGCTGCGCCGAGCGGTTCATCCGCACGCTGAAGGAGAACCTGCTCTGGGTGCAGACCTTCGACACCGTCGAGCAGCTGCGTCTGGCGCTGCTGGACTTCCGCGAAACCTACAACACCACCTGGCTCATCCAGCGGCTCGGATACCGGACACCAGCCGCCACCCGACGAGCCCTGCTTTCACCTGCGGCACTCGCCGCGTAGGCTCCTTCATGGTGTCTCATCAATCGGGGCCGGTACAGTTCGGCTTCCGCATCACGGGCGTGCCCGTCTCCGGGCCGCTTAAGATGGAACGCATGGTCGGTCGTCACGATCTGCTAGTAAGGCGACCCTCATGGCTTGTTAAGTGTGACTTTGGAGAGATAGATGCTTATTCAGGAAGATCATTTCTATAGGAACGTGCTCTTGTTCGTGGCGCCAGAAGATTCTCTGAGAATGAGAGTGGGTTTATATACATCAATATGTACACTGACAGCACAATAGAAACATATCATGCTGCAAATTGTGCTTCAGATACATCTTACTTTATATATCTGGAGAGAATGATGAATTATTTCATTAACACGTGCCTTACAATAGACAACATAAGATCTGAAGGACTTAGACCAGATTGCGAATATGGCATTGAGGTTGAGTTTTATTCAGCTTACAATGCACGAAAAGCCAAACTTAAGTATCATCAGTCTGGTCATGACTTAGAATTCGGTAAGTCGATAGATTTGCCTTTGAGGCTTCCTCGATTAAGTCTAGGTCCCGTGGAAGAATTTAGCATGCTACTGTCAACCCTTTTGACAGATATATCAGATGCCACAGGGTCTGGCCGGCAATTCCCAATTAGTGTAGATTTTGACCAATCGCAGTTCGGCGCAGCAATCAAGCATAGGAGAAGCTGATAAAAAAATTCTGCACTCGCCTAAATCTTCATACCAAATACAGGTCTCTCCAGTGTAAAGTTCCAGTTGACCTTGCGCTAACTTCAGCCCTGCTTCTCGAACGCCCCGGAGATCGTGATCGCCACCTCGTCGCCGATCAGCGGCACATACGTCTTCACCCCGAACTCGCTGCGGCTGACCACCCCGGTGATCGCGAACCCGACCGTGTATTTCTTGTCGAGCGGGTTGGTCCCCGCGCTCACTGGCTTCGTGACCCCGTGCATCGTGAGGTTGCCCACGACCCTGGCCTCGCCATGCCCCGACGGCACGATCTGCGTCGAGACGAAGCTGATCGCCGGATACTTCGCGGCATCGAACCACTGGTCGCCCTTCAGCTCGCCGTCCAGCTTCTCGCTGGTGGTCGACACCGACGCCGTCGGCACCGTCACCGACAGCCTGCTCCCCGCCGGGTTCTTCGGGGTCAACTCCAGCGTCCCCGACGCATCGGTGAACCGCCCGTAGTACGTGGTGAAGCCCATGTGCGACACGCCGAAGCCGACCTGGGTGTGCTGCGGGTCGACGGCGTAGCTGCCGGCCTGCACCTGGGACGGCTCATGGTTGGCCACCTGCGCCAGCGCCGTGCCGGAGAGCGCCGCCACGAGGACGGCGGCAGGAAGAAGTGGGCGGATCATGGTGGCTCTCCGTCGATGCACGCTCTGCATGCGCCAACCACCGACATGCCGCCAGCCCGTCCGGATGAAGTGCCAATCGCAACCGTGCGAGCAGCAAGGCCAGGACCCTGCCCTGGACCTTTCGGGACTGAGCGCCCCCGGACCCGCACCCGTCTGCCACACCGCCGCGGATCGCGCCGCTCACCCGCAGGGCGAACTTCAGGGCCGTGTCCGGAGCGGGCAGATCTTATCCTGACGGCCCCTGACATTGACCTGTCAGGAGGCAAGGCTGGCTCTGCCCAGACCCGCCAGAGGCGAGCCGCCCCTGGACCGGCCTTGCTTGAGCAAACGGACTCCAAAGGCCTGCCTTTGGCGGAGTTTGAGGCAGAGCCTCAACCTTGCTTGCTGCGCCGGCCACGCCCGAGCCCCACCGGTACCAGGCGGCGCCCGGCCTCGCCGGCTCCTACCCCAACCCCGGCACCGCGACCCCGCACACCTGCGCCACCAGCAGCGTGTTCAGCCCCAGCACCACCGCCGTCGCCGCGACCGTCCCCGCCACCGTCCACCACCGCGGCACCAGCCGCCCCATCACGTCCGCCCTGCGCACCAGCAGCAGCAGCGCCACCATCGGTAGCGGCAAGGCGAGGCTGAGCGCCACCTGGCTGAAGATCAGCACCTGCGTCGAGTTGAACCCCATCGCGACGATCGCGAACGCCGGCGCCATCGTTACCGAGCGTCGGACCCAGAGCGGGATGCGGAACCCCACGAAGCCCTGCATGATGACCTGCCCCGCCATGGTGCCGACCGCCGAGGACGACAGCCCCGACGCCACCAGCGACACCGCGAACACCGTCGCCGCCCCGCTCCCCAGCAACGGCCCCAGCGTGGTGTAGGCGGTCTCGATCTCGGCCACGCCATCGTGCACGCCATCGTGGAACGCGGTGGCCGCCATCGCCACCATCGCCATGTTCACGAGGCCCGCCGCCCCCAGGGCCACCAGCACCTCGATGTCGGAGAACCGGATCAGCCGCCGCCGCTCCGCCTCGGTGCCCGCGCGCACCCGGTCCTGCATCAGCCCGGAGTGCAGGTAGATCGCGTGCGGCATCACCGTCGCCCCCACCGTGCCGACCGCCAGCGTCACCGCCCCCGCGTCGCGCAGCCGCGGCACCACCGCGCCATACGCCACCGCCCCCCAGCGGGGCGGCGCGATCGCCAGCTCCACCACGTAGGACAGCGCGATCGCGGCCACCAGCACCCCGATCATCACCTCCAGCGGCCGGAAGCCCTGCCGCTGCAGCTCCAGCAGCGCGTAGGTCGCGACCCCGGTGACCGCCATCCCGCCCATCAGCGGCAGCCCGGTGAGCAGCGACAGCCCGATGGCGCAGCCCAGGAACTCCGCGAGGTCGGTGGCGATCGCCGCCGCCTCGCTCGCCAGCCACATCGCGATCACCACGCGGTGCGGGAAGTGCGCCCGGCACAGCTCCGCGAGGTTGCGCCCGGTGACGATCCCCAGCCGCGCCGAAAGCGACTGGAACAGCATCGCCACCAGGTTCGCCAGCACCACCACCCACAGCAGCTCGTAGCCGTAGCCCGCGCCCGCCTGGATGTTGGTCGCGAAATTGCCGGGGTCCATGTAGGCCACCGACGCGATCACCGCCGGCCCGAAGAACGGCAGCATCGCCCGCACGCCGCGCCGCTCGCCGCTCAGGCTCCGCTGCGCCGCGTCCACCGTGCGCTCCGAAAGCGTCGTCCCGTCCTGAGGCGTCATGCGCACTTCCCTGCCCGACCCTCAAGTGGCCCGCGCAGCCGGGCGAGGCAAGCAAGGTTGAGGCTCTGCCTCGAACTCCGCCAAAGGCCAAGCCTTTGGAAACCACTACTTAAGGAATGGGTTTCCAAAGGCCTCAGGCCTTTGGCGGGTCTGGGCGGAGCCCAGCCTTACTTGCTTCCACGACCGCCCCTGTCCCTTGTCGCACCGACCGCTCGCGGCTGGCGAGTCGCGCCGCGACCTCCACGTCGCTCAGCCGCGCATCGTAGATCGAGCGTGGCTCGATGCTGCGCGCCACCAGCGTCGCCGTCGCCACCGCCAGCAGCATCGGCACCACGGCCGATCGGTCGCGCCCGGTCAGCTCCATCATCAGCACCACGGCAGAGATCGGCCCCTGCGTCGTCGCCGCCAGCACCGCCGCCGCGCCAACCACCGCGAACGCCCCCATCGGCACGCCGGGCCACAGCCACGACCAGGCCGTGCCGAGCACGCCGCCCAGCATCGCGCCCAGCGTCAGCGACGGGGTGAACAGCCCGCCCGGTGCGCCGCTGGCCAGGCACAGTAGCGTCGCCGCCGGCTTGAGCACCAGCAGCGCCAGCAGCAGCGACGGCGCGGCCTGGCCGGCCAGCGCGAGCACGGAGACGTCCTTGCCGTTGCCCAGGATCTGCGGGTAGCGGATCGACGCCACCCCGATCAGCCCCAGCGCCAGCGTGGGCGCCACCAGCCGCGCCCAGCCGCGCGGCCTGTTGCGGTCGGTCCAGGCGACCGCGCGCACGAAGCCGACCGAGACCACGCCGGCGACCGGCCCCGCCAGCAGCGCCCAGGCCGCGAGCGAGGCCGAGCCGGCATACTCCGGGATCGGGTAGGCGGGCGAGTCCGGCAGCGCCAGCCAGGACACCGCGGTCGCGATCAGCGACGCCAGCAGCACCGGCAGCACCAGCCGCAGCGCCAGCGCCCCGCGCAGCACCTCGAGCGCGAACAGCGCGCCGCCCAGCGGCACCCCGTAGGCCGCCGCCATGCCGGCGCCGGCGCCGCACGCGACCAGCAGCCGCCGCTGCTCGTCCGAGAACCGCGCGCGGTCCGACACCGCGTTGGCCACCACCGCGCCCGCCTGCTTCGGCGCGCCCTCGCGGCCCAGCGACGCGCCCAGCCCGACGATGACGATCGACAGCACGGCGCTGCCCAGGGTCCGCAGCGCCGGCAGCCGGCCCGCCGAGAACCAGATCGCCGTGGTGATGTCGATCGAGTTGCCGCTGGGCAGGCGGACCAGCACGAGCTGCCCCGCGCCCGTCACCAGCCCCGCCGCCAGCAGCAGCCCCACGTGCCGCCACGCCCCCGCCCGCGCCGCCGCGTCCAGCAGGTCGCCGCCGTCCGGCCACGCGAGATGCTGCACCACGCCCAGCAGCAGGGTCAGCGCCGTCGCCGCGGCCCCGGTGCCGACGCCGATCGATGCCACCGCCAGCCAGAACCGGCCCGCGCCGGGCTCGATCAGCGTCGCAGGGATCGCGCCGGGCGCGGGCGCCCTTCCCCCCGCGCGGTCCGGCGCGCCGGGCTCCTGCGGCCGATCGCTGTCCTCGTCCAAAAGCTCCAACCCCCGCCCACGCCGGGTGCCATGATGCCACGGCGCCCCATCCTGGCCAGCGCGCCCCGCCCACGGCGCCGGCGCCCCGCCTGCCCGCCATCCGTCCCGGCCCCGGAGCCCAGCCCGATGACCACGCCGTCCCCGCCATTCCCCGCCACCGAGGGCTTCGACCCCCGCATGGATTCGCTCGACTCCTGGGCCGCCCCCGTTATCCTCGACGCCCTCTGGGAAGGCCAGATGAGCGCCGTCGCCGCCCTGCGCCCCGCGCTGCCCGCCCTCGCCGCCGCCGCCGAGGCCGCCGTCCCCCGCCTCGCCTCCGGCGGCCGCCTGGTCTACGCCGGCGCCGGCACCTCCGGCCGTCTCAGCGTGCAGGACGGTGCCGAGCTGACCCCCACCTTCGACTGGCCCCCCGAACGCCTGGTCCTGCTCCTCGCCGGCGGCCGCGACGCCCTGCTCGGCGCGATCGAGAACGCCGAGGACGACTGCGGTGCCGCGCACGCCGCCATTGCCGCCCACGCCATCGGCCCCGCCGACGTCCTCGTCGCCCTGGCCGCCAGCGGCGCCACCCCCTACACCGTGGCCTGTGCCGAGGCCGCCCGTGCGCGCGGCACGCTCACCATCGGCATCGCCAACACGCCCGGCGCTCCCCTGCTCCTCGCCGCCGACCACGCGATCCTGATCGAGACCGGCCCGGAGGCGATCGCCGGCTCCACCCGCATGAAGGCCGGCACCGCGCAGAAGGCCACGCTGACCATGCTCTCCACCCTGCTGATGGTGCGCCTCGGCCGGGTCTGGCGCGGCCGGATGGTCGACATGCAGGCACGCAACGACAAGCTGCGCCGCCGCGCCCTGCGCATGCTCCACGACCTGGCCGGCGCCGACGAGCTTGCCGCCGCCCGTGCGCTGGAAGCCGCCGGCGGCAGCGTCAAGACGGCCGTGCTGATCCACCATGGCCTCGACCGTCCCGCCGCCCAGGCCCTGCTCGCGGCGCACGGCGGGCACCTGCGCGCGGCGCTGGGCAGTCTACAGGCAGGCAAGGCCGGGCTCCGCCCGGACCCGCCAGCCTGAGGCCTTTGGAAACCCGTTTCTTAAGGAATGGATTCCAAAGGCTTGCCTTTGGCGGAGTTTGAGGCAGAGCCTCAACCTTGCTGCCTTCCGCTAGACCAGCAGGTCATCCAGCCGGATCGGCAAGTGCCTCACGCGCACCCCCGTCGCGTGGAACACCGCGTTGCCGATCGCCGCGGCCACGCCCACCATGGGCAGCTCGCCGATGCCTTTCGCCCCCAGCTCGTCGGTGACCGGATCGACGCTGTCGACGACGATCGGCACGATCTCGTGCACGTCGGCGTTCACCGGCAGCAGGTACTCCGAGACGTTGGAGTTGGTGTACCGCCCGCTCGCCGCGTCCACGACCGTCTCCTCCAGCAGCGCCATGCCGAGGCCGAACACCATGCCGCCGTAGAGCTGCGAGCGCGCCGTCTTGGCGTTGATCACCCGACCGCAGTCGACCAGGCGGCTCACTCGGATCGTGCCGAAATCCGGATTGACCCTGACCTCGGCGAACTGCGCCCCGAACGAGTGCCGCGAGTGCGCCTCGTACGCCTCGTCCGGCTTGGCGCCGGACTCCGCCTCCACGAACGAGCGCTGCTTGGCCGCCAGGATCTCGGCGATCCTCACGCTGCCCGCCGGCCCGGAGACCACCCCGTCCTTCAGGCTGAGCTGCTCCGGCGTGACGCCCCCCCAGGCCGCGCCCTGCATCGCCAGCGCCATGCCGAACAGCTGGGTGCGTACCGCGCGGCACGCCGCCTGCACCGCCGGCAGCACCGAGGCCACCGTGGTCGAGCCGCCCGACACCGGCGCCGCCGGCAGCCGCGAGTCGCCCAGCTCCGCCCGGACTTTCCCGAGCGGCAGACCCAGCTCGTCGGCCGCCACCTGCGTCATCACCGTGTACGTCCCGGTGCCGAGGTCCTGCGTCCCGGACCGCACCACCGCCGTGCCGTCCGCGTCGAGCCGCGCGCTGGCCTGCG
>JAABUZ0100010525.1_pt1 | contig 10255 bp, 6 predicted proteins | sample 5562091 | NCBI WGS metagenome assembly JAABUZ01 (sample SAMN12813069, study PRJNA571459) | rock metagenome | isolation source: Antarctica rocks | place: Antarctica: Victoria Land, Linnaeus Terrace sud | collected 2015-12-21 | reverse complement strand
ACCACGACGAGGCTCGCTTCGGCGGACGGGGGGTACTGCAGGCGGTCGCGCACGTCAACGGCCCGATCGCCGACGCCCTGGTCGGCCCGCTGTTCACGAGTGCCGAGGAGGTCGACAACGCCCTCATCGAACTCGACGGGACCCCGGACAAGTCGCGACTGGGTGCCAACGCCATCATCGGGGTGTCAATGGCAGCCGCCCGCGCGTTCGCCGCCGAACAGAAGCAACCGTTGTGGCGGTCGCTGACCCCAGTGGGCGTGACGCCGCGGTTGCCGGTGCCGCACTTCAACGTCGTCAACGGCGGCCGGCATGCACGCAACATGCTGGACTTCCAGGAGTTCATGATCGCTCCGATTGGGGCACCGTCCCTCGCGGAGGCCGTCCGCGCCGGCGCCGAGGTGTACGCGTGCCTGCGCGCGGAGCTGCAGGCACGCAACTTGGCCACGGGACTGGGTGATGAGGGTGGGTTTGCCCCCGAGATGGACTCACCCGAGGATGTGCTCACCCTGCTGGTGCACGCCATCGAGCAGGCTGGCTACACCCCGGGCATCGAAGGCGTGGCCATCGCGTTGGATCCCGCCGCGAGTGAGTTCCACACTGACGACGGTTACCTGCTCGCCGGGCAGCACCTGAGCAGCACCGACCTGATTACCCGCTACCGGCGGTTGCTTGAGGAGTTTCCGATCTGGAGCCTGGAGGACGGTCTTGATGAGCAGGACACCGAAGGATGGCAGCAGCTGACCCGAGAACTCGGCGACCGGGTGCAGCTGGTGGGCGACGACAACTTCGTCACCAACCCGGCCCTCATCGCCGAGGCGGTGGCGGCCGGGATCGCCAATGCGGCCCTGATCAAAGTGAACCAGATCGGCACCGTGACCGAGACCCTTGAGGCGTTGCGGGTGTGCCGCGACGCCGGGTACGGCGCCATGATCTCGCACCGCTCCGGAGAAACCGACGACACATTCATCGCGGACCTCGCGATCGCTTCCGGGTGCGGCCAGCTCAAGGCCGGTGCCCCGGCCCGGGGGGAAAGGGTCGCCAAGTACAACCGCCTGATGGAGATAGCCACGGTCACACCGACGCTGGCATATGGGCTCACCCGATGAGCCGCCGGTGAGCACGGATCCGACAACCCCCGAGGTGCAGGACGAGCAGACCGGCCACGGCTGGTTGACTCCGGGCGTGCTCGGGGTCGGCGGAGCATCTCTGTTCAGCGACTCCAGCCACGAAATGGTCACCAGTCTGCTGCCCACCTTCCTCGCGTCCACGTTGCACTCCGGCCCCGGTGCCCTCGGAGCCATCGACGGCACCGCGGACGCGTTGACCGGACTGGCGAAGCTGGCGGGCGGACCACTGGCCAACGACCCCACACGCCGGGCACGACTGGCCTCGGGCGGCTATCTGGGCACCGCTGTAGCCACCGCCTTGGTCGGGCTTACCACCGCCGTCTGGCAGGTCGCCGTACTGCGTGCGCTCGCCTGGGCATCGCGGGGGATCCGCTCACCCGCCAGGGACATGCTGCTCACCTCGCTGTCCCGCAAGGATTTCTACGGTCGGGCGTTCGGGGTGGAGCGGGCCGGGGACAACGCCGGTGCGATCATCGGCCCGCTGGCCGCCTCCGGTCTGGTGGCGCTCATGGGGGCGCGGCACGCGATTCTGCTCTCGATCATCCCCGGCGTCCTCGCGGCGGTCGCGATCATCGTCGCCGCCCGCGAGGCCAAACGTGCGCTTGGGGCGCCGGTTGGGCGACGCACCCTCAGCCTGAACCTGCGGGAGCTGCGGAGCGTGGGCTACGCCCGCACCCTGACGCCGGTGGCGCTGTTTGAACTGGGCAACGTCGCCACGACCCTGCTCATTCTGCGGGCGACCGATCTGCTGCACACCGACAACCGTGACCTCACCGCTGCCACCAGCTTGGCGATCCTGCTCTACGTGGCGCACAACGCGGCCACGGTGTGTTCGCTCGTCGCGGGACAGATTTCCGACCGGATCGGCCCGCGGGTGGTGTTCGCCGCCAGTGGGGCCGTGTACGTCGCCGGGTATGTGGTGTTCGCGATCGGACCGCATGCGTGGCCGCTGCTGCTGCTCGGGTTCATCCTCGCCGGCGTCGGTATCGGCGCTGCGGAGACGGCCGAATCGACGGCGGTCGCGCTATCGCTGCCCGAGCACCTGCGAGGCAACGGGTTCGGGGTCCTCGGCCTCGTCCAAGCCTTCGGCGACATGGGCTCCACGGTGGTAGCGGGGATCCTGTGGTCGCTCATCTCCCCGATCGTGGCGTTCGGATACGCAGCGGTCTGGATGCTGGCGTCAGTGTCGTCCTCACGTCTGTTGCACCCGCGAGAAGCTAGCCGTCCCGATCGAAAGGCAACCACCACATGACGTCCCCGGTGACGGAAGGCGCCGCCACCAGCCTTCTCCTGGGCGCCATAGGTTGCCGAGGTACCGGGCCACTTTCCACCTGTTCTCGGCGAGGGCAGGGAGGTAACCACCTATTGGCGGATACAGGGTGAGCTGCTTGAGCTGAGCCCAGGGCACCCAGGTGGGAGTCCTGCCGGGTTCTCCTGAGAGGGCGGCGGAGGTGTAGAACGCATCGGCGAGAAACACCAGTTCATCGCCGGGTTTCCGACCGGCCGGCGGTTCCCGCAGGCTCCATCGCCAAAGCTAGTTAACCAATGGCGGTTGACGTTGCTCAAGCCGAAGCCGCTCTCCAAGATGGTGAGCCGTTCCCCCAGCGCCGGTGTGGGTGTCGGCTATGCTGCGCTCACGGCGATGGATCTCCGCCGAGGCGACGCGGTCGCCTGAACCGCCTCCGCGGAGGCTGATGGCTCCTGGCCCGTCCCGAGGGGAGGAGTCAATAGTGAGCCTGGTTGTTGGACACGACCGGTGGCCCGCGAGCCAGTCCGCGCTGACGTTTGCGGTAGATCTCGCAGCCCGGCTGCCTGCTCATCTGCATGTGGTGCACGTCGTAAACCTCAGTGACTATCCGGTCGACCCGGATGCCGCGGACTGGGAGGACGAGGGCCGCCGCGAACTCGAGACACAGCGCGCCCGAGTCCGTGGGTTCCTGGATCAGTTCGGAGATCAATGGAGCTATCACAGCTTCCGCGGTGATCCGGTCGCGTCGCTGATCAAAGTGGCAGAGGCTCATGACGCTCTGATGATCATCGTTGGTCAACCCGAAAGGGGGATCTCCGCGGTGGTGGATCACCTGCTCGCCGGGGCTGTCGCTCGCGGCCTGTTGCATCGATCTCCGCGTCCAGTAGTCATCGTTCCGATTACAGCGGAAGACTAACGAATGAGCCAGGCTGTGGATCGCGTCTACCTCGTCCGGCACGGGCGAACCGTACTGAATGCCGATGGCCGGTTACGCGGGCTGAGCGATCCGCCGCTGGATGAGGTCGGAAAGGCTGAGGTGGCGCGGCTTGCTGAGGTGCTCGCTGCCAAGCATCCGAAGGTGAGCCCGCTGCGACGCGCGGTCGCCACCGCCGAGGCCATAGCACGGGCTGCGAATATTTCCGTCGTGGTCGATGCGCGTCTGAACGACCGCGACTACGGGCCGTCGACCGGAGCTGTCAAGGCTGAGGTGGAGCAACAATTCGGCAGCGTCGACGCCGCACCCGGTGTCGAGCCTGCGGATGCTGTCGAAGCGCGAGCAAGCGCGGGGTTTCATGATTTGGTCGGCCAATTCGACTCAGGGCCGTTGATTCTTGTTTCCCACGACGCAATCAATCGAGCCCTGTTGGTCCATGTCGATCGGAGGCTGGTCGGGGCCGGGCCACCGCACAGCCTGTTGGGATCAACTCAGCCTCGTCGACGGCACGTGGCGCGTCGACCGCTACGACCAGAAGCCGGAGTAGCAGGTGACGCCTTCGTTCCCGCGGATTCTTTTTGACAACCCGGAGAGCACATTCGCGCCCTGCACTCCACACGAGCGCGGGCCGCTGCCGACGAGCTATGGCCCGGACCTCTACGAGCGCATCTTCAGCGCGGTTCCCTACCCCAGGGCGCCGGCAGAGAGCGGGCCAACGGTCACGTCCGTGGAGTAGCGGATTCGTACGAGCCGGTCCCGGCGCACTCGGCAAGGCGTCCTTCCGGAGGCGGGCCACACGGCACCGAGCCGGGCTGCGGGTGATGCCAGGCGACTGGCGCTAGGCGTGTAACCGTGGTGAACCCGGAGGTTCTGCTCCTAGATGAGGGGTCGGCGCCGACGATGCCTCCTTCCTCGACAAGGCGCGGGCGAGATTACATGCCCTAGTGGAACGCTCCGGACTGCTGGTCTTCGCCTCGCACAGCGATGAACTCCTCAGCGATCTGTACACCGAGGCGACTGGGCGGTGTTCATCGGCCACGACGGGCGTCCCTGGTTCACACCACCCGCGAACATCGACCAGCCCCGAAGACCTCGCATCGTCCACAATCGCCGGCGGTACCGAACAACCCCATGAGCAAGTCCCACGTCTGCCGACGTGGGCACCACTCGGCGCTGCCGGGTTCACCCGACGAAGTGTTCCGCCTCGGTCCGATACCGCTGCACTACCAGCTCGACCACCAACGGGTGCACCCCCATCGGCGCAGCCACTCCGTCCGCGCTTGCCGCCACCAGCTTGCGGTGGAACAGCCCCGGGGCCAACAGGTACGGCGACACCAGCACCCGACGGGCACCGGCGGCACGCAGCTGCGCCACTGCCACGGGCACCGTCGGCGAGGCCATCACCCCGTAGCCAAGGGCGACCGGCTCCCCCAACTCGACCGACAGCAGCTTCGCCGCGGTCTCGACGTCGGCCAGCGCATGGGAATCGGCCGAACCCACCGCCGAGAGCACCACCCCGTCGCCGGGCCGCCAACCGGCCTCCCGCAGGCGCGCGTGCTGCACCGCAGCCAACGTCGCGTCAGGCCCGAGCGCCCTTGCCATCCGCACCTCGGGATGGCCGCTCACCCGCACCTCCCCGGGCAGATCCGTGCGCACGTGATACCCGGAGGCAAGAAACGCGGGAACCAGTACCACCGGCCCCTCCACCACCATCAGCACTTCCGCCACGGTGGGACCGAGCACATCGGCGAAGGCCACGTGCACCGTCACACCCTTGGCGCGCACCGCATCGGCCAGCTCGTGCACCGTAGCCACGCCCCGAGGATTGCGGGTGCCATGCGCAACCAACAGCAGAACGGGTGCATTCACTCCGGGTCCACGGCCAGGCGGTAGCCCCGTTTCACCACGGTCTGCACCAACTTCGGGTCGCCGAGCACGCCGCGCAGCCGGCCGACGGCCGCCTCCACCGCGTGCGTGTCCACCCCCCGCCCGGGCAGCGCGGCCAGCAACTCCTGCATCGACACCACCCGCCCCGGCTCCGCAGCCAGGGTCCGCAGCAGGGCCATCCCCGCCGGAGGCACCGGCTTCAGCTCGCCGTTGACCAGTACCGCGTGCCCCCGAATGTTGAGCGACGACCCGGCCACCCCCAGCTGCGGCGCCCGCTCGGGCAACTCTTCGACGAGGTAGCGGGCCAGGGCACCCAGCCTGGCCCGGGCGGGCTGCACGGTCGGCACCCCGATGTGCTCCAGCGGCGCCGCCGTCACCGGGCCCACACAGGCCGCGAGTACCGGACCGCGCAACGACAGCCGCAGTGGCTCGAACGATCCGGTGGCCTTCGCCCGACTCAGCACACTGGCCACCGCCGGAGCACTGGTGAAGGTCAGCGAGTCGAGCGTTCCGGACACACACGCATCGATCAGCCGGTCCAGTGGCGCCAGGTCCGCGGGCGGCACCCACCGGTACACCGGCACAGCCACCACCTCCGCCCCGGCCTCGCGCAGCGCGGCGCAGATGTCGTACTGCACCTCCCACTCGGTGCTCGTCCCGTGCAACTGCACCGCGATGCGCAGGCCCGCAACGCCTTCGGCCAGCAGGTGCTCGGCCACCTCCACAGAGGACTCCCCCGCCGGCGACCACTCCTCGCGCAGCCCGGCCGCCCGAATGGCACCGGTGGTCTTGGGACCGCGAGTCAGTACCCGGCTGCGCTGCAGTGCCCGCAACAGCCGGGTACTGGTGCCCCAGCTCTCGGCAGCATCCACCCAGCCGCGAAACCCGATGCCGGTGGTGGCCACCACGACGTCCGGCGGCTGCTGCACCACCGCCTGCGTGGCCCGCTGCAGCTCGGCGTCATCGGCCAGCGGGATGATCTTGATGGCCGGAGCATGCAGCACCGCGGCGCCCTTGCGGGTGAGCAAAGCGGCGAAGTCCTCGGCGCGACGCGCGGCCGTCACCCCGACGGTGAAGCCCGCCAGGGGCAGCGGCGCCGCCCCGTGTGCCATGCCAACCTCCGCCATCAGGCCCATCGTGACAGTGCCGGACCGATCTGCACCATCGCCTCGTGTACCCCAGTGTCCACGACGCGGACGTCGTACACCGTCACCCCCAGCGCGTCGTCGTCCAGGCACCGGCCGGTGCGCAGCGAGAACACCTGCTTGAGCAACGGGGAGGCCACCGTGGGCTCCCCGACTCGGTCACCGACGAGGCCGCGGGAGAGCACGGCCGCCCCGCAGCAGGGGTCGATGTTGCAGATGGCGTGCAGGCTGCCGTCGGACAGCAGGAACACCGCCGCCTGGGTGCCGGTGGGCAGCAGCACGGCGACGCCGCGGCCCGGAATGAGCTGACCGAGCGGGCAGGCGTCGGTCCAGGTGTCCGGACGGGTGTCGGTAGCGGTATCGAGAACGGTCATCGCACGGCCTCCAGTGTGGACGGGTTTGCGGGAGAAGGCATTCCGAGCAGGACGGGAACCTTGCGGCCCTTGTCCTCCGCGAAGTTGATGGTGGGATCGGCAACCTCGGGCGCGTTGACGAAGGACACGAAACGGGACAGCTTGTCGGGGTCGTCGAGCACCCCGGCCCACTCGTCGGAGTAGCTGTCCACGTGGGCGGCCATGGCGGCCTCCAGGTCGTCGGCGATGCCCAGGCTGTCCTCGCACACCACCTGCTTGAGGTACTCCAACCCGGTCATCCCGTCCCGGCCCAGGGACTCGATCCACGGCGCGGTCCGCTGCAGACGGTCCGCGGTGCGGACGTAGAACATCAGGTAGCGGTCGATGTAGCGGATCAGAGTCTCGTCGTCGATGTCCCCGGCCAGCAGCTCCGCGTGCTTCGGCGTGAAGCCGCCGTTGCCGCCCACGTAGAGGTTCCACCCGTTCTCGGTGGCGATCACGCCGACGTCCTTGCCCCTGGCCTCGGCGCACTCCCTGGCGCAGCCGGACACCCCCAGCTTGATCTTGTGCGGAGAACGCAGGCCCCGGTAGCGGTTCTCCAGGTCCACCGCCATCGCGACCGAGTCCTGCACGCCGTAGCGGCACCAGCTGGAGCCGACGCAGGACTTCACCGTGCGCAGCGACTTGCCGTAGGCCTGCCCGGACTCCATGCCAGCATCGATCAGGCGCTTCCAGATCGCCGGCAGCTGTTCGACGCGCGCACCGAACATGTCGATGCGCTGGCCGCCGGTGATCTTGGTGTACAGCCCGAAGTCCCTGGCCACCTCGCCGATGACGATCAGCTTGTCCGGGGTGATCTCGCCGCCGGGAACCCGAGGCACCACGGAGTAGGTGCCGTTGCGCTGGATGTTGGCCAGGAAGTGGTCGTTGCTGTCCTGCAGCGCCGCCTGCTCACCGTCCAGCACGTGCCCGGTGCCCAGCGAGGCGAGGATCGAGGCGACGACGGGCTTGCAGATGTCGCAGCCGGCCCCCTTGCCGTGCTTGGCGATGAGCTCGGAGAAGGTACGGATACCCGTGGCCTGGACGATCTCGAACAGCTCGGCGCGGCTCTGGCTGAAGTGCTCGCACAATGCCGTCGACAGCTCCACCCCGGAGGAGGCCAGCAGCGTCTTGAGCATCGGCACGCAGCTGCCGCAGGTGGTGCCGGCACTGGTGCACGCCTTCAGCGCGGGCACGTCGCAGCAGCCGCCCGCGATGGCCTCGGTGATCGTGCCCTTGGTGACGGCGTTGCAGGAGCACACCTGCGCCTCGTCCGGCAGCGACCCCACACCCACCGGCGCTCCGGCCGGGGAGATCAGCGTCGCCGGGTCAGCAGGCAGCGGATGCCCGACCAGGGGCCGCAGCGTGGCGTAGGCACTGGTGTCGCCCACCAGCACGCCGCCGAGCAGGGTCTTGGCGTCGTCGGAGATCACCAGCTTGGCGTAGGTGTTCGCGACGGCGTCGTTGAGCACCACCTCCAGCGCACCCGCCGCCGCGGCGTGCGCGTCGCCGAAGCTGGCGACGTCCACCCCCATCAGCTTCAGCTTGGTGGAGAGGTCGGCGCCGGGGAACTGCGCGTCACCCAGCAGCAGCCGCTCGGCCGCCACCTCAGCCGAGGCGTACCCGGGACCCACCAACCCGTAGCAGCGACCGTCGATGGCCGCGCACTCCCCGATGGCGAGCACCGCCGGATCGCTGGTGGCGCAGCCGAGGTCGACCAGGACACCGCCGCGCTCGCCGATCGCCAAGCCGGCATCGCGGGCCAGCTGATCGCGCGGGCGCACGCCGGCGGAGAACACCACCAGCGAGGTGTCCAGCGTGGCACCGTCGGACAGCCCGACCTGCAGGCCGCCGTCGACCTCGGTGATCGAGGCGGTACCCACCCCGGTGTGCACCGTCAGCCCCAGATCCTCCACCAGCTTGCGCAGCAATGCGCCACCGCCGGCATCGACCTGCAGCGGCATCAGCCGGGGAGCGAACTCCACCACGTGCGCCTTCACCCCCAACAAGGTCAGCGCGTTCGCCGCCTCCAGCCCGAGCAGTCCACCACCGACGACGACGCCGGTCGCCGTGCCGCCGGCAACCGTGGCTGCCTCCGCCGCGGAACGGATCCCGTCCAGGTCGGCCAGCGTGCGGTAGACGAAGCAGCCGGGCGCGTCGTGGCCGGGCACCGGCGGGACGAAGGCTGAGGAGCCGGTGGCGAGCACCAGCGCGTCGTAGCTCAGCACGGTGCCCGAGGCGGTGGCGATGGTGCGGGCGTCGCGGTCCAGGGTGACGGCTGCTTCGCCGAGTCGCAGCTGCACCGCGTCGTCACCGGCGTAGTCGTTACCCGTCAACGCCAGCGCCGCTGGATCCCAGCTGCCCACATAGGACGAGAGGGCCACCCGGTCGTAGGCGGCGGTGGGCTCCTCACTGAGGATGATCACCCGCCACTGGTTCTCGGTGTCCCGCTCGCGCAGGGCCTGCACGAAGCGGTGCCCGACCATGCCGTGGCCGACGACGATCACTGTCTTGGCCAACCCAGTCTTGGTGCTCATCCGTACAACCCCCACGTCGCTTCGCTCGCTCATGCGGCTCCCTCTTCCTGCGTAACCTCAAGTGCTTCTTGGATGTGGGGCGGGTTCGGTGCTGCGCAGCCAGGTGCAGATGCCCTCGACGAGGTCGCCGCACCCACCACAGCCGGTGGTGGCTCGCGTCGCCGCGGCCAGCGCCGGAACGGAGTCCGCTCCCGAACGCCACGCGGAGGTGAGTTGGTTCTTGGTCACCGAGTTGCAGCGGCACACCACCGCGCGACCGGGCAGATGAGCGGGGCTGGCCACCTCCTGCGCACCGCTTTCCGGCCTGCCGAGCAGCAGGCCCAACCGGTCGCTCGGCGCCTGGGCCGAGTGGTCGTAGAGCTGAGTGACGGCCGCGGCGGCTTCGGGGCTGCCCAGCAGCACGGCCCCGACGATGCGGTCCTCGCGGAGCACCAGCTTGGCGTAGCGGCCCCGGCTGGCGTCGACGAGGCTGAGCACCTCGATATCGGGATCGCCCCCCTCGGCGCTCACGTCTCCCATGGCGGCGAGGTCCACGTCGCGGGCCTTGAGCTTGGTCACCTCCCGCGAGCCGGTGTACCGCGCTGTTGGGTCCGATCCAGTGAGCAGGTCGGCGACCACCGCGGCCTGGTCCCAGGCGGGTTGCACCAGGCCGTACACCGACCCGCGGTGCTCGGCGCACTCGCCGATCGCGCGGATGCGCCGGTCGCTGGTGCGCAGCTGGTCGTCCACCACGATCGCGTTATTGACGACTAGGCCGGCCCGCTGCGCCAGTTCCACCTGTGGCCGCACGCCCGTCGCCACCACCACCAGATCGGCGGCGAGGAAGGATCCGTCGTCGAGCACTACGCCACGACCGGCGGTGACGCCCTGCCCGACCAGTCCCGGCCGGTACTGCACCGCGGTGCTGGACAGGCGCAGCGCAACGCCGAGTTCGGTGAGCACCCTGGCGAGCACCGCACCCCCGCCGGCGTCGAGCTGGCGGTC
>JAABUZ0100010523.1_pt1 | contig 10256 bp, 6 predicted proteins | sample 5562091 | NCBI WGS metagenome assembly JAABUZ01 (sample SAMN12813069, study PRJNA571459) | rock metagenome | isolation source: Antarctica rocks | place: Antarctica: Victoria Land, Linnaeus Terrace sud | collected 2015-12-21 | reverse complement strand
CAACAGTGGCGCGCCACGCACGCCACGCGACACTACTACGACTGCGCCCGCGAGTTGGACCTACCGCCGTGGGAAACGGTCGACCAACGGCCGCGGCTACAGCTTCCCGCCGAGGCGCGCCACGACGCGCGGCTGTTCATAGAGGCGGCGCCTGGCTTACGAGGGTCGGGTCCGCTGGTCGGCCTGCATGTCGGAGGCGCGGGGCTAGGGGTCCTCAAGCGCTGGCCAGTCGCGCGCTTCGCCGCGCTTGCCGATCGTCTGGTCATGACGTGGGACGCGCGTATCGTGCTGCTCGGCGGCCCCGACGACAGGGAACTGGCCGCGGCCGTCGCCAGGATGACGCGGATTCGCCCGGCGTTCGCCGCCGGCGCGGTCCCCTTTCTCACCAGTATCGCCCTGATCGAGGCGTGTGACCTCTTCATCGGCAACGACTCCGGCCCGCTGCACGCGGCCGCCGCCGTGGGCACGCCCTATGTGGGCGTCTTCGGCCCGACGAACCCCGCCAACTTCCAGCCCATTGCCTTGCATCCGGGACAGGGCCTCGTCATGCAACCGGCCGTCCCCTGCCGCGCCCCGCGCTACTTCGTCGGCGGTGAACCGGTGTGGCGCGGCCCCTGCTGCAGTGGTGTCTGCGCCGCGCTGGCGACGCTGGAGGTCAAACCCGTCTTCGACGCCGCAGCAGCACTTGTGACTTGAAGTTAGCGATTGGACAGTTTTGCAGGTAGGGGTTGGACCATTTAGGGCGTCCGCAAGCGTAGCGAGCGCCCGCGGTCCTAGGGGGCGCGGCACAGACATTGCGATGTGAGCCATGCCCCACGTTAGCAAGAGTCGAGGTCGACACCATTCATGGCACAGGACGATGGTCTGCCCCTACAGGGCAACTACTGGCTGACAGTCGCGCTCGTGCTACTGGCCCTCTGCCCCAACATTATCGTCACCACGGCCATCGAACTGCTGCGGCCGGTTCTCGCCACGGGTCTCCATACGAGCAAGACCGACCTGGGGCTCTCGCCTGCCTTTAGCAACGCGGGCTACGCCTTCGGAGCCGTACTCGCCGCCGACCTGTTCCAGCGCTTCCGGCAGCGCCGCCTCTACTTTATAGAACTCCGACGAGAAAACCCACCGCTTTAGCCGTGGGATGAATCGGCGTCCGCTAGAGCGCGGCAGCGCGTCCGTTGCACAGCGATGCACTGTGCTATTTAGACGTGTTTAAGCATCTAACGCATGGTATACTTAGGGCATGATCGTGTTAGAGTTCAAGCTCGCGGGCGCCAGCAGCCAGTACGCCGCGTTCGATGAGGCCATCCGTACGACACAGTTCATCAGGAACAAGGGCACGACCGTCGAGAACCCGCGTCATTTGCGACGGTCAGAACGGGCGCTGAAACGCGTGCAGCGACGACCACAACGCGGCACGCAACATCCTGGCGCTGGGATTGAGGCGCGTGGAAGAAACTACGGCGGGGCACGCCGGAAGTAACGCTTGGGGACAGTCTGCCCTCTATCCGTCTGAGGTGACTCAGGTGGACAAGGCTGCTGGATGAGCCAAGAATCCCACGGCGCAAGCCGTGTGGAGTGTCAACTGCAAAGGGCTGTTCATCCTTGACGCGGTCCTCTCGGCCCTGGCGCCGGTGGCGGGATTCTTCATCCGGCGTGCCCTCGCAGCAGATAGGCCGTACCTTCGCGCTGGTGGAGTTGCTGCGGTCGGCCGCGGCCTACCTGATCGGGCCGGTGATGCTCCACTTCGCGCTATCGCAAGGGACGACGCCGCGGGCGCTGGTCCAGGGTTTCATATCACCTTCTGGGCCACGTTCGCGCTCCTGGTCATCGGCATCGCGATACTCATCACGCTTTTCCTGATCAGTAAAGTGCGTCTACGCCCGCCGAACCTGGACGCGTGATTGAACGGGGACGAGCAGGCGCTAGAGTCGCCGCCCGTCGCGGCCGCCGCCCGGTAACCACCTGTCGTATGCCGCATCGCATCCCGCCGCGTGTGACGCCACAGCACGCATGCGGCGCCTCCCACCTTCTCCTCGCTCCCGCGCCCCCGGAGGGGTAGGGTCTGTGAAAAGTCCTGGGAACGCGGGCGAGACGCCCGCCCCGTCGGTTCTGGGAGCGCGGGCGAGACGCCCGCCCCGATGCACGCCGGGATGAGCGCCGGACGGGCGGCGACGCGCCAGCCCTGCGGGGATGGCTGGCCCACGCCTGCGGACGCGGGGGCGGACGAGACGTCCGCGCTCCCAGTGGCGGTCACCCCGAGACTTCTGCACGTTAACGACTTTTCACAGACCCTGCCCGGAGGGGGGGCGAGGAGACAGCGACAAAGGGGCGCGGGCTGGCACATATCGTGCGCATAACTGTCATACTTCGGTCACCATGGCCGGCCGGTCCCGCACCGCCGCACCGGCGTACAAATACTGTACAGTGATCGCGCCTACCGCCTAGCGAGTTAGTGTAGACGACCATGCAATCACCACCGACCGTCCCGGATCAGCAATCACCACCGACCGTCCCGGATCAGCAATCACCACCGACCGTCCCGGATCAGCAATCACCACCGACCGTCCCGGATCAGCAATCATCACCGCTCGTCCCAAATCAGCAACCGCCACAAATTGTCCCGAGCCAGGACGCCCCCGGCGCTGCGTCGCGCGACCCACAAACGCCCGCGCGTACGCGGGTCGCGCTGTCTAGCATCGTTACCTTCTGCGCGGTGTTCTGGGTCATCCCACTCATCGGCCTATTCTTCACGCAGTACATCTCGATCCTGCTCGTCATCTTCCTGGCCGTGCTATTCTCCACGTTCATGAGCCCGGTGGTGAACGCGTTGGAGCGGCTGCACATCAATCGCGGTGTGAGCATCCTGCTGACCTATGCCGTCATCCTGGGTGTGCTGGGGTTGGTGGGACGCCTCGCGCTGCCGCTCTTCACGGGCGAGACGCAACGTCTGGCGAACACATTGCCCTCCGACCTCCAGCGCATCGCCGGTCCACTGAAGCAGTTCGGCATCACCATCCCCGGTGGTACGGGCGGCTCCTCGCGCGGCTTCAGTATTCAGAGTCTGCTCACCGGCGGCGCGCGCGGGTCGTCGGCGACAACCGTCGCGAGCACGGCCTTCAGCCTCGTGTTCTCCGTGGGCCAGACCGTCGTCTTCCTGCTCTCGATCCTGGTGATGACCTTCTTCCTGACCGTGCGCCGGACGTTCACGGCCGACATCGTCGGCGTGCTGGCACCGCCGGCCTATCGCCGTCGCACGGCCGACATCCTCTCGCAGATGGGCGAGCGCATGGGCCACTGGGCCATCGGGCAAATCGTCATCGTCATCTACTACGCCGTCGCCTTCAGCGTCGGGCTGACCCTGTTGCATGTACCCTACGCGTTCAGCATCGCGGTTATCACCGGCCTACTCGAAATCATCCCCTTCGTCGGCGGCTTCATCGGGCTGCTGTTGGCGATCATCGTGGCCGCCACCGTCAGCCCGCTCACGATCGTCTGGGTCATCATCATGTACCTCATCATCACCAACGTCGAAGCGCACATCCTGGTGCCGCTCGTGTACGGGCGCGCGGTACACCTGCACCCGTTCCTGGTCGTCGCGGCCCTGCTGTTCGGTGCGGAAGCCTTCGGGTTATTGGGCGCCTTGATCGCGGTGCCGCTGGCGGCCGCCTTACAGGTCGGCGTGGAGAACCTCTACATCAAGGACGTCGTGGAAGCGGCGGAGCAGCGGCAGCAAAGCGAAATCAGGAGAGCCGCTATAGACCTCGCCTTCCTGCGCCGCGGCCGCCAACGCCACTAGAAACGAGCCCTGGCCTTAAAAGACCATGGCAGCAGGGTGTAACCCCACGATTGTGATGGCGCCCACCACGGTCCTGCGACTGACGTCACATGGCAAACCATGGCGACTAACGTCACGCAGGGCGCCGCGCCTAGAGATACTTCAGTGTCCGTGGTTTGCCATGCGACTTTAGTCGCAGGCCCACGACCACAATCGCGAGGGGCGCCTATGGCAGCGAACGGACCTCGAAAGGTCGGTGTGTGTGGTACGCGCTCCCCCGTGCGGCGCGGGTCGGTGGGGCTGCTACCCCACCAGGTGGACGGGCGCGCCGGTTATGCCGATCTCCCAGGTTGTCGTATCCTGACCGGAGTCACCGGGGCCAAGATCATAGAGCATCTTCCAATAGCCGCCGAACTCGTTGACCATATCCGAATAGCCGGTCCCGCTCGTGTTATTCGCGGGGATCGGGACGCTGATGTTTGTCCATGCCCCGTTCCAATAATGCGCACTAGTTCCGATGCCTATCGCTTGTGTCGCTAGGTAGTGTTTCAAGGACGACGTGGCATATTTGGAGCCCTGGCTACAGTTGCTTGCGGGGTCGGGACAATCGGTCGGCTGGACGTTCCAGGAAAAGGGGAGCGTGGCCGTGAAGGGCGGAGTCCCATTCATCGAAATGGTTCCCGCCAAATTGTTGTGCGTGAGGTCGCCGGCCGGCGTTAGCACCTGCACACTGGCGGGATTCGACCCGCCGATGTCGCCCACGTCGTACAGATGCACCTGCAATGTCTTCCCGCCATACGAGGGCGGAACGTATCCGAGCGGGATTAGAGACGACGCATGGCTGGAGCCGCCGGCCGCGAGGATGTTGATAATGGCCATGCGGTTGACGCCGTAGATATGGACACAACTATCCGGTGGGGCCGTTCCCGGATGGGCGCACGCGACCGGCGACCCGGTAAATATGTTCGGGTTGAGGCAACTGTCTGAATTCCAGACGGCGTTCGGGTAGTACCTGGGGTCGGTTGGTTTGGAGGCCGGATCCGACACCGCCACGTTGCCCAACACACCGGCTGGATTGTCCCCTGTGCCAAGCACGGCCGGATGCGTAGGGTCTACGCCGCAGGCGGCGAGGCCGAAGACGTTGCCGCCGTTGCCATATTTCTGGCCGTATATGCCATACGAATTCAGCGCCGACTTGACATGGATGTGATAGAGCCCCGCATGATTGATGATGGCGTAGTTGACGAACTTGTAGGCGTAGGGGCTAACGACTTCACTACAGTTACCGGCAGTGGCGCAGGTGGTGTGTGTGGGATCGTCTCCGGCAGTGAAGGAGCTATCGGCAGGATTGTTCGAGATCACGCAGTCGCCGCCGCAGGTCAGTCCAGTCCCTGAAATCGGGGTGGTCGGCGGCGGGACCGTAATTGGCGCCGTAATCGGGACAGTCGGCGTGACCGTAATCTGTTTAGGAGAGGTGTCATACGATGTCTGGTATGGACCAGAGATGGTGAAGTTTAGCGCGGTAGGCATGGTCCCAACGTCGCATATGTGGGTGTTGCCGGCGTCGCAGCCCCACTGGTCGATGTACCGGCCGGGGCTGTCGAACGGCGCCGGCAATCCAGGTCCACTGGTCACGGCGCCGCTAGTGTTGTTGTACAGGGGACTCTCGTCGAACGGATCGAAGATCTTGACGACGAGTGTGTTGTTGAAGGGATTGTCGATCACGTAGTCGTAGCTAGTGAAGCCGTCCTTGGTCCGATCCGGATTGGCCGTCAGACCCGGGCATATATTCAAGACCAGCGTACACGGATTGGTGGCTGAGGAGGAGGAACCGCTGGTTAGCTTCTTGGAGTTGTAGCCCTCGAAGTATTGCGAGAAAGCGTCGCCGTTCTCCTGCGATCCGTATGGCCCACGCGCGATGAGGTAGAAGCCCTGCGTTGGGGTGATGCCGCCGGTCGCGGTCACGATGCTGGTCGGAAAGGGAGCGTAGCCGAGGACGTAGTCGGAGGCGCCCATCTCGAGCGGCTCCGCGTACTCCGCGATCGCGGAGCGGCTGATAGTCCGTGGCCCCACGCCCAGCGCCTTGCCAAAGATAGTCGCCACCGGCTCGGTGATAGTGACCTTGAGCCGGTTAGAGTAGCCGTCTGGGACGCTGGTGGTCACCGAGACGCCGGTCGTGGCCGAACTGACGAAGCCGTTGGTCCGCGCCACGGCCAGCGAGCGCAAGGTAGCGTCACTGGGGAAAGTCGGCATGAAGACCACGCCGCCCAGTGCGGCGGCGTTGGCGGCCTGCTGCGCGTTCTCCGCCTCAGCGCGCAACCGGCTCAGATCGATGCCGAGCATCATCGCGCCGATGAAGACGACGAGGGTGAGCGCGAAGACCACGGTCATCTGACCGGATTGGCCGCGCCGCCATCGGCTCCGCCGCCCATAGTGGTGTGTCATAGCTGTTCTCCTAATTTGCGTGGTTTATTGCTGCACGACAGCTCTATCGATTCCCACGTAATACGCGGGCAGAGGAGGGCTAGGTCCGCTGTGGCTAGACAAAATAGTCAAGGTCAGTGTGTGCGTGCCTGGCGTGAGCAGCGTACTCGTGAAGACAGGCGTGTTTTCAACCGACGTACCAGCATAGAAGTCGATAGGGGGGAGAGGAGGGCTAGGGCTCCTGTTGCTAAGTGTTACCGACGCCTGGCCCCCGTTCGGTTGCAACGCGCCATAGAGCGTTATCTGCGTACCCGTGAACTGAACCGCGACTGTGTCACCAGAGTTGGGCGTGATGCTCAACGTGTTGCTATACGAGCCCGACGCCAGCACCCCAGCGGTCTCCGGGTAGCAGCTAGTAGGCCCTGGCCCACAATGAACCCATTGGTTGCCAGCCCCTCCATAGGTGAAGAAGTTTGTAAGAATGGTGCTGGTCACGGCGTCGTCGACCGTCACTAAGGGCGGCGCCGTGGGCGTGACTACAGCCGTCGCGCTCGGTCCTCGGACGGCGCTGAGGCTGGTCGCGGCGACTGCGTACGTCACGGTAGACACGAGAGGCTTGTGGTACAGGTCCGCGATAACCGTGCTCGTCACCGGCGCGGCCACCGTGGACACCACTTGGGCGCCGGCGCCGACGCCGGTGGCCGTCTGCGTAATCGTGTACGACTGGGCGTCGGGCACAGCGATCCAACTCACGTAGTCGTTGCCCGGCGTACCGGCCGCCGTCGCCGTGATAATGGTCGGCGTGATGGGCAGCGCATATTGCCCGTCCGGCACGGGATCGCTGATGTCCCCATCGCCGCAATAATTGTTGCCCTTGACCATGTAGGAGACTTGCGATGCGGCCGGGAAAGGTGGATTGAACGCGTAGGTCGCGGTAACAGGACCACTCGCCGGCGGACCGGTCACAGTATAGACCGGCGTGCTGCCCACCGCGCTGCCATTCACGCCAGCATAAATCTTGTAGCTCGTCGCATTGGGCACGGCGGTCCATATGATCGCGTCGGTCGAGCTGGGTTCGGTACCCGTCCAGTGGGCCGCCACATCGGTCGGCGCCTGGGGCACGGGGCAGGGGCTGTCTGTCTTCGTCGGATTGAGCCGCATCACCGATGTCCCGTTGATCGTGATGGTGTTGTTCCCGAAGAGCGACATGATGGGATGATAGCGGTACGAGAGATGCACGCCGAGCGCATCGGGCGGCTCGCTTGAACTTCGCATGCACGACGGCCAGTTGTACGTCGACGTGATGAGGCTCGTGCCGGAGATGAACGGATAATTGTACTGGTTGAGCTGCCGCGTCGTCCCCGAGTACGCGACCGTCCCTGGGTTCACGCCTGCCTTGTACACCTGGATACTCGCGATGTTGTGGGGATCAACGCTCTGCGCGCCTAGAATCGTCTTCACAATGGTCATATCGACCGTATCGGTGATACCGGACGTGGTATTGGGGCACGTAAAAGCCGTCAGCCCTCCGTTGCCTTGTAGCGCCCCGATGCGCGCGGCCTGATACGCGGCGTTGCGTAGGTCTATCTGTGCTCCAAAGGCGCCGCTTATCTCGACGATGCCCAACAGGATGATAGCGAGCAACGGAGTAATAAGGGCTAACTCGGTTAACGATTGGCCCTTCCCGGCATGGTGACGGGCGACCCTAGGTGTGCGGCCTTGATCCATTCTCTTCATAGTCACTCTCAGGAACCGGATGACGATGAGGCGCCATAGGTGACCGGCTCCAACTGGGCGGAATACTCTTCGGTCAATTGCATGGGGGCGAACTCACCCAACAGACTGCGATACTTATAGATGACTTTGATGCCGAGACGATCGAGCGACCCCAACGTCGTGTTTCGCGTGGACGGGTCCCAGGTGGTTGCGGTGTCGCAGGGCGGGCCATACGATGTGCCGGCGCAGAAGAAGCTTTTCGTCGCGCCATCATAGGTGTAGGTTGTCGCGTCGTGCGCCGTCGAGCTAGGGATGGTTGACGCAGTCACTTGCGCTCCACTGATGGTAGCGTCATATACCGTCACCGAAACGATATTGTTCAGGTTCTCGACCGGGAGCATTGACTGCAATTGAGTAAGGGCCGCCTGGTCGGAGCCGCCTGTGCCCGTGGCGATACGCACGGCTTCTTGCACCGCCTCCTGGTATCCGACGTGGGTCTTGAAGAGCAAGCCCATCTCCAGTGAACCGAACAGCAGCAGCAGAAAAACAGGGAGGGTCAGCGCGAACTCGACAAGCGATTGTCCGCGTCCATGGATAGGCAGACGCCCTCGGTTCGCCAAGACACGATGTCGTGGCAGAAAATTTAGGCGCATGTTCCTCTCCTCCGTTGCCGGCACAGCCCGTATTGATCATGGATTAGTGCTATACGCCATAGGGAGTAGGCGATGTAGTAGCCTACTGTGCCACAATAGGCGCGTCCACGACAGCCGGCAATGGGTAAATGGTGCTAGTCCATTCGGCAGCGCGTCTTCCCGATGCCGTAGGGCTTATGCAACGTGGGCCGCGTCGCCGGCGAGGCGCCGTATAGTGGACGTGTTCGTGGCGAACGGCGGGCGTATGGCGATCCAGCCCTGTCCGAGTAAAATCACCTGACGCCACCAGGGGCGTCGGGGCATATCGCCATACAGTCCTGTCTGATAAAAACCGCAGCGCGAGGGTCGGAAGATCGGTTACAGCGGCGTAGGGGCGCATTGCATGCGCCCAACGGTCGCCTTCGCCCCGTTCGGGGGACAGCGGGAGACACCATGGGCGGCGTGTGTGCGACCGCCCACGGGCGCATGCAATGCGCCCCTACACCCCTCATTTTGCTCACCCTTGATAGGCGAACGGGGGCGGGCCGGCGACGCCCGGCTGATAGCGGAAGAGCGAGCCGGCGTGGGGCTGCGCGCGGCGCTCCGGGTCGGATAGGCCCTCGGGCGAGGTCGTGATGTAGAGGTCGGTCAGGTCCGGGCCGCCGAAGGTGGGGCAGCTGACATGGGCCGTGGGCAGCGTGACGATGCGCTCGAGCTGCCCGGCGGGCGTGTAGCGGTGTACGGCCCAGCCGCCCCATATCGCCACCCAGACGTGGTCCTCGTCGTCGACGGTCAGGCCGTCTGGCTTCCCCACGTCGGAGGGGATGGTGATGAACGGCCGCCGGTTGGTCATCGCGCCGGTCACGGGGTCGAAGTCATAGGCGTCGACGCCGCCGGTCACGCCGGGATTGAAGTACATGGCGCCATTGTCGAGGCTCCACGCCGGCCCGTTGGGGATCGTTACGTCGCGCAACTGCGCCGTGACGCTGTGGTCGCGCTCCAAGCGATATAGCGTGGCGGCGCCGGGCTGCTGGTTGAACGCCATCGTCCCGGCCCAGAACCGCCCTGCGCTGTCGCACTTGCCGTCGTTCATGCGGCCGGGGGTTCCGCCCTGCGCCACGGGCGCGATGAGCTCGACCCGCCCGCTAACCAGATCGAGCGCGGCGTAACCCTCTTGCAGCGCCATGACCAATCCGCCCGAAGCGCGCGGAACCACGGCGCTGACGGGCTGGCCGACGTCGATGGCGCGGTCGGAGCCGCTGGCGGGATCGTACAGATGGACGAGGTGGCGCGCGATGTCGACCCAGACCAGGATGCTATCCGCCGCGTGCCACATCGGACCTTCGCCGTGCTCGGCCCGCGCGTCCAATATCAACTCCGCCTTGTCCCGGCGCACATCCGTGTGATCGGTCATAAAAGCGCTCCTTCACTCACTATGTAGCCTGACCTTTCAAGGTCAGGCCGCGTCTCACCAGATCTCATGGAAAGGGTACCACTGCGCAGGGTGCGCGGCGACGACGCGCTCGAAGCCCGCGGCGACGCGCGCGGTCAAGTCGGTCACGGCCTCTTGCGCGGGCTTGTTGGGGTCGGCGCAGAGCGGCGGCTGCGGCTCGATGCGGTAGCCTCCACCCGGCAGACGCGCGCACGACACGACCAGGATGGGCGCGCCGGTCTGCCGGCTCAAGCGCGCCGGGCCGAGTGGGAAGCGC
>JAABUZ0100010522.1_pt1 | contig 10256 bp, 5 predicted proteins | sample 5562091 | NCBI WGS metagenome assembly JAABUZ01 (sample SAMN12813069, study PRJNA571459) | rock metagenome | isolation source: Antarctica rocks | place: Antarctica: Victoria Land, Linnaeus Terrace sud | collected 2015-12-21 | reverse complement strand
CGGCGCCGGCCCGGGCGGTGGGCACGCGCGCGGTGGCGACGCGCGGTGCGCTGACGCGAGCCCGGGGGAGAGGCCTGCCCGCTGCTCGGCGGATCGGCCACCAGCGCCGAGCGCACGACGTCCATGGTGCCCTGCTGGGCACCGGCGGGGCCGGGGCAGGCGGCGTCGGTGGGCGGATGGTCGGCACAGGATTCGGTGTAGGCGAGCGCCAGGTCGCCGCGCGGGGTCAGGAGCGCGGCGTTGTCGTCGTAGAGCAGGCTGGCCAGGAGCTCGTCGTGGGCCGTGGTGGCGAGGACCGTGGGCAGGACGGAGACCGGAAGGCTCCCGCCGTCGTCGGCGGAGCGGGCGACCGCGAGCTGCCAGCGCTGGGGCGCGCCCGCCGGCGCCGGCGCGCTGTCATACCACGCCACCGCCAGGCGGGAGCCGCTCAACGCGACGGTGGGGACGGTCGCCCGCCCCCAGCCCAGGGGGGCGTCGACGGGCGTGGCGCGGCGTCTCCACGTGCGCCCGAAGTCCGGCGAGGTCCACAGGGTGACGTGGTGGGTGTCGGTGCGCACCACGGCCACCCGGCCGGTGGCGTCGGCGGCGAGGGCGACCGGCCATGTCCCGTCGTTCAGCGGCCCCCGGCCGGGGTCGCCGGGCAGGGGCACGTCGGTGAAGGAGCGAGCGGCGTTGGAGCTGATGGCGACGTGTATCGACTGCTGGTCGCCCGGGGCGTCACAGTTGAGGTCGGCCAGGGCGGTGTCGCAGGCGACGTAGGCCAGGTAGGTCCTCCCGCCGCCGGCGGCCAGCTTTCCCATCACCGAATTGGTCCTGGTCACCTCCTCGACCGCCGGCTCCACCAGCGTCGAGGAGGTCGCATGCGCCTGGGTGTGGCCGAGCGCCGCCTGGTCGGCCAGGGCGCAGCCGTCGTAGCGATCCACGCGCGCCACCGACGCGACGTCATAGGCTCCGGTGAGCGGGTGATACTGCATGAAGAGGTCGCACGGCCCGCTCGCCGCCAGCCATGGCCGGTCCTGGATGGGGATGCCGGTGAGCAGGGAGACGGTCCAGGTGCGTCCGTTGTCGGCAGAGACCGCCAGGGTCGTCCCCGCCTCCCATGCCGAGACCGAATAGACGAGGGCGGGCCGACCGGCGCGCGCCACGGGCGCCACCGCCACGTCGGTGTCGTAACCACCGGGGTGGTCCTGGGCCAGCGCGCCCGACATGTCGGGAGCGTGCGCCGAGGACTCCAGGGCGCGCAGCGGATCGGCGACCCAGGCGTAGGTGCGCCCGCCATCGGTGGAGCGCCACAGCGGCGTGTAGTCGGGCTCGAAGCCCGGGGTGGCGGGATCGACCTCGCAGATCCCGTGCTGGTCGACGAGCGCGCAGTGGTTTCCGATGGCCCAGATGGCGCCGTCGGGGCCCTGGGCCATCCCCGGCTCCCACGCGTACCGGGAGCGACGGGCCGGGTCGAGGGGCATGACCGCGCTCACGATGCTGACCGCCGGCGGCGGGTGGTGGGTCAGTTGCGGCGGGGGATGGCTGTCCACCCGCTGGGGGCGGTGCGGACGTGGGCGGTGAGGACGCGGGCGGTGCGCACAGCCACCGTGCTCGGGCTCACACCCGCGCGGGCCGTCGCGGTCGGCCGGACGGGCGGTGCGGGCCGCCGAGGCGCTCACGCCCGCCGACGCCGCGAGCGCGACGATGAGGGCCACAGCCAGCCGGCCCCGTCGCACGAGGGAGATGGAGCCCACCCTGGGCAGCCTACAACTCCGCCGGCGCGTTGACTACTTCCCTCGAGCCCCGGGGACAACCTCCCAGTGCACGACCGCCCCTACATCGGCGTGGTGGGAACCGACGCCGGCGCCAGCCCCGCCGAGCTCGACAGCGCACGGTCGGTGGGCGCCCTCCTGGGCGCCCAGGGCGCCGTCCTGGTGTGTGGCGGGCTGGGCGGGGTCATGGAGGGCGCCTGTCGGGGGGCGCGCGAGGCGGGCGGGGAGACGGTGGGCCTGTTACCGGGAACCGACCGGGCCGCCGCCAACCGCTGGGTGCAGATCGCCATCCCCACCGGCCTGGGAGAGCTGCGCAACGGGCTCGTGGTGCGCGCCGCCGACGCGCTCATCGCGGTGGGAGGAGGGTTCGGCACCCTGTCGGAGATCGCACTAGCCCTGCGCGCCCAGACGCCGGTGGTCGGGCTGGGGACCTGGGACCTGGCCCGCGGCGGGCGCTCGGGGCAGGCAACCATCGTGGTGGCCGCCGACGCCGACGACGCGGTGCGACGGGCGCTCGCGCTGGCGCGCCGGGGCCCGGCCTAGACTCGCTCGTCGTGGTCGCCTTCAAGCCCGCCTACCTCATCCACGGCGACGATCACGGTCGCATCGCCGAGCGCCGGGCTCGTCTGCGCGAGGTCGCCGAGCGCGAGAGCGGGGTCAGCGGAGCCGAGGTGCTCGAGGGGGAGGCCTCGACCCCGCGCGCCGTGGCCGCCACCCTGGCGGCGATGACCATCGTGCTGGGACGGCGCTTCGTGATCGTCGACGGAGCCGAGCGCTTCAAGGACGCCGAGGTGCGCGATATCCTCGTGCCGGCGCTGGCCGAGCTTCCGCGGGACACCACCGTGGCGTTCTTTGCCCGTGAGGAGGGGCGCGCCAAGGCGCCCCCCGCGCTGGTGCAGGCGGTTCAGGCGGCGGGGGGAGAGGTCAGCCAGGAGGCCAACGTCAAGCCATGGGAGCTCGTCCGGTGGGCGCGCGAGCAGGCCCGCCGTTTGAGCATCGAGGTCGATGCGGGGGCGGCGCGCGCCCTCGTCGCCCACGTCGGCGAGCGCCAGCAGCGCCTCCTGCGCGAGCTCGAGAAGCTGGCCCTGGAGGCAGAGCCGGGAGCGTCGATCACCGTCGAGGATGTCGACCGCTACGCCGCCGACTCCGCCGAGCGCCGGGTGTGGAGCCTCGCCGACGCGCTGGTGGCGCGCGACGCCCCCGCCGCCGTGCGTCTCTATCTCAGCCTGCGCGCCCAGGGCGAGCGCCTACCCGGACTGCTGTATTGGATGACCCAGCGCGTGCGCCTGGCCCACGAGGCAGCCCAGCGCATGGAGGCCGGCGAGTCACCTGCCCAGGTGCGCCGTTCGCTGCGCATGCCGCCCAAAGCTGCTGAGGCGTTCCTCGCCGACGTACGCCGCAGCGACCCCGAGCGCCTGCGGCGGGCCATCGAGCGCCTTGCCGACCTGGAGCTCGAGTCCCGGGGCGCCACGGCACTGGACGAGGACACCGCGGCGCTGCGCGCCATCGAGGGGGTGGCTGGCTGACTGGCGGCCCAGCCGCGTCGCGGCCGCCACCCGACGTGCCGTCAGGCCGCGCGCCGCCGGTGGTGGTGCGCGCGCCGAGGGCGGGTGCGCGGAAGGCGCTTGATGCACGTATGGTAGATACGCCGGTCGCTGACGGTACGCAGGCGGCCGTCTCGCTCCCGCACGCGCACCTTGATCAGCACCCGCACCGTGGCTCTCGGACGGCCCGCGAGGTTGACGACGATGCGCCGGATCGAGTCCCGCGAGCCGTGGGCGCGCAGCGAACGCACGCGATGTCCGTTGATGAGCACGATCGCGCTGAGGACCTGGACGCCGTGCGGGTGGCGCGGGTGGATGATCAGGCGCCGGAGGCTTTGACAAGAGCCGGATGCGGGACCGGCGTCGAGCGTTACGGGCACCGGCCCGATGTTGCCGGCATGGTCGATCGCCCGGACGGCGTAGAAGGGCAAGCCGGCGCGGTGCGGCACGCTCAGCTGTTGTGGCGCTCCCGCCGGCCCGGGTGCCAGCCCGACGGCTACCGGCTGGGCCGAAGGCAGCGTGTCCTGGGTGATCGGCCGGCGCGACGCGAAGACCTGATAGGAGGCGGCCGTTCCCGTGTTCCAATCGTCGCCCGGCGCCACGAAGGTGAGGATGTCGCGGCTACCGGCCCGCTGCACGCGCAGGTCGCGGACCGCCGCCGGGGGACGGGTGTCGTCGCCGTAATGGCCGGTGTCGCGATCGTTCTGATGCCAGTGCCATCCCTGGTCGTTGGCGGATGCCAGGCCCGGCGTGGCATACACGCGCAGGTAGCCCTCGCGCAGGCCGGCCACGACCTCGACCTTCCCGTTGCCGTAGAGGTCGCCCACGGCGGGGGTGAACAGCGGCCACCCCCCGGTCCACTTCGGCCAGCCCGGCAGCGGCTGTCCCGTCACTCCGTCAAAGGCGTGCAGAGCTCCGGAGTCGCCACCCTGGATTATGTCGGCCTTGCCGTCGCCGGAGACGTCGGCGATGTCGGGGGCGCTCAGGAACCCCAGGCCCTGGATCGGTTGCGTGTACCGGGGCTGGTTCGTGCCGGTCTGGGGGTCCCATGCCGCCAGGCCCGAGCGTATCCGGATGCCGAGCCCGGGGGTGGCGACGACGCCGGTCGCCACGTCGTTGAGGGCCGAGCCGCTCTGCACCGCCAATAGCGAGGTCTGGCCGCCGACCTTCCCGATGGTCGGCGAGGTGGTGAAGTGGACCAGCGGCGAGGGCCCGTTGACCGGGCCGGCGGCCGGCAGTGTCGCGGGGCTCTCCTGGTGCATCTGCCCGGTGCGCAGGTCGATGGTCTGGGAGAAGTACAGCCCGGGATTGGCGACCAGCTGGGGCCCGTGGGGGGTGTCGTAGGCGGCGGGGGTCTGCACGCCCTCGATGATGAAGTCCTGCGCACTGCCGTAGGCCTGGACGGCGGCGGGCAGCACGAGGGGGAAGTGGGGGAGAAGCGCGCCACCGGGGCGGCGGTTGCCCTGTGGGCCGTAGCCGACGACGAAGCCGTAGGTCGGAGCGCCGTTTGAGCCAAACGCCGTGTCCTGGAGCGCCACCACGACATCCGGATGCCCGTCGCCGTTGATGTCGACGATCGTCGGAGTCGTGGCAATCTTGTAGTCGCGGGCGTAGATGTCTGCGCCCGGCGGATGGTGTGTCGCGTCCGGGGTGTCGGTCGAAACCGGCCAGCCGGGCACCTCCTTGCCGTCGGGCTGCCACGCGTAGACCTGGCCGTCCCACCCGCCGGCGACGATGTCGAGCTTCTTGTTGCCCTCCAGGTCGGCGAGCGCGACGCCGCCCAGCGAGCCGGTCGAGCGGTTGCGCACGTAGGGCGTGTCGGGCACCGGGACGGCCTGGCGCGCGTAGGCACGGTCGGTCTGCACCGGAAAGCCTGGGCGCAACCGGCCACGCCCGTCCCAGACATAGAAATGTCCGTCCTCGCCCGACGCAACCACATCCAGGCTGCCGTTGTGGTCGAGGTCTCCGACGGCGAGCGGCGCGACGATTGGCTCGCGGGGTAGGGGCACCTCGCCGGAGCTCCAGGCCGGGGACTTCAGGTAGTTGGGCGCGAAGCCGGGATCTATCCCGCGCGCCGGGAGCGTCCTTACCGGCCAGCCGGGAGCCTCGCTACCGTCGGGCCGGAAGGCGTGAATCGTGCCGTCAGACCCCGCCACGATCGTGTCGAGCCAGCCCCGCCCCTCGATGTCGGCGAGCGTCGGCTGGGACTCGATCGAGGTGCCGAGGTCCTTGTGCAGGGCCGCGATCTCGGTGGGGTCGTGGCGCAGTTGGAAGACGCGCCGATCCTCGCCAAGCCGACCGGACGAGTCGGTCACTCGCACCCGCACGGTGACGTCATAGCGCTCGATCGACAGCCGGTCGGCGGTGGGTGCCTGGTAGCTGCCGTCTGAGAACTGGCGGGGGATCTGCGACAGGTCGAGGTTGCGGGTGATCTGCTGGGGCCCGCTGCCGCCGCCGGCGGCGACGGTCCTGAAGTCGCCGTCGGTCGGCTGGGGCCCGAGGCCGTACTGGATCTCCCAGTGATAGCTGGGCGAGCGCCTGGCGGCCACGGCGACCGAGACGGGCAGCGCTTGCGTGAGCGCCGGGTCGACCTCCCGGTACCAATCGGGGGCGACGATGTCGGCGGTCGGCGGAACCTGTCCCTCGTGGACCGCCTTCATCGCCAGGTACACGTTCGGGCGCCCGTAGCCGTACTGGATGTTCCACTCGGCTCCGGGCTCGCCGGGAAAGCAGGTCGGGCACGGCGTGTTGGCGATCGTGCTGGCGGTGGCGCGCGTGACCTGCATGACCTCGTTGGCGTCGAGCGGTGAGGTGATCTGATGCTGTGCCGCCGCGTCGAGCCCCGCCGAGGTGACCAGCGCGGCGACCCCCGCCGTCGTCGGCGTGCCCGCCGAGGTGGAGCCGTCGGGCGACGGGACCGAGAAGAGGGCGTGCGCACCGTAGGAGGTGAGGGTCGAGCGCGAGCGGAAGGTCGTGGTCGCGACGTCGTTGGGTGACGATCGGCCTGGACCCGGGTTCTGACCCTGGCGGTTTGTCTGGTCGGCCACCAGCGAGTTTCCCGGCCACACGTGCGCGAAGCGCATCCCCTCCGTGTGGTCGGCGGAATCGAAGTCGTTGGACGCCCAGGCGATGGTCACTCCGCGGCGGTAGGCGTACTCGACGGCGGCGCGCATCGACGGCGTCTGTCCGAGCGCCGCGACGGTGACGTCGAGCACCTTGGCGCCCGCGTCGACCGCATAGACGACCCCCTCGGCGACCCGGTCGGGGCGGTCGATCGCCTCATCGCCGAGCTTGATCGACAGCAGCCGGCATTTCGGGCACAGCCCCGTTCCGGCAAAGCCGTTGTCGGCCTGGCCCAATATCTTCAGAGACTGGTCGTTGGCGTGGTCATAGATGGACTGGTCGGTCTGGGGATCGTTGGTGTCGCGGTGAAAGTTCCACCCCGAGATGTCGTTGGGATACCCGTTGTGGTCGTTGTCGAAGGAGCCGTTGGGTGGGCAGCCGGCGAGCTCGTGGTTGACGATCCGGCAGTGCCCGAAGGCCGCGATCAGATCCTCGCTGGTGATTCCTCCCGCCGTGGCCTGGTGCAGAAACGGACGCTTGACGCGCGGGTCGTCCTTGTAGTCGTCGACGGTGACGACGCCGTCACCGTCGAGGTCATAGGTTCCGTGCGTCTTTCCGCTGGCGTCCTCGGGCCAGGGCAGCTCCCCCGTGTTGAGGTAGGCTTGGCGACGAAGGTCGCGGGAGTCGGGCTGGCGCCAGTTGATGCCCCCCTCCATGTAGGCGACGGTCACGCCGGGGTTGCCTCGTCCGAAGGACTGCCAGGCCCGGTTGACGCTCATCCCCGCGGCGTTCTCGGGATCGCGGGCGGCTGGTGTCGACTGCGGAATGCAGTCGAAGAGCGGCCATTGCTCAGCGTTGAACGTGCCGCCCACCACCGGATTGCGCTCGCCGGGAGCGTAGTCGGGATCGTTGGGACCGCTGATGCTCGACGAGCAGGTCGACGAGTTCGGCTGGGCTGGGATGCCAGGCGCTGCGCCGAGGCCCGGCACGAAAGCGAGGGCAACCAACGAAACTGCCGCGAAGACGAGCGCGAGTGGCATCCACCGCGGCATGGCAGACCAAGCTATCCGAGATCCCTACAGGGGTCAAGCCGCAAGCGCACCCCACCCGATGTTGTCAACCGGAGTCTGTCGGGTTGGGGGCGGCCGGGTCGGCCGCCGTCTCAGGCGTCGACGCGGACGCGGGTGCGCGCGGCGCGGGACTTCTTACGAGCGCCGGTGTTGCGGTGCAGGGCGCCCCGCTTGACCGCCTTGTCGATCGTGCTGATCAGCCGGCGGTGCTCGGCGTCGGCGGTATCTGAGTCCCCGGCGCCCACGGCAGCCTCCAGCCGGCGAAAGTAGGTCTTGATCGCCGACGTGTAGCGTCGGTTCTCCAAACGCTCGCGCTCGGAGCGCAGGATCCGCTTCTTCTGGGAGTGGATGTTGGCCATGAGAGGAGGGTGACGGCGGCGTCACGGTCACGCCGACACGGTCGCGGCGGACGGCCCGTACTATAGCGCCCCCGTGCCCGCCGAGACCCGCGCCGAGGACACCCCGCCCCGGCCTCCGGTTGGCGTTGACGCGCCGGTCGGGGACCCCACCGGGGCGGCGATCGGGCTGCCCGGGTCGGAGTCGGGATCACCGGGCGGCTCCCGACGACTAGCGCGCAACACGCTGATCTTCTCCACCGCCACCGGGCTGTCGCGCATCGCCGGCCTGGTGCGCGAGATCGTCGCCTCCAGCTACTTCGCCACCAGCGGCGCGTTCTCGGCCTTCACCATCGCCTTTCAGGTTCCCAACCTGGTGCGCAGCCTGTTTGCCGACGCCGCCCTGTCGGCCGCCTTTGTGCCCGTGTTCACCGAGCTCCTGGAGGCCAACCGCCGCCGCGACGCTTTTCGCCTGGCCTCCACTCTCTTCTTCATCATCCTCCTTGCCCTGGGGGCGATCACCGCCCTGTTCATTCTCGCCGCGGGGGTGATCATGCCCCTGTTCACCGGGGCGAGCTTCAGCCCTGCACTGGTCGACCTGACCACCGGCCTGTCGCGGGTGCTGTTTCCCATCGTCTTGCTGCTCGGGCTCAACGGCCTGGTGGTGGGGGTCCTCAACGCCTATGACCACTTCAGCGTGCCCGCCATCGCGCCGCTGGTGTGGAACGTCGTGATCATCGGGCTGCTCGTCGGTCTTCGCCCCCTGTTTCACGGTACCCATCAGCTCTACGCCTATGCCATCGGGGTGCTGGTGGGAACCGTCATCCAGCTTGCTCTGGCCCTTCCCGTGCTCGGGCGCATCGACTTTCGTCTGCGGGTGGCCTTTGACTGGCGCGACGAGCGTATCCGTCGGGTTCTCACCCTCATGCTGCCAGTGACCATCGGCCTGGGGGTGATCAACTTCGACCTGCTCATCAACTCCTCGCTGGGCACCCTGGTCTCCGACCAGGCCCCCCGCGCCATCGACGCCGCCTTTCGCATCTACATGCTCCCTCAGGGGATGTTCAGCGTAGCGGTGGCGACCGTCCTGTTTCCCGCTCTCAGCCGCCTCGCCGCCCGGCGAGACTACGACGCGCTGAGCTCCACGATGGCCTCAGGGGTCCGCCAGATCTGCCTGTTGCTGGTTCCCGCTGCCGTGTTCTGTGGGGTGCTGGCCACCCCGATCACTCGCTTGATCTATGAGCACGGGTCCTTCGGCCCGCACTCCACCGACCAGGTGGCCCTCGCCCTGTTCTGGTTCTCCTTCAGCCTGCCCTTCGCGGGGGTGAACCTGCTTCTGACGCGCACCTTCTTCTCCCTGCAGCGCCCGTGGATTCCCACCGCGTTGGCCAGCGCCAACATGGTCGTCGACGCCGCGGTGAGCCTGGCTCTCTACCGCCCGTTGGGCATCGCCGGGCTGGTCATCGGCACGGCGGTGGGCAGCGCGGGCATGACGGCCGCCCAGGCGGTGTTCCTGCGCCGCGTGCTCGGCGGCCAGCTCGAGGGCCGGCGCACCACCCTGGCGGTGGCCCAGATCGCCCTGGCCTCGGCCGCCCTGGGCGCGGTGGCCTGGGGGGTGTGGCGGGGGCTCGACGCAGTGCTCGGCCGGGGCGTCCCCGCCCAGGTGCTGGCCATGACCCTGGCGGCAGCCTCCGGCCTGCTCGTCTACGTCAGTGCCGTGGTCGTCCTGGGCGTGCCCGAGGCCGGTCAGCTTCGACGCCTGCTCGCCGGTCGGCTGCGTCGGGCGCGGTCCCGATGACGCTCGGCGCCACCGTCAGCACCGGTAGGTTCTGTCGATGACGAGGATCTCCAGTCCCTTGGTCCTTCTCTGCCTGCTCCCGCTCAACGCAGGGTGCAGCGGCAGAACGTCCTCCGCTGACACCGCGACCCCCAACACGGTCGGCCGCCAAGTCCCGTCGCCGCCTGATTCCAGTGCGCCTCCCAGGCACAATCACCGCCCTGGGCCGAACGGCCCTGTCGGCGCGACCCGGTTTGGTCAGCAGACCAAGACATCCGGTTGTCAGCCCCGCGGGACCCGTCCTGATGCTGGATGCACCCCGGGGTCCATCATCACCCAAGCCACAACGGGACGGTATCTGCGTGCGGGGCTATACCCAGGGCGTGTGCAACGTGCCGGAGTCGCTCAAGGCGGCGGTGTACGCCGAGTACGGCATCACCGGGCATGACAGCGGCCAATACGAGATCGACCATTTGGTGGCGCTGGAGCTCGGCGGTAGCAACAGCATCGCCAATCTCTGGCCCGAAGCCGCGCCAGGATTTCATCAGAAGGACGCAGTCGAGACCGAGCTCCACGACGCTGTCTGCTCGGGCACCATGAGACAGCGCACGGCTCAGGTGCGAATCGCTCGCGACTGGCGCAGGGCGGGCGTGAACGTCCCCTCCGCCGGGTCGGGGTCGATCTCCACCTTCCCATTACGACACCGCCCCTCG
>JAABUZ0100010521.1_pt1 | contig 10257 bp, 10 predicted proteins | sample 5562091 | NCBI WGS metagenome assembly JAABUZ01 (sample SAMN12813069, study PRJNA571459) | rock metagenome | isolation source: Antarctica rocks | place: Antarctica: Victoria Land, Linnaeus Terrace sud | collected 2015-12-21 | reverse complement strand
TCGGTCAAGAAACGCTCAGCCTTTCTGAGCATTCCGGAAATTGAGTTTAACTACTGCTTTGGTACACTTCCCGCGTCGCGACAATCCCTTGCGGTTGTCGTTCGTCTACCCGCTTGAGAGGCTTGTTCACCACGACAACCGCAAGGGATTGTCGCGACGCGGTACCCGAGCATAAGATCAAACAAGCGTGGAGCATAAATCTATCGCTCTCTTCACCAGCGTTTTTTTCTACGAGAATGCGGCTTCTATCTCTGGACAATAGCTCGCATGCGCATTATATCAGAAAGGGGAAGACAGCGGAACATAATTCTCCTGCACTCTCCACCTGTTAGTGTTCATCCGATAGTATATCAATTTCTGTATAGTTAGTCTACAGAATAGATGCGGCTTTATGCCATTCGTCGCCATTTGCGCCCAACTTGCTCATCCCCCTTTCTTCTGCACGCTCCCCGTACCTCTTCTTTAAGGTATAATAGAATATGTTATCGACTTGATCCTATTGTAAGGAACCCTATCCCCTTTTAGGGGATGGGTTTTAGGAATGGGGTGGCACTCCATCCGTCTTTCCTAAAGCTGCTACCTTCCCAGACCCAGCCAGACGTGCTTGCACGTATCGGGCTACGATATCGGAAGTGCCAAAGAACGTACCAGGGGATGCGTCGCCAGTCCCCTGCTCTATAACTCTCAGGTTAACGAGATGTATCGGGGTGAAGTCAGTGCTTGAGAGACGTGCAGGCTGATATCATCGTCGAGGCGACCATTACCCGCGCAAGCGGTGTGGGTTGAGCCGCTCCTCTTAAAAGCGGCTTCCCTTCGGGGGCTTTTTTCCCTTCCACCCCCTGCAACGGGGTGAGTATCCAGAAAGCGATTTTTTTATGATGCAAACGTTACTCACACGGAGTTAGCTTCAATGGAAAAAGCGTTCCCGCTTGAAGGAGAACAGATCACTCTACCGCGTCGAACGTTGATAACGCTCTGTGGGCCAGCGGGCTCCGGCAAGAGTACCTTCGCAAACCAATTCGTTCAACAGCATCAGGGATATCGAGCAACCACCATAGTCTCATCTGACTACTGCCGCGCTCTTATCTGTGACGACGAGACCAACCAGCATGTGAACCGCGACACCTTCGATCTCTTCTACTACCTCATCAACAAGCGCATGCTTCAGAACCGCCTGACCATCGCCGACAGCACTGCGCTGCAAGCCGATGCACGCCAGAGACTCCTGGGCCTGGCTCGTCAGCACAACTACTTCACCTGCCTATTCGTCTTCAACATGTCCCTGGAAACCTGTCTGCTGCACGATCAACAGCAATCGCGCGGCCGCGTGGTGGGCGAGCAAGTCATTCTCTATCACCTGGATCTATTGCAACAGGCACTACAAGTCATCCCTGGTGAAGGGTGGAATCAGGTGTATATCCTGGATGAGCAGCACGTACCCGGTCCGATAATTGCTGTTACTAGCTAGTCAGGTAGAGCAACATTAAGTGGTGTAAGCTAAAGAATTTGAGCCCGTTGATTATGGCTTGTGCAGCATAGGTCATTGTATCGACCTTGTACAGTGATAGCACTATGTGAGGGGCAGATAAACTGTCGAAGGGATGCAATGGTCAGGCCTTACTTGATGGCAATCTAGAGATACGCATATCAGAAGCTGGCATCAACCTCGGGATCTTCCTAGCTTCAACCGGTCTACACCCGAAGGACTGGAATCTGCGGAAAGCCCATCATGAATCTCCTCTGAACATACACTGGCTCACCAACTATAACGCTTCCTGTGAAGCGGAGTCGTTCGCTTGCATTCTCCCAACTGAGGTACCAGAGGCAAGTTGGGCTGGGAACGATCCACATCTGTGCAGGATAGTTAATACAGGACATTGAGGATCTCTAATGCCGCTGGAAGTGCGTAGCCTTCCTCAATTTGAAAGCTTTGTCACAATAGTGCTAAAACTCCAGTTGGATGATCTATTCTCAGACATAGATAAGCGGGATCTCTCTTTGGTGCTGCGCATTTAGGGCTGTGCAAAGAGCTTGCTCAAACTTGGCCCAGACCGACAAGCTCTGTTACTGCTGAATCATTATGAGTTACGAACGATTTTGATTTTCGCGTTCCAGGTCTTTAAGAGCGCTTTCAACTTTGACTAAGAATCGTTCTGTGTTTTGCATTATTTCGCCATATTGCTGTTTCTCTTGAGCATCAGTTGCCTCTCGATATTTTCGTCTGAGTATTTCAAGAGTGCCGCTGTTAGCTTCAACCCATTCGCGGGCGAGTTCGAGTACATGAGAACAGTCACTTTCCGTGATCGCAATAGTTGCTAGTGGGAGAGCATCGTTTGTTCCATCTTGAACAAACAGACGATATCTTGTGGGTGGCAAAAGTTGGTTATCTTTGCTCTCTATCAATGTATAGAGAGCAAACTCTCCATATCGCTTGGCTAAAGGACCTATCTCCTCTGAAGAAACGGCAATTGGATGTGCTGCTGGATCGAATGTGTATCCTGGTTCCAGTTCACGTAGGGCATCTTCAACGATATGAAAACGAGCTTGCACTCGACTCAGTTCGTCTGCAACGGAATCTCGTGTCAGTGAGACTTGAGCTTCATCAAGGTTCCATTGAATTTGAGCTATATAGTAATGTTGACCTATCAGCCAATCTTTTACAAATACCAGAAAATGAGGAAAATCGCTTTCTTCGCTCCTGATACTTCCCAAGTTCTCAGCTGCTCCTACATTTGTCTCTATGGAGACTTCATAGCGGGTAGTGTTTACCAATTGATTCCTTATGATGGCTTCCAGAATGTGCAAACGAAACCGTCCATACTGTGCAACTACAGCCCCGGTTCTAAGAGAGCGATTCATAATTGTTCTTCCTGATTTCTCACTAACTCCTTATTCGGAAACCTGAGTGCAGAGCCCTAGCCGCGAGCAAGCAGCATTGGTTTCTGGATAAGATCTTACCTATATAATGCTACACCCTATAAGATGATGGCACTTTTCATCACATTATAGAGTATAGAATCATAACCGACACACGATCAATGTTAGAAGGTGCTAAAGTATTTCAACCTGAGTATACCTTACTCCTTATCCGGAAACCTAAGTGCGGAGTACTCAGGCTTCCGGATAAGATCTTAGTGATCGCCGGATTTTACAGCGACATTAAGAAACGCTGTATCAGCTGGCTGAAAGACGGCCTGAGTCAAGGTATGATCATTGATATCGTTACCCACATCACCTGCGAAGCCAACGGAGGCTACTTCTGCTGCGATTAGAGGGAAGCCTCCTGTACAACCACATCCTCGTGGGTAGGTATAGACTCTGGTTTTTTTTGTCACGTCATCATAGACATGCCACTCATAGGCTTTCGGATTGCCTTTGTTATAGGTAATGTGATAGTTGTGGAAGTCACCGCCACAGAGTTGCTGGACGTGAAGATTGTGATGCCAACCTGAAGCTTTATCATTCTCTAGTGGACCCATCCACGCTTGAAGTGGGGGCTTATGAGCTGTATCAGTCCAGGTCCAAACAGCATTTGAGGGAAAACAGCCAGCAAGAGGTTTTGCCTGTACCTCTGCGGGAACAACGATGAAAGCTAATAGAGAAAATACACATCCGATCAACATCCATGAAAGGATGAGTGTAAGCCGCGTGCTAAACTTCTTCAAAATAAGCATAGAACTTTCTCCCCTTTTCACGAGAAGCTAGGTGCATACTACAAGTGTAGCATGAGGAAAACTTTCAGTAACAGCGCCTGACCTAATCTGCCGTACTTTTTTAGTACGCTAGTCCTTCTAAATACCATTCAGCTTTAAAGGTTTGCTCTCAGTGCTACTCTTCTAAAGCAATACATTTCTCCTTTCGCTTTTCATTCACAAATTTCAATACTTCATTCATTTGTTAAAGCAAGTCAGCAACATGTAAACAGGAATAGAAAGTTCTCATTGGTATAAATGACAATTTGTAACTATTAGTATTCTACTCGATAAGAGCAATTGTAGCATGGAAGTAGGAAAAAAGGCAAGTAAACTGAAAATAGGAGTCTTAGAATTATATGTGATGGGAGTTCAGATATAATCCCTTATAGCTTCGATTTCTAGACGAACAGCATGCATCCGGCATAATAACTATTGCTCCTGACTAACTGCTCTGGCGTACTTCAACCAGCCTACTGCTGCCATGTGAGCTATGTAAAGTGAAATGTGCTGCAATACCTCCACGATTCATTAGATCGATTAGGCCATTATATCAATGTACATCTCGCAAAATTGCGATGTTCATCGTCGTTACAGCTTCAAATTTGCTTGTCCTCCCTTCTCTACGTATGTAATAATTACTTATATGAAAATAATAGTATTGCTAAAATATCAGTACCAATACCTTAGTGATGCTAATAACTTGATGCTTCCCATTTCATCAGGTAACATGGTTTTTGCGTACATCTATTAAAGAGTCTCTTATTGCCTTCCCTTCATGTATTGGTAGTTGTCAATGATAGTTGTACTCAGCTCTTTCTTTCGGCTCACTTCAAGGCGAGTCTATTCAGGGGCGTTTACAAGGAGAGAATACGCATGACAAGTAACTTGTTTCGGCAGCGCAACTTAGTTCTAAGAGTGTCAGCCGTATGCTTTGTTACAGCTTTGATCATCACAGGTGTTTTTCTTACTCCTCCTTCTGCTCATGCTAAAATGTTGTCTATTCAACAGGTGAAGGAGCAATCATTGCTGCTTTATCAGCGCCTTCATAATGAGAAACGCTCATCATCTGAGGTTGATGCTGCGTTGCAAGGCCAGTTTGGGCTGCAACGGCTTAATGCAAATCAGGAGGCTAGTTCGTTTACCTCAACAAGCTCAGATGTTGATTTGCCAACACCGAGCATCTACAGAGATCGAATTCATGGAGTCACATTTATATATGCAGATTTTAGCTGGAATGCGTCACCTACTAATGAACCGATGGATTACAACGATGTCTTCGGTGTATGGTTCACTCAAAATATTCCGGTTGGTACAACTCAACTTGTCACCGAAGAAGTAGCAGGCGTAGAAAAAGTCTACAATAATACGGCAAACTATAACCAGGGAGGAGTTGATTTCGTAGAAAATGCAAATTACTGGCGATCCGGTGAAATGGAGATTGCATTCAACGGAAACTTCCCAACTGGATGTACTCAAATCTTCTCGAAATATACTCACGGTTGGTCCTCAAATGACCTGACCTCGACCTCGATCTCGGTGGGTCTCCCTGCAACCGCAGGACTTCAAGTCACCTATAGTGTGACTGCCCATAGTTGGCAAACTACAGGTTCACGGCCAGCAGCATACGGGTGTCCGGGTGAACGCTCAGATCCGGGTATGTAACCTATTGGCGAAAGTGGATCATGAAGACGATACCGAAATAAACTTACATTCTTAACCATATATAATTTGCGCGTTTACATATTCTACTCTTTTCGTAGAATATGTAAACGCGCAAATTATATATGGTTAAGGAAGAAAAGAGGAATAAGCTCGTGGTTATGAACACGCGGGAAAAGAAAAAAGATGATAGAGAGGGAGGTATCCGCTTGTGAGATATTATATAAAAGCTAACGTATTGATACATAGACATGAAAGATTCTTAATAATCCTGAATGCATAAAATTGTGCTTGCGTCTTTCCCTGCCAGGCAATCGGGCTACTAGAGAGACGAAGTGCAAATGCTACCGGGTTTCGGACTATCTCGTCTCTGTGGCGAGGACTTATTTAGACTGGGGAGGACCTATTTTATGCTGTCTCCTATTCATTCATCCCATTCATCAAACAGAAGGGTTCCCGCATTTTTGCTCATGCTCGCAACACTGCTCTCGCTCTTGCTCTCTGCTTGTGGCGGTAGTAGCTCAACATCCAGTACCCCTGCTAATGCAAGTACACCAGTTGTAAAAGCGGATATTACCATACCTAAGAAGAACTTAGTCACGCCCGGTACACTTACGGTTGGCAGTGATACCACTTATGTGCCTATGGAGTTTTTTGATAATCAGAAAAACGACAATACAGGCTTTGACCTCGATTTGATCAGAGCGATGGGTCAGCATATGGGTTTGACCGTAAAGATTCAGAAGACCGGTTTTGATACTATTTTTAATGACCTGGGCAACAAACGTTTTGACTTGGTAATCTCATCGGTGACAGTGAGCGCGGATCGCAAGAAGACGTTCGACTTTGTGAACTATTTTAACGCAGGTGAGTCGTTGCTGGTGCAGAAGGGGAACCCGAAAGGTCTTAAAAGTGTTGCCGACCTATGTGGATTAGACATCGGTGTGCAGACTGGTACCGTTGAGAAGGTCGATCTCGACACAGCTAACAAAGCCTGCGTAGCGAAAGGCAAACCAGCCATTAAACAGACTATTTTGCAGTCGCAGCAGGATGTTATTCAGTTGCTCGCTAACAACCGCGTAGTGGCGACATATCAAGATTCGCCTGTGACCGATTACTATAACAAGATTAATCCAGGACAATTTGAGGTTGGTGGTTCAGTGGTTAATGCTGCTCCCTATGGCATCACTATCCGTAAGGGCGACAAAGAAATATTAGATGCCACTCAGAAAGCTCTTCAAGAAGTGAAGAGCGACGGCACCTATGACAAACTCTTCTCAACGTATGGCTTCCCGGCATCATCGAAAGCATAGGACCTGACAAGAATAGCATTCAGGCAACACATACGCCTGAAAACATGGTATATTCTTTTCTAATATCACTCGTTTCTTGTAGAATGCTCCCTATCCCTTTTCATCTAGGAGATGGGGAGTTCCTATCCTACACAGGAGGGTCGCTATGTTTCGTTGGGACCAGGTCTGGTACTATCTTTTTCAAGATCCTCATCTCTACTTCTTGCAGGCCGCATGGATCACTCTATGGATCGCAGTAGTAGCGCAAGCCATTGGCGTTGTGCTTGGTCTGTTTCTTGCATTAATGCAGATGTCTAAATCCCCCTTTCTGCGCTGGCCGACACTAGTATATATCTGGTTTTTCCGTGGTAGTCCCCTACTCGTTCAGGTCCTGCTGCTGTGGATTGGCTTGCCGAAGGTGTGGCCAGGTGCCCTTCTGCCTGCCTGGGCCTGTGTGCTCGTTGCGTTCTCGCTGAACGAAGGCGCATATATGGCAGAGATTATCCGTGCCGCCATCGGTTCAGTTGATACGGGTCAGATGGAGGCTGCCCGCGCATTGGGTATGCGCTATAGCCTGGGTATGCGACGTATTGTGCTACCCCAGGCTGCCCGCGTGGTTATTCCACCACTAGGCAATGAATTCAATAACATGCTCAAGACAACGTCAATCGCATCGGTCATCAGTCTGGAGGAGCTCACTGGCTCTGCGCGAGACCTTGGCGCACAGACCTTTACTACCTTTGAATTATTAATTGTTGCAACCGTTTACTATCTTCTATTTACAACGCTATGGGGCTTTGTGCAGAGCCGGATTGAGGCTCGCTTCGATCCTGATCGCTCAAATGTGGCCGTGAAGGAGAAACCTAAAAATGTGGCCGAACGAGCACTGGGCTTTGAGCTTCCCCGCGCGGGCGCTCGCTAATGCTTGGAGATCCATAACACCGAGATTATACTGCTCTGTTAATCTCATCTAAGCTTCATCGTGACCTGAAACAAGGGGTACAGAGCGGCTTTGGGCAAGATGGGTGGTGGCCTCCTGTGAACGGGGCCTGCGCGCAATAAATTGGCGCCTCTGCTTCACAGAAGAGCTTGGCAGAGCAATACCATTGCTTCACAGAAGGGGTTGGCAGAGCAATACCATCTGTGGATTCTACATTTGGAGGGGAAGAGCATGACGACATCGATAACAAATAGCGGTTATACAGGGACAGACCAGGGAACTGTCATGGTGCGCACGGAGAAGCTGGTCAAGCAGTTTGGTGATAATGTTGTACTTAACGGCATTGATCTCTCGGTTGAGCGTGGGCAGACGGTGGTGGTGATTGGTCCCAGTGGCTCTGGCAAGACAACTATGTTGCGCTGCCTCAATCATCTGGAGAATATTAATGGTGGGCGCATCTATATCGATGGGCAGCTTATGGGTTATCGCGAGCGCAACGGAAAGCTCGTGGAGGACGCTGAATCCAATATAGCACGTATGCGCTCGCACATCGGCTTTGTCTTCCAGCGCTTCAACCTGTTCGCCCATATGACGGCTTTGGAGAATATCATCGAGGCCCCCACCCATGTATTGAGGGAGCCAAAGAGTGTCGTGGTCGAGCGCGCACATAGCTTGCTCGCTAAGGTCGGTCTGGGCGAAAAAGCCAACGCGTATCCTCATCGGCTCTCCGGCGGACAGCAGCAGCGCGTTGCCATCGCCCGCGCCCTGGCCATGAATCCCAAATTGATGCTCTTCGACGAGGCTACCTCGGCCCTTGACCCTGAACTGGTCGGCGAGGTGCTCAAAGTGATGCGCCAGCTCGCTGAAGAAGGTATGACGATGGTCGTGGTTACGCACGAGATGGGTTTTGCCCGCGACGTGGCCAATAAGTGTATCTTTATGGATAAGGCTCAGATCGTCGAGCAGGGTCCGCCGGAGCAGCTCTTCGAGCATGCGCAAAATGAGCGCACGCGAGAATTTCTAAGCCGCTTTTACGAGGGCAGATAGACGAGATTGCTCCCATAAGTTGACGTTGTATTCTATGCCTTACATTCTACACGCTTTTGCGCTCAGCGCAAAAGCGTGTAGAATGTAAGGCATAGAATACAACGTCAACTTATGTAGCGAAAGGCATTTCTTTATTATGCAAACTCCAGTGCTCTGGAAACGACCAGACCTGCGATTACCCCGCCCCTTTGATAGCATCTTTTTCGATGTGGATGGTGTGCTTATTCGCACGACCAGTTCTTTTCGGATTGCGAATATTGCGACAACAGAATACGTCGTGGGCGAGCTCTACGGCCTCAAGTGGGGTCAGGAGGAGGGAAAGGCGCTCGTGACGCTCAACGATATTGACCTCTTCAAACAAGCGGGCGGATTTAATAGCGATTGGGATATGTGCTATCTGCTGATCTCGCTTGCAACGGCGAGGCTGCGCGAGTGGCGCGACAACAGTTTGTTGAGAGAGCGCACGACGGCAGAATGGGCGGCATTGGCACGCGAGGCCAGCCTGCAAGGTCGTGGTGGTCGCGCATGGGTTGATGAGGTCTTCCCCGCTAGTGCGCGTCCTGTTTATGATCAGGTTGTTGACGTCTTTAACGAGTTCTACTGGGGGACCGACGAGCTGCAGAAGCGTCTGGGCCGTGCACCTCGCTATGTGCCCTATAGCGAGGGCTTTGTGCATAAAGAAGAGATGCTCTACGCCCCCGATTTCTTCAGTCGTCTACGTCAGGCTGGTATTGGACATCTGGGTATGATTACTGGGCGCGTCGGCGTGGAGGTTGAGAGCGCGGTGGAGCGCATGGAGGCATATAGCGGTGAGCGCTGGTGGGATGTCATCATTTCAGCCGATAGCTATCTCAAGCCCGATCCACGAGCGCTGAGGGCGGCTATTGATGCCGTTGGCACGCGCGGTGGCCTCTATATTGGCGATACCGCCGACGACTTCGATCTGGTACGCAGATACAAAGCTGAGCGGAAGGACAACGAGCCTGTTATACTTGCGGCTATGACTGTGCATGCGAGCGAGGAAGAGCTTTACAAGCAACGAGGTGCTGATGTCCTGGTACATTCCGTCGGGGACTTGTTAGCCTTGTTGCCTGCGTAAGATAGTATCATCCATTTTTTACATTTATCCTCCACTTTTGCGCGCCGCGCAAAAGTGGAGGATAAATGTAAAAAATGGATGATACCTGACAGGTCTATATTATTTCTGTAGCAGTGGCAATTCGAATGTAAAGGTTGTGCCTTGTTGGCTCTCTTCTCCGTCGTCTTCGTCCTGGGGCTCAAGGCGCAGGATGCCATCATGCTCGTTAATAATTGATTTGGTGATGTAGAGCCCCAGGCCAGACCCCTGGCGCGTACTCATGTTTGCCGCCGTCAGACGGGTAAAAGGGCGGAAGAGCTGTCCAACCTCAGATGATGGAATGGTTATGCCCTGATTATGGACGCTGACAAGGACCCTATCGTTTAGAGTCGCAATCGTGACGGTAATCGTCGTCTGCTCGTCTGAGTATTTGGGTTCTTCGATTTCACTGGTTTATCTCGATGTCAATTTGAGAGAGAGAAAAGTGACAGCTTCGATGCAAATGGTTGAAGGCTGTCACTTTTAGATGTAGGAAAGAATATCAAG
>JAABUZ0100010520.1_pt1 | contig 10257 bp, 8 predicted proteins | sample 5562091 | NCBI WGS metagenome assembly JAABUZ01 (sample SAMN12813069, study PRJNA571459) | rock metagenome | isolation source: Antarctica rocks | place: Antarctica: Victoria Land, Linnaeus Terrace sud | collected 2015-12-21 | reverse complement strand
GAAGCGGCGGCGATCCGGGCCAGGCCACCGCCATAGTCGACGTTGCGGCGCGGCAGCGGCTCGAAGCCGGTCTCGGTCCGCCGGTACTCCATGAAGACCGAGTTGCCGATCTCGAGGTAGCGACCGCGGTCGCAGTTCTGGTGGCAGTGCGCGCCGTAGCTCGGGTCATGCTGCACCTGGGGAAAGAGGTAGAACACCTCGGAGTCCGGGCCACCCGGCTCACCGACCGGCATGTCCTCGGCGCTCCCGCCGCGGCACCACCAGTTCTTCGTGCCGTAGAACGCGATCCGCGCCCCTCGGTTGCCGATTTCGGCGCCATGCTCCTCGGTGTCGACGTCGATCTGGTCGGCCGAGACCCCGGCCGCGGTGAACAGCTCGGTCCAGATCGTCGCCGACTCGGTGTCCTTGGGGATGCCGTGCTCCGGGTCGCCGATGAAGCACGAGACGTAGATCCGACTGGGGTCGAGGCCGACGCGCTCCGTGAGGAAGGCCCACAGCTGACGCAGCTGGTGGTCCTTGAAGTAGTCGCCGAGGCTCCAGTTGCCGAGCATCTCGAAGAAGGTCGTATGCCGGTTGTCACCGACCTCCTCGATGTCCTGGACGCGTAGGCAGGTCTGGCTGTCGGCGACGCGCGAGCCATCCGGGTGGTCGGCGCCCAGCAGGTAGGGCAGCAGCGGCTGCATCCCGCTTCCCGTGAACAACGTGGACGGGTCGTCCTTCGGGATCAGGGGGGCCCGAGGGATGAGGGTGTGACCGTTCTCGACCATGAAGTCGAAGTATTTTGTGCGGATTTCGTCGGCGTCCATGGGCGGCATTCCACACCACTGCGCACCGTCTGTCGATAGACCCGTGTGGGGTTGCCGTCAGAGCCGACGTGCACTACGTTCGGTCAAACAAGGGGGATGCGCACTTGGGGCGCCTCGCTAGGTTCAATTCCTAGGTCCTCCACCACCAGGAACCGGGCGCCGCGAGTTCGGCGCCCGTTTCGGTCGCTCAGCCGGCGCCGACGCCCCGGCGGCCCTCCCCGGCCAGCCGCTCCCGGTGGTGGCCCTCGGCGATGAGCGCGAGCCGGTGGACGGCCTCCCGGTTGCGCATGGCGATCACGGGCTGCCGGACGGCACGGGGCACGACGGTCCCCGGACCCGCCACGGCGTCCTCGACCAGGGCCACGTCGCAACTGTCGTCGTCCCACGCCTCGATGGTCAGCTCCACCCGGGCCTCGCCCATGGGCCAGCCCTTCGCCTGGATGACGAGCCGCCGGGCAGGCTCCGACTCCAGCACCCGGCTCTCGTCGTTGATCACTGCGGGCCACACCCCGAAGGAGTGCTGGAGGGTGCTGTCCATGGAGGGCCAGGTCAGGTCGACCGACCGCACCCTGGACGCACCCACGACCCAGTTGGCGTAGAGCCAGCCGTCGGCCAGCACGCCCCAGACGGCCGTGGCGGGTGCGTCGACGTGCCGCCGCACCTCGGCCAGTGGTGGTGAGCTCAGGTCCTTCGCCATCGCAACCTCCCGATCGTGTCCAACGGCGACACCCCGCCGCCGCCGAAGATGCCGCCGAAGACCGTGGGCCAGGGTCCGTGCGTCGACTCCCCCTCGACGGAAGGTTCGAGCACGTTGCCGGCCGTGGGACCGGTCGCCGCGCGCTGCAGCCCGCCGGCCTTCATCAACGGCGTGACGATGAGGTCGAAGACGCCGGGCAGCACGCGGAAGCCCAGCACGGTCAACAGGTTGGCGGGGCCGACGTCGGTGTCCCGCGCCGGACGGTCGAGTCGGCGGGCGATCGCCCGCGCCACCCGCTCGGGCGAGACGACCGGTGGCGGCGGCATACCGTGATGTCCGGCGTAGGTGCCCGCCTGCCGGTAGACCGGGGTGTTGACCCCGCCGGGCGAGATCAGGCTGACCTCGACCCCCGGGGTGTCCCGGGCCTCGATCTGGAGGCAGCGCACCAGCCCGTGCACGGCCCACTTGGCCGTCACGTAGGAGCTCATGTAGGGGGTGGCGATCTTCCCGAGCAACGAGCCGACGACGACCAGACTGCCCCCGCCCTGTGCCTGGAACCGGCGCAGCGCCGCCCGGGCGACGTTCGCGGTGCCGACCACGGTGACGTCCAGGGTGCGCGCGAAGACATCTGCCGGCACGTCCTCGAAACGGCCGTAGGCCAGCACCGCGGCGCTGTGCACGACGGCGTCGACGCGGCCGAACCGGGCGACCGCCGCGTCCAAGAGGGCGTCGACCTCGTCGGCCTTCGAGACGTCGGTCGGCACGACGAGCGTCTCGCCACCAAGGCACTCGCCCTGGGCCGACACGAGCGACTCCCTCGACCGGGAGGCGAGCACGACCCGCATTCCCTGGCCGCTCAACAGGACTGCCGTCGCGCGGCCGATGCCGCTGGACGCCCCGGTGACGACGACGACGCGTGGGTTGCCGCCGTCCTCGGGCTGCGCATCGCTCACGGGGTCAGCAGCACCTTGATGCAGGCGTCTTCCTTGGCCTGGAAGATCTCGTAGCCGTGTGCTGCGTCCTCCAGCGGGAGCATGTGCGTCGCGAGGTCACCGGTGCCCAGCGGGTCGGAGCCGTCGAGGACGAGCGGCATGATCTCGTCGACCCAGTGCTTGACGTTGCACTGGCCCATCCGGACCTGCACCTGCCGGTCGAACAGCTCCATCATCGGCATCGGGTCGGCCTCGCCACCGTAGACACCTGAGATCGAGACGGTGCCGCCCCGGCGCACGGCCTTCATCGCCGTGTGCAGAGCGTCGAGGCGGTCGACGGCGAACCGGTCGACCATGGGCTTGGCGATGGCATCGGGCAGCAGCCCCACGGCGGTCTGCGCGGCCTTGGCCGTCGGCGACCCGTGCGCCTCCATGCCGACGGCGTCGATGGTCGCGTCCGGCCCCCGGCCGGACGTGAGCTCGATGAGCGCCTCGGCGACGTCGTCGACCTGGCGGTAGTCGAGCACCTCGGTCCCCCGACGGCGGGCCAGCTCGAGCCGCTCGTCGACGAGGTCCACACCGATGACCCGTTCCACCCCGAGCTGCTGGGCGATGCGCGTACAGAACTGGCCGACCGGGCCGAGGCCGATGACGGCGAGCGTCCCGCCCTGCGGCACGTCGGCATACTTCACGGCCTGCCAGGCAGTGGGGAGGATGTCGGAGAGGTAGAGGTACTGGGTGTCCGGGCCGTCGGTGGGCACCTTGATCGGGCCGAACTGCGCCTGCGGCACGCGCAGGTACTCGGCCTGGCCCCCCGGGACCGAACCGTAGAGAGAGGTGTAGCCGAACAGCGACGCGCCCTTGCCCTGTGACGTCACCTGGGTGGTCTCGCACTGCGAGTAGAGGCCACGCGTGCACATGAAGCAGGTGCCGCAGGAGATGTTGAAGGGGATGACGACCCGGTCACCCGGCTTGATGTGGGTCACCTCCGGTCCGACCTCCTCGACGACGCCCATCGGCTCGTGGCCGAGGATGTCGCCGGGGTTCAGGTAAGCACCCAGCACCTCGTACAGGTGCAGGTCCGACCCGCAGATCGCCGTCGAGGTGACGCGGACGATCGCGTCCGTCGGCTCCTGGATCACGGGGTCCGGCACCTCTTCGACCCGCACGTCGCGCTTGCCTTGCCACGTCAATGCCTTCATGGGTGGATGCAGTCCCCTCGTCGACCATCGAGCCGGCACTTCCGGCGTCGTGGTCGACCTACCCGGTGGGCCGCACGGGCAAACCGGGGCCGGTCGCCGCGCGAACGACCAACTCGGCCACCTGGTCTGGCTCGGTGAACACATTGTTGTGCGAGCCCGGCAACGTCGACACCTCGACGTGAGGCGTCAGCGCCGCCGCCGCAGCGAGCCGGCCCAGCCACCATCGCGGGGCGTAGCTGTCGGCCTCACCGGCGGTCAGGGTCAGCGGCAGGACCAGCCGCCGCACCCGCGCCTCGGGAGCGTCACGCATCCCCGACCGCAGGATGTCGACGACCCCGAGACGCCCCCGGGCCACCGAGGGCGCGATGACCAGCTCGCGCAGGGAGTCGCGCCGGTATGCCGTCAGGGCCGCCGCGGCGAGTGGCAGGAACCGGCGCTGCCGGGGGACGAAGGTGGGGCCGGCGAGGACGAGGGCCAGGTCGGGGCGTACCTCCTGCACGGCGAGCGCCGCGGTGAGGGCGGCTTGCGCCCCGGTCGAGTGTCCGAGCAGCACCGTCACCGCCCCCGGTGGCTGCGCGACCAGCCACTGCGCGGCGGCCCGGCCCACCGCGTGATGTGCGGGAGGGTGGCGTCGAGCCGGTCGGACCCGAAGCCCGGGAGGTCGAGCACGGTGCAGGTCAGCCCGCGGGCCGCGACGGCCCTCGCGGTGGGGAACGTGTACGGCGGCAGCCCGAGCCCGGGGACGATGGCGACGCCGCCTTGGAGCCGGTCGTCGGCGTCGGGCGTGGCCCGCCAACCGTGCACCCGGTGACCGGCCACGTCGAACCACATCTCGGCGAGCGACTCCGCAGGTTCGGGGCCGCCCGCCCGTGCGTCGGGAGTGAGAAGCGCAGGCCTGGGGTAGATCATGGGGGTAAGCGTGCCCGGTGCGCCCGGCTGTTGACGCCCGAGTCCACTCACGAACTGACGACAACGAGGTATGCCATGGCCCTACGGTTCCGTCCGCGCGGCAGCCAACCCGCCCCCGGCGATCTCACGGACGACGCGCACACCGCCCGCAACGGCCCGGCCCACGGATCGACGGGCGGATCCGTGAACGGGTCCTCGAGCAAGTCCGCGAACAGGTCCGCGAACGGCGCGACGGATGAGCAGCACGGGTCGGGGGACGAGACGGAGCCGGACAGCCCGACCGACCTGCCCAAGCCGTCGCTCGTCGCCGTCCTCAAGCGCGCCCGGACGGGCTTCAAGGAGGACCACCTGACCGACCTCGCCGCAGCGCTCACCTACTACGGCGTCCTGTCCATCGTCCCGGCCCTCGTGGTCCTGCTGTCCATCCTCGGGCTGCTCGGGCAGGACACCACCGACCAGGTGGTCAGCCAGGTGAGCGCGGTCGCGCCCGGCTCGGCGGCCGAGTTCGTCAAGACCCTCATCACACAGGCGCAGGCCAACCGCACCGGCGCCGGCCTCGGCGCGATCCTCGGCATCCTCATCGCGCTCTGGTCGGCCTCGGGCTACGTGGCCGCGTTCATGCGGGCGTCGAACATCGTCTACGACATCGGTGAGGGCAGGCCCATCTGGAAGACCCTGCCGATCCGCGTCGGAGTCACCGTCTTCGCCGTCATCGTCCTCGTCCTCAGCGCTGTCATCGTCGTCGTCAGCGGACCGGTGGCCCGGCAGCTCGGCGACGTCGTCGGTGTCGGCGACACCACGGTGCTGCTGTGGAGCATCCTCAAGTGGCCGGTCCTCTTCGTGCTCGTGTCCGTGCTGCTGGCGGTGCTGTTCTGGGCGAGCCCGAACGCCCGCCAGGCCGGCATCAAGTGGGTGAGCCCCGGTGGCTTCGTCGCGGTGCTGCTGGTCGTGGTGGTCTCGGCCGTCTTCGCGATCTATGTCGCCAACTTCTCCAGCTACGACAAGACGTACGGCTCGCTGGCCGGCGTCGTGATCTTCCTGGTGTGGCTGTGGCTGAGCAACATCGCGGTCCTGCTCGGTGCGGAGATCAACGCCGAGCTCGACCACGGCAAAGCCATCCAGCAGGGCCTACCCGCCGACGTGCAGCCGTTCGCCGTGCCCCGTGACACGCGCAAGCTGAGCACCCAGGAGAAGTCCCAGCTGGAGGAGATCGCCGCGCAGCGCGACGAGCCGATCGGCTGAAGCCGGCCAGCCTAGAAGTCACCGCCACCGAAGTCACCACCACCGAAGTCGCCGAACCCGCCACCCTGGTCGCCCCCCCAGCCGGCATCACCACCGGCCGAGTCGAAGCCGGCCTGGTCGGCGCCGCCACCCTGGTCACCGGAGCCCTGGTCACCGGAGCCCTGGTCACCCGAACCCTGGTCACCGCCGTTGCCATCGTCGGCGTAGGCCTCCTGGTGCTCCGGCGAACCGTCGAAGCCACCCATGAGCGAGTCGGCGACCGCCGTCCCGATGACAACGCCGGCCACGCTGCCGAGCAGGGAACCACCGAACCCGCCCATCATGCCGCCGCCCATCATGCCCCCGCCCATCATGCCGCCGCCCATACCGCCGTAGCCGCGACCACCGAAGGTGCGCTGCAGGTAGCCCGGCTGCTGCATCTCGGCCCGCGTCGCGGCCCGCGCCAGCTGGCGGGGGTCGTCGCTCTGCGGCTGCTCGCCGGCGGGCAGGGTCTGCGTCATCTCCCGCAGCACCTGCTGGCGCTGGGAGGGGTTGAGCTGTTCGAAGGCCTGGGCGTGCGCCTGCTCGATCTGCTCGGGAGGCGCGGTCCGCAGCAGGTAGCGGTAGCGGGCGATGGCCTGCCGGTCCTCGGCGGTCGCCCCCGTCGTCGAGTCCTGCGGACCCGCGGACGGCTGTGCGTCGGCCGGTCCCGGTGCGAAGCTCCGGTTCGTCGGCGCATACCCACCGGCGCCCTGGTTCTGGACCGGTTCGCGGCCGAGCAGCCTGTCGAGGAATCCCATCGTCCTACTCCTTCCGGGGACCGCGGTCGGAGTCGGCACGCGCCACGAGTCAGGCCCGTCGGCGCTCGGTCCCACTGGGTCCAACGACCTGCACCGGTCCAGGTTCCCGGCAGGGCGGCCCTCACGACATAGTTCGGAGCGCCACACCCCCTCTGAGGGGTGCACCACTCCGAGATCCCGCTAGACCGCCTCGCGGTCCGACCTGGCCACGGCGGGTTCTCCCGCGGGCCGCTCGGGGGCGTAGGCCACCTCGACGGCCTCGTCCAGCGCACGCCGCGGCCAGCGGGCCGCAAGGAGCACGACCGACCCCAGGCACATGACGGCGAGCATCGTCACGGTGGCCGCCGGATTGGTGAGCTCGGACAGCCAACCCGCCAGGAGGTAGGTGACTCCGGCTGCGGTCACCGAGAGGGCGCCGGCGAGACCGAAGATCGTGCCCCGTCGCTCCGCCGGGGTGACCAGGGAGAAGGTGGACTGCAGTGGCAGCATGAACGCCTGGAGGACGCCGCTGACGAACCAGAGCACCACGGTCACGGCGATGCCGGGCCGAAAGGCGGTGAACAGCAGCGGCACCGGCATGGCGAGGGCCATGGCGATCATCCGGCGGTTGGATACACGAGGTTCCCACCGGCTCACGAGGACGACGCCCACCGCTGCACCGGCGATGGGGGCGGCCATGAGCAGGCCACCGACGCTGACGTCACCGGCATACGGGATCGCCACCGCCTCGGGCGCGGAGACGCCGAGGTTGACGAGCAGGCTGAGGGCCAACAGCCGGCGCAGGACGGGATGCCGCCCGACGTAGGACGCCGCGCGGCCGAGGTCGCCGAAGAACCCCACGATGCCGGGACTGGGCTGTCCGATGACCGGCTTGCGGCGGATGACGGTCGCGACGACGCCGGCGGACACGAGGAAGGTGACGAGGTCGACCAGCAGCGCTCGAGTGGGTCCGAGCGCGGCGATGGCCACGCCCCCGACGACGAACCCCAGGGCCTGGTTGACCTGTTCACCGAGGGCGGTCATCCCCATCGCGCCGACGAACAGGCGCCGATCCTCGAACAGGTCCGTCATGAGCACCTGCTGGGCCGACACGGCGGGTCCGCCGAGCACCTCGAGGAAGAAGAAGGCTACGAGGAGCATGGCGATCGGCACCTCGGCGACGACGAGCCAGACGAGCACCCCCACCATGAGGGCGCGGCTGAGGTGTGAGCCCATGAGGACGTACTTGTAGGGCAGCCGGTCGGCGAGCGGACCGAGGAGGGTGCGCCCGAAGATCGACGGCAGCAGGCTCACGGCGAACGTCGTCGCGGTGGCCAGTGGCGAGGCCGTCCGCTGGTAGACCACCGCGGCGATGGTCAGGCGAGCAACGTAGTCGCCCCACGTCGACAGGCTCGCGGCGATGAACAGGGGCAGGAAGCCGCGGACGCCGAAGACGTCGGCGAACGGGGGCATCGATGACGTCGGCCCCGTCTGACGCACCCCCATCTGAGGGACGGTACCGGTCTATCGGGTGTGGTAAAAGTTGGCGTTGGTGGCAGTTCGGCATCGTCTGGCCACGCGCAGGTAATCTTCGTCCAATGTCGCTTGCGCTCCGGGCGGCCGACCGATGATCCGGCCGATCCCGTCGGCGTCCCGCAGATCGGCGGGCACGGACTCAGCCGGTCGCCCGCGCCAGAGGACCGACGCGTTGCGCAGGGACGCGGCCAGGCGCCACCCGGCGCGCAGGCTCGCCGCGTCCCCGACCGGGAGGTAGCCGCCCTTCTCGGCCAGGGTGAGCCCGGCCATCGTGCCGGTCGTGCGCAGCGTCGGGTCGGCGTCGCCGTGCTGGAGCTGAAGCAGCTGCACCGTCCACTCGACATCGGTGAGCCCCCCGGTGCCGAGCTTGAGGTGCGTACGCCTGTCCGCACCCCGCGGCAGCCGTTCGGCCTCCACCCGGGCCTTCATGAGCCGGATGTCACGCACCTGACCCACACTGAGCCCACCCGCCGGGTAGCGCACGGGCTCGACGACCGCCATGAACGCCGCTCCGACCTCGGGGTCGCCGCCGACGGGACGGGCCCGCAGGAGGGCCTGGAACTCCCACGTCGCGGCCCACCGCTGGTAGTACGTCGCGTACGCCGACAGGCTGCGGGTGAGCGGTCCCTGCTTCCCCTCGGGGCGCAGGTCGTTGTCCAGGACCAGCGCCGGGCCAGGGCCGCCGCCCCCGAGCAACCGGTTTACCTCTTGGACGACGAGCACCGCCCGGCGCTGCGCCTCGTCGTCGGAGACCTCCCCCGTCGCCCGGTGCACGAAGATGGCGTCGGCGTCAGAGGCGTACCCCATCTCGCGGCCGCCCAGACTGCCCATCCCGATGACGGCGACCCCCGTGCCGAGGGACTCCCCCTCGGGCACGCCGACCTGCGCGGCGATCTTGCGCACGGCGATCCCAAGGGCCACGTGCAGCACGGCGCCGGTGAGGTCGGACAGCGCCAAGCCCACACCGAGGAGGTCGGCCTCGTGGGCGAGGTCGGCGATGGCGATGCGGAAGAGCTCGTGGCGGCGGAGCGAGAGCACGGCCGCGATCGCGGCATCGGGATCGGGCTGACGACCGGCCGCGCTGCTCAACGTCAGCACCAGCTGCTCGGGCGAACGCGGCGTCAGGCCACCAGGCTCCCCGAGCAGGGCGACGGACTCGGGCGACTGCAGAAGCAGGTCGGCGGCATACCGGCTCCGGCTGAGGGACCGGGCGAGGCGCTCCGCCGAGCGGCCCTCGTCGCGCAGCATCTTGAGGTACCAGTGGATCGTGCCCAGCTGCTCGCTGACCCGGCGGAACGCGAGCAGGCCGGCATCGGGGTCGGCCTCGTCGGCGAACCAGCCGAGCATGACGGGCAGCAGGGTGCGCTGAATGGCGGCCCGGCGCGACACCCCGGTCGTGAGGGCCTCGAGGTGCCGCATGGCCCCCGCGGGGTCGCGGAACCCCAGCGCGGCCAGCCGTGCCCGGGCGGCCTCGGGGGTGAGCGAGGTGTCAGCGCTGGTGAGCCTGGCCGCGGAGGCGAGCAACGGCCGGTAGAACAGCCGCTCGTGGATCCGGCGCACCTCGCGCGAACGGGACTGCCGGATGGAGGCGACCTCCTCGGCCGGGTTGGCGCGCAGGCCGATGGCGCGGCCGAGACGGCGCAGGTCGGCCTCGGACGTCGGCATGAGGTGGGTGCGGCGCAGCTTGTGCAGCTGGATCCGGTGCTCGAGGGTGCGCAGGAGCCGGTATGCCTCCCCGAGGACCAGCGCGTCCTCCCGGCCGACGTAACCGCCCTTGGCCAGCGCGGACAGGCCCTCCAGGGTGGTGGCCGAGCGCAGCGACGGGTCGGACCGGCCGTGGACGAGCTGGAGCAGCTGCACCGAGAACTCGACGTCGCGCAGTCCCCCACGACCGAGCTTGAGCTGGCGGTCGGCCTTGCCGGCCGGCACGTGCTGCTCGACCCGGCGGCGCATCGCCTGCACGTCCTCGACGAAGTGGTCGCGGCCCGCGGCGTCCCAGACCATCGGGCTGATGGCGGCCTTGTAGGCCCGACCCACCTCGAGGTCGCCCGCCGAGACCCAGGCCTTGAGCAGTGCCTGGAACTCCCACGTCTTGGCCCATCGCTCGTAGTAGGCGCGGTGGCTGGCGATGGTGCGGACCAGCGGGCCGGCCCTGCCCTCCGGCCGCAGCGCCGC
>JAABUZ0100010515.1_pt1 | contig 10260 bp, 6 predicted proteins | sample 5562091 | NCBI WGS metagenome assembly JAABUZ01 (sample SAMN12813069, study PRJNA571459) | rock metagenome | isolation source: Antarctica rocks | place: Antarctica: Victoria Land, Linnaeus Terrace sud | collected 2015-12-21 | reverse complement strand
CCATTGCTGCGCAGAAAAACTAGCCATAAGAGATCATCTTCTTCAGCCGGCAAAGGACAAGCTGGCTTCATGAAAGCGACACTGCTGCTGCTGAAATCTTTTGTAGGCACTGGTATCCTATTCCTGCCACGAGCTTTTCGCAATGGCGGAATGTTATTTTCAGCATTTCTGCTCGTCTTTGTAGCAATGATCTCAATGCACAACTTCATTCTCTTGACCAAAACGAGAACTGTTGTTCCTGGAAGTTTTGGTGATATAGGTGGCGCGCTTTGGGGCCATCGAATGAGGATTTCAATACTGTTTTCTGTTGTCGTCTCACAGCTTGGCTTTGCTGCTGCTTACATTGTGTTTGTGTCATCCACAATTCGGGCATTTCTAGCTGGCGTATCCGGTGGATCCCTTCTTATCGATGCAAAGTGGCTTATCTTTGGCCAAGCTTTTGTTTTCATCCCTTTGGCTCTGGTTCGCAAAATTTCTACACTCAGTGCGTCTGCGTTGGTAGCAGATGTGTTTATCCTCTTCGGCTTAATCGTCCTCTATGTCTACGATGCTTCATTCTTGGCTGCCAACGGAATTGCCGACATTCGTTTATTCAACTCGCAGGACTTTGCACTCTTCATTGGCACGAGTATATTTACCTTTGAAGGAATTGGTTTAATTCTTCCAATCCAGCAAGAAATGAAACGCCCAGAGCAATTTCCCCGGGTCTTGGGTATTGTTATGATCATTGTCACTACCGTCTTCACAACGGCCGGAGTATTTTCCTATGCAGCTTTCGGGTCCGCAGTGCAGACTGTTGTGATTCTGAATTTGCCGGACGGAAAATTTACTCGAGCAGTACAGCTTCTCTATAGTATTGCTATTCTCTTGTCAGCGCCAATACAGATGTTTCCGGCCATCAGAATTGTCGAGAACTCGATCATTACGAAAAGTGGAAAATTCAACACTTCCATCAAATGGAAGAAAAATTTCTTACGAGTGCTTTTGGTTATCTTCACTATATGCGTTGCATATTTAGGGTCCAGTAACCTTGATCGGTTTGTTTCAGTGGTCGGAACCTTCTGTTGTATACCTTTGGTTTATATCTACCCTCCTATGCTTCACTATCGGGCTTGTTCAAAGACGAAATGGTTAAAAGCAGCAGACATCATTATGGGAGTCTTTGGATCTGTGGCGATGATTTTTACAATGTACATGACCATTGCTAATTGGGACTCTTCCTGATCTTGTATTGGGAATTGACGACTCAAATCTATGCATAATGGCGTTTAGATGGGATATTCAATAAAAAAGACAGAGTCGGTAGCGTACCACTAGAAGTCATCCAGATTCCTCGTTGAGCATTTGAACCCTCCCTTTTCAAATCCTTGCCTGATGGATTTTACCAAACTCGGCGTGCTGACCACCACCACGTCTGACCGTGAACAGTCAAAGACTGCGCCAATTATTTGCATCGCACTTCGCACATCCTCTATACTTATAGACTGAATATCTCGAAGCAGATTGCCGCGATAAGTGGAGTCCAAGCCTTTGAGCACGATTGTGCGGAACACCAGTTGTGCTGCACTGACAGGGTTTTCTTCAAGACTTAAAAGATCATAAATTAAGCTTGTTTTGGCACCTTCAAGCATACTTTCTTCGATCTTGGCTCCCCTGGCAAATTCTTGGACGATTTCCTGAGCTCGAGAAAATGCTTGAAATGCATCTGGAGATCGATAGATGTAGAAATTGAGCAAACCAGATTCCACATCCTGCCTGAAATATGCCCCGTACGCCAGGCCTTTTCCACGCACTGCTTTCCAAAGTGGACCTTCTGTTACCTCGAGGAGTGAAAGAGCCACCTGAATTGCAGCTTGGCGAGGATCAGCAAAGTTCTCGATGCATTTAGCAGAATGTCGTGAATAGGAATTTTCAATGGCTGCTAGAGGAACAAATGTAGCGACTCCGGAGGGACGCTGGCCAGCTGCGCTTAACACATTCCTGGTTAGTTGAATAGGACGCAATTCTTGAGTTCTCGAGTTATAATTGGCAAAATTTTTCCAGGATCCTACTGGAGTCTGCAGCTTGGTAATGTTGCCAGCAATGAGAATCCTCATATTTTCTGTCCGACAAACTGCCTTTCGAAGTATCTCAAGCTGCTCGCAAACCGAATGAGATTCAGTCTCGTCATCGAGATTTGCATCCAGCTCCTCCAGAAATTTCGCCTGTGTTAAGGTATCAGCCGCTCGTGACGTTGACGATTGCGAGAATTGGAGAGACGACAAGACAGATGCACACATCTGAGCGCCTTCTCGCTTAGCCTCGGGGATTTCGTTTAACAGTTTGGACACTTGTATGCCAACTCGTTCAATATCAAAAACTGAATGCCAGAGGAAGTTTTGCAGCCATTTAATTGCGGTATCGTATTTCTCCGGTATTATTCTCAGAGATACTGAGATGTTTTCTGTAAATGACGATCCATAGCCAAGATGGGCCGAAGTATATACGGTCTCTCGTTCCAGTTTGGAAACTACCGCCTCATAGTTCATGATGCTTCCATCTTCTAGTGTGATTGGGCAACTGAAAAAGTTGGCAATATAAACCGGAATTAGAGGACGGATGTTGTCTGGGACTTCACCAGTAGACAGTACAAGTGAAATTGTAACAAAATTTGAGACGATGTGCTCAAAATGCAGATACAATGGGATGGTTGTGGCGTTATCCTCAAGCAGCAAACGTTCTTGAATTTCATTATGGAACTTCCCATTCTTTAATGCTAATCCAGCTCTAGCGCTGAATGTTTTAATGAGAGGAATATCTGCAACGGACGGAATAGCGAACTTGCGAATTATACTTTCAGGCGCAAGAACATCATTGTCAGCCTCTGCTTGTTGTAACTTCTTCTTCATATTTTCTAGTCCCTGTGCACCAAGTTTCTCGATTTGTTTACGAAGTCTTTCACTTTCCTCATCCTCAAGCGAATCGGCCAACTTTTTCGATGGTGATGCGAGAATTGAGACGTGATTTGATTCAAGAAAATACCGTTTCAAAACGTCTTTCCACTGATCCTGGGACCAATCTTGCAGTTGCTTGAAAACAGAAAGATTTTCATATTGATTCTTTAAATCCGCACCATCCAAACTTCCATACAAGAAATCAGTAATGATCCCATCAGTCAAAGAATCTACAGAGGTCTCACAGGCTTCAATTGTCTGTAGTTCTTCTCGTTCACAGCAATCCTTCATTCGTTTCATATCTATATCACCATCAATAGTTGCTCTAATAACTTCAATCACTCTTTCTTTCACCTCCTTCAACTTCTCAGTAGGCACCCCCGAGAGAGCCAAAGACATCTCATTTACAGGTCGAAGGTCTGCACTAAGACTTATATCTGTTGCTAAGGGGTCATCAATCTCCACTAATGCTGCATCTAATGTAGAGACCGGTGAACCACATAGATATTTTGAAAGGACCTCAAATGCAGTGCTTTCGAGGACATCAAGGTAAGATGGACCAAGGAATGTTATAGTCACATCCCCCATACTCTCGTCTTCGTCAGGAAAAGAAATGTTTTCTGTTATAGAGGCATTCACAGGAGAAATCGGTTTCATCCACCTCCGCAGAAAACCTGGATCTGCAGGCCCCGATCTCTGTAGTATTCGTCTATCAATGTCACTGAGACTGTCTAATAATGCTGTATGGTCCATTTGACCAGTAACTATTATACATAAGTTTTGTGGCTGGTACATAGATGCATGAAATTTGCGAATCTGATCAATGTCCAGCTGGCGAAGGTTAGGCAGCAAGCCACCTGTCTCACTGTGATAACCAGAATCCTGAGGGTAGAGATGCCGCATTGTTTCTAGGTTCGACTTGAAACTAGCAGTGTTTTGCACACCTTGCATTTCTGCGTAAACGACTCCAGCATCCCGGCCCTCGCCATTGATGTGATGGACCTCTGTAACGTAACCAGACTCTTTCAACAATGGATACAACATGTGGTCTACGTAGACTGGAAGGATTTGCAAGAACCCTTGACTTCCACCGCCAACCATAGTGTACACGGTACTATCTGTAGCGGTCCACGCGTTTGTGAATCCATACGCTCGCGACGCCAAGTTATCGAGGATCCCTTTGTAGGGCCATAACTCAGACCCTAGGAAGCACAGGTGTTCAAGGGTATGTGGAGCACCGGAGTCATTCGTTATTTCCGTAGCCAATGCAAAGTATCCATGAACAATGGGCGATTCCAAGGCAACATGAACAGCCGTCAGGCCCGTCAGATTCGACCTCCATTTGTGTATTGAAGCATTGCAGTACTCCAAGGGAAAAGAACACACAGGCTCAAAAGTAGAGGCTTGGACCATTGGGCGCCTGGCGTTGAGTTGAGACGGCAATCCTCTCACGGCTGGTTGCTGATGGGACGTGGAGATGGATGGATAGACCACAGATCACTGCGCTGATGCATCAACACGGACCCGACAAATGAGCACCGAGGAAGGAGAAATAGCCAAAGCTATTCTGATCTCCATAGCAGGCAGCTATCCGGAGAATGACGCGATTGTATCTGAAGAGCTGAACAATCCACAGCAGCTGAAGCGAGTGTTGAGCCGCCTGGATGATGCCACGGAAGACCTGAAATACAAAGTCCAGAAGATTGCACAAGCTCACGGGCTGGAATGGCAGGAGATGATGAATCGGGAGGCCTGCAAGGACTCAGATGTTGTAGACCTGGAAAATCAGAGCAAAGCTGCCATTGCAGTCTCCATGGATCCGGACGATATAGAGAAAAGGACCAACGAGCTCATACGTGCACGAGAGAGTCTTGCTGAAGAAAATGACGAGATTGAGCGTGTCAAACAGGTAGTGGCCCATCTTCAAGCTTTTCACAGTCTCTACACGGATGCAGACAACGCGATCTTGAACATGGAGTTCCAATCATCGATTTTCCTCATGGACAGGTCAGAGGACGAGCTGCGTATATTAAGAGAACTAGTGGCAGAAGCATACATTGTTGACCAATGCATTGATCGTATTGGAAATCTACGTCTCCTTGCCTCAGAATCGCTGGAGGAGTTTTGGAACTCCATGGTGCAAGTGGATAAGGCCACCGCATCTATCACTATATACAACACGATACCACGGGGAAAACGTTCGGCTTCTATTTTGAGCATTTGCGAGGGGCTGGAAGCCATGAACACCCTTGACGAGCTTGCTGGAATATTCTCGCGACAAATTGAGAAACATGTTTTACCGCATGCTCTCAATTACGCTTCTAAGCTTCAGCGTACTGGAGACACGCTGAGTGTTGCAAAACAGCCGGAAGCTCCTTGTCTCTCCCTCACTACTCTCCTTCAGTTTCTTAGTGAAAGACTATCACCCTCAGCGAAAATCGAGGTGGCGGACTCGCTCAGTCCCGCAATTTTAAAGTCACTCCTGGAGGACACTCTTCCGCAGTCAGTACCTGCTGGAGTTGAAGATTTGGTCGCCTATGGGGACTATTTGGCAGAAGTAGACTGCTTTGAAGCATTTCTATCAGACACGGGTTTTACGGTGACCAGCAAGTTATCACTGTGGACAAGTATGGCGAAATTTGAGTGGTTGAAGAGTCGGGAAAGCACGTTTCTAACATTGGCACGCGAAGCTACTTTTTCCCTTCGAATGGAGAGTAAGTCTGTTGAGCGGTGGGAGTTAGTACGTAAAGCAAAGCTGGACACTGAAGTGAATGGTTCTGGTGACAACTCTACAAAGCAACCTGTGGAGAGGAAAAATTCTCATGCCATGTCGGAGGATACTGCTTGGAATGGCGAATGGGAAAATGATGAAGATGGGTGGCATCTGGACAGCGAAATAGTTGTGGAAGATCCTGCACCAGAACCTAATGGTGAATTTGACGAATGGAAATGGGATGAATCTCCCAAGAAACTCGGTAATCAAGACGCTGCACAAAACGCCAGTCAAGTCCTGGAAAGAATGAAGATCTCGTCAATTCCAGATGTAATAATACGACTTGTCCATCAGATTCTGAGCGAAGCTATAAACCTCCAAGATTCCAACATTCAAAAGTCCGCAGCTACTCCTAGCGTCACCGATTTTCTGCAGATCATATCTTCCCTTGTAGCAATATACAGATCACTGTGCTCCACATGCTATACCTCCATTGAAATTGGTGGCATGGTGGCGTATAATGACTGTCTATACCTGGAGGAAGCATTATCAAGAATCGAGAAGGTGGAGGGCAAGGATTGTGAAGCTCTCGGAATGAGCGCCACCAATTCGTATCGTTCAGAAGTAGCAAAGCACTTGGTGAACATATTAAAGGAACTGGACAAGACGGATGGCTTTATCAGTTGCTCCCAGTCAGTACAGTCGCAAGTCTGCGAATCTGTCGTTGAAAGTCTTTGTCGACAAATCAGAGATTGCGCCACGACGTGGGGTGAGGTCTTGGGACTTTTATCACTATACCAAGCTGTTGGAGCACTCCTCAATGCAACAATTAGCAGATTCATTGACGATGTGCAAAACATACACGACATCTCTGAGAGGGATTCAATGGCCATTGCATCGCACATCAGCACCCTCTCCACACTCGAAGTCTTGTTTCCAATCGAATCTGAGACCTCGACGGTTGCCAGATACTGTCCAAATTGGCTGAAATTTCAATACCTGAAGGAAGTACTGGAAGGCTCGCTGGTGGATATCATGTACCTCTTCCACGAAGGTGCCTTGGTCGATTTCTCAAACACGGAACTCGTGCAGTTGCTTGAGGCTCTTTTTGCTGAAAGTGAACATCGACGAAAAGCAGTTGATGAGATCCGGAGATCATGATCGAGGTGTATATATAGAAGTGCATATAGGAGTAGGTGGATTCTTCTTCATGAAATTTAATGAGACAGAAAGTGCCTGCCTTTTGCCCTTCTTCGAGCCAGGATCTTCCTTCCGTTATGTGTCCTAATCCTCGACAGGTAGCCGTGTTTCCTCTTCCTTCGCAGATTAGAGGGCTGGTACGTGTTCCCCCTCGATTTCCATCTTCGTCCATCCTGTGGAAACTCCTTCAGCATGAATTGTGGCCTGGGGTGAGAAAGGGACAATGCCGACATTTCCCTTGCCAATGTCGCTCCTGTGCACACAGGAGTAAGCGGACGAACGATTCTCGGTCTCAGTGAGTTCCATACGGTGCGTTGTAACCTCAGCATTCTTGCACGGTGGTGGGTCTGCAGTCGTGGATGACCATCAACGTCCCTCTACGCATCACCAACGCCCGAGTCCTTACGAATGGCGAGGCACAGAAGCTGATTGCAGACTTCATCTCGCAGAGAATCGACAGCACGGGAGTCCTGACGCAGTTATCCCGGATTGAACAATCGCTGCGAGGAGTCGACGTGGAGATTGAAGCTGCTGAGCGCTTGAATGCAAAGAGAGATACTCAGAATGAAACGCATGAGGAAGTGGATGTGGATATCACGCCTGGCAATGTTGGCGAGGAACCACCCATTGTGGAAGATATAGAGGACTCGTCACCCGTGGAAGAAAAGCCTCTGGGAAAACAGAAAAAGAGGAAGCATCATGATGCCATAAATGGTGACGGAGAGAACGTTGACAGAGAGGGCACGAAGGACGAAAAGGATCATAAAGAGCGAAAGAGGAAACGGAAAAGTAATGCCAGTGAGAATTAGCATGCTACATCTATTCAACTGCTTTCTTTGTCTTGTCAATGGCTGCTAATCGCTCATGCAATATCGGATGCGAGTAATGGTATGCTGAATAGAGCCAATCCGCATCCATGGTCGACAGATTTTGAATCTGAAGCTTCACAAGCGCACTCTTTAGCTTGTCGGCATAGTTCAGCTTGACCGCATACCGATCGGCTTCGTACTCATGCTTGCGAGACATGATGTTCATCAACAGCGTCAAGATCGAATCGACAGGCTGCAAGACATCGTTGAAGAGGATGAACCCAATCAGGACCGGCATTTCATTCACAAACCCAAACGAGGCATACAAGTTGCGGTTGTTGAGGAAGACGGAGAATAAGGCAAAGATGGAGAAAATGTGCAGTTGCGATATAAGCAGCATTTTGGTGGAGTGTGACAGTCCCCAATGGCCCAGCTCGTGCGCCAACACAGCCACCACCTCTTCTGTCTCGCTCTTTTCTATCAGTGTATCATAGATGACAATCCTCTTGCTCCATGGGAGCCCGTAGAAGTATGCGTTGGAATGGGAGCTCCGTTTGCTGCCGTCAATCACATACAACTGTTTGAGTGGGAACTTGAGTTTCGAGGCAAGTGACTCCACTTGGAGTTTCAGTTTTCCCTCCTCCAAGGGCGTGAGTTTATTGAAGAGAGGCTGGATGAGCGTGGGGAAGAGGGCAATGGCCACAATCTGGAAGACCAGAGTAAAGAGCCACAGATAGTAGTAAAAGTTGGCACCAAAGTACATGATGATTTTGAGAAAGGCGGCAATAACAGGCCCTCCAATGGCAATGGTTAATGCCTGCCCCTTGACGAGATCTGTAAAGAAGAGCCAGGGAGTCTGCTTGTTGAATCCAAACGACTCTTCCAATACAAAGGTGCCATAAATGGACAGTGGCAGACCTAGCAGGGTAGAGATGGCGCTGAAGGCTCCGAGGAAAGCAAGGGAGTGCACAATCTCCCCATACCCTTTTACGGCCGTGAATGCCCACATTCTAGGCAAGACATCGTACGTAATGATGGCAATATTCTGCAGAATATCAAACGCCCCAGTCACAAAGCCAAACCTTGCTTTTGCCCTCCCGTACGCTTGCGACTTGTCAAACGTCGCCTGATCGACAATTCCCTCCAGCGTCTTTGGCGGTTTCTTTTCCTGCAGCTTGCCGTACTGTCGCAGCGAAAGGAGCGATTCGAAGCAATACTGTGAGAGTGTGAAGGAAAGAATGACAGTCTTCCATGGCAGTGCGTGAAATGTCTTGTGCAGGTGGGAAGGAAAGGACATGGTCGTCGTCAGTCAGGGTTCAACAAGACAACGAACGGGTCTGCACATTCTTCATGGGGGGTCTTGGGGCTCTATGATACAAGACGGAATGTGTCGCTGGCAATAAACACATGCCCCGACGGCTGCTCTCGGTGCAGCACAAACGACTGCGCAAATCCATGCATTTCCTTCTCGTCCGCCAGACGCAGCCATCCCGAGCTCGTGAGCAGCATCCCTCCCTCCGCCATCTGATGGCAGTCGTAGGACTGCATGCTGTGCCTCGTGATGGGCATGGACGCGTAGAAGTGGGCAAATGCAGGGCCGCTGAAGGGTTGGCCTTGGTATACTATTGCGCTCGTCTCACGATACACTTGCGGCAGCTTGTGCCGCTCCTTGTCCAGGATGTTGTAGTAGGTGTCGATGAGCCTGGCAGCAGCGTCGATGTCCATCCCTCACACCCGAGTCACCACCTCCTGATCATCGTGCCTGTGACTCTTGATTGGGGGGGAAATTGCAAGTGGCGACGTGGCTGCAATGAGGACGCCCTTGGATCGCGCGCTCAACTCAAAGTACGCCTTCTTCGCCTTCACGGGGATGATTCTGTCGGTGTCTGCGTTTGCAGTGACCCAGAGCCTCTTCGCAGCAGACACCGCCCAGTGGACAGACGACACGATCGAGGCATTCCTGCGCACACGCCGTCTCTCCTACTCGGGCCTCGATCGCGATGCGCGCCTGGACTTGGTGAATCGGTGTCAGAGGGAGGAAGAGGCAGGGAATTAAGGGGTAGGATATGGTTTGTACAATATGTTACGGTCGTTGGAGTTAGGGGGCATTGGAGGTGCATGCAAAGTCGCTCGCCGTGGTAATGAAGTCCTGCGTCGCCATGTAGTGTCCATAGATGCCGAAAAAGACGCAGATGTGCCAGATACAATGCGAGCCGCCAGTCCAATCAAAGACGCCCTTCCAGACCCTCTCCGGGAAGTGGTTGGCGTAGAAAATGACACCAATAATATACGACGCAATGGACTTGAACATGGGCCGGATGAAGAAGAAGGTGCTGACAGGCCCGCGCTCGACAACAAGATGCACCAGTGGAAAGACTCCACTGATACTCAAGCCCAAATAGAAGAGGATGCGCGTCGATCGGTTCTCCCGCCGATCGAACCAGTCATACCACGGCATGATAATTCCAACCAGCCCAATGAGCGTCGTAAGGCCCATGTAGGCGAGTTGAGCATAAGGCTGGCAATAGAATCCAGAGTATTCCATGGTAAGGATGGAACAGGCAATGAGTGTCGAAATGGCAGTATAATCCAAACAGGCCAACTT
>JAABUZ0100010513.1_pt1 | contig 10263 bp, 12 predicted proteins | sample 5562091 | NCBI WGS metagenome assembly JAABUZ01 (sample SAMN12813069, study PRJNA571459) | rock metagenome | isolation source: Antarctica rocks | place: Antarctica: Victoria Land, Linnaeus Terrace sud | collected 2015-12-21 | reverse complement strand
TGGGGATTTGTGTCTTGGCACTGGGAGCCGCGGCCCAGCGGCGTTGGAACAGCTCGGGATCCACCTGCGCCACGGTCTCCGAGGCGATCCGATCCTGCAATGTGAACAGGTCGTCCATCGTGCCTTCGAACCGCTGGCTCCAAATCACCTCGAAATCGAGAACCACGTCGAGCAGCGTAACGGTGACACGAACCTTGTTGTCGATCACCTGGATGGTGCCGTCGATGATGTAGTCGAGCCGGTAGGTGCGGCAGCGACTCATGGCGTCGGCTGCGGGCCCGGTACCATCCCAGAACGTGGCGGTTGCGATCAGCCGCGGGGCGCGGAAGCGGCCGAGCGCGGCGGAGACCTCTTCGGCCATGCCGAGCGCGATGCCTCGCCCTAACGGTGCGCCGAGGCTGCGGAACGGCAGCACTGCCATCCGCCACCCAAGCTGGTGCGTGGCGACCTCAGCGGTCAGCGAGAAGGCAGGCGGGAAGCGATCGAGCTTCTCGAAGCCGAGCCCAGGCATTCCGGGATGGCCGAACATGCGGTTGGGCTCGAACGGCAACCGGCTTGAAGCGGAACCCGACTGCGGCCCCCCCTGCCCGCCCGCTTCGCGCGCTCCGCCACCCTTGTACCCATGCGCCGGGGTCAGGGCGCGCCGATAACCGATTTCGACCCAGAGGCGGTCGAGATAAGCATCGAAGGTCGGTGAAATACCACGCAAGTCTCGGCACAGCGTATTGGCCGGGTCGGCCGGGTCGGTCGCGGCCGCGCGCTCTGCCGGCATGTCGAGGACATCGATCCAGACCGCCTCAGGGTCGATCACCAGGCGACCCCGCTTGGTCGCAAGAAGGTAGGGGCGGCCGCATCCGAGCAGAAGCGGCTGCAATTCGCTCAGAGCCTGCCGCAGCGAATTCGCGACCGCCTCGCGGTGCTTGGACGACCAGAGCAACGCTCCGGCGACGGCACGAAGCGCCCCCTGCGGACGCGCCATGCCGATGATACACAGCAACGCGCGCGCTTTCCGGCTCACCGGCAGCAGCGACTGGCCGTCAGGCGTTTCGGCGCGGAAGTCGCCGATCAGCGTGAGCCGTATCCGCGGCTGGGCCGCGGCCACCTTTATCGAGCCCGGCTCGAACTGCTCGACCTCGCCATCTATCGCCAACGACCCACAACCTCTGGCTGTTTTATATAGCGCTAATACACCATCATTCCATTCCACGCTAGCGACGTTCAATTCTCCGTATGATGGGCGTGGGCTCAGTTCCTGCTAGTCTGCGCCGATAAATTTCAGCGCTTGTCATTGAATGCGAATAGATCCGAATAACCGCTGGTTCACCGTCCTGCTCGGCGTCTGCGCGGGCTTACCGGCCCTTTCCATAGACTTAAGTGCCCCAACTCTCGCGATTTTGCCGGCCGAGCTCGGGACAACCGTCAGCGTGGCCGGCCTCTCGCTTTCGTTGTTCATGATCGGATTTGCGCTCGGACAGTTCGGCGGAGGACGGGCGTCGGACCGGATCGGCCGTCGCCCCGTGCTGCTGGCCGCTATTTCGGTCTATACTTTGGCGGGCGTATGTTGCGCATTTGCCACAACCGGCGGCCAGCTTGCAGCAGCTCGGTTCCTCCAGGGCGCAGGCGCGGGCGCTTGCGCCGTCCAGGCCTCGGCCATTGTCCAGGACCTGTTCCAGGGCGAGATTGCGCGACGCAAGCAGGGCGCTGTCAGTGTCGTGCTGACGGTCATGCCGATTCTCGCGCCGGCGATCGGGGCACTGATCATGAATGTTGCAACATGGCGCGCCACCTACGTGGCCATGGTGCTCGGCGGCGTCGCGCTCACCCTCGCCGTCATCGTCTTCATGGGCGAGAGCAGGCCGGCCTCCGCGCGCTCGACCGTGTCCGGGCTCGGGATCAAGGATGGGATCGGCTTGCTGCGGGGCGACAGGTTCCGCCGGGTCGTGGTGGTCAACGCGCTCAGCTACGGCACGATCTTTGCGTACATCGCAGGCGCGCCGGTCGTCGTGATGGGCCGCCTCGGCTATCCCGCGCTGGTCTATGCCGGGCTGTTCGCATCGACCGCGGTCGCGCTCACCAGCGGGGCGATGGCCAATGCTGCGCTGAGCCGCCGCGGGGTCAGCAGCGACCGGCTGGTCTGGCCGGGTCTCGGCACCCAGGCGGTAGCGACGCTGACGATGACCCTGGCCGGGCAGGCCCTGCCGCCCAGTGCCATGTGGCTCGTCGTGCCGCCGCTGCTGATTTGCTGCTTTGCGCGGGGCCTCGTCTCACCGAATATGATCCATCTCGCCGTAAGCAGTCATCGCGAGAACGCAGGGCTCGCATCTGCAATTGTCGGGCTTATGCAACTACTAGTGGGCGCGGCCGCAAGCGCCGTCGTCTTCGCGTTGCTGCCGCGGTTCGGCTTCATTGCGATGGCGGCGGCGATGACTGCTCTGTCGTGGATCGCTGCGGCCATTTGGACCATGCCGGCCAAGCCGGAGGGCCGGGTCTCCGCCGTATCGTAGTCAATCGACGTGATCGTGAAGGCCTCTTGCGATCGGTGCCGCCACGCTTATGTTGCGGTGCACAAGGGAGTTGAGACGTCCTGAGTTAATTGGTCGTACGCGGCCGCAGCACAGGGTGTGACCATGCAACATCGCCAGGCTTTGCAGAAAGTGTTGAGCTTTTTCAATCGCTCTCGCGAGACCGACGACAACGACCCGGTCGAGGTTTTGCTGAGCGGTCCGACGCTGCTGCAGCAGGAGCCGGATCTGTTGAAGGAAGCTGGGCAATACAGCCGCGACCTTTCGGGCTGGGCTGCGGGCGGCCACGTATCGGAGTAACGGCGCCTGGCTTTCGGTCGCCCCCGGCCCGCTTGGCTGCTACTCTCGGTCCAGCTCGGGGCGGGACGCACGGATGAAGGTCAATATTCAGATCGAATGCACGCCGGACGAGGCACGACAATTCTTCGGCCTCCCCGACGTCAAACCGATGCAGGCGGCGCTCATGGCGCGGATGGAAGCGCAGATGCTCGAGGCGGTCGACCGGTTTTCGCCCGACGCCATGTTGCGGACCTGGATGTCCCTCGCTCCCCAGGGCGTCGAAACGATGCGGGAGACCTTCGAGCGCTTCTTCCGGACCGGCCCGTCCTCCTCGTGATGCGGCGCGGCTGACTTTCCGCGTGGAACGGCCTACATCACGCCCATGACCGACACGCCGCTCGACCGCATCCGCAACTTTTCGATCATCGCCCACATCGATCACGGCAAGTCGACCCTGGCCGACCGGCTTATCCAATCCTGCGGTGGACTGACGGACCGGGAGATGACGAGCCAAGTGCTCGATAACATGGACCTCGAGAAGGAGCGCGGCATCACGATCAAGGCGCAGACCGTGCGCCTGAATTACAAGGCCAAGGACGGGTTGGTCTACCAGCTCAACCTGATGGACACGCCCGGCCATGTCGACTTCGCCTACGAGGTCAGCCGCAGCCTGGCCGCCTGCGAAGGCAGCCTGCTCGTGGTGGATGCCAGCCAAGGGGTCGAGGCGCAGACCCTGGCCAACGTCTATCAGGCGATCGATGCGCACCACGAGATCGTGCCGGTCCTCAACAAAATCGATCTTCCGGCCGCCGAGCCCGACCGGGTCAAGCAGCAGATTGAGAACGTGATCGGCCTGCCGGCGGACGATGCAGTCATGATTAGCGCCAAGACCGGCATCGGCATCCCCGACGTGCTCGAAGCGCTCGTGACCCGGCTGCCGGCGCCCCAAGGCGACCCCGACGCTCCATTGAAGGCGTTGCTCGTCGATAGCTGGTATGATCAATACCTCGGCGTGGTCATCCTCGTGCGCGTCAAGGATGGACACATGCGCCGTGGTCAGCGCGTGCGGATGATGTCGAGCGGAGCCGCGCACCAGATTGAACAGGTCGGCGTGTTCACCCCAAAAATGGTGTCGGTCGGTGATCTCGGACCCGGCGAGATGGGCTATATGACGGCCGCGATCAAGACGGTGGCCGACTGCAACGTCGGCGATACGATCACCGACGACCGCGCGCCGGCGGCCGAAGCGCTGGCCGGGTTCAAGCCGAGCGTTCCAGTGGTATGGTGCGGGCTGTTCCCGGTCGACGCCGACGATTTCGAGCACCTGCGCGACAGCCTCGGCAAACTGCGGCTGAACGATTCGAGCTTTCACTATGAGGCGGAAACCTCGGCTGCGCTCGGCTTCGGCTATCGCTGCGGCTTCCTCGGCCTGCTGCATCTGGAGATCATTCAGGAGCGCCTCTCGCGCGAGTTCAACCTCGACCTGATCGCGACGGCCCCGAGCGTGGTGTATCGGATTCACACCGTCAAAGGCGCTATGCAGGAGTTGCACAACCCGGCCGACATGCCCGACCCGACCGTGATCGACCACATCGACGAACCGTGGATCAAGGCCACGATCATGGTCCCGGATGAGTATCTCGGTAGTATCCTGACGCTCTGCAGCGATCGGCGTGGCCAACAGGTGGATCTCACCTATGTCGGCAACCGGGCGATGGCAGTCTACCGGCTGCCGCTGAACGAAGTGGTGTTCGATTTCTATGATCGCTTGAAGAGCGTCAGCCGTGGCTATGCGAGTTTCGACTATGCGATGGACGACTATGAGGAAAGTGACCTTGTCCGCATCTCCATCCTCGTCAACGCCGACCCGGTGGATGCGCTCAGCTTCATCGCCCACCGCAGCGCCGCCGAGCAGCGCGGCCGCAGCATCTGCGCCAAGCTGAAGGATCTCATCCCGAAGCAGTTGTTCAAGATCGCTATCCAGGCGGCGATCGGTGGCCGGGTCATCGCCCGCGAGACGATCGGCGCGCTGTCCAAGGACGTGACGGCCAAGTGCTACGGCGGCGACATCAGCCGTAAGCGCAAGCTGCTGGACAAGCAGAAGGAAGGCAAGAAGCGGATGCGCCAGTTCGGTAAGGTGGAGATCCCGCAGAGCGCCTTCCTGGCCGCATTGAAGATGGATGCCTGATGCTTGCGGCACTGCTGCTGGTGGCGAGTTGCGTCGGATGGCACGGCAACGCCGCGGGGCATTACTCGGGCGAAGTCGAAAGCATGGGTCCGAAGGCGATCGACACGTGGCTGGAAGAGACCCCGAACGGGCTGGCTGGCACCTACGTCCTTCATGAACCGACGCGCGAGGTGACTGGCACATTGCAGGCCCTCGGCGATGCCGATTGCGAAGTGGCGCTGTTCCGCTGGACCGACCTCTATGGCACCGGGGTCGTCCGGTTGCGGTTCTATCCGGCGCAACATTGCTTCGAAGGCAGCTGGGGCGCAGAGCAAGTCAGCCCTCAATTACCCTGGCGCTCCTGCACCATGACCCCGGTGACGAGCTAAGCAGCCGGTGCTATAGCGCCTGCGGACCGGAGAGATGGCCGAGCGGCTTAAGGCGCACGCTTGGAAAGCGTGTGTGCGTGCAAGCGTACCGTGGGTTCGAATCCCACTCTCTCCGCCATAAGTCTTGCTAACGTCTTGTTTTTGCTCGACGATTTACCAGGCGGCTCCGCCAGCCCACGTTGCAGCCCACGTCGACGTTTTGCTCCTTATCGGCAGCGGGAAATTCAGCCAGAAATCGGTTTGTCGCAATTGTCTCTCGCGCGTGCGCAAGTAGAGAAATTGCCCGTTCCCCTCCCCTCTCCCTTTTCCCAATAATTTACCCCGCGCGCACAAGGGACAATTGCGACAAATGCCCGGTCGAGGTGTGTGTCGGGCTGCTGTAGCGATAGCTCCTGAAAATAAATCCAATGTTCCTACAGAACGGGACGGAACGGGACGAAGCATAGAGTGATGCGGGTCTAGCAATCATCAAAACCGCTCTCGTATAATCGCGACACGATGATTGTTCGAGTATTCGCATAGTGTCCGGCGGAAAGCGCCCAGGAGCGGGTCGCAAGGCCGGCGCTGCATGGCACGGGCGCGACCCGCGGCCTGCGTCTATGCGGGAGCTTGCTAAGTCGCGTGTGCGCGAGGTGCTGACGACGAAGAGTGATCCGCTCGCGGTGTTGATCGAGATCGCAAATGATCCCGAGGTCGACGTGCAAACTCGGGTGCAGGCGGCATCGTCCGCCGCGCCCTACATGTTCCCCAGATTGAGCGCGACCGTGGTGGCGCACGCTCCGATCAACGCCAAAGAGGACACGGCACAACTGATCGAGCGGCTTTCGCAGCGGTTCGCGAAGCTGGTGACGGTGCAGACGATCGAGGTCGAGCCAATTGCAGGCGGTTCCGCCATGGAACCGCCTGTGACTGAGGTCGCGGCGTGATCGCTATGCGGAAAACCCTCGCTAAATCGGTCGCAAAACGCCCCGGAAACGCTGACTTTCGCCCGATCCGCAACTCCATGCGCAAAACACTTGATTCTCGCATAGACAGGACGCATTGTCTGTCTCGTCAGGAAGCGAGTGCGGGCCATGAAGGCAAAGCGGGCAGCGATCTATCTCCGGGTTTCGACGGCGGACCAGACCACGGCCAACCAGCGCCGGGAACTGGAGGCTGCGGCTGCGGCCCGCGGCTGGACGATCGCGTCAGTGTTCGAGGATCACGCGGTATCGGGCTCGAAGGGCCGCGAACAGCGTCCGCAGCTCGATTTGATGCTGAAGGATGCCGTTCGGGGCAGGTTCGACGTGGTTATGGTGTGGGCCGTCGACCGTCTCGGCCGCAGCCTGCCCGATCTGGTCAGCTCCATGCAGGAATTGCAGGCGGCGAGCGTCGACCTGTTCATCATGCAGCAAGCGCTCGACACGACGACGCCAGCCGGCCGGGCGATGTTCGGCATGTTGGGTGTGTTTGCGGAGTTCGAGCGCAGCATGATCCAGTCGCGCGTGAAGTCGGGCCTCGATCGGGCCAAGGCGGCTGGCGTGAAGCTGGGCAGGCCCAAGACATCGGCCGCGACGGAACGGGCCATAGCAGTGCGCCTGGCGGCCGGCGACGGCATCCTGAAGGTATCCAAGGCGATGGGCGTTGGGTCGAGCGTGGTGCAGCGTGTGAAGGCCGGGATGCAACCCGCCGCGTAATAGCCGATCACCGGTTACGGCGCGTTACCGGTGATCGCGCATGACCAGCCTTGCCACCCTGCTAGGCGCCCTACCCGATGCCGAGCGCCGGGCCGCTCTGGCGAAGCTCAAACCGGCCGAGTTGCAAGCGCTCGAATATGCGTGGCCCGTCTGGGCGCGACCCGACCAGCTTCCGCCGCTGACGACGTGGCGCACCTGGTTGCTGCTCGGGGGTCGAGGCAGCGGCAAGACGCGATCAGCGGCCGAATGGGTGCGGGGCGAAGTCGAGGCCGGGAAGCGCCGTCACCTTGGCATCATAGGCCCGACTGCCGACACGCTGCGCCGCGACGTTGTGCAGGGGCCATCGGGCTTGCTCGCCATCTCGCCGTCATGGAACCGGCCGACCCATGAACCCTCGCAACGCCGCATCGTGTGGCCGAGCGGGGCTGTGGCGCACCTGCTGAGTTCTGAGGAACCCGACCGCATTCGAGGCACGAACCTCGACGGCTTCTGGGGCGACGAGCTGACGAGCTGGGCAGCGGCGCAAGCGGTCTGGGACAATCTGCAATTCGCCCTACGTCTGTCCGGTCCCAAGGGCGACGCACCGGCTGGGGTGCTGTCCACCACGCCGAAGCGCCATGCGCTGCTGAAAGCGGTGCTGAAGGACCCGACGACGGTAGTAACGCGCAGCCGGACGTTCGACAACGCGGCGAACCTCGATCCGCACGCGCTGGAGGCTCTACGCGTTCGCTATGCCGGCACGACGCTAGGGCGCCAAGAGCTAGATGCGGAGTTGCTTGAGGATGTCGACGGCGCGCTTTGGAACCGCGACATGCTTGAGATGGGCCGAGCGCCCGTGGATTTGGAGCGGACGTATAAGCGTATCGTTGTCGCGATCGACCCTTCCGGCGGCAGCAACAAGTCGAACGCCGAGACGGGGATCATCGTGGCGGGCATCGGTCGCGATGGGCACGGCTATGTGCTGCGCGACGTTTCGGGCCGTCATACCCCGGAGCGGTGGTCTTATCACGCGGTCTCTGCCTACCAGGATCACAAGGCGGACCGGATTGTCGCCGAACGCAACTTCGGCGGCGAGATGGTCGAGGCGACTATCCGCGGAGTGTCGCCCAACGTGCCGGTGCGGATGGTGCAGGCCAGCAGGGGAAAGGCGGTTCGGGCCGAGCCGGTGGTCGCGCTGTTCGAGCAGAACCGGGTTCATCTTGCGGGCAACTTTCCGCAGCTAGAGGACCAACTCTGCGGGTGGGACCCGATGGGACGTGGCGCTAGCCCTGACCGGCTCGACGCGATGGTCTGGGCACTGACTGACCTGATGTTGCAGGAAACGTCTGGCTACATCGCCGATGGGAGCTGGATTTGATGCGGCACGCGAACGGCATCACTGAGCCTCGCCCGATGCGGATTTTGCGTGACCGCCAGGGCAACCGCGCGCCCGCGAAGCTAAGCAATTTCAGGGTGGTTGAGGCTCGCCGGGCACTTCTGGACGAGCCGGATAACGAGGTTGAGACGAAGATTATGGAGGACCGAGATGGCACAACCGACGAAGGTTAGGAACCGGGACGGCAATATCGCCGTGCGGGACGATGGCGTTTTCCGCGACGGGGACACGATCGCCGAAATTGGCGACGGTGGGTTTGTGCGCGTGCCGTTAATGATGACGGACTCGCAGCGCGCAACGGCGGCGAAGGCTGTCGACCGCGCCTTGGCCGATCATGCTGCCCGAACCGGCCGCGAGCAGGCGTTACGCGATGCCGTTGCCGGCACGCATTACGCGCGGCACCGTGTTGCTGCCGATGCCTGGAAGTCGGAGGCTGTGTTGGCGTGGGACGCTGATTACCGGGACGGCCTGGCCGCGTCTGACGGTGATCCAAGGGCAGCCCGCATTGCGGCTCAACAGGCCGAATTCGACCGCAATCGGGGAGCGCGCTGATGTCGTTCCAGACCAGTTACGCAACGCGCATCGCGCCGGCTGTGCTGGGGATGCTTGCCGATTTCGAGCTGCACCGGATCGTTACGCGAACCGTGCAGGCTGTTGCGGGAACAGCGGGCGGGCTGCCGTTCGGCGTCGTGGTGCGGCGGGGCACAACGGACCAGTCCATTCAGGACGCCAGCGCGGCAACCCCGGTTCTGGGGCTGACGGTGCTGGACCCGACCGTGCGACCGCTCCCTGATGGCGTCGACCGCTACGCGCAATTTACGCGCGCGGCGGTGCTGCTGGAGGGCGTGATATGGGTGGCAGTTGGTGCGCCGGTCACGCATCCGGGTGCGCCGGCTTATTTCGACGCAACCGGCGCGATCACGCCGACCGCGACGGGGAACACGTTGCTTGCGAACGGCGTGTTCGACGCGACCAGCACCATTCGCGGCTTAGTCGCTTTGAGGCTCACGTGAGGCCGGCTCGCGTGATGATCCACGAGGTTCTGCTTCCTGAGCGACCCGACTACCCGGAGCTACGCGCGGCTTACGAGGCCGAGGCTGCCGCTGTCCAGCGCATCGCCGACATGAAGGATCGCAAGATCGCCGTCGAGGCCGAGGTCGAGCGGTTGCGGGACGAACAAACGTCTATGGCGAGCCGGATGGCCAACGGCGCTGACGTGACGGGCGCGGATGTGCGACGCGCGGCCGAGGCGCTGCAAGATGCTGAAGCCACGTTGGCGTTGCTAAACGCGGCGCTGCCGAAGGCGGCATGGGCGGCATATCGCGCCGAGACCGATCGCCATACGGCCGAGGGCCCGGTCGTCGCCGCTGCCTTTGAGCCGTATCGGAGAGCCATGCGGGCGGCCGAGCAGGTCCTTGAGGAGGCAAAGCTGGCTTACGATCGTGCAAAGGCCGAGGCCGATCGCATCCCCGACCCGGCGCAAGCCGACCTGAACGCGTTGCTAGACGCGCACGGGCGCGATCGTGACGCGCCGTATGTCATCGCCGAGCTACGGCGTGTTCAACAGGCGAATGAGAGCCGCCGGTTGAGCGGGCAAGGTCCGCAATTGGCGTGGCCGTAGGAGGTGACATGAGCGAAACAACCGAACCCACGCGCCGCCTCCCGGCGATCTCTGTGAGCACGATGATCTCAGACAGCCTCGGCCGGACATTGGAGGTCAAGAAGCTTGACGCCTTGGCCGAGCTCGATTTGATTGAGGCGGCCGGCGGGCAGAACTCGGAGAACTCCCGCTGGATGATGATGGCGACGTTTGCCGCGTGCGTGATCACCATCGACGGTGCGCCTTACATCTTTC
>JAABUZ0100010512.1_pt1 | contig 10263 bp, 18 predicted proteins | sample 5562091 | NCBI WGS metagenome assembly JAABUZ01 (sample SAMN12813069, study PRJNA571459) | rock metagenome | isolation source: Antarctica rocks | place: Antarctica: Victoria Land, Linnaeus Terrace sud | collected 2015-12-21 | reverse complement strand
GAAGGACGGCGGGCAGGCTGCGCTGCTGTGTGCGCGGACAGCCCGGCCGGCCCACCCCGGAAGTCCTTGCCGTTGAACCACTGGACGGCGGAGGCCGCTGAGAACGGGTCCTCGTACGAGACGGTGCCGTCCCCCTGCCGCCCCGCCCGGCGCTGGTAAGGCGCGCGGCGGGTTGCCTGTGTCTCGCGCTGTTGAGCACTGCTGAGCGGCGGCACAGACATGTGCCCGAGCAACCGGTCAGCGACTACGCACGGTGCAGGCACACGCGCTACCTTCAGCGCGCCGGTGGCCTTGTCGCGGTAGAGCCAGATCTTCGGCTTGCCCTTCTTCTTGTCCTGCTTGAGCAGGCCGATGGTGCCAAAGTGCGCGGCCATGTCCTCCTCTGTGATGCCCTCTGGCAGGCCCGCTATGTACACCATGTCTGTTGCCGGCTCCGTGAAGCTGAGCGTGTCTGGATTATACGCCATCGCGCGACCGCTGTGCGCTGCTGTGCTCGCAAGGCTGTCGCGGTGTAAATCAAGCTTCAACCGTCACACACTGACTGATAAGTTTCCGCTCTGTCGCCCGAGCGCAGTGAGCCGCAAATGCGTTCTTGCGAGCATCAAGCACGCCTCTGCACAACTGTGGCCTGACCAGCTACCTTCTTGCTTGACAACAGTGCTCACTCGCTGGATAGAGAACAGGCGTGATAGAGGCTCACCATTACTTTGCAACAAAGTCTTGCTTGCCCTGGAGGCAGAAAAGGGTCAGAGGCTGTTAAGTAGGGCTCTTTCTGGTCATGGCAACTTCAGCACAAAGTGTAGCAGTGCCCAAGGCCGCAAGCCTTAAGTGAGGCGCCTGGCGCCAAGCCTCCAAGAACCCACTCCCCGACCGCCCCGCTTGCAGCAAGCACCTCCATCAACACCTGAGCACCAGGATGCGGCTGATGCAACCTCCCGCACGATACTCAGTATCGGTCCCCCCGGTCGCGGTCGCGGCCGCCACCGTACCCGCCGCCGCCGCCGCCTCCGCCATAGCCGCCACCCCCGCGGTCGTACCCTCCTCGGTCCCTGCAGCGCGCGCACGCTAAGGAGCCGACCGCCACATGTGCCCTGTGGCAACTAGCGCCGCGCAGCGTCACCGCCGCGCCCGCTGCCCTCCAAATTTCACATAGTCATCCGCTAGCTCTGCCAGGTGATCGAGTCACAAGTGCAAAGCGCGACGGTGTTCGCTACGACGGCGAGTCACCAGGTACGCTGCACCCTAGGCTCGTAACAGTTCAGCCTGACGACAATCCACGACGACAGGAACAACAGAGATCGCTCTCCACCAAAAGATACTACGCAGGCTGCCGTCCTGAGGTCCCCGCGCCGCACCTGCCGCCGCCGTAGCCGCCGCCATCCCTGCGCCCGCCTCCGCCGCCGCCGCCGCCATAGCCGCCGCCGCCGCCGTAGCCGCCGCCGCCACCGCCATAGCCGCCGCCGCCGCCGTAGCGGCTCCCGCCGCCGCCGCCATACTTTTCCGGCTTGGTCTCCGCCAGGCTGACGGTCAGCGTGGACCCTGGCGCAGCCAGGGTATCCCTGTCAGCTCACACGGCTGCGGTGGCACGCACCGCACCGCACATGGGAGGTGGTGCGAACGCGCTGCAAGCGCGCTGCAAGCCCTGGGCACACGGAGCTGAGCTACAGGGCGGACGCCAGCGTCGCGTTACACGGGCACAAGCCCCAGCTGGCCGCATCTCTGGCCCTCGCTCGCCACGACCGCGGCAGCCCACAGGCAGGGGCGCGGGCGGAGGAGCGGCCCGCGCACCCTTGAAGTCCTTCCCATTGAACCACTCCACGGCTGACGCGGCGGAGAAGGGGTCCTCGTAGGACACCGTGCCGTCCCCCTACAATCCAGTGCCACAGGCAGGGGCACGGTCAGCGCCTGCACCAGCGCGCAGGACACAGGAAGGTCCACGTGCCAGAGGGAGCTGCCACTGTCTAGCGAAACGGTTCGAAACTGGCCCAAGGCTGGCACAGCCCGCGTGCGCTGTGACTGTGCGGCGCCCGTGACGCGGCACGCCGTGCGCTGGAAGCCAAGCCGCCGTGGCACTCCAGGCGATGAAGGCCAAAACTGTGCAGCTCAGCGCAGCAAAAGCGAACGGCGACCGGGCGCATGCGCTACCCCAGGCGACCGGGCGCGACGCGCGCGACTGGCTGCCGGCTGGCCGGGCGCCCGCGCGCGCCTTGAGCGCGCCGGTGGCCTTGTCGCGGTAGAGCCAGATCTTCGGCTTGCCCTTCTTCTTGTCCTGCTTCAGCACGCCGATCGTGCCAAAGTGCGCGGCCATGGCCTCCTCCGTGATGCCCGGTGGCAGGCCGGCGACGTATATCATATCCACGTCCGGCACCGTGAAGCTCAGCGTGTCCGGGTTGTACGCCATGGCGGCTGCCCAGCGGTGCGCGCGCCGCGGCCGAGGCCACAGCAGCCCGCTGGAGTGCGGCGCGCACTAGCTACACCGCACTGCTCACCAAGTTCAGGCTCAGCACCGTGCACTGAAGCGCTGCACCCTCCAGATGCCTGCCTGGCCGCCTCCTTGAACCGCGCCACAAGTATGCACCAGGTTTGTGAAGTAAGCTTGTCCCCTGGTTACTTTATGTTCATCAAAGGGCACACTTTGGCACTCATCCATGCCTGTGCCTGGGTGCAGCCTTGGGGGGGTTTGAGGTGCCCTGGGGGCCGCTGGGCGTGCATAGCTATGCAGCTTGGCCAACTCGGAAAACACTTTTTCCCACACTTCCCAGAGTGTAGAACGCTCAAGTGCTCTCCGCGGGCGCCAAGCCGTGGGTGCGCAACTTGCAAAGCAGAGAGGAGGCTAGGGAGGACCGCCGTTCTCCTGTCCTTGCAAACGTACCGCGCAGGCTAGACAGCAGACCGCCCGACTGCAGATGGCCTCGGCGGCGCCTGCCAGCGGTGCATGCCCCAGAGTTCGGACGCTGCTGGTAGACCTTGATGGCACGCTCTACGACATAAGCAACGGCTATGAAGAGCATGTGAGGTATGCACGCTTTTGCGTGAACAGAGCAAGCCCATATCAGCCAAGTGGGGCAGCTGAGGCGGGCAGTCCCTGCGTTGGTGGGTAAAGCAAGTCGTGCTTGCAGGCATGCAGGCAAACTCGCGCTCTGCTCACGCCGCATTGGCATCAGGCCTCCGCCATGTAGCACCAAAAGGCCCTGCAGACCTGGTGGTCAAAGTTCGGCCTTGCGCAGGCAGAACGTGTTTAGGTTCATGGTGCAGCGGCTGGGCGTGTCTGACGTGGCGACGGCGCGCGGCATCTGGAAGCAGCACTTTGCCACCTACAACCAGAGCCTGCGCGCGCTGCGCGCCGGGGCCGGCTTCCGCTTCGACACGACGGAGTACTGGGACTGCATACGCGCCGGCGCCAGCGACTTTCTGAGGCCAGACCCTGCGGTGAGCACACGCGTGTGCAGCAACTGACATGCGCAACAGGCGCAGCCTCCTGCACGGTGGCCTGTGCCTCCCAAGGCGCAGAGGGGCTGGCCTATGGCATTGCTTGCGCGGTCGTATGTTGAAAGGCGTGCGCCCGGCTCGCCGACCCGGTGTTGTGCTGCGCGCAGCTGCGCGCGCTGCTGCTCTCCCTGCCACAGCGCAAGTGGGTCTTCACCAACTGCAGCGAGGCGCACTGCCGAGCCGCGCTCAACCTCCTGGGCCTCCAGGTGCGTGCTGGCGCCTGCGCCTGCGTCCGCCAAGTCGAGTGCCCGTAAGCAGCCAACGTTTGCTGATACACGGTTGTACCTCATTCATTCTGCACCTGTGCCTGTCTGTTTGTGGGTGGCAGGCAGCGCATGGGAGCACATGAGCAAACATTAACAAACTCCACCAAAGTACACCAACAGTGCACGCAGACTCACACACTTGCAGAGCACGCAGCCTCAATCTGACCCTACAGCTCTGCCCAGCAGCGGGCCGCGGCGCTGACGGGCCCGCCGCCTGGCCAGGGCTGCTTCCAGGGCATCATTGGCGCGGACGCGATGGGCGACTCGGCCAAGCCCAGCCACGACGCGTTCCGGGTCGCGCTGGCGGCCGCGGGCGAAGCCCCCGGGCCCCACATCGCCATGTTTGAGGACAGCCTCAAGAACCTGCGCACCGCCAAAGCGCTGGGCCTCACCACGCTGCTGGTCGGCAGCGCGACGGCGGCCGAGGAGGCGGGCGCCCCGGCGGCGCTCGGGCGCAAGCCCTGCCAGGGCTTGGGCGGGGTCGCCGGCGACGTGCGCGGCCTGGGCGAGACGGGCGTGGGAGCCGGTGATGCTGCGGCAGGTGGGGCATGCAGACCCTGCCAGGGTACCGGCAAGGACGCGTGCGCTGAGGCCTGCGTTGACGCTGCAGTGTCCGCGCTCACTGAAGCTGAGCTGCGGCGCGCACTGCCCCACCTGTGGGACTGGGACGGCGACAGTTGGGAAGGTGCTGGACCTTTAGGGGCACACGGTACAGCAGCGCTGCATTGCACTGTGTAGAGGTTTTGTGGGCTTGAACACGAGCAGCTGTGCGCACGCGTCCGGGTGCTGCTCTTGCGCTGGAGGGCATACCCGCAAAGTGCCTACAAATATTTATTTGCTGCACGCAGAGCTGATGTACGGCGGGGGATTGTCAGCCTGTCCCTGTGTGCACAATGCATGACCTCCCTAGCGAGCTGGCACATCTGTTCTTGTAGCAACATCAGTTGTGAACGCATATCAACAATCATGGTAGGTAATGAGTGACGCGAGAGTAATGAGAACGTCTGACTGCTTACATTGCAAGGACACTGTTGTTGCATTTTGACATGCATGCAGACTGACCAGACAGCCAGTCTGGTGAGCACCTACATTGCAAGCCAAATGCACACCATCACGCATCCCCATTGCTGCGTCAGGGCATGCGCATGGGGTGGGGTGTCCTTTCTTGCACCGCAGCACCGGCGCCTCCTTTCCTGCCCCTTGCCAAAGCGCGCCCACGCGCATCAAACAGCTTCCGGCGCCGTGGGGCGCCTGGAAAGCGCAGCCGACGGCCACGCACGACGGGGATGTCCTGCTCGCGTAAACAGCTACGTTCCCTGGTACCATGCTTGGCCCCAAAGGCAGCCATAGCAGCATCCCCAGAACGGACATCCGCTACACAGGCTTCCGAGCCCGCTGCCCCAGCTTCGCTGGACGCTGCGCCAACTGCTGGCCGCTCCCCGCGAGCGGGCCCCGATACCCCAGCCACAGCAGCCGGAGGCCCTGAGCCCTCAGCATGAGCGCACTGCATGGCAGCAAGGCCACCCCCGCCATGCATGGGCCCCGGCCCAGGCACCTGGCCAGCGCCAGGCGCCGGCGGCCCCGCAGCGCGTTGCACGTCCGCCAGCACGGCAGCCCATGCGTGGGCGGGCAGGCCGGCGGCTGCCGCGCCCTTCGCCCAGCGCAGCGGCTCAACGCGGTTGTTGAGCACGTGGGGGTGCCGCCTGGCCAGCTCGTTCGCTGGCGCCGGCCCCCTGCCGTTGCCAAACGCCGCGCTCAATCGTGGTACTCCAGCAAGCCCTTGAAAGGTGTTGTGCTGGAGCACCTCATCCCTTGGGAGCAGTGTACATGCCCAGGGCATGATACTTTGCTAAACAGCGCGCCAGAGTACCGCGCTGGGCCCCTGCTGCCATGCCCGCCTTGCTGTTGAGGCTCCTGCAGTATTTGCACGGTATGAGGTCCTGCCGTGTGAAAAGTTCGAATTTTGCAGGGACCTCACAAGCAAGGCGGGCTTCACAGCAGGGGGGTTGAGCGCGTGGTTGGACGCGCTGTTCAGCACGGCGTGTACGCTTGTGCTGGGGAGACCAGCCAGGTGTGCAGGAGCACCTGCTGTGGGGCAGCAGGGCCAGGATTGCTTGGTCCCACCGCGCCAGGTAGGTGGCGAGGTAGGGCAGGTCGCGGTAGCGCGCGTACATGCGTGCAAAGTTCACCAGGCGCTGCATGTGCGCTGGGCTCCCGACGCTGCGCTCGCGCCAGAACGACCTGCTTGGGGCCCACGTGACACCTTCCTCGCCGACGAGTGTGGGAGTGACAGGGGAACCTCAAGTGCCTGCGTGCTCCACAGCAAACAAAGCGCACCGCAGCTCCATTTCGCGCTGCGGCTTGAGAGCGATGCTAAAGCGCTGGTGCTTTGTTGCCGTGTGCAGGGCGGCCAGTTTGGCCCCGGCGGGCGGAAGAAGCCAAGCTGCATGGGCCCGCACGTCGGCATCCCTGCCCCTGGCACAGCATGTCTGTATTGCTTCAGCACGTCTTGGTGTCATACGACCTTGGGAGTGAGCGCTTTACAGAGTGCAAGGAGCTGTAAGCACACCCGCTGCTTGTGCAAGGCACAGCATGCTTCGTCAAAGCTCGTTGGCCCTCGAGCAGCTGCGCCGCTGGAGCTGCAAAATTGTGCGTAGGCTCCCGGCCCACAAACAGCAGCCAGACTGGGACAGTGCCCAACTGCTTCAACCCGCGCATGTACCACAACCCAGCAGTGCCGTGAATTGTCTATCCAAGGCTCATTGGCTGCTCTGCGCGTGTGCTTGAGCGCACAAGGCTGTGCTTCACCAGAGAGGCTGTACTAGTACACCGCACGTGCACACTGGCGGGCAGAAGATAATGCATAGTCTGTGGGAAAACTGTTTCATGGCTGCAGCCTGCAGCCAGTGCTGGACCTAGAACGGCATCTGGTCTGTCCTGCTTCCTAGAGCCTGATGCACACAGCACCCGAGAGGGGTCTAGAAGTCAGAGCTTCGAGGCAGTGCCTGCATACTGGTGTCACTGCACACACGTGGAGCTGCTTAGATTCATCCTTGACGGCACTGCTTGCACTGCCTGCATGAAGTGATGTAAGTCGCGCGTGATGGGGCAATCAAGTGCGCACAGCGTAGGCACGCTTGAAGGCGGAGCGCGCGCTCAAAATGTTTAGCCTGCGGAGCGGGCACACAGGGCCGGCCGCAAAGCCTCCAGAGCGCCATGGCCGGGGACATCAACAGCCAAGGCATGCGCACGCCTTGGCCCTGTCGCTTCGGGCCCCTCCCTTATGCGAGTGCCAGCACGGTGGCGCAGCTTATAGCGCGCTATCTTTGGAGACAAGTCGCTCGGAGCCCTGCATCGTGATATGTAGGTTGAGTTGCCGCGCTGCCTACCGCGGTGTCTGCACCGCTCTGCTCACCTGCTTCGGCAGAGCTCCACCAAGGCTCCAGGCAGGCGATCAATGGCTTGCATCCTGTGCAGGGCGGAGAGGCCGGTGCGGGGCCTGAGCGCGCGCTGGGCGTTCCTGCTGCTGCTGGCGGCGCGCCTGGTCAGCGCGCGGCTCAACCTGGTGCACGACTGCGACGAAGTGTACAACTACTGGGAGCCGCTGCACTTCCTGCTGTATGGCTCCGGGATGCAGACCTGGGAGTACAGGTGCCGCGGCGCCGCCCTTCACCTTCCTCTTTACAAGGGCGCCCTGCTTGTACTGGCATCTGCAGGGCCGGTGATGCTGTCCGCACTGCTTGTTTGCTGGGCCACGACAGCCTGCCCAGCCTGCCCTCGCTTGCGGTCGTACTAGGCCAAGCATGGCCATGCTGTGTTCGGATGGCCTGCGACCACACGCCTGCCGCGCGCAGCTCGAAGTATGCGCTGCGCTCCTACCTGTACCTGCTGCTGCATGCGGCGGTGGCCGGGCCTGCGGCGCTGCTATTTGGCACGGGCGCTGGTGCTGCCCTGCATACACGCCACACTGTGTTCCACGTGCCACTTGCCGAGTGTGCGCTACAGGCGACAAGGGGGCAGCACTCCGAGCATGACTGCAGCCGCGCTATACAAGTCGTGAAAGCAGGCTTGCGATGTTTTGCACATTGTCAAAGTCCGTGCTGCAGCTGGACAGACACATGGGCCTACTCCATGCCTGTTTCCCGCAACGCCTTGCTGTGCATGTGACTGGATCAGAATGTGCGTTCATTGGACTGGCGAGCTGCAAGTCTCTGAGGCATGAGGCGGGGTGCCGCAGGCAAGGTGTGGGTGTTCTACCTGACCAAGGCGGGCCTGGCGACGCTGTCTGCCCTGTGCGAGACCGCGCTCTACCAGTGCGCCCCCCGTGTGACGTGACTCTCTGCGTAGTCAAGCTGCGTGCGAGATGCGCTGCGCTGCAGGATAAGTGCTTTATTTAGTGGTATGCACCGTATATGTCTAAGTGCATCTCAACATCAACATTGCTGCAAGCACACAAATGTGCACTGCAGCTGCACATGTTACCGGCCCTGCTGCTCCGCACTTGGCACACCCGCTGCCTGTGCTGCTCATGCCCAGCACGCCAGGCTCATAGGACGCTGTCTGCGTAGCAAACCACTGCAAGGTACCTCCTTGCCCTTCACGTGCTTATGCGCTTCACCCGGCATCAGCAGCATGTGCACACGAGTACGGCCAGACAGCTCACTCGCAGCCCCATGCTCATACCCGCCAGGCCAATAGTGGTGTGACGCAGGTCGCTGCTGTGGGCCGTCACATGGCATGTGTGCCGCCCCAGGGCCACGCGGGAGGCCGTGGGCGGCTGGACGGCGCACCTGCTGCTGGCGCTCCTGGTGCCGAGCGCGGGAATGTTTGTCGCGGCCACCGGCCTGCTGCCGAGCAGCTTCGCGATGGCCTGCCTCACCGCGGCCGCCGCGGCCGTGCTGCAGGGCCGCCCCGCGCGCGTCGTCGCGGCCGCCGCCGCCGGCATCGTCTGGGGCTGGCCAGTCGCGGGTGCGCATGCTCGCGACCTCTGTCCTCGACGCTGGTTGGGTCAACACCCATGCGGAGGTGTTCTCCGCCGCTGCTAATCACCACGGCCGCGGCCGTCACGGCAGCCGCCGCGCATGAGCTGCAGGGCGCGCGTGCCTGTCGCCACTGACCTCCGTGACGGTGCGCGTGGCTTTCGCAGGCGTGGCGTTCTTGCCGTACGCCGTCTATGTGCTGGCGGCCGCGCCGCTGGGTCGCGCCTTCGGCACCGCTCTGGCCGCCCTGGCGCTCACGCTGGGGCCGCTTGTACTTGTTGACCGCGCTTTCTACGGCCGTTGGACGGTGCGGGGGAGTGTGGCCAGCCTGGCACTGCAGCTCTGGCCCGCCGGCCTGCGCACATGGCATGTGAGTGGATGTTTTCAGTATCTGTAGCCTCAGCTGCCACATGCCCATGTTGCTTGCAACCACGTTATCAGGCTGTCGTGCATGCGTGACATGTGTCCCTCACTGCTGGCGTGTCGCTCATGCGGAGGCCCGTCTATGATGCCGCTGCGGCGCTTCAGCGTGACTGCAGCTGCTGTTCCTGTTTGAATTTTGTTTGTACTTCTGGCCGGGCCCTGAGGCGGCCGCCGGCCCTGCTCACCCTATGCCCTGCAGGTGTCGCTGCTGAACTTCCTGCGCTACAACGTCGGCGGCGGCGGCGACAGTGCGCTGTACGGCACCGAGGGCGCGGGCTTCTACCTGCGCAGCGGCGCGCTCGCGCTCAACCTCGCGCTGCCGCTCGCGGCGGCCGCGCCGCTGGCGCTGCTGCTCCGCCGCGGCCACGGCCGGCCCGGTGCGGCCCCGGCCGGCACGCCTGCAAGGGCGGCTGACGCTTGCCAGCCTGTGCCGCTCGGCCAGGCTCGCGCGTCGTAGGCCGCTGACAGCATCCGGGTCACTGCAGCGCGCTTGAAGAGAGCAGGCGTCATCCGACACTGCTTGCACCGGCTGTCCTGCCTGCCGCCATGCTTCTCAGGTTGTGTGGGCATGCTGCCAGTGGGAGCGGGCACCTGCGCAGGCGGCCGCGCGCGCATGGCTGTGGCGCTCGCGCCTGTGCCGCTGTGGCTGGCGGCCATCAGCGCGCTGCCGCACAAGGAGGAGCGCTTCCTGTACGTGGTCTATCCGCTGGTGCGCTCGCCGCGCCCCCGCGGGGCGCGCGCGCCTGCCCCCTGCCCTGCGCCCTCGCACTGCTGGGGCGCGCATGCCTGCCCCCTGCCCAGCGCCCTCGCCGGCACTGCTGCGCCGGGCGAGCGCGCCCGGGCGCTGCGATGACACGGGCGGCCGCGCCAGCCGCTGCGCCCGCGCTGTGCGCAGGTTGCCGTGCCGCGTGAGCCTGTGCTAGTCTGGGCGACATTGTGCAGGCGACGAGCTCGTGGCATGCTCCGCTGCCCATTATCTCACTCGTTAGTTTCCGACCCTGGGAAGGCCCCCGCCGCGCAGGTGTGCCTGGGTGCGGCGGTGGCGCTGGCGGCGGCGCCGGCCGCGGTGCGGCTGCTGGGCGCGCGCGGCCTGCCACGCGCCGCGG
>JAABUZ0100010511.1_pt1 | contig 10264 bp, 12 predicted proteins | sample 5562091 | NCBI WGS metagenome assembly JAABUZ01 (sample SAMN12813069, study PRJNA571459) | rock metagenome | isolation source: Antarctica rocks | place: Antarctica: Victoria Land, Linnaeus Terrace sud | collected 2015-12-21 | reverse complement strand
CCTCATCGCAGTCTTTGCCGATCCAGCCTACCGAACGGTTCCAGGGCTACTTCTTCTTTCGTACCGCACCCCCCGATGCCGACCTTCAACAGCGCCACCATGCCGGATCTGAGCGGCGCTCAACAGTGCCAGGGATGCCCGGTGGGAGCGGCTGTCTCCGGGCGGCTGTCTCCATGGGTGCCGCGCGTCGATGTCGCTGAGGCACCGCAGCCAAGCGGTCCTCTGGACGCGGGGTTCGATCTTCCCGACGCCATCTGCGCCGGTGGCGTTGTACTGCGTGCGAGCAGATCCGCGGCGGCGGCAAGGGCCTCGTGCGGCTGGTGGCGGCGACTCCTTGTGAGTGTGACGAACGCGTCCTCGCGCTGGAGGTGAGTCGGATGGCCATGGTCGCGGTACTTCCGGTCGAAAGCCTGGCATCCAAGCCCGTCTTCCGACCGGGAGTGGAGGCTCCACGGGTTCAGGGCACTCGCTCTCGGATGAAGAACGATCCTCTTGTTGGCCCAGTCCACTACCGCCGACAGCAGGGAGGGCGACAGGGCCCAGCGGGTTACGGCCGGCGCGAAGCCGGATGATCAGTCGTATCTTGTAGGCCCACACCCTCACCGATGTCGTGGTGATGTGGGGACGCATGGCGCCGGAGCAGGCTCTTGGCAACCGCCCTGGCGCTCACTCCGATGGCTCGCGCGACTGCTCGGTCGCTCATCCCGAGCTCGCGGTTGAACCCGTGTCGATGATCAACGCGGTGACACGGATCGCGGCCGCGGTTCGAATTCTTTGCGTCCGCGTCCACTGATTGCAGCGGGTTCGAAGTCTTTTAGATTTCGGATTTCGCGCCGCTGCAGGTCTTTAGTGCTACGAAGACTGGGGGTCGTTTCGTACGAGCGGATTCCCGCTGTTTGCGGGCGGCCGAGGAGTCGGCCAGAAATCGGCCGCAGCCGTGGCAGAGCTCGGCACAACGTGGCGCGGATCACGGTTGCGGAGAACTCCGAGGCGCGCGACGTCTTCCTCGGTCACGCCGGCGCTTTACGCAAGCGCGGATGCTCGCCGACAGAAGCGCTTCGCGCGCCCGTTTGAGCCGATCGGCGAACTCGTCGCGATGGCGCTCGACGTACTCGTCGACAGCCCGTTCGACGAGCTCGGCCTGCTTGAGCCCGGTCATGCTGGCCGCGTTAGAACCCTCTCCTTCGTCGACTTCTGAACCAGCGGCGAGAGTCCATGGGACTTCAGCGACGATGAGGCCGCAGAGCCGCTCCCGCGTGCCGACGAGCGCCGCGGTGGGGTGATTCCGCCGAAGAGTTGCTGGGCGGCTGACGTCGGATTCGGAGCAGGCGTTCCAGCGACTCGAACGGAGAGTGAGCTTATGGCGTTCGTGGTGAAGCGGCGGAGACAGGAGACCCGGTTAGATATCGTTGCTCTGAGTTGGCTCTTGGCAGCGCGTGCCGCGGAAGTGAGATCCGTGTGTCTCCGCCGAGCAGGGTCGGCCTGACGTCATCGCCAAAGCCAGGAGACCCCGATGTTCAAGAAGCTGAGCAGGAAACGCGTCGCCCGAGCGCTGGGAATCTTCGTCGCCGTTGCGCTGTCATTCATCTGCCTTCAGGCAACGGATGGCGTGTCGGCCGCATCGACGCTGGTGAGCGTCTTCCCGATCCCGGGCAGCCAGGTTGTCTCGCCCCGAGCCCAGATCGCGTTCCGCGGCCTCACGGCGAGCGAGCTGGGTGCGATCGCCGTCAGCGGCGCCCGCAGCGGACCTCATACGGGCAAGCTCGAGGGCGACTCCGACGGGCGAGGGGGAAGCTTCTTGCCCGTCAAGCCGTTCTCGCCGGGAGAGCTCGTCACGGTGAGAACGGGATTGGATGTGCGCGGCGCGAGCCATGGGAGCTTCACGTTCAGGGTCGCGACGTCGGCGGGGGCAATCCCGTACGCACCGCTCCCGTTCGCGGTGCGCGTGCGTGGCGATGTCTCGAGGTTCCGCTCGCGGCCAGGCCTCGTGCCCGCGGCCGTCAAGATCCTCGGGCGCTCCGGGCGGACAGCCCCCGGCGACATCTTCATCGGTCCCCAGCAGGGGCCGGTGCAGAAGGGCCCGATGATCATTGATCCCAGCGGAGGGCTGGTTTGGTTCAAGCCGTTGCCGCACAAGGATCAGGCGACCGACGTCCGCGTGCAGACCTACGCCAACCAGCCGGTTCTGACCTGGTGGCAAGGGTATCTGGGTGCGGGCATCGGTGTCGGCGAAGACGTGATCGACGACACGTCCTACAAGCAGATCGCGGTCGTCCGAGCTGCCAACGGGCTGAGCGCCGATCTGCACGAGCTCAAGATCTCCCCACAGGGCACCGCGCTGATCACGGCTTACTACCCCGTGTACTGGAATTGGAATGGGAATGGGAGGTTTTCGAGACATGGGGCGAAGCGCCGGAAGGTGTTCGACTCCGTCGTTCAGGAGATCGACATCCCGACCGGATTGGTCCTGTTTCAATGGGACAGCCTCGACCACGTTCCGCTGAACGGCTCCTACTTGAAGGCGCCCAGGAGCGTCAAGTCTCCATTCGACTACTTCCATGTCAACGCCGTCGAGCCCGACACCGACGGCAACCTGGTGATCTCGGCTCGCAACACGTGGGCGGCGTACAAGGTCGACCACAGCACGGGCCGCATCATCTGGGTGCTGGGAGGCAGGCACTCGAGCTTCAAGATGGGTCCCGGCGCATCATTCGCCTTCCAGCACGACGTGCGGGTGCGAGCCAGCAACGACCTATTTATTACGATGTTCGACGACGGTGCCGGGCCACCGATTGTGCATAAGCACTCACGTGGGCTGAAGCTGATACTCGATACCAAGCACATGACGGCGAGGGAGGTTGCCGGGTTTGATCACGCCCCGCAGCTACTGGCCAACTACGAGGGTAATTTTCAGCAGTTGAGCGGCGGCGATAAGCTCCTCGGCTGGGGCCAGCAGCCCTATTTCACCGAGTTCAACTCGCGGGGGAAGATCGTCTTCGATGCGCGCTTCGTGGGCCCGAACTCCAGCTATCGCGCCTACCGGTTCCCCTGGAACGGCACTCCGCACACGGCTCCCGCGATCGCCGCGACGAGCGGCAAGGAGGCGACCGTTTATGTCAGTTGGAACGGCGCGACGAATGTCGCCTCTTGGCGCGTGCTCGGGGGACCGAGCGCAACTCGGCTGAGGGTGCTGAGCACCGTGCGCAAACGAGGCTTCGAAACGTCGATCAGGGTCCGAGCGCAACACTACGTCGCCGCCCAGGCGCTAGATTCCCACGGGCACGAGCTCACGAGCTCAGCGACCGTGCGCACTCACTGAGGGTCACCCAGCGAGGACGTGCCCGGCGACGACGCGCTGGGGCTCGCCCGCGTCAGCATCTCGGTCTGAGAAGATATCCCTGTGGCGAAGTTGCAGATCACCGAGTTCACCGATCCCGCGTGCCCGTTCGCATGGTCAGCCGAGCCGGTCCGATATCGCCTGCGCTGGCTCTACGGCGAGCAGCTGAGCTGGCAGCTACGCATGGTCGGGCTAGCGGAGAGTCCGCAGGAGTATGAGGAGAAGGGGTTCACGCCCGAGCGCCAGGCCGCGTCCTTTCGCCGCCTGGCTCATGATCACCACATGCCCATCGACAGCTCGCCGCGCCCTCGGGTGGCGGCCACGATGCCCGCGTGCCGCGCGGTGGTGGCCGTTCGACGCCACCTACCGGATCATGAACGCGCCATGCTGCGTGTGCTGCGTATCCTGCACTTCTCGGGATGGCCACTCGACGAGGCACAGACCACCGTGGCTGGCGCCCAGCGGGTGGGCATCGACGCTGAGCGTCTGGAGCAGTGGATCGCTGAGCCCGAGACGGAAGAGCTGCTGCGCAGAGACCTAGAGCTCTCACGCCACCCCGACCCGTCCGCCTTGGCCTTGTCGCACAAGCTGGCCGCGATTGGTGACGGTAGCGGCTACCGGCACCGCTACACGTGCCCCTCGTATGAGATCGAGCGTTCCTCTGACTCCGACGGCGCCCGATCGGCATTCACCGTGCCCGGCTTTCAGCCCCTCGCCGCATACGAGGTGGCGATCGCCAACCTGTGTCCGAGCGCCGAGCGTCGTGCCGATCCGGCAGACGTGGAGGAAGTGCTTGCGTGGGCTGGCGACGCGCTGGCCACTGCCGAAGTGGCGGCCGTCTGTGTGATCGAGCTCGAGGACGCGCGCGAGCGTCTCGGCCGCGTAGCCGCGGAGGAGCACATCGGCTCCGACGGGCTCTGGCGACTGAACGGCGTATAGAGCCGGGTCACATTTGTCCAAGACCGCGGCCGCGTCTTGCGCTAGCTTGATCGCATGACCAATTCCAAGCGAATCACTCCATTGCTCGTTTACGAGGACATCGAGGCCAGCCACGACTTCCTGGTCAATGCGTTTGGGTTCCAGGCCGGCCGGATCGACCGAGACGACGAAGGTCACATCGTGCACGGTGAAGTACACATCGGAGATGAGGTCATTTGGCTGCATCGCGTGACCGTTGAGCACGAGATGGTCTCGGCACGCTCACAGGACGCCGCCAGCGGCGGCCTGGCCGTCAACGTCGACGACGTGGATGCGCACTACGAGCGCGCCCGTGCCGCCGGAGCCCGGATCGACGGCCCGCCCGTCGATCAGCCCTACGGCCGGCGCGAGTATGGGACGCGAGATCCCGAGGGGCACCGCTGGTGGTTCGGGACGCCGCTGGGTTAGGACCGGACCAGCATCTCCCCGCTCACGACACTCGCGGTGCGAGCTCGTCGCCGAGCAGCGCGAGGCTTGCAGGTCGTGGAGCAAGTGCTGACACATGACGCGGTCAACGCCCGCATCGCGTAGGGCGGCCAACTGGTCGGCCGCCTCGTCGAGCGTGCCGATGACCCAGGCCGCCGGCGGGTCTTTCTGGAACGCTCGCGTCTTCTCAATCCGGTGACGAGAAGGTGTCGCCGGACACTAATCGATGACCGTCAATCCTGCTCCGTTGCTAATCCAACCCCGAATAGGGTCGCGCTTTGCTGTCAGAACGTGACTCCTTGGGCCGCTGGTTGCGCTGAGGGCTCGCCCGAGAGCAGCGCTTCGATTGCCACGGGCGCCTTAGCCGTCGGGGTCGACGAGCTGTAGCTGCCGACCGCGGGATTGACGGGCGGGCTTTTGGATTGTCACCTGGCCGTCGAAGATCTCCTCTTCTAGGAAGGCGCGCATCAGCTTGTGGTGCGCGCTATGGCGCAGCTGGTGGTACTCTGCGCGCACGGCGGCGGCGTAGTCGGCCGGGCTGGTGGGGCGCTCTTCAGACAGGCGCCGCGCGAGGATCTGCTCCGCCGCCCAGGCGTAGACGGCGTTTGAGGCGACCTCGACCTCCAACACTCGAAACGGCACGTACTCGGGCGCGCGCTTTTTGGTGTAGCCGGCACGTCTTGCGGCGCGCTCCAGCGCCCGGAACTCGCGGCGGCCCTCATACACGGTGACCACGCCGGTCTCGGGATCAAACTCCGCCTCGATGAGCTGGTCTTGGTCTTTGCGAGCGATCTCGCGCACCCAACCCGACGCGCGGTGGCGGACGATCAGCACCTCAAGCTCGGCGGTGTGCTCGTCCGCCGCCGCCAGCACGCTCAGGCGGCTGCCGGGCTCGGCGGTCACCCGTGCTCGGACCACCACCGGCACCGTGCTCAGACGGCGGGCGCCGGGCTCGGGGATCTGCTCTGAGCGCACGGTGACGTGCAGGCCGGGGTCGGCGTCGGCCTCGATCGCCGTGCCCGGCGTCAGCAGGGCGGGATCGGCGCGAGCAGGGTGACGGTGCGTCGCTCCCCGGGGTGCAGGCGCACCGGGGACTGCTTGAACCACAACGCCTGCGCCGGCGACGCCGGCAACGCCGGCGGCTCAGGCTCGGGCGTGGGCTCGGCCTCGGATGGCTCCTCGGGGGTCGTGGGCTCGGGCTCCTGCGCCTGCTCCTGGTGCTCGTGATCGCTTTGGTCGCCGGCCGCCTCGGCGGCGGGCTTGTCGGCGGGCTGGGCGCCGGGCTCTGCGCCGGTGGCGCCGGGTTGATCAAACGCCGAGCGCAACAGGTCGTTGAGCGCTTTGAGGCCGACCTGATCGCGGGCTGAGACGGCTTTGGGCGCGCCGATCAGATGCGCGCCTGAGCGGCGCTCCTCCGCTTGGACGATCGGTCGCAGCACCCGGTCGAGGGCCTGGTAGATCGCCTTGACCAGCGGGTGGTGCTCGTTTAGCCCGGAGCGGTCCACGCGGACCACCAACTCCGGCCGGGGCTTCTCCAGTGCTTGGCGTTGCAGCTGCTCGATCGCCTCGCAGCGCACCTCCCCGTAGAGGTGGCGCGCGCCTGGACGCCCCTCAAAGCTCGCCAGTGTGGTCTCGTGCGCCGCGCGTCCGGAGCACACCACCAGCCCACTGCGGCGGGTAGCGCGCGAAAAGCCCGCCGACAGCGGCTCAGCGGCGCGGCGCACCGTGATCCTGGCGGTGACGCCCGCCATCACCTCAACCTCGCCCTCGAAAAACACTAGACGTTCGGCGTCGGGCTCGGGGGCGGGATAGCAGACCAGCTCGGGGGTTTGGCCCTCCAGCTCCAGATACACCACCCGGGCGGGGTCTTGCAAGATCGGGCGCAGCTGCACCAGCCCCGAGACCAGCGCCCGCAGCCGGCCCGGTGCCGGCAGCCTTGAGGCGATCAACGGCACGGTGACCCGGGTGCCCGACCGGGCCACCCCCAACGCCTCGAAATCCTCGGCGCCGGCGGGCCGGTCGATGAGATGAAAGAACGCGTAGGGATCATCGCCCGGCGCTGGGAAGAACCACGACTCCACCGCTCGGCCTGAGCGGACGCCCTCTATCCGCCCGGCGCCTTGAGCCAGCCACACGTCCCTGAGCCCACGGCCGAACAGCCCGCGCTGCCCCGTGCTCGGCGGCGCCACCCCCAAGGCGCCTAGCCGGGCGTCGACCAGATCGGCGTCGACGCCTTCCCCATCATCGGTGCACGACAACTCGTGCCGCCAGCCAGTCAGCGCCGGCGAGCCCAGCTGTCGCATCCGCGCCCGCCACGAGGACACCAGCTCGGGGTCAGGGGCGGCGAACGCCAGCACGATCCGCCCGCGCTCTCGTCCCGCGGCGGCGATCGCCGCGTCGGCGTTGGTCACCAGCTCGGGGATGATCTGCACCAGATCCACCCCGCCCTGCGCAAAGTTCTCCCGGAAATACCGCCCCCGGGCGCGGCCCACGCGCACCGCCAAACTGTCAGCTGTCATCGCGCTCACCATCCCAGTGTCAGCGATAGCGCGGACAGAACACCGACGCAACCACCGCCGATCCGTCCGACCCTCCCCTATTAGGTAGCGCGGTCCAGCGCTCGTAGCTCGCTGGAGAGAGCGTCGATCTCCACGGTGCCAGCGAGCTTCTTGAGGCGATCCACCGAGTCCTCAGCGAGAAAGCCCTCGATCGCGTACTCGATCGCGTCTGTCTTGGAGCGACCGGGGAGCCGTGCGAGCAGCGTTCTCATCAGATCGCCGTCGATGTCGAGCGTCGTTCGTATGGCACCAGTCTGGCAGATTCTCCCCGGGAGGTCCGCCGTAAGACCGATGAACGTCGCGTCCCCAGCGTTGCCAGGCGTTCGGCAACCCAGTTCACGGTCCGCGTCCGGTGCGCGGCTGCTGTTTGTCGATCCGATGCGGAAGCGCCGACGGTCGCTGAGGCCGCGGACGAGTCGGCAGCCGCCGCTCTGCGGTATCCCTGCGACGAGGGCTCCGGCCTTGCTGTTCGTTTGGGGATCGCTCCCCGAACGGGTGCAGCCGACTTCAGAAGAGAACGAGGGATCACGGCACGCCGAGCGTCGCAGATAGCCCGTCCGCATAGTTTCGCGATGAACCGCGGCTAAGCGAACCATCCGAAGGGCTGGATAGCGTCCCGGACGTGCCTGGCTCCCAATCGCAGCCCGCAGGCGGCACGCTGATCGGTTACGCCCGGTGCTCTACCGCTGCGCGGGACCTCACTGCCCAGCAGGACGCCCTCCGCGCCTCGGCGTGAAGAAGGAGCGGATCTACCTCGACCGGGGTCTCACTGGCCGCAATCGCGAGCGGCCCGGGCTGGGCAAGGCGCTAGCCGCGGTGCGAGACGGCGACACGCTCGTGGTTCCAAAGCTCGACCGCCTCGCCCGGTCGGTGCTCGACGCGCGGGCGATCGCCGAGGAGCTCGAGCAGCGCGGCGTACGACTCCAGCTCGGCTCCTCGATCCACGACCCCCGCGACCCGATCGGTCGCATGTTCTTCAACGTGCTCGCGACCTTCGCGGAGTTCGAGGCCGACCTGCTGTCGATGCGCACCCGGGAGGGGATGGCGGTCGCCAGCGCCCGCGGTCGACTCAAGGGCAAGCCGCCGAAGCTCTCAGTCAAGCAGCAGCAGCACTTGGTCAAGCGTCACGCTGGCGAGGAGAAGACGATCCCCGAGCTGTTCGGCGTCAGGCGCGCGACCGGGTATCGAGTGCTCGAGCGCCGCGCGAAAGCAGCGTAGGGGGGTCAAGTCGAAGGGTTTCTGTCATCGAGCGGCGATACGTTGTGGCGCTCATGACGTTGACCGGTCAAACCACGATCGGCGACGCACTCGCCCGGTTCCTCGCCGAGCAGCGCGAGCGGCTCTCAGAGCGGACATTTCGCAACTACGACTACGTGATCGACCTGTTGCGCGACAGCCTTGACCGCTACGCGTACAGCTCGTTGGATGACATCGAGCGCTCGCGGCTGCGCTTGCGCGTGCTGGTGCCGGCGGCCAACGCGCTGGTGGCAGTCATCGTCGCGGTGAGCGCGCTTGCCGGCGGCGCCACCGCACTCTCAGACGCGATCGCCACCGAACAGGCAGCCGCGATCGCTGCCGCCTTCAGCGGACTCGCGGACAGCGAGGGGGACATGTACCTGGAATCCACCGTCGGCTGAGCGTGACCGCCCGTCGTCGCAGGGCTGGGAACTGCTGGCGGGTCTCAGCGTTTGTCTGTCCGGGTCAGCGTTCATGATGCTGGGTATGAGGCTTTGGAGTGGGCGAGGCGCGAGGGGGTGCACTATCAGACTGCTTGGAAGTGGTTCAAGGACGGCACGCTGCCGGTCCCAGCGCGCCAGAGCGCGACGGGAACGATCCTGGTCGACGAGCCGCGCGTCGAGGATGCCGGTGGCGTGGCGCTGTACGCGCGGGTGTCCTCGTCGGACCAGCGGGAGGATCTGGAGCGTCAGGTCGGCCGCCTGGCGGCGTGGGCGACCGCGCAGGGCCTTGGTGTCACGGCCACGGTCAGCGAGGTCGGCTCGGGCCTGAACGGGTCGCGCGGCAAGCTGAAGCGACTGCTGGCCGACCCGGCGGTCGGGACGGTCGTCGTCGAGCATCGCGAGCGCCTGGCTCGCTTCGGCGTGGAGTAAGTGGAGGCGGCGCTGGCTGCCGAGGGCCGGCGGCTGGTGGTCGTCGAGGAGCGGGTGCTCGACGACGATCTGGTCAGGGAGATCACCGAGGTGCTCACCTCGATCTGCGCCTGCCTGTACGGGCGTCGCTCGGCCCGTCGGCGCGCGGAACGAGCGGTCGTTGCCGCGGGCGGGGCGGCGTAGGAGATGCTGGTGACGCAGGCGTACCGGTTCGCGCTTGACCCGACACCCGCGCAGGAGCGCAAGCTGCGCTCGCATTGCGGGGCACGGCGCTTCGCGTACAACTGGGGGCTGGCGCTCGTCAAGGCACGCTTGGAGCAACGCGAGCGCGTTCGTCGCGCGGCGCTGGCCGAGCAGCTCGCCGACGCCGAGGTGACAAGGCTTGAGCGGACGATCAGCGTGCCGTGGACGCTGCCCGCGCTCAGGCGCGAGTGGAACCGGGCGAAGGCGCAGGCGGCGCCGTGGTGGGCGCAGAACAGCAAGGAGCCGCCCTACAGCGCCGGGCTCGCGGACCTCGCGAATGGCCTCGATGCGTTCTCGAAGTCCAAGCGCGGCGAGCGCCAGGGGCCGCGCGTGGGCTTCCCGCGCTTCAAGGGACGCCGCCGCAGACGCGAGTCCTATCGGTACACGACCGGCAGCTTCGGCGTGTCGGGGCGCTGCCGTGTCCAGCTCCCTCGTATCGGCCATGTCCGCACCCATGAGACGACCGTGAAGCTGCTGAGGGGTATCCAGGACGGGCGAGCGCGCGTGCTGTCGATCAGCGTATGCCGGGAGAACGGCCGCTGGTACTGCTCGCGGTGCTGCGAGGTCCAGCGACACGATGAGCCCGCCCGATCGGAGGATGTGGTCGGAGTGGA
>JAABUZ0100010509.1_pt1 | contig 10265 bp, 9 predicted proteins | sample 5562091 | NCBI WGS metagenome assembly JAABUZ01 (sample SAMN12813069, study PRJNA571459) | rock metagenome | isolation source: Antarctica rocks | place: Antarctica: Victoria Land, Linnaeus Terrace sud | collected 2015-12-21 | reverse complement strand
GCGTCGGGCTGGGGCGGCGAGAGGCGATGCACGAAACGGTAGACCGCGGACACACTGCCGTCATAGCCGCGCTCACGTAGGCGCTGCCAGATCGCCGCGCCCTCCACACCGTCCGCGTGCAAGCGCGTCACCAGGTCCCGGTACGGCTCGAGGGTCGAGACCATCTGCGGGGGTGGCGACGGGATACCCGTCTGGACGAGCAGCGCCTGCAGGTCCTCGATCGGCGGCAGCACCCCCTCCAGGAGATGGTGCGCCTGTGCCCAGTGACGGTAGCGCAGCACGGTCTTGCGATGTGCCCCCGTCGCCCGCGCCACCGCGCGGTCACTCTCCGTCATCCGCATATGTCGTAGCAACTCGCGTACGTCCATCGTGTCTTTCCTCCTACCTGCCATGTCCCCCCCTCAGCAGCACTACAGTCGTGTTGCTGAGAGGATACGTCAGTGGATGGAGAGCGCGTGCCGCAACGAGGGTGGTACCCTATGGCCGACGGTGCCCCGGTACCCTATGGACGATGCTCACTGGTACAGTATCGCCCGACGGATGACACGTAGCGTACCGCGTGGCGCGGTGTCCCGACAGGGGCAGTACACGCGGGGGTGCTATTATAGGTGTCATCGTCGCCATCATGGCACCCTCCGCTCCTGTAGCGACCGTCAGGCCGAGAGTCAGTTGCCCCGACTCAAGGTGGCACGTCTCGCGCACGGCCGGCCCCCAGGGACGGTCGTGATGGGTGACGAACAGGATGCGGTGGCCGTCCCGGCAGCGCACGATCTCTCGTGACGCGGCGACGGTCTGGCGCGCGCCGTCCACGTCGGCGTCGGCGCGCGTTTCTTGCCGCTTGGGTGGGTCGAGGAAGCGGTGCGTGTTCGCGCGCACGCAGGCGCAGGCCGCCTCGAAGATCGTCCAGCGGTGGCCCTCGTCCGGCGTCCAGGTCGAGTGTGTGCGTCGTCCCATCGTCATGCCCCTTTAGTGGCCGTATTGGATGTAATTGAGGAGGACGGCCAATACGCCGGCGCGCTGATCGGGCAGCGCGCGGCTGCGATACCAGGCCGCCGCCTCGGCGAGGGTCATGGGTCCCAGGTCGCCCCGGTGCTCCTCCGCGGCGCGCTTGCGGGCGCGCTCGGCCTCGATGCGCGCCCTGGTGTACGCGTGCTCGGCGCGCCAGGCGGGCAGCCGCGCGTCGTCGCTCATGCGCAGGAAGCGCGGCGCCTGCGCGCCACCGATCAGGACGGCGCCCTCGTCGGTGAGATAGACACGATAGATGCTCCCCACCACAGCGGATGGGGCCAGGGCCTTGCCGTACCACCGCACCTCATCCGTGTCGTCCAACCACGCGAACGAGGCTTTCCCCTTCTGGTCGAGGCGCTGTCCGACGAAGGTCCAGTCGTGTTGTGTCGTCGCCGTTTCTGTCGTCACGTTTCCCCCTTTTACACCCCGTAGTCCCACGTTAAGCGGTCGTGCGCGTCGGCGGCATCGAAGGGATGGACCGGCTGCCCCACCGCGCGCGCGGACCTCGCCGCCGTCGCCCCGACGCTACCGCTCGATGCCTGGCTGCCCAAGCCGTTCGACCTCGACCAGCTCGACGCGACCCTCGCGGCGTGCGTGCGCGGCCAGCCCAGCGCGGCGGGGAGAGACGCGTCCGGCACGGGACCCGCGGAGGCCTCATGACCATGACCCGCGCACCCCATCCCGCCCCCGCCGCCGTGCGCGCCTGGTTCGCCGGCGACGACGACGGCGACATCGACGGCCGCGCCCTCGTCGCCGCCCTGAAAACCCTGCGCACCGATCCCGACTGGCGCGTGCAAGCCATCCGCAGCCCCGCCCTCTGGGACATCGCGCTCGTCCACTGGCCGACCCGCACCCGCCTCTGCGTCCGCCTCGCCCCTGTCGCGGGGAGTGGCGGCGCCCTGTGGCGCTCGTCCGTCTGACGCACGATCCGCACGGGGCAGGGCCACCGACGACGGGCTCCTGTGGGGCGGGGCCGCGCGACACCTGTGGGCGTGGTGGTCCCCGGAGGGATAGCCCAGATGGGCTATTGACCCTCCCCCATCAGGGGGACTATCCTGCCTCACACGCACCCCCGGTCTGCGGCACGCGCACCCGTGTCTGGTGTCGGACTCTGGGGCGAGCGCGCCGCCGTGAGAGGAGATCGCCCATGCAGAGCGTCGTCGGATATGTGCCCGTCGTCGCGAGCGGGACGCGGAGCGCCCCCCCACCGCCGTCCTTCGACCAGCTCGTCGCCCGCTATCAGGGGCCGCTCTACCGCCACATCCTCGCCCTCGTCGGCGACCCCGCGCAGGCCCAGGACCTGACCCAGGACACCTTCCTCAAGGCCTTCACGGCGCTCCCCGGCACGCGCGACCCGGTGCACCCGGCCTGGCTCTACCGCATCGCCACCAACACGGCCTACGACACCCTGCGCCGCCGCCGCCGCCTCACCTGGGTCCCGTTCGCTCCCGGCGACGACGCGCGCTGGGTCGCCCCCGGCGCCGACCTGTCCACCCGCTGCGCCGACCGCGAGGCTGTTCAGGCCGCCCTCAGGCGGCTCACGCCGTCCCAGCGCGCCTGCCTGCTGCTGCGCGCCCGCGACGGGCTTTCCATCGCCGAGATCGCCCACGCCATGAGCCTCTCGCCCGGCGCCGTCAAGATGACGCTCTCCCGCGCCAAGGAGCGCTTCCGCGCCGCCTACGCCGACCCTGCCGCATCCGCGTGACCCCGCCCCGACCACCGACCGCATCCACCTGCCGCCCGCGGGCGGCCAGGGCGACCAAGGGCGCGGCGTCCTGGTCGCCCGCGATCACCGGTGTCCGGAGCTTCTCCCGCCGGCCCCCCGCCGTTCCCTCACGCCTCCACCCCCTCCCGCACGCGTGCCCAGCCTTCCACCTCCGCCGCGGGGAGCGGCCGCGCGAAGAGGTAGCCCTGCGCCTCCCCGCAGCCCGCCGCCGCGACCGCGGCGCGCATGGCCGGCGTCTCCACCCCCTCGGCCACCACGTCCAGCCCCAGCGCGCGGCCCAGGCCCGCGATGCAGGTCACGATGGCCCGCTCGCCGTCGCCGCCCGGCAGGGGCTGCACGAAACTCTTGTCGATCTTGAGGGTATCCACCGGCAGGCGGTGCAGCAGCGCCAGGCTGGAGTAGCCCGTCCCGAAGTCGTCGATGGCCACCCGCACGCCCAGCGCCCGCAGCCGCGCCAGCACCGTCGCCGCCCGCCCTGGGTCGGCCATCAGCGTGCTCTCCGTGATCTCCAGGGTCAGCCGGTCGGCCGCGAGCCCGTGGCGGCGCAGCGCGCGCGCGATCAGCCCCGGCAGCCCCGCGTCGTGCAGCGCGCGCGCGGAGAGGTTCACCCCCACCCGCAACGTCAGGCCGGACGCGGCCCACGCCGCTGCCTGATGCAGCGCCGCGCCGAGCACCCAGGCGGTGAGTGGCCCGATCAGCGCGGTCTGCTCGGCCAGGGGGATGAACGCGTCGGGGGGGATGAGCCCCTCCTCCGGGTGCTCCCAGCGCACCAGCGCCTCCACGGCCAGCGGCCGGCCGCTGGACAGGTCCACGATCGGCTGGTAGCGCAGCGTCAGCGCGTCGTGCGCGATGGCCCGGCGCAACTCCGCCGTGCGCGTGAGGCGGGCGGGACAGTGCGGGTCGAGCGCCGGCGCGTAGAGCGCGTGGCCGAGCGCGCCGCGCTTGGCCAGGTACATCGCCACGTCGGCGTGTCGCAGCAGGGTGGAGGCGTCCGCGCCGTGCTCCGGCGCGAGCGCGATGCCGACGCTCGCGCGCACCTCCACCGGGCACCCGTCGAGCACGAGCGGCGTCGCCAGCGCGGCGCACGCCGCGCGCGCGGTGCGCTCCGCCCCGGCCGCGTCCGCCCCCGGCAGCACCGCGGCGAACTCGTCGCCGCCCAGCCGCGCCACCGTGTCCGAGGCGCGCAGGGCGCGGCACAGGCGCGCCCCCACCGCGCGCAAGAGCGTGTCGCCGGCCTCGTGCCCGAGGGTGTCGTTGACCTCCTTGAAGCGGTCCAGGTCGAGCAGCAGCAGGGCCACCGGCCCGCCCAGCCGCGGCGCGGCGGCCAGCGCGCGCTCCAGGCGGTCGCCGAAGAGCGCGCGGTTGGGTAGCCCGGTCAGCGCGTCGTGCGTCGCCTGGTCGGCCAGGCGCTCCTCCTGGCGCTTGCGCACGTCGATGTCCTGGATTTGGCTGATGAAGTAACGCGGGGTGCCCGCCGCGTCGCGCACCAGCGACACCGCCAGCAGCGCCCACATCAGCGAGCCGTCCTTGCGGATGTAGCGCTTCTCCAGCTGGTAGGAGTCGATCGCGCCCGCGAGCAGCCGGCGCACCTGGTCGAGGTCGGCGTTGAGGTCGTCGGGGTGCGTGAGGTCCTGGAAGGTGCGCGTGCGCAGCTCGTCCGTGGTGTAGCCGACGAGGCGGCACAGGGCGGGGTTGACGTGCAGCCAGCGCCCGTCGGGGGCGAGCAGGGCCAGGCCGATGGGCGCGTGCTGCTCCACCTGGCGATAGCGCTCCTCCGAGGCGCGCAGCGCCTCCTCGGCCTCCTGGCGCGCGGTGATGTCGGTGAGCGTGGTCACCACGGCGTAGGGCGTTGTCGCGCCCGGGTGCGTGAGCGGGGTGGCGTGCATGGCGACCCACACGCGGGAGCCGTCGGGGCGCTGGATGCGCACGGGGGGCGCGGCGCAGGGCTGGCCGGTGCGTAGGGCCACCAGCGGCGCGGGCTCCACGCCCGGCCGCGCCGTCCCGCCCGCCCCGACGGGTCGCGCGGCCCACCACGGGTCCAGGCCGGAGCCCTCCGCCATCTGGTCGGCGGTGAGCCCCAGGATCTCCCTCGCGCGGGCGGTGCAGGCCCCGATGCGCCCATCGGCGTCCTGGAGCACCACGCCGTCGTGCAGGGCGCCCAGGATGGCGGCGGCCTCGCCATCGCCGTCCCGCAGCGCGGTCACCAACGCCCCCGCGCCCCCGCGCTTCCGGTCGGGCACTGGCGCCTCTGCGGCACCGGCGAGCCGGCGGGCATAGGCGGCGACATCGGCGGCGCGGAAGCGGTGCGCGCCGCCGGGCGTGCGCAAGGCCGGGGCGAGGTCGCCGCGCCGCACTGCGCGCAGCAGGGTATGCCGCGAGATACCGCTGCACCGCGCGGCTTGTCCCGTCGTGAGTAAGGCGTCCCCGTGGTTCCGCTCCGGTGGCATCGCTCTGATCCTCCCCCCTTCCCTCTGTCGCTCGCGCCGTCGCAACGCGCGCAACTGTCGCAAGCGCGTGGCCTAGACCGAGCGTAGACGCGCACCGGGGCAGGGGCAATAGCCCACGTGGGGGAGGGGCGCCACGCCACGTGACAGGACGCGATCCGCTGGGGGGCCGATGACGCACCCGCGCGGGGTCAATAGGGAGGACCGCCGGCCAGCCAGCGCCTGGGCTCCCACGTTGAGCGCTGCGCCGAGATCGTCGTGCCACAGGACTCCAGCCTAACAGAGAGGCGCGGGAGGCGGTGCGCGCGATGAGGGCATACCGCGGGGCCATCGCGGGTGTCGCACGACAGTCTGTGGCCCCGTGGGCGCCACACATGCCGGTGCACCAGGAGGGAGAGAGGATGCAGGAAGGGAAGGGACGTCTCCACAACGGCGCACCGGCTTGTTCCCTCATAGCCTGGCGCTACATCGTAGCGCCAGGCTATGAGGGAGCGGGTGGCCCCGTCGGCGCCGTGGCGCCCAGACACGATCGCGCGCCCGACCCGCCGCCGCCTCTACCGGTCCATGCGCGTGGGCGCGCCGGCGGTTGGGCGCGGGGCGGGTGGCCCGTTGAGGCGTCAGCGCCCCGCAGCGGGGGGCGCCGAGGACCAGTCCGGCTCCGGCTGGTAGGTGACGACGTGCCTCACGCGGTCCACGCAGGTCGTCTGGACGCACAGCTGGCCGTCATGCACCGCGACGGGGAGAGGGATCGGCGCGGCCGCGAGGCCGACGGCGCCGAGCGCGAGGGTAAGCGTGAGGGCCGCGAGGCCGACCGTCGTGCGGGTCACGGTATCCTCCTTAGGGTTATCCCCGGTGTGGCCCCCCCAAACGGGCCAGGGCCTCCGGTACTTCTAGTATCGGCGCGACGGGCGCGGACCTTGAGGGCGCGGGCGTCGGCGCGTCCGCTCCGCGCCTCGATGACCGGCCCGACCGCACAGGCCGCGTGGTGTCACCACGGCGACGGGACGGGGACAGGGAGGGGGACGCCGCGCACAGCCCGGACGCGACGCCCCCGATAAGGCCAGGGGAAGGCGGCGGCACAGCCCAAACTGCCGCCTTCATGTCCCTACGCAGGTATAGACGCACGGCCAGGGCATCCCTTACGTGGCTCTTGCGCCGCGCACTAGTAATGAAAGCGGCGTCTATGCGACGTGCGGGGCGCACGATGAACAGGGGTGGTGCGGCGGGGAGTCACGATGCGCTGGCGCGTGCCCCTGTGGCTCCGGCCTCCCCCCCGTGTCAGCGCGGCGGCGGGGCCGTGCTGTCGGTAGCATGGCCGCTGGCGGGTACCGGGGGGCGTGGTGGGCTCCTTGCCTTTGTGGCCCCGGCGGGGCTCCTGGCGACCCTGAACACGCCGGCGTGCAGCGACAGGAAGGGCGGCGCCGACGGGTGTAAGGCGTCACATTACGTGCGCCGGATGTGCGCGTGGATCGGCTAAAAAGCGTCACGTTAGGTGCGCCCAAACGTCACATTACGTGCGCCGATCCCGCATAAACGTCACAGTAGGTGCGCCGATCCGCGCGGAACGTGTCTTCAGGCGCGGGCATCGTGGGAGCGAGGTAGAGGCAAATCCATGCTCAAGAAGAGGGGTGCGGGGGTACGACAAGGGGCGCGGTGGAGGATGGCGCAGCGACTGTGACGCAAACGGCGCAGCTAGTGTGACGTTAGGCGCACGTAATGTGACGCCTTACCAGGGCTGGCGCGCGTCGGACGGCGCGGCTTACTTCTTGGTGGACGCGTGGGTGGCGTGCTCCTTGGCGGCCTCCTCGCCGTGCTGCATGGGCGTGGCAGGCGTGGCGGGCGTGGCGGGCGTGGCGGGCGTGGCGGGCGTGGCGCAGGGGCTAGCCGTGGTGAGGCGTGGGGGATGGGCGCGCGGCGGGGGTGCCTCCCGCCGACGCCGCATGGCGGTCCGCAGGGTACGGGTTCGCGGCGGAGGGGGGCGACGCGGGCAGCCGGGTGGCGCAGAAGCGACACAGGACGAGGGTGGGGGTCAGGATGGCGTCGAGGATGGGCAGCGCCGTGCGGCACCGATCGCAGCGTAGCCATCCATGTCGTGTCCGCATGCTCTGCCTTCTCTCTCTGTCCATTACTCTACGCACGAGGGGTCGTGGTAGATCAGCGGCACCGCCGGTCATGACGTGACAGAGGCAGTCTAGCGAGGGTGCGCACGGGGCACGAACACCCCTGTTCGTGGTGGCCGTGAGCGGGCTTTCCTGTGCCCCTGCCGCGTCGTGGCGTCCGTGCCGCGTCGTGGTGGCTTCTCATGGGCGGGACGGACGCTGCCGCGCGTCGTGGCAGAGACCCTGGGGGTGTGAAGGCCGCGTCAGGCGACGGTGTGGTGGGCCGCGGTACGCCAGAAGGTAGCGAGGGCGGCGACGGTGGCGAAGAATGTGTCGATATCGAGGGGCTTGACGAGGTAGGCGTTGGCGTGGCGGTCGAGGGCGAGGTGGATGTCGGCGGGGTGTGCGGAGGTGGAGAGCATGACGACGGGGATGCGACGGGTGGCGGGGTCCTGTTTGAGGGCGGCGAGGACCTGGTGGCCGGAGAGTCCGGGCAGGTTCACGTCGAGGACGATGCGGGTGGGGTGCGCCGCGGTGGTGGCCTGTCCTGGCCGGAGGAGGGCGAGGGCGGCTGGGCCGTCGGGGGCGACGATGAGGTGCACGGCGGGGTTGACCTCGGCGAGGGCCTCGGCGAAGAGGCGGGCGTCGGCGGGGTTGTCCTCGACGAGTAAGATGTCCATACCCCCTGTATCGACCCTGTTCTGAGCATCTCAAAGGGCCTAATAGTCCTAACGGCCGTCACGCGCGGGTGGCGGCCCCGTCGCCCTGTGTGGCCCCTGGCGTCGCTGGGGGCTGACTTGGCCGCTGGCGGGCGGTGGGGGGCGTGGGAAGTTCCTGTGCCCGTGGGGGCGTGGCGGGGCGCGCCGGCGTCTGTGGGCGTCTACAGGGGGGGCGATCGGTGGGGGCGCGCCCTGAGCCAGCGGCGGACACTATGTCCACGCTATTTCACACCTGGGGGGCTGCGGCGCTGCGCGGGCGCCATCCACGGATGAGGGGACACGCAATGCCGACGGGGGGCGGTGGATGAGGGGACAGGCTTTCGGCCGGTGTGGGGGAACGGTGGTGGGGAGGCTCGACGCGCGGCAGGGCGCGCTGGTGGGCGTGGCCGTGTCGGCGCTTGGCGGGTGAACGGAGCGACGCCGAGAGGAAGCGGTGTGAGCCCACACACAGCCTCCTCTCGGCGTGCGGGAAGGAGGTGATGGTATAAGCCCATACCGGTGCCCTCCTGGCCCGACAGATAGTACGTGTGAAGGGTGCCGGTGGATCAGCGGCGCGCGCGTCGGCCGCCGGCGGTGGCCCTGGGCGCGCGCACCGGGCGGGTGGTGCGGCAACGCGACGGCGGCCCCCCTGCTCGCATAGATGCAACCGCGCCGGCCCGGTGGGTGTAAGATCCCACAGTTAGTGAGCCGATCCCAGGGGTGGGTGGCGACGAAATCCCACAGATAGTGAGCGGGTTGTCCCACAGTACCCGCGCCACCCTGCACGGAGTCCCACAGGAGGTGCGCCACCCTGCACGGAGTCCCACAGTACCCGCGCCACCCTGCACGGAATCCCACAAGAGGTGCGCCGATCCGCACGCTGTGGTGCCTGCACGCCGCGCTCTTTACGGTCGATGGCGGGGCCTGTGCAGGATGGTGTAAGTGCCACTTTTGATGATGCTGCTGGCGAACCTCAATGGCGCCTCGTCAGCGGGTCGGTGGCAAGCGTGACCACACGCAGTTTGACGCGCCTGAGAATTCGTAACGCAGGGTTCGCCAGCAGCATCTTTTGATCTGCGCAACCTTGCCGCTTTAAGGTGCACCAGCGGACTGGGGCTTACCAGTGCCGCCAGAACGCTGTTTGACGCCCAGGAACACCCCTCACCTGAAAATCGTTCCTGGCGTCACGCCGCCGGCGCCTTCGGGGTGAGCGTGACTTCGTAGCCGAGCGCTTTGAGCTGATCGAGGGCGCGTTGCTGCGTCCGGGCGCGCCGGCGCTCATCAAGGTACACGAGCTCCTGCTCCTGGTACGTCGTCTCCTGGACGAGCAGGTAGTGGGCGATGCGCAGGATGGTGTGCCCGACCGCGACGGCCGCCTTCTTCTTGCCGCAGCGCACGACCAGTCGCCGGTACTGGCCGCGTAGGTAGATCTGGTCTTTCTTCTTCGTGCGCGCCGCCGCGTGCGCCGCCTCCGTCAGCACCCGGCGCAACGCCTTGTTCCCCTCCCGCCGCTTGCCGCTCTTGCGCCTGCCCGCGCTCTCGTGGACGCCGGGGCACATCCCCGCCCACGAGGCGAGGTGACCCGCGCTCGGGAACCGGCTCATGTCCAGGCCCATCTCGGCCGCGAGGACCTCAGCGGTGCGCCGGCCCACGCCCGGGATCGTTTCCAAGCGCAGGAGCGTGGCCTCGTAGGGGCGTAGTCGCTCCGCGATGTCCGCGCTCAGCCGCGCGATCTGCTCGTCCAGCAGGTCGATGTGCTCCAGGTGCAGCGCGATCAGCACGCGGTGATGGTCGGCCATCCGCCCCCGCAACGCCTGCTCCAACGCCTCGTGTTTGCGTCGCAGCTTGCCGCGCGCCAGGTCGGCCATCGCCGGCGCGTCCAGTGCGCCCTCTAACAAGGCCGCCAGGATGTCGCGCCCGGACTTACCCATGATGTCCGTCGCCACGCCGGCGAGTTTGATGTTGGCGTCCTCCAACACCTTCTGGATGCGGTTGACCGCCGCCGAGCGCTCGTCGATCAGACTCGTGCGCGTGCGCGCCAGGTCGCGCAATTCGCGCTGCTCGCGGTTCGGGATGAAGCTCGCGCGCAGCAGCCCATGCTGCAACAGGTCGGCGATCCACTCGGCGTCTCCGGGTAAGGGGAACAGCGTTGCCGCTGCCCCCTCCCCTAGTGGGTCATGCCGCAAATGAGTAGCCCTCCGGCAGGATGGCCGCAGACCCGCCCAGGCGGCGCTGGCGGACCCGTTCGCGGCGGCGCCGCCGCTTGCCGTCCCACACGAAGGGTGTGGGC
>JAABUZ0100010502.1_pt1 | contig 10271 bp, 5 predicted proteins | sample 5562091 | NCBI WGS metagenome assembly JAABUZ01 (sample SAMN12813069, study PRJNA571459) | rock metagenome | isolation source: Antarctica rocks | place: Antarctica: Victoria Land, Linnaeus Terrace sud | collected 2015-12-21 | reverse complement strand
CGCCCAAGAGTCAGACATCTTCCGCGCCGGGAATCCCCATCCTGGTCGAGTGATCCAGTTTCCTCCGCGCGTGTTGCATTTCGGACTCAGGTCCGCCAATCCGAAAGCGTTGAACAGCCCTGCAGTCCGGCACGGCGTCCGTGGCGCGAAATGGCGGCCAGAGCGAGACGCTGCCCACTTTGCCACTGGGGCGTAGCTGACGCAGAATAGCCGAAATGGTCCACGGACGTGTGGACCGCAGAACATGTTGGGAAAGGTCCTTGACTCGGAGATCCCGTCACAGCGCACGGCTCCCCGCGCTCGCGGCAGCGTTGCTGGCTCTTCCCGCCGGATCGGCAGCCGCCGACATTTCCAACGCAGTCCGGACAGCCCAGCACGACGTCACCGGCCTGGAACAGCCGGCCCAAATTCTGGTGGATTTCTGGGGCATTCCGCACATCTACGCCGCGAACACGCACGACCTCTTCTTCATGCAGGCTTACAACGCCACACGTGACCGGCTGTGGCGGATCGATCTCTGGCGCAAGCGCGGCCTCGGTTCATCCTGCTAGGATGGACCGGGCGCGACCAGCCGGCAGCTTGACTTACGCCCGGTTCACCGAAACAGCCGCGACATCCCGGGGCGGGGCGGAGACAGGAGTTATGCGAGCGAGGGAACGGGAGCCGGCCGCTTCGATCTGGGTCGATGTCGAAGACATCTTCGACTATTTCCGGTTTAACCCGCATCCGAGCGGCATCCAGCGGGTGGCGGTCGAGATCATGCGGGCGCTGATCGCCGAGGCCGAACCCGGCCGCATCCGCTTCGCCCGCCATGGCGAGCCGGACGGCGCACTGCGCGAGGTGCGCTGGGCCGATGTCGAGGCCGTGCTCGCCACGCCGATTGCGCCGGAGCAGGCCAAGGGCGACGAGCCGTCGGACGACCTCGAACGCCGCTCGCGCGTTCAGCGCGCGATCTTGGGCCTGCCGCCGGAACTGCGCGACCCGCTCTTCCGCGCCGGCGTGCTGCAGAGCCAGGTGCTGCGGAACGCGCGCGCGCTACTGCACCAGGTGCGGCCGCCGCCGCCACGCGAGTTGCGCGCAGTGCCGCAGGGGGGCGCCGTCGGCGACGCGACCGGGCCGCAGCCCGGCGACCTGTTCCTCGTCCTGGGAGCGCCCTGGTCCGTGCCGGGCTCGGCCGACCTGCTCGCGGCACTCCGGGCGCGCGGCGTGCGCACCGCCTTGCTGATCCACGACCTGATCCCGGTGCGACGGCCGGAATGGCAATCGCCGGCGCGGGTCGAGCGCTTCCGACGCTGGCTGGAGGCGAGCCTGCCGCAGTGCGACCTGCTGCTCACCATCTCCCGCTTCACCGCGCGCGACGTCGAGAGCTATGCGCGGGAACACGGCATCGCGCTGGCCGGACCGGTGCGGTCGATCCCGGCCGGGGCGAGCTGCCCGGAGCCGGGGCAGACCCGCCCGGTCGGCCTGCCGATAAGCGGTCAATACGTGCTCTATGTCTCGACGCTCGAGGCGCGCAAGAACCACGCGCTCGCGGTCAAGGTCTGGCTCAAGCTCATGGCCGAGGTCCGCGCCGGCGTGCGCGCGGCCGCGTCGGTGCCGCAGCTCGTGTTCGCCGGCCGCATCGGGCTGGGCGTCGCCGACCTCCTGCAGCAGCTCGAGAACCGAAGCTGGCTGAACGGACGCATCCGCCTGATCCGCGACCCCGGCGACGCCGAGGTGCACGCCCTCTACGAAGGATGCTTGTTCACCCTCTTCCCCTCCCTGTTCGAGGGCTGGGGCCTGCCGCTCGGCGAGAGCCTAGCGCTCGGCAAGCCCTGCCTGGCCGCGAGCGGGACGGCGCTGCCGGAGGCGGGTGGCGACCTGTGCCGCTATTTCGACCCCGAGGACGTCGGCGCCGCACACCGCGCGGTGACTGCGCTGCTCGACGAGCCCGGCTCGATCGCCGCCTGGGAGGAGGAGGTGCGGCGAGGCTTCCGACCGAGCGGCTGGGAGGAGGCCGCGCGGGCGATCCTGCACGCGTTCGCGCCGGTGCCGGCGTGACCATCTGGTTCGACGTCGAGGGCCTGGTCCACTACTTCCGCAGCGGCAACAAGCGCATCAGCGGGATCCAGCGTCTCAGTTTCGAGATTTTTCGTGGCGCGAAGGCGCTCGAGGACGCGCCGGAGATCCGCTTCATCCGCCACGGCGCGCGTCCGCCGTCGCTGCTGCCGGTGGAGTGGTCCGACCTGGTGGCGGATTTCGGCAGCGACGAGGTGCATTCGGCCCCCGCGAGCTCGGCCCCGTGCCCGACCTCGCCGGTCGTGAACGGCGCCGCGCTGGAGCCTGCGGATGAGCCGGCCCCGGAGCGCTCCTGGCCCCGCCGCGTCGCCCGGCGCGCCGCGGACCGGCTGCCCCCGGAGGTGCGGCGGCCGCTTGTGCTCGCCTCCGTCATGCAGGTCCAGGTCGTCGGCGCGCTCGCGGCGTTCGGCGTCAACCTGGCGATCCAGCCAGCCCGGCGCGCCTATGCCGGATCGCGCACGCTCGCCTCCGATCTCGCCTGGCGCGCCCGCCGGCGCTCGCACACCCTCCGCCCGGGAACCGAATCGTTCGAGGACCTCGCCCAGCCCGGCGACACCCTGCTCGTGCTCGGCGCCCCCTGGAACCGCGAGCGCTACAGCGACATCGCGCGCTGGCTGCGCGACGAGCGGCGCCTGCGCTTCGGCGTGCTCGTGCATGACCTGGTGCCGATCCGCCATCCCGAGTGGTGCTATCGCGGCGTACCGCGGGCCTTCCGCGAGTGGTACTCCGACGTGCTGCCGTTCTGCGACGTGGTGTTCGCCAATTCCCGCCATACCGCGAGGGACGTCGAGGCCTATGCGCGGGAGAGCGGCATCGTCCTGAACGGGCCGGTGCAGACGCTGCCGATCGGCACCGGGTTCGGCGCCGGGAGCGATGCGCCGGAGCCGGTCCCGGGCCGGCTGCCAGAGCCCGGCAGCTACGTGCTGTTCGTCTCGACGCTCGAGGCGCGCAAGAACCACGCGCTCGCGGTCCGGATCTGGAGCCTCTTGCTGAACGAGGTGGCGGCGGGGCGACGCCCGCCGGAGTCGGTACCGGACCTGGTGTTCGCGGGCCGGATCGGCTGGCTGGTGGCCGACTTGCTGGCACAGCTCAACAACACGGAGTGGCTCGGCGGCCGGGTCCGCTTCGTGCGCGACCCGACCGACGCCGAACTGCGCGCGCTCTATGCCGGCAGCCTGTTCACCTTGTTCCCGTCGCTGCACGAGGGGTGGGGGCTCCCGGTGACTGAGAGCCTTGCCTTGGGCAAGCCCTGCCTGTGCTCCTCGGCGGCATCCTTGCCGGAGGCGGGCGGCGCGCTGTGCCGCTACTTCGACCCGGAGAGCCTTGGCTCGGCCTACGCTGCCGTGCAAGCGGTGTTGGACGATCGGTCGGGTCTGGCGCGGTGGGAAGCGCAGGTGCGGAGCGAGTTCCGGCCGGTTCCGTGGACGGAGACGGCGCACGCCCTGCTCGACGCCGTTGGCCGCCTGGAGCAGGGCGCGGTGCTGCGCGGGGATATCCGTAAGAGCCAAGGTGCGACAACGAAGGAGTGAGCAACCTTCTTTAGTCGCCCACTCCGGTGTTTTTACCTGATGTTGCCGTTCATCCCGTTCGGGAAGAACAGCCCTGGCGTTGCGGTGGTGTTGCCATAGACGATGTTGAGCACCTGCGCGGTGCTGCGGCGGAAAGCCAACGCGTTGATATCGTTAGGGACGAAGTTGTAGCTGTTGCCTGGGATCAGGATACCCTGATCGTCGGCCTTGCCCGATAAAGTTGCTCGTAGGGCGGAAATCTTTCCAAACGCCACACCTGCGCCGATATTGGAGAGCAGCGTCCGGATCGCCCCCGAATGGTAGGCTTCAACGGCAAGGATGCCGGCGGCGGCTTCGACATAGTCTGGCGTACCAATAAATCTCGCGGCCCCGGCGTAGGCTGTTACGCCGACATCCTCGAAAATCGAGGCGCCGAGCAGGAAGCTGATGTCGTCGGCGTACGGGTTGAATGTCTGGCCCTGGACGATCAAGCCCGCCGCCACCGCGAGCTTGCTGAAGGCGCTGTTCGGCCCGATGCCGACGTCGATGGTCGGCTCCGCGACGGACGCAGGGCCCAGCACTGCGCGAAGGAACTTCACATGGGCCTGTTCATCAACCGCGATACGCTGCGCGTATTGCTGGATAGCGGGGCTACGAAACGGCACTGCGGCACCGGGCGAAACAGAGCCCTGAGTGCCCGTTCCGGTGCGATCCGAAGCGGATAGGCCGGCGCCAGTCGCAGCGTAGAGATAGAACTCCGCCTCGAGATATTCGGTGTTCAATGCGAAATTTAGGATGTCGACGTCCGGGGGCCCTGCGCCCTGATTAGTGGCCATCGCCGGTGTGCTCGATTGTGCGAGACCAATGGCCGCAAGCGCTACAGCGCCAGCGTACCCCATACTCCTCCGGCGCATCATTTGCCGACGATCGCGTTCTGCGTCAGTCGCTAGGTCGTCGCTGGACATGTCAAACGTCATACGTCTCTTCCTTCTACCGCCCAAAATTGCCGCTTCAGGCAAGTGAGTGTGGCGCGGAGTAGTGAGCGCCGCCACCCATCTACGTAGGACCGACAACGTTGGATTGTCGCAAGCCACTAACATTTCCGCGAGCGCGTTCATGAGGGCGAGTGTTTAGCCAGTGTGGGCAGTGTCCGATGCGCGCCTCGGTCGCCAGAACCAGACATGGCTGCTTTTTGTAGACCCCGCTCTTTTTCCGATCATCTGTCCCAGGCGCTGGGTGGGCAACTCGAGCACCTGGTGGAGCGCCAACGAAATCACCAGGAGCGCGCCGAAACTGATCATTAAGGCCGGATAGTATGCTAGATGGCACAACACCATCGTCACTTTGAGCAAAGTATAGCCGAGCAACGAGTGGACCAAATAGAATGGGAAGCTTATCGCTGCAAGTCCATCGAGCAGAGCGTTGCCCGGAACTCGGCGGCGCAAGGCATATAGGGCTGAAAACAGCACCAGAGCGTAAGCGTAATTGACGGTCACGATCGGATATTGAGCTCGCCACACTCCGGCGAGCCAGGTCGAGAGGAAAAGAGCCGACAGTATTGCAACACCGATAGCCAGACCTACGTTGCCGAGCTTGCCGCGTAGGTGAAAATTGAACAGCGTGCCGATAAACATGTAGATCAGGCAAAGCGAGTGGCTGCTGAACGTGTAGCTCGGCGTGCTCGGCATTGCGTCGACATCGCCAATCATCTTGTTCACCAAGAAGATGCAGCACCCCGCCAACACGATGCCCGCGGCACTGCATCGACGAACGAGCGGCGCCATAACAGCGACAGCAATATAAAATTTGAGCTCGACGGATAAAGTCCAGTTCACCAAATCGATGCTCGGCTGCCCGAAAAGGTCGTAGAGCAGAGAGAGGTTGCCGGCGACGATGGACGTCGTGAACGGGAGCGGCCGACTCCAGACGTGCGAGGAGAGGGAGACCGCCGCAACCTCCAACAGCAAGGCAGCGATATAGGTCGGGAAAACACGCAGCATTCGCGCAAGGAGGAAACTACTCCGACTGTGCCTGTCGAGCGAGAACGGAACGACTAGTCCGCTGATGAGAAAGAAGAGCGCAACGCCGAACGGCCCCAGGTTGAACCATGTATGCGCCACCAGCCAGAACAGTCCTGGCAGCGTCCCCTGCTGCGGAGGCGTCGAGGTTGCGCTGGAGACGACCTCCGGCATCGCCCAAAACACGCCGATCAAGTGGCTGCATGCCACGCAGAGCGCGGCGATTCCCCGAAGCTGGTTAGCGAATCGAATCCGCCCCACGGTCCCGCCCCACCACGATCCCGGAGCCTGCCAGGCCCCGCAACAATCCGTTCCAGCGCTGCGCCACAGTGGACCATGCGCGTTGCCTTCGCCATGCCGCCGCGTTCTCGACGAGGCGTTGGCGCACTTCCCGATCCGCTAGAAGCGCTACGATGCCCTCCGCCAGTTCTGCCGCCCCCCCCCCGGAAAATCGGCTCACGGCAGTCTCGGCCTCATCGAACAGCGAGAGCGGCGTTACCACGATCGGCACTTGGGCTGCCATGGCCGATCGAAGGGCAGCACTGGATGCCTCGGTAGAACGCTGATAAGGCAGCACGATCAGATCGCATTGGGCCAGCAAATCGGTGGATCGGTGTTCCTGGAGAAAGTCCGTCACGAACTCGACGCTTTTCTCCAGTCCAAGTCTGCCAACGAGTTGCTTGCTCGTCGCAATCTCGGCAGCAGATAGCGGGATTGGGTAAGCCGCGTTGACCAGCCGAAGACTGGCTTGGGGAAAGCACCTCTGCACCAGCGGGATGGCTTCGATGAGCTGATCGATCCCCTTGTCCGGTAAGAAGAAGCCGTAACAACCGATCAGGACGGGGCGATCCATCGGCAAATGGCGGAGGTCTGGTGGCGGCTGGTCATCAACATCTGGCACGCCTTGCGGTATCATCGCGACATTGCCCTGCAGTCCCAGGCGGGCCAGACGGTTGACGTCCCCGATCGTGTGCACGACGACACGCGAAATCTTGGACAGCGCATTAATCGCCGATTGCCGCTCATCCTGATCGATCTCGAGCATGTGCTGCGTATTGTGCAGCGCGATGCACAACACACGGCCGTGCATTGCGGGGAGATCGACCAAGAGTGGCAAATCTCGCCACGGCAGCAACCCGGGTTGATGCTGCACAACGAGTATCCGTGGGTTATGGCGGACGATGCTGGCGGCCAGGCTGTGCAGGTCTTCGCCGGTGCCGACGGTCCAGGTCGGGATCACCTCGGGTCCGTCGCCCGCTGGCTTGCTCATGGACGTGCGCCGATCTGCAAAAACGGTGCGCACGCTCGGGAGGGCTTTGACCAAGTGCCGGGAGTAGCCCGCTATGCCACACGGCACATCCCAAGTGGTCATGAACGCCACGGTTGGCTCGGGCGGCTTTGGACTTTGCAGGAGCTCGGACGCGATCCGGCTCAGGCGAATGGCCAACGGCGTCTCATCGCCGGACATCGCGCGCACATACCCAATCCGCCCTTGCACCGCCTCCCGGAGCGCCGACGCCAGATCGTCCTGATCGGGCTCGGCCCAGAGCGAGAACGGAGTAGAGAGATGGCCGTTGGCGGACTCCATCGTGTAGTCGAGCAGGCGCACCGCATCGGCCGGAGCGGATTGGAGGAAATCCATGTGACCGCCATGGCCGGTGACGATAAGCTTAAGGCCGGATGCGAGCGCTTCGGCAGCCGGCAGGTTAAAACCTTCTCCGCGGCTGGGCAGCACCATGACATCGGCGCGCCGATACAGATCAAGCAAGTCGGCATCCGCTAGGTCCGTGTCGATCAACTCGATCGAAGGCGCGTGCGGATCGCGGATGCGCAGGCGCTCGATCTGTTCGGCAATCGTGTTGTGCGGGTTGGGAAAGCACTTGATGACCAGCGTCACCGGATCGGCCCGTCGAAACGTCGCCGCATATGCCGTCAGCAGCACGTCAACGCCTTTGCGCGGAAAGCCGGACGAGATGTGCAGGAAGGTGAATGGGCCAGCCGCCCTAAGGCCGGCGCGTTCGTCCTGCAGTGGGCGGAAGCGGTCAAGGCACGGCGTGTGGCCGAGAACGCGCACGGGTACCTCAACGCCGGAATCGACGAGCGCCTTGGCCACCGAGCGTGAAGGGGCTAATACCCCGCCGAACTCCGCATTGAGCGTCTCGACCGTGGCTGCGGGAACAAGACTCTCCTCCCAGAAGAATAAGGCGAGGGTGAGATCGCCTCGCTGTGCGGGAACCCAAACCGGATAGTGCTGGCTGATCACGACGTGCGGGCCGGTCAAGGGCGCCGGGCGGGTCATCAAAGAGCTGACAGCATCGCGCTGGCCGGGCGGAACGCCGGAAAGGTCCATCGTCAGGTCGCCTTCGACGGCGAGCATCCGCACTGCGCCGGGCCGGCTTTTTTCAAGCGCAACGGCGAGCGAGCGGTTGACTTCGGCGAGGCTGTAGCTTCCATTCACGTGGCCGGCAATCGTGAACTGCATCGAATCGACGAGTGCCCGTGTCGTCGTCGGACGCTGCGTTCCCCGCGCGCCGGCCATCTCGAGCGCTCCGGCTAGAGTTGGGATATGGCGGTCCAGTCGGAACCGGTCGAGCGATCGCCGCTGCCGGTTGGCGATCGCCTCTCGAGCGGCCGGGTCCGTCGCCAGCTCAAACATCCGCGTGGCGACTTGGGTCGGCAGATAGTCTTGCAACAGCGCAGACGCGCCGCCCAGAGTGGAGGGCACGGCGCCGCTGGGCAATGCTAGGATGGGGAGGTCGTGCGCCATGGCCTCGACAAGTGGAACGCCGAAACCCTCGTGTTGGCTGAGCGAGACGTAGAGATCGGCGGCGGCGTACCAACTATGCAGTTCGTCGTCGTTCACGATGCCGGTGATTTCGACGGCGCCCGTGTCGAGCTTGAGCCGCCGGACGAGCGCGAAAACCTCGGTTGCGTACGCGTCCTCGTTGTTGCGGCCGACAAGAACCAGGCGGGATTCGCCCTGGTACATCGCGCGAAACCGCGAGTAGGCCATGACCAGCTCGAGCTGGCCTTTCGAGCGAGCGAGGCGGCCGACGAACAGCACCGTGAAGACGTGCCCGCGATTCGGAGCCGGCGCCGAGGCGAGCAAGCGGTCGATGTCGAACAGTAATGGACACGAAGCCACGGAGGTAAACCCGGCTTGCCGTAGCTCGAAAGCGTTGAATTCGCTGTCCGCCAGCGCGGTCACGACCGCCGGTCTCAACGAGCGAAGCTGCTCGCGACCCTTCAGCGCATAAGCCTGCATATGCGGCGTGTCCCCCAGCAGCTCGGTCGGGGTGATGTTGTGATAGAGGAGGATTTTCGGCACTGGTTGCGCCAGTATCCGCTCCAGCGCGTCGTGCCCCATCGAGTGCCGGACGATCAGGGCATAGCAGTTGTCCGCCGGCAGCGCGTCGATGCCATAGATCTCGTGCTCGTAGCCCGGCGCGCGATGCTCCGCAAAGACATGGCTGTCGTATCCGAGGTCACGCAGCAGACCCCGCGTCAGCAGCATGGCATTGGTTATCGCGTCGCCGATCGCGGTCCCCGAATGGAATTGATGCACCGCCTGCAGCCCCAAGGGTGCCGGCGAGTGGGGGAGTGCGGCAATGGGAGGAGTCTCTGGGCGGGGCTGCGGCGGGGCTGGCTCTGGTTCGATCGCCGGTTCGGGGCCAGCGCCCTGCCCCCGTCCCAAGGCGCGCAGCACGCGGCGCATCGGTCCGGTCAGTCGCCACGAGGTGCTCCGGCGCATCGCGTCGAGCCATCCGTGTGCTAGGGCGCGGTCACGTTCCGCCTGCTCGGCCCGCTGGCGCAGCGCTTGCTCGTGCAACCCTGCGTGTCCCAGAGCGGCCCGGAGCCGTTCGGTTTCTGCTTGCAGCCGCTCGGCGAGCGACTGCGCCCGCGCGGTTCCGGCGCTCGCCTGCACGGACCGCAGATGTCCCACCTCGGCTATATCCTGCGCGATCGCCACCCGCTTCTCGGCCGCGAGGGCGCGTGACAGCAGCGTCTCGGAGCGGGTCTCCGCCTGGGTGAGCCGCCTTGTCCATTCCACGTCGGCGGCACGGAGGAAATTGTCGAACACATTGGGCGGGACGCGGAACTTGGGTGACAGCCGTTCAAAATGCTCGAGTGCGATGTAGAACCGGTTCAGTCCGTCGAACCAAGCGTACCGGTATCCGGCATCGAGCAGGATGCCGTCCCAATCGGCGTGCGTTTCGCGCGTCGACATCGGCGCCGTCGCCTCCACCAGCACGATCCAAGGGCGGTAGGCGGCAAAGTCCGCCCCCTCCAGCACGGACCGCTCCGCGCCCTCGGCATCGACCTTGAGGAAATGAATGTCGGACACCGCGTATTTGCGGCAGATCGCCGCGAGCGTATCCACCTCCACGGCGGTCTTGACAGACTTCACGCCGAGCTCGCCGAAGCGTGAGGCGGCGCTCTCGTCCAGGGTCGACAATCCAGCATCGACACCTTCGACCACGTAGAAGGGAAGGCTGCCCGGTGAGCTGCTCATCGCCAGCTGCAGGTTGATGTCTCGCGGGCGGGCGGCCGTCAGGCGCAGGAACGCGGCCGCAGTCGGCTCGACGTTAATCCCGTGCCAGCCGCGGTCGTAGAAGGCTCGCGTAACTGAGTCGATATCAGGGTGAGAAGCACCGACATCGATATAAAAGCCCAAACCAACGTCTGC